>B570J14230_10000011_pt1 | contig 59234 bp, 79 predicted proteins | sample LakMenepilimnion_3_FD_14230 | JGI IMG/M metagenome (IMG submission 14230) | reverse complement strand
TACCACAAACTCATTGAACGAGATATCCAGTTCATGTGCGGCCTTCATGTATGTTAACAGTTCTTCATCTGTGAAGTCCACCGGCACTTGCACACGAGTATCATACTCTTGACCGGCCACAATGGCCTGAAACTTTTGAACAAAGTCATCGTCTGTCTCAAGATCAACATAGTTGACATCATCCCAGGCTTCATTCATGTTAACACCGCGATTCTTTGCTTCCTTGTCATGCTTTTTCACATAGTCAGGATGCATCATTCTGTAGGCACGATCGTTTGTGTAGTCGCATACTTCCACACAATAGACCTTTTGGCTCCGGGTGCTGAACACAATATTGGCACTCCAGCCACCTGTGCCATGAACGCCATTCCAGGAGCTCAACTGATAGCTGTTGGATCCAAAGCACTGCCAGCCATATGTGTCGCCTTCGGTGATCCGGTAATCCACCAGTTCCATAAATTCTTTCATACTCAACATGTTATACTCCTGATTGTTTGCGTGATTCACGCAGGTTGTGATGTGTGTCGCACAAGGTCTTGAGCCAGCCACCATGGCGCAGTACGCCCTGTGAGCCACACTCTTCGCAGGCATGGCTTGCCCAGGCTGCTGCCATGGTCACCATACCGCTGATCTCATTGTCGCCGCCATCATAGTAGAAACGCAGTCCGCCAAATTTTTCTTTGATCTGTGCCACTGTCACTTGGGGCACCACTGGTGACTGCCGGTTCTGCCAGTCAATATGATGTTGGATACTGGCGCACAGGCTGGCAATAATGGGCCACCATCCAGCAGCACATTCAATGCCACCGTATTGGCCCGCAAACATTTTGGGGTAAGTGGTTTCAAGATGCTTGACGAAAGCATCGTATTCTTGAAATTCCGGGTCCTGATCCATGAGTGATTCCTTTGTTGTGATAGAGATTGCGGCCTGATCAAGAGCACTGATCATGGCAGGATTGTTCCATTCCATCATCGTCGTGTGGCGCCAATTCTGCTGGCCTTGTTCCAGTCGTATGCAACGCCATCGGGGCACACTCCATCTTGAACACTATCCACACCAAATATGCCACACGCTTCAAAGTCCGGACCCCGAATGGTCACAAACATGCCAACAATTCGAGCAAAGCTGATTGCTTCGCTCAATGTAGGACATGAGTTGAGTGGTAGTCCTGATTTGCTGATTACTTTGTACATGATTTCATTATACAGTATTTGTGACTTGTTGTCAAATGATTTGGTGCCCCAGGTCGGACTCGAACCGACACGCCACAAGGACATGAGTTTCTAAGACTCACACGGCTACCATTACGTCACCGGGGCATTATTTGGTGCAACCTGTAGGAATCGAACCTACTTCAATGCCTCTTCAGGGCACCGCTATAACCATATCAGCTAAAGTTGCATGTTGTTGGCGGAAGGCTAGAGAGTTGAACTCTAAAGGCGCTATTAACGCTCGGCTGTTTTCAAGACAGATCCCATCGCCAATTGGGTTGGCCTTCCGTTGAGTGGAGCACAGGGTGAGATTTGAACTCACGATTTTTCAGATTTGCAATCTGGTGCGTTGGACCGCTCCGCCACCTGTGCTTGATGTTGGTCTCTCGAGAGTGAATCGAACACTCGTCATATGGTCCCAAACCATAAATTCTACCATTAAACTACCGAGAGAATCTGGTACCTCGTGACAGAATCGAACTGCCGTCTGCGCCGTGTAAAAGCGCGGCCCTACCATTAGACGAACGAGGCATAAATTAGTCGCACACAACTTGTCCTATTATACTCCGTGTGCTATGGAGAGTTTGGCTGCGAGTGTTAGTCGCTTAAATACTTGATGTACACATATGACAACATTACCACAACTGGACTGCATATCCACTTGAGCATGAGCAAGCACGATACCTGTTATATTTTTGTCAATGATATTTTTAGTAACCGATTGACTCTGCGTTTCTTCAACAACACAGAATCGGCACTGGAGTTTATCCGCAGCTTTTGATCAACTGCGGATATTTTTGGATGGGATGTTACGCAGGATCAGAGATTGCTATACTAACAATATCTAGTCCGTATGTGTTTGCAAATGTGCCAACATAGGCCACGTCTTCCTCGGCTGCTGCTTGGTCCAACCAATCTCTGATCACAGTGTGATCAGAGATTATACCTGCAACATCCGTTGTTAGTCCAGCTAGAAATTTTGTTTGAAGATAAGCTAGACGTATTTCTCGAGCAGCTAAATAGCTTTCATCCAACGGGGAATTGGTCCCCCACACAATTGTAACATTTTTTGTCATAAATTTTCCTTTATAGGATGAACACCAGGATCATCTTTGCTAATATTTAGCAAATATTATTTTTTATATACTGCGAATACAGTAAATCAGCAAAGTAAACATTCCAGTCATGTCCAAAATGCAACCGGTCTCGGGCTCTAGAAAATCCAAATTCGTGTCCCAACGAGTTTGACAAATTGTCAGATCTGCGAGGATCAAAATCTCGTTCGTAAGTGTAAACGTCAAAAGAATCTAGATCTTCGTCCTTGCACAATGTAATTTCTTGTAGCGGTATTTTTCTATTTTTGCAAATTTCTTGCAGCATGGCACGATTCTTGTCAAATTGATATTTTATATAGCTATTGTCATTGAATATATCAGCTGCCTTTTCCAGGCGCTCAATGATGTTAGCATAACCGTCGTGATTTCCTAGTATTATTTTGTACGGCAAGAATCGACGTCTAACAGAAATTTCTCTGGACGAAAACGCTGGCCACTGAACAAACACTGCCCGTGGTTGCAACACATCAATGGTTTTGGCAATTGCTCGTACCACATAATCGCTGCTGGCAGCAGCAAGACCTAAATTATACAACTTGGTATCAGGAAACTTTGTTCTCAATATGCCAGGCCAGGTGTGTTCAACTGGACACCCAAGGCCAATGGTGCAACTGTCACCAATTGTTATTATAGAATCTCGGCCATCATCAACAAATTCATCAGATCTAAATCCGTGTGTGTTCCACTGGTATGTGATATCAGTGTCTGAGTAGATACTGTCAGGATTAACTCCCGGCGCATCTCTGCGATACCAGTAACTGGTTTCAGTGTGATCGGGCCCACCAGGAACATTTACAACACTAAAAATTCCTTTGTCCCAGTTGTTGAAATTGGAAGTCAGCATAGACTATCCAGATCCAGTTTGCGTCTAAGTCTGATACTGAGAGTGGTTCTTGGCAAGCTACCTAGATTAATTGCACGGTGCGGAATAGTTACATTTAAATATATCGGTTGAGTCAAGCTGGCGCGAGCAACTTCAACGGCCGAAGATTCGTCATATGTTGACCAATTCATTACAATTTTTTTCATTAACTCTGCAGGTGAATCAAAAAATTCTGGTGATGCAGGTGCGCTACCTAATTTTGTTGCTGCGTACCAAGCAGTATAAGAGTTATCAAAATTCAACAAAGGCAAATTGATAGCCTCACCTGTTAAATCCAACGGAAAGGCATCCCCAACGTCGGAGTCTATGTGTATGGGCATGCTTTCTATGTGGGCTCCGTTGCTGGCAATAACAATCCAGGAAATTAAATAAATGTCACGAGGTGTTATTTCTTTGCTGTCCAGCCAATCTGCAAATACAGGACATGCATTTTTAAGATTTCTGATATCGCGTAAAAATCGGTGATCAACTATTTCATTGTTGTTAATCAACCCAGTTGAAGTAGTGTCTGTATCATACATTGACACATACAACGGACAAGTGGCTCGGAGATAAGTGTCAATCTCAGCAGACATCTGTGGCAGGTTTGGAGCAGCAAGTGTTTTGTAATAAGGTAGCATAGTAGATTAAATCAAGTTAATGGCCAACATGTATTCATGTATCTGATTCCAATTCTCAATTGTGACATCAGTTGTGTTTTGTTTCTGAGCTGGAGGATTACTGCTGACCAGTTTGTTTTCCAACATTAGATCTTCATAGTACGCTGTTTGAATTTTGTGTTTTAGTTTGTTTTTGTTTGATTCAACATTTGGATCAATCACTCGATTGTAGAGATTAACAACCATGTCCATGTCAACAGTTACAGAAGATGCAGTTATGGGTATCATCCAGGCATTCAGAGTGTATGCAATGGCCAATGATTTGAATGCTTTTAATTTGTCTCGACGTTCCAGAAACACAACTGTGGCATTTTGTGCGTTGACCCAGTCAACTATGTCTGGTCTGTTCAGATAGAATGAATGAATTTTTACTGATTTTGGCTTGCTGACTTTGGATAACCCAACTATTCTGTCAGACATCATGGCAACAAATTCAGATTCAGAATACTGCGTAGGTTCCGGATCTTGATCAAAGGTAACATCGTTGCCGTGAAAATCAACTGTAACAAACTTGCTGAACGGTTCTGAACAATTCACATGAGGCAAACAACTTTGTAGCCATGTGCTGCCTGATCTAGGATGCGAAATAATTATCACGTCTTGATCGGGATTTATGTCTAATAGATCAGAATTTGCCATGTTAAAAATTGCACTCTTTAATATAACCTATTTAGCCTGGCATACAAGCAATCTGAATAATTGGTAGCCTGTCCGGGTAACGATCCTGGGTCGCTCGATTATCAGTCGAGTGCTCTGCCATTGAGCTAACGGGCTATTCTAAAACTGGTACGGGTGGAAGGAATCGAACCTTCACTAACAGAGTCAAAGTCTGTTGTGCTACCACTACACAACACCCGAATAAAACTTGGTGGTTGTGGTTGGTATCGATCCAACCTCCTCGCCTTATGAGGGCGGTACGCATCCATCTACGTCACACAACCAAATTTGGGGTATCCTACCGGTATCGATCCGGTACTACCGCTTTCACAGAGCAGGGTGCAGGCCACTACACTAAGGATACCATATAGGTGCTCTCTGTGGCGCTTGAATCCACGGTAGCCCTGCTCTTCCTGGCACTTGTTCACACGCCGCGGGCTAGTGAAGTTCAGTGTTGTTCCAGTGTAGCTACTACAGAAAGCATTTATATAATACCATAGAAAAACACACTTGGCTCCCCTTGGTTGTTTGTATCTGTCAATTCAGATTGAAAGTGCGTTTATCTATGGTAGGACCACTCGGACTCGAACCGAGGATTTACAGGTTAAAAGCCTGATGTTATAACCGCTTAACTATGATCCCATGTGGTCCCTCCACCGAGATTTGAACTCGGACGTCACGGATTAAGAGTCCGGCATGCTGCCTTAACATCTTGAAGGGTTGGTATGTAAAATTGTCTTTCACGTGCCAACCCGGACCTACACAGGATCTGGAGTTGACACTATAGTTTAGGAGATTTTCGTTTCATATAGTTCTTTCTTTGGTGTGACTGTTGTTATTTTCTGCGTGTGAATTTGCGCAGAAATTTTAAAAAATAATATTTCAACCCGCGTAGTGGGGCCAACTCAAATGCGAATTGTCCCGGCAGCTCACGCGGGACACTGCGTAGGCTCGATCAATGACTTCTTTGCTGCTTATGCTGCACTTCAGTTGTTTAATAACACTCTGCGACAGAGTTTAGCCGGATTACATCAAATATTCTTGTAACCTATCAGCTGCTCAGGATCATTTTAATTACCTAAATGTTGGCAAATACTTCTCATCCGTAACTAGTTCAAGTAATCTTCTTTTGTATTCTGATAGAAACTTATGGGGAGGAGTAGGTTCTTTTTCATAAAAGAGACTACCTGTGTTACTTTGCAGATCATTATATTTTTCAATGAGTCGTTGAGCTTGGAAAAAATTCATTTGGTCATTTTCCCATATTACAAAATTATGATGTGGTGCGTTGGGCATTTCGCGGTATCCAAATTTTGCATAATCTTTGGTGATACTGCTTTCAAATACTGCGCCGTTTGCTTTTTTACCAATTATTAATGGTCTAAAGGCGAACGAGTCTAATTTTATTTCACGTGTACTCAACGCCTTCAGAGTGCGCTCAGCTGATTTAATTGTTTCGTAAGGAGTTCCAATTATAAAACTGCCATGCAGATTCATGTCATGGTATGTTTCTTTAATGGTTGATATCATTGCAATTTGTTTTTCTCTATTATAGCCTTTACCAACAGCTTGTCCACTTTTTCTATCCAACGTTTCTATACCAAAAAACATTGATCTTACTCCAATATCGTATAACATATGAATAGTTTCGGGATGAGTGCAAATCAAATCTAATCTTGCATAACACCAGAACTCAGGTTTAAATGGCAACGATACTATCATGTCTCTTAACTGCACAAGTTTTTCAACTGAATCGTTGAAAGTGTCATCTACTATCATGTAAATACAAATTCCATGATTGTTATAATTATGCAATAGTTCTTGTTTCAGTGTGGCAGCATCTTTAATAAAATCTAGTTTGGTCTTACCGTTCATAGGGTACGAACAAAATGCACAGCTGAATATGCATCCTCTGCCAATTTCGATAGGTAATCTGGTATGATTCACAACGTCTTCAGCACACCATGTCATGGTATCCTTTGAAAATTCGTATCCTTCTGCAAGCACATTGTTGATGATAATCTTGTTGTTGTTGATATTTTTATAGCTATTTTTTAATACAACACCGTGTTTTATGTGATCAACCAAATTTACTATGTTTGCTTCAGCGTATCCCAGCACCAGGAAATCAGCATACTTGCATCGTAATTCTGGTCGTACTATCGTACCTCCTGCGACAATTTTTATTGCAGCATTCAACTTGTTGATGTGTGCAAACACTTGATCATCAAAATCTGCTCCTTGCGGAAATAAATTAAAATTTTGTCCATGAATATTAGAATTAGATCCAGCCGTCGGCCCAGTTGCAACACTTGTAATCAAATCATAGAATGTGGTGCTAAACCCTATCATGCATGTGTCTGACCCTACGGCACGATTTAATAATGTATAAATTTCATCAATAGTAAACTCGGACACATGATTCACTACTAAACAAGAATACCCACTGGCACGCAGAGTATTTGCTAACTTGTATGCGCCAATAGCAGGAATAAATACTGAGTCATTAGGATTTCTGCGAACTATATCAGTAAAAAGAATAACATTAAAATTTGGCATAATTGATCAATGCTGTATCAGGTGACAGCATAATTTTCATAATTGTTCCTTTAAACTATTTATATAGTGGTGCCCCACGACAGAATCGAACTGCCATCACAGGATTACAAAACCAGTGTACTGCCATTGTACTAGTAGGGCGAAAAAGAACAGTTCAGGGACCTAACTTCTTAAGATGAAGAGTATGAACTATATTTGGCTCCGCATCTGGGGTTCGAACCCAGCTAATCATTGATTAACAGTCAAGTCCGTGCACCTAGCTCGGATTCTGCGGAATAAATTGTTGGCGGAACGAAAGAGACTCGAACTCTTAAAGCGGCTTTCACCACTCGACGGATTAGCAATCCGCTCCAATACCATTATGGGACCGTTCCAGGAAAATACTTAGCAGCATTGTGCTCTGCTAGAAAAATTTAACGTGGAGCCTTTCACTTGCCACGATTGGTACATCAAAGTACTTGAAGGTTACACCCAACCTCTAAGAGTGACTTGGTGGAAGTGGTAGGATTCGAACCTACAACGTTTCTTATGTGGCGGATTTACAGTCCGTTGCCTTCAACCAATTCGGCACACACTTCCTAATAATGGTGGAGGATAGGAGAATCGAACTCCTGACTGAAGCTTGCAAAGCTACTGCGTTCCCAATTACGCCAATCCCCCGTTATCTTGGTCGGTCCTGACGGATTTGAACCGCCAACTTCTAGTTTCGAAGACTAGCACTCTATCCAGTTGAGTTAAGGACCGATATCTGGCGTACCCCCAAGGACTCGAACCCTGACTTAACGGTGTTGGAGACCGTTGTGCTGCCATTACACTAGAGATACAAAATTTCTACACACTGTCTGCGGCATCACAGCCCTGATCAGCTCAATGTGTGTATCGAAGCACTCTTCATGGATGGACCCACGTGTCTCCCGACGGATAGAGAGTGCTTCGATACGCTGTAATTTTTCATCTCACAAAAGAGACTCTATCCTACAGGCCGCCCATTTGCCCATGTTTTGAGTGCGGGTCAGGATCTCGTTTCCTATACACACTATCTAACGCTGAAAAGAAAAAACCCTGGAGTTTTTAGTTCCAGGGTCTTTTGAATTTGCGGATGTTAACTTAGTTACTCATCACACCTCTCAAGAGATCCCGGAACGCCTGGAATACTATTCATGCGACCATACGCATGTGACCAGGCGGATACCTGGGTAAACATGGGTTTCGTCAACAGTGAACAGAGAGTTGTTTTCATCTTAAATCCTATTATACTTTATTTATCATTTGATGTCAACCACCAAAGATAACTTCGTGTGAAGTATTTATACTTCACGGCCAAAATGGTTGCGGGTGACAGATTTGAACTGCCGATGCTCCTGGCTTATGAGACCGGAGTGGTGACCACCCTACCCGCTAAATTATTTATCCTATGCGTGTATTATACAACACATTTGATTTGTTGTCAACCAGGTTTGGATAAGCTGATCATGTGACTGCCATACGTTTAAAAGTGTTGCCACCTTCCTGAGCATGAGTTGACTGTGACTATCAGTCTCGTACCTTTAAACGTCAGAGGTTCAGGATTTAATCGTTGTCCCTGGCAGTTGGGCCCATCGTCAATGAGTTTTTCCGCCACATGATCTGCTTAAACTGTAATTATCTGTTTGCTGTAGTGCAACCATATAAATAATTCACAACGGAGTCATACATGGAATACAAAACAATTTATCGTGGCAAAGAACTTCCTTTTGCGGATTATTTTGAAAGCAAAAAAGCCGGTCTGGTAGCAGAATTTCTAGCACAGTATCCTGACTTCTCTAGCACAGAAGTGCTGAACAATTCAGAGATCATGCAAAACAAGATCACTGCCAAAATTTCTACCACCCAGGGCAGAGGCACTGCTTGGAAATTGCTACAGGTCAAAGGCAACTACTACGGTGAGCCTCCTTACTATGGTTCACAACCCTTTGAAGAATCAAAGTCGAAATTTCCAACCATGATAAGCATCATTGATTATTTTGGATTTGATAATCTTGGCAGCGTGACCTATTCTGTACTGGAAGCCAACGGCATCATTGCCAGACACACAGGACCTGAAAATCGTGCAGGTAAATTTATTCGTTGCCACATACCTTTGATTGTACCCGAAGGTGATCTGGGTATGGAGATCAACGGAGAAGTAGTTGACTGGAGTGAATCCTTTGGATTCAACAATCAAATCATACACAGTGTCTGGAACAACACTGATTATCGTAGACTGGTATTGATGATTGATATAAAACGCTCGTACATTGGGTTGCCTGATGCGCCTCCGTGGACAGAAGAAACAAATGCTGATGCAGTTCCTTTTGAAAAGACTCACAACAAAGTGACATATGGCCCTCAAGAGATTATACCAGCAGTGAACTTGAGATAACTCTGTAGTATGAAACTCCAAACAATTTATCGTGGCAAAGAACTTCCTTTCGTGGATTTTTTTGAAAGCAAAAAAGAAGATCTCATAAAAGAATTTCTAGTACAATATCCTGAATTCCACAGTATCGAGCCGTTGCATAATTTAGACCTCTTGCAAAACAAGATCACAGGGGCATTGGGCAATAGAACCCACCCTGGATCTCCTTGGGAAATATTGCAAATCAAAGGTACTTATTTTGGCGAACCTCCATATTATGGCTCACAACCCTTTGAAGAATCAAAGGCAAAATTTCCAACAGCAACAAGTATTATTGATTATTTTGGATTTAGTGTCGTTCGGTCAATTTCGTATTCGGTTCTGGAACCGCACAGTACCATAGCCAGACACTGGGACCATGAAAATCATGAAGGCAAATTCATACGTGTTCATGTACCCTTGATTGTGCCCCATGGTGATCTGGGCTTAGAGGTCAATGGGGAAGTGGTTGATTGGAGTGAATCCTTTGGCTTCAACAACCTAAGATTACACAGCGCCTGGAACTTCACGGACCATCGTAGACTGATATTATTACTTGATCTAGAACGCTTGCATCTGGGGTTGCCTGATGAGCCATCCTGGTCCGAAACAACCAATGCTGATACCGTACCCTTTCCCAAGACACCTGTTTTTTTATCAAAGCGCAATTGATCTAAACTGGTACCAGCGGAGAGGATCGAACTCTCTCAAGAACGCTAATCTGGCGCTAAAAGGTGTATAAGACCTCTCTGACTACCAAGTCTCGCTGGCATGCATGGAGCGGGATAAGAGAATCGAACTCTTGACTGGAGATTGGAAATCTCTAATTTTGCCATTAAACTAATCCCGCATGAATTGAATTTGAGAGCCTACGCCGCGTTTATCGTAGATTTATTCAGGACTTACCGGCCGCCTAGCCTGACCTCGAGCACGATGGATATCACTTGGGCTCCGTCCAGTACAGTCCCCATTACGGACCTCCGCAGTTGCCCGCGGGTGGGAGTTGAACCCATTAACCTTTTACTGCTTTGGTCCTTCGAAGAAACCTAGACAGCGTGACTTCACTTGCTGACACTCTCAAAACTAAAAATGTAGTAGGCTGAGACATAACTCAATTGGTTTGCGCTTCGATGTTTAACGCCATTAAAGGATCCGCAACGCCATTTACTCCGGCACCAGGCCGGAACTACAAAAAAGGTTGAGCAGCAGAGGACTTGCACCTCACAGTAACTAGTATAGGAGACTTCCGTCTCTACTGCATCTATGCTCTACTCATAAAATTGGTGGACCCCGTCGGTACTTCGCCGCACTCCTAGTTCAGTAACGTTACTTCTGAACCAACGCATCTCACGTTGAGAGCCCATAAACTAATCAAGGGCTTGTAGACCAAACTACAATTTACCGGTTTCTAGACGAACCCCTAAACTTGGTGGGCTATCGAGGACTCAAACCTCGCAACATCTCTATGTCAAAGAGACAGGATTTCCAATCACTCTAAAGCCTATTATTTGGTGGAGACAGCCTACACACATGCACTACACACCTGTGCCGTCCACTTTATCCGCTGGTCTCAGCAGTCGCGCCGTTCTAGCAGCGCCTTGCACAAGATCAGTTTCAGTCTCCGAAAATTGGTGATTAGTGCTGCTGCGACACAGCGACATCCCCGGAGCGAGAGCGTAGGAACTGAATCTACGGGTTTAGCACCTCCGGGGTCGAACAGTCAGGACAACTACTGGTACCGTACTTGCTGACACTTGTTCAAGGTGTGTCGCGTTTTTGTACTTTCATTTCCAACTAACCATATAGAAACACACTCAAAACTGCTGTTAAACCCTTGCAGGGGCATGCCTAGTTAAAAAATGTGTTCTTATATGGCTGGCAATGTTATGAGGGCTCTTACCCCATCGTTGTTTGTATAGGCTGCGCGACCTATACATCCCGGACACACTCCCTGACCCGGCAATGCTTACTTTGTGGCTCTTGCTTTCCACTTGATTCTGATCATATAGAAACACACTAGAGTTTTACGATAAACTACGCTCCTGAGTTTCTGCTCAGGACCCCATAGGTCTGCCTATGTTTCTAATGTGTTTTTATATAACAAAATAGTGAACAGGATTTGCACCTGTGCCCACAGCCTGTTGACAAGACTGCACTCTCCTACTAATCTACCACCATATAGGAACACACTGGCACTCAATTGTCAATTGCAGAGCATAATAATTCTACGCCCTATGAGTTACGCATACTCTTCCAATGTGTTTTTATATGGTATAGTAAAAACGTAATGGTTACGATTCCATTGCTACTTGATCATGTAGCCGATTTTGTTTGGCGCCACGGACGGGAATCGAACCCGTCTTGGTCGGATAGACAATCCGTTGCCCTCCCAGAGAGCTACCGTGGCAAAACTTGGTAGAGCATAGCGGAGTCGAACCGCTCTTAGTGGACTGAAAACCCACTGTCCTAACCGATAGACGAATGCTCCACTATATGAAAACACACTTATTCAGGAACGTGCTGATCAAACACAAGAGAGCTACTCTTGTGCCCATCCGCTGTCATTACTGTCCACATGTTCCGCCGCTTGTCCAGATCAACTGATTTCTCAGTGAGAGCCTATTTCATGCCAGCGAGGGAGTAGCCTGCTAAGGCGGGGTTCAAACCCATAATCCTGATTCACTTGCCTAACGGTGTGGATAACCTGTATAACTGTGCTTACATATAGTGCCCAGAACCAAATCTGGGTACACTATACAAAATCAAATTTTTAACGAACTCTTCACACTGTGTCAATGCACTGTGCTGCTTTCTAACTAGTCTCTAGTATAACATGTTATGCAATACTGGTCAACCTGTTTTGCAAATGCCCCGCTGTAGTGTAGGGTCTTTGCAAAATCTGCTGTTCTCCTGTCTCTTGTGTGTATTATAGCACTAGACTGAATAAGAGTCAACCGCCATAAAAAAACCCGCTTGCTGCGGGTCTTTGAAGGATGCGTTTTTGATCACATCAACAAAGACCCAGGCTCCCGTCACGCTCATAGGCCATCCCCGAATCAATTGTCGGTATGACTGCTGAGAGGATAGTGAGCCGGTTCATAAGTGTAGTATATATGCCTTTGCGACAAAAGTCTATTATTTTGGCAAAATTTGTGGTGGTTTAGTCTGAGACCACTGACCATCCTAGACGAGCAAGGTCTTCACGTATCTCATCAGTGACCATGCCCTCGCCCACATGTGCTTGGCTTTCCCGGTGGAACGTCTGCTGCTCTTGTGTGAGCATGTTCCATTCAGCCTGTTCTAGTGTGGCAGTATCCCTGATGCCTGAACAGTACCAGTCAATGTAGTCACCTTCGCCCCGCATGTTGGCCACAATGCCACCAGCCGATCGCCATGTACAGGCCCAGGTTTGATCTTTCAGTATGGTCCACACATCTTGTTTCTGGAACGTGTTGTTGCACAGGGCAGCATAGAGATTTTGAGCATACACTCTGCTTTCGCAAACCTTGGCCACCATCCAGTCGGTGGTACGCATGTCAAATTCCATGTTGTTCTTTTGCCATTCAGCATTGACTAGATTTTCTTCATCTCGAAGTGCCCAGCTTTCGTACATTTCAAGCATGGCCTGCACCTCAGGATCGTCGAGACTCTGGCCCGCTTCTAAACAACCTTCAATGTACTTTTGCTTTTGAAAAGTGTGACGATCAGGACTGGCGGAAATCATTGCAGGATTCTTGTGTGGGAACCAGATTCAATACTGTCTAGGGATTCTGCCAGTCGTTGTGCCAGTTCGGGATCAGATTCAGTCAGCTGTTCAAAATCTACTGCATGACTCGTGGCCGCAAGGTCTTCGGCTGTCATGTTCTCAAACATGCTGTGAATTTCAGCCATCAAGAGATCCAGTTCCTCTTGAGTTCCTTCAAAATCGTCAAAGCAGCCTGGGGCAAATTGCACTTTTAGTGGTTGATCAGTCATATGTTCTTTCATGGTGCGGTGGGCGGGATTCGAACCCGCACTGTACAGATTTTAAGTCTGTTGTCTCCTACCTATTGCACTACCACCGCATTGCTCTGGTCCGGCGTGACGGAATCGAACCGCCATGTACAGGGTAGAAACCTGCTATATTATCCATTATATGAACGCCAGATACTTGGTGCGACTCCTTGGTTTCGATCCAAGTACCAAGACCTTATGAGGGTCCTGCTCTCCCATTGAGCTAGAGTCGCTATTTTTACATTGTAACAGGAAAGTTATTTAGTGTCAACAGATTATTTCACAGACAGCAACGCCTGTAGATCCTGAATTTGTTTTTGCAAACGCTCAATTTCTGCGGCTGCTTCATCCAAGAGATCAGCAATACGGTCAGTCTCACCTTGTTCCACACTTCTGCGTCCAGGAATCTGTCTGCGTATCTCGGCTCGCTTGCGTAATCGGTACACCAGACCTTGTTCTTGCAAGGTCATGATTCGACTCCAAAATGTTTTTTAATTCTTTGTCCAGTTGTTTGTGTGACATATCCACACCCAGCCGAAGTATTTCTTTCAATATCTGCAACTTGGGCACATTCCTGAATCAGTAGTTCAGCAAACTTTTCTAGTGTTCGACCGCCCACGTCAGGATAGTGGCTACCGCCAGCCGCCAGGGCCAGTTGTTTAATTTGTTCGTTCATGATTCGACTCCAAAATGTTCCAACACAATTTTTCTTGCCCGTGGATGACCATCTATATCTTCGGCAAGTTGGGCACATTCCCGAACAATTGACTCTGCAAACTTTGCCAATTCATCTGCCCAACATTCAGCAAACGCTCTCACAGGAGTTTCTGTTGGGTCGTAGGTAAATTCTATTCCAGCCTGTTCGGCAAGTAGTCGAATTCGTTCGTTCATGATTTCTCCAGAGTCCGTAATAGCGTTTTTTCCCGAAATGTGGCCAGGCGTTGGTCAAGTTCGGCCCTGACATCCCAGTGTTGTTTGCTGAGTCTTAAAACCCAGGCACTCAACAGGCCCAGCTGATATGCAATTTCATCTGCGTCCGTGTATTGGCCGCCACTGCTGACTGCGTTTAGCACATCAGTTATTTCTTTGTGATTTTTTACGTGAACTTTTAGGTTGCTATACATGCCATATCTCCTGGAACCCCTCTTCCAGTGTGGGTTCTTTCAAATTTTGTAACATACTTAGCATCACATGATCCGGAATGCTTTTGCCTGGACGGCCAGCCAGTCTACGAGCAAGTTCCACAGGTTCGGGTGTGCCAAACACCACAGCAATATGTTCATAGTCGGGCAGCATGTGAAACTTCTTTCGTCGGCTGGCCACAGTGGTTGAGGTTTGATCCCAGATCACACTGTGACCATGTTCCCGTGCAAACACCACCTGTTGAGCCATTAGATCCACTGCTCGAGGCATGTAGTCTCGAAACACTTGATTGTAGGTTTGGCCTTGTGCTCTAGCATAGTCTTCCACAAACGTGTCTGTACTAACCACAGTCAAGCCCAGGGCCCATATTTGGTTCCGGATCCAGGTGCTTTTACCCGAACCTGGCACTCCAATCATTTGATAACATTTTGGCATCCTGCCTCCAGATAGTTTCTAACCCAGGCCAAGCGAGCCTGTTCGTCCATCACAGTATAAGTGTCGATGTTGTTGCGTATGTGATCCAACAGCGGGTAGTATTCCTCGTCAATCTGTTCTCGAAACTGTTGAGTCAACAACTTGTCAGTTCTTGGGTTACGTGCCACCCACTTGGCAGTCAGGTAGTAGGGTGACTTCAACTTGGAACTCACATTACCTTCATCGGTATAGAAAACAAAACCTTCGTGCTTGACAGTCTTGACTTCTTGCAATAGTTGACCCATTGAAGTGTAAAACGACTGCACAATGCGTGTGCGAAACGCATTTTGCAACAGCATCATGATTGCAGCATTGGCCTCAATTGGACTGCACCATTCGTTCTTGCGCATGCCCAACAAGTACATGCCTGGCTGCTCAGGAACAATGTGTGGATCACTTTCATGAACACATTCAAACATAAATGTGTGGCCTTCATACTGCTTGCAAGTGGCACGATAACGATCTATGTTGTCACCAATCATTTCACGTGCCATGTCAACATAAGGACTGTCAGTGCTACCAGTTGTGCTGATCAGTACATCATCCCGATACCATGTGCAAGCCACCATGAAACCGTTGACCTTGCGATAAGCAGTCACATGAACATTGTCAGCCAGCACAGGTGCAGACTTTTCAATGCCGTAGTTGTAGATCTTGGTGAATGGATAAGCAACCAAGTTGAAGTCACGATCCACAATGCTTCCACGACATTCGGCAATGTATTCGTCCCAGAGGCTGTCGTAGAACACTTTCTTCTTGTACTTGAGCACGTAGATACCATCGCCACATTCTCGGCGGTTCACCAGATTGGATGATTCCACATACTGTTTTAGTTTTTCTCTAAACATGATGACCCTTGATCTTGCCTTTTAGGGCTTGTGCAATAGCACGTTCCATGGTGATAGCAATTGCGCCAGTGGCATCCATGCCCACGTCCAACGCACGATAATTTTCCAGGCTGCTGGTGCCACCGTGCAAGTGTCCGTGAAAATGAACAGCACCGCGATGCATCTGATCCCACTCTGCTATGGGATAATGAAACATCACTACCTTGGTTTCGTTGAACTGTGCATCCAGGTACTTGTGTATCTGTGCAAAGCAGTCACGGAAATCCTGATCTTGCAACAGCTTGCGGTCGTGGTTGCCTTCAACCAGAATCTTGACTCCATTCAGTCGACGCACAGTTGCCACGGCTTTTTCCGCAGGCAAGAATGCCACGTCACCCAGAATGTACACAGTGTCGTCTGCGCCAATCAAGTCGTTCCATTCTCGAATCATGGCCTCGTTCATGTAGGCCACATCGTTACGAAACCGTGCCCGTGACTCAGGGCAAAATTTCATTATGTTCTTGTGTCCCCAGTGGAGATCACTTGTGATCCAGGTTGTCATTCTTGTAGTCTCTTAATGTTTAGGTTGTTCTTTTTTTGCAGGTTTCTTTTCTCGTCGGGCTTTTTCTTCTTCAACTGCTTTTTTCTGTGCCTCTGTCATGACCAATACTGTTTTGCATGTTTTTTTGGCAGGTGCTTTTGAAGAAGCCTCGCTGGTTTCACACACCCGTTGAGTTTTGTAAGCCGGGCTGGGCGAAACCGCAATCAGTATCAATATACAACAGATGTATTTCTTCACTTGTCAACTTCTCAAATTTGTTCGTTCATTGTTCAACTCCGAATACTTGATTAATCCATTGTCTTGCTGTAATGTTTTGATATTTAACATCACTACCGTGCTTGCCGCCAGGATACACAACAAATACTTCGTTCATTACATCATCAATAATCAACTCGGCAAACTTTTTCAGTAAATCGCCTTCTAGCAATTTTACAGCGACTTCATAGTTGTTCGAAACAAAGTCGTTATCGCTTTCTAAATAGCCATCAGGCTCCTCGTCAATATACGGTCTCCGAGGAATGACATTGATACCAGCCTCTACAGCAAGTTGAGTAATTCTTTCATTCATTCTTCATTTGCCTTAATAAGAGCCATTAGAAATTTCAATTCCGATAATTGCACTGGAATCTCTGATTCTATTTCCATCCCTGTAATAAGAGATTGTAGATATTCAATTGGGGTCATTCTCCAACTCCGAAATGTTTTAAAATATCAGATTCATACCATTCACCATGATAATCACCGCATCGACCTCTTGACTGTATATGGATTTGTTCCAAACATTCCTGCACAATCAACTCAGCGAACTTTTTTGTAAAGTTGTTGAATTCTTCCGCTGTAAATGGTCCATTAGGATCGACAGTGCCGTCAGCAGCCTGAAGTTCAAGTTCTCTAATTCGTTCGTTCATCCTTCGACTCCAAAATGTTTTGCAATTGCATAGCCGACCCAAGATATACCTAGTTTTTCTGCATCATCCTCGCACACTTCATCTACTTTATCAACCTGTGCTAGACATTCTTGCACAATCAACTTGGCGAACTTTTCTTTATCAAACACTTCAAAGGTAAGTGGATTGTAAGGAGTGGGGCCTTGAATAGATGTAGCCTGTTCAGCAAGTTTTTGAATTCGTTCGTTCATAGAATCTCCCAAGTGATAGCAGTTGAATTTGTTGCCTTGCGTGCCTTCCAGTAAGGCAGTGCCCATGTCACATTCGATTCAACCACAATAAGTCGTTTGTTAAAATATACTTTCATTCTTCAACTCCGAAATGTTCATACAAATCTTGAGGGGTAGCATGACCTGAACGGGAATAAACAACTTCAGCACATTCCCGCACAATCATGTCAGCGAACACCTGTTTGATTTTGAGCACCTGGCTGTGACTCAGCCGGGTGTATGTTTCAGGCACTGCTGCATCCAGGGCCTGTGCCCACAGTTGATCAATTCGTTGGTTTATACATCAACTCCGAAATGTTTGCTTGACCAGTTGGCCAGTTTTTCGATCCACTGACTCAACCACAATCCCTTGCTTCAACATGTTCTCGTTCTGTGTGCCTGTTGTTTCACATTGCCGACAGAGTTTGAACACGCCCAGCAACATGATGAAATGTCCGTTGTGGGGTTTACCACAGTTAATACAGTTCATCGTTCAACTCCGAAATGTTTCAACAAATCTGTAATAGCAAATTCACAACCCATCTTTTCACTATCAGTATCACAATTAGTTTCAATTGTTTTCTCAATGGATCGAGCACATTCTCTCACAATCAACTCGGCGAACTTTTCAGTAAACTCTTTAGGCAAATCAAAGTCTACATGGTCGGGAATTGCCTTAATAGCCTCAGAGATAAGTTTTCCAATTTGTTCGTTCATTCTGCTTCTCCTACAAATTCACGTACCCATTCAAATCTGGTGCTGGCAGGCACCCATCTGAACTGGCTCTTTCTGCGTTCAGATTGTTGCCAGTCCATGCATATCATCACCCAGTCGGGCTCAGTACTGAAGGCCACAGTTTCAGCAACCCGCACGACTTCTACAAATCGTCCGTCTGTTGTTTTTGCTACCATAACCATCATGTAGTGCTCCTTACTCTTTCTTGCCAATACGCTCGGCCAGTTTCATTTTAACAATGTGCAGTTCGTTGATGGCAGTGTTGCTGCCATGTTTGGCAATAGACTCTTCCCAGAACTTAATCAACTGCTCCAGTTCTTTTGTTGACTTGGAAGCATAGTGTGCGTCTTTGTCAAATTTGGGTGAATTGTACGCCATGTTGTGCTCCTTGCTGCTATGTATGTATTATAGCATTTCGGGCAATAAAGGTCAACCTAGGATTTTCTCGTGGCTTCAAACGAGCAATAGCCCACAGTAGCTGGTCGCCGCTGGGCCTGGATTTTGGCCCGTTCACAAGCGGCCTGACCAGCGTAGATGGCACTGCTAAATTGGGCAGGCTGTTCCCCTTGTGCCATGATGGTTATGACCAACAGCACCCACATGATTATCAATGCCACTGGCCTTGTAGGCAATGCAAGAACTCATGGCCCACTGTTCGCATGTCTACTTTTTCCGGCAGGATTATGTAGCAGCGATCGGGCCAGTTCCAGGAGCAGGCCAGGGCACCACCCGGAAAACCGTTGAACCCAAACTCACGACTTTGTGCATTGCATGCCTCCAGTAGTTTGGCTGCAGGAACGTATCGCACAGTGACCACGGTCTTTTCTGTTTGATTCTTGCTCATGTCAAATATTCTGCTGCCGGAATTGTTAAAATCCCAGGTCTGGGCCGGTACACCCACACACAGTAAACCACACATCAATAACGCAAGGGCTTTTTTCATTGTTCAACTCCAAAATGTTCTAGAATACGATCCATGTCATCATTGTGATTGCATTGCAACGCACATTCCCGCACAATCAGTTCGGCAAACTTTTCCAAACCAATCAAGGGGTCAACCATCATGCCAGTTTCTTTGTCCAACACACATAACCATTTTTGGTTTTCGATACGGGCAATACCAGCATCCAGTCTGAGTTCATTTAATTTGTTTTTCATTCTTCGGGCTCCTGCATACCAAAGTATTCCACAATGCTGTTATAAACTTCATAATTGCCGTCAGCCTTGAGCGCACCTATGTCAGCACATTTCTGCACAATCAGTTCGGCGAACTTTTCTTGAACAATCTCAGCGTAATCTGAGCCGTCATAATCAAACACTTCATCGGCTAATTCACGAGCCTGGTCCAATAGTTTCATAAATTGTTCGTTCATAGTGATTTCCAATACATTCCCCAAGAAGAATACCCAGGAGGCAAAGGACCATATTCCTCGTTACGCATCTGTTCACGGGCTTGATAAAAACTTTCGTTGTTTGTTTCTTTCATACGTTTTTTAACCTTTTTAATTGAAGGTTCTTTGCCCTGCTTTTTAAGTTCTTTAATTCGTTCGTTCATTCATGGCTCCTTGTTGCTGTGTATGTGTGTATTATAGCATTTCGGGCAATAATGGTCAACCCGATCAGCACCCACGAACATCGCTGTTCAAGTTGGGTCGATGCTCACGTATGAGTTCGCGCTCTAGAGCGTGAGCAGCACTCTTGCCGCGCACCACGTCCACAATCACCACTGTGAAACTGTCTGCACCGCGCTCGCGCATGCACTCATACAGTGCCCAACTCTTGTCTTCAGTTCTGCTGCGATAAACGTGCTTGTTGAAACGAGTCTGCACACTTCGGTTCACTGTGCTGGCAGTCTTGGCAGTGACGCCAATGTAGAAATCAGCACCAGATTGCAGCATGTATATTGCATGCATACGATCTGTTCGCTTTTTACGGGTGATGTTTTTTGCTTCCATGCGTGTATTATAGCATTTCGGGCAATAATGGTCAACCGAATTATTTCACCCCAAAATGCCTTGAAATCTTGTTGAAAAGCTCAAAGTTGCCAGTGGCTTGTCCATCAACTAGTGCAATTTCGGCACATTCAGCCACAATCAGGTTAGCGAACTTTTCTGGATCCAATTCACCACACACATAATCTCCACCATTTTCAATTATGATAGCCTGGTCGTAAAGTTCTGCGATTCGTTCGTTCATCTCCGGCTCCTTTTTGCGTATGCCCATATTATAGCATTTTGGGCAATAAAGGTCAACCGCTAGGTGCGTTCCAGATACCGCATGAATCTGTTCAAATCCCCATACATGGTCAGCATTAACGCCTGCTCGCTGCCAAACAAGGTGATCTGCGGTTTCTTTCCTGTCCTGAGATAATAAGGGCAATCTAGCTTTCGATCCATCAGCAGCAGATGTCGTGGCAGCAGAGCCATGCTCACTGGAATATCAAACACATACGCCGCAATATCAATTGTGGCAATGGCCTGATAACCTGCTGTGGTTAATCGCATACCGCCCCTGTCGCGAGAATCCATCCACCAGGCGGCAAATGCTTCGTCAAACGCAGGGCAATCGTCTGTCGGCAAGCCTTGTAAGATTTGTTGGGTGAGTTGGGATTTATCGAGCATCGGGGTATATCTTGTCCCCTTGCTTGAGTAGCACTACTGAAAACTTGTCAGTGCGAAATTGCACATTCAATTTTCGTGCAAGATTGATTGCGTGTCCCGGGTTCGAAAACGAGACCTTTTTGTACTTGGGTCCAGGATACTGAGTCAGCAGATTAGAAGTCTTTAGGTTGATGGGCAAGTTGTCAAAAAACACCGCCCAGATACCTTCGCTGGCCAACACTTGCTCAGATTTGTAAGTTTGTTTGTTGGTGTTTTCTATCAACACCTTTGGCTTTGGGCGACTCATGCAGTAATACTCCTACATTTATTTATCAGAAATGTATGTAGTTTAAAAGTCTTTGCCCGAGAGTTCCACGTTGACGATCTGTGAATTGTTTGTGTCCAGCAGTCGGCGTTGCAGTTCAGTGACTGCCAACAACATTTTGGTTATGTCACTGTGCAGATCCTTGGCATCTCGCAGGCTCATGACAAAGTCCTTTTGCCCGCGAGATTCGTGTGCTTTTACTGAATCAACAAATCGATTTATATGTATGCTCATTAAGAGAACTTGTTGAATGCGCCTTTTCGCTCTAGGAATGATTTCAAGTTAGGTGCGACCCAGCCCACTGGCTTCAACACCTTGCCATCTTCACGCTTGCGCACCTTGCCATCTTCACCAATCTTGGCAAAGTTTGTGGCCATGACTTCTTTCCAGGCACCTTCACCGTCTGCACCCATGGAGTGAATGGCACCAATGGTCACAACCAAGATATCAATCAAGGCGTCCAGTGTTTCCACTGCATCATCTGTGTCGCATGCCTGCGCTAGTTCCTTGCATTCTTCTTCGATCAAATTTCTATACAACATGAACTGTGCCATGTTGTGTTGTGCGACCGTTTGGTCGCAGGCCTTCATGAATTTTTCCTGATCACGGAAGAGGTTTGACATTGGCTTCTTCTTTGGTGTAAAATGGACCTTGGTATTGATAACGCTGCAAGGTAATAAGTTTGGGACTCTGCTCAATAGTCCATGTTCTGCGTTGTTTGACCTGATACCAGCCAGCAGCATACCAGGATCTGGATTTTTTATTCTTGGTGTACAGGGGCAACTTGTGCTGCACATCCCAGATGGGATTGTACACTCGTGAACCGGATGGATAACCCTGCACCTGATAACTGGCAGGTTCCTTTGACGGTCGATTTCCTACCGCAGCAAATTCAATATCGCCTTGTTTACGGATCATGGCCATGGTCTTGAATGGCGTAATCTTGTTGTTGATCTTGACTGCAAAGCCATCATCAGTGGCTTCAATGTTGCCGACCTTGCGATCGTCCTGTTTCAAAATCCAGAACTGATCTTTGACTATGGGTTTAGCTACTATGTTCATTCAATACTCCTTTGTAGGTTTCATTCAACCAGCGTCCAAAGCTGTCTGCTGAGTCGCTGCACTTGACCAATTCATACTTGCCACAGAATCTCAAAAAGTGACTGCCCACTTGTCCCACATCCTTGTGACTCACTTGAGCACGTATGGCAGCATCCACCAGATCCTTGATCTCTTGTGGCTGTGCTGTGAGATCAATTAGGGCACGGTTGCGTTCATAATCATCCAAGACTCTGTGTTCCTCACCATTGTGGTCAATCCAACGTTGCAACATGAGATTGTTCCAGGCATAGCCTTTTTTGCCCATGTCGCCAAATGCTTCTTCCAGTCCAACCTTGTTCTTGGTGCCCTTGGTCCGCACACCAGGATATGCTGAGAACACATTGTCACTGGTATCGCCACGCATGCACTTTTCAAACAACAACCAGGCAGGATCAGGCACAGTCTTGGGCAGCTTGGTCTTTTTGTCCTTGATCAGTTGACCCTTGACATCAAAGATTCCATCTAGTGTGATCAGCTCATCAGTGATACCGTTATACTGTTTGACATTGGGTGCGATCAGCTGCACAAAATCTGTGTCTGAGCTGACAACTATGTGTTCGTCTTGGGGGTGTAGGGCTATCCATCGTGCAATGATGTCATCCGCTTCGGCCTGGGGCTCACGAATCACACTGCAATTGGTCTTGTTGCTGAGATATTTAGTCAGCTCATCATAGGTTTCCCAGAACAGCTTGTCTTCTTCGGCCTGTTCATCATTCATGGCCGCACGAGCCACAGCACGATTGGCCTTGTAGGGCTTGTAGTGATCTTTGCGCCAGCTGCGACCTTCGAGACAGAAAATCACATGATCTGCTTGGAATCGCCGCACAACCTTGTTGGCACTCATCAAGGTTAGATATAGTGCAAAGCCTAGTTTGGTCCAGGAGTCCGCAGCACGGTGTGCCTGATGCCGTGCTCGAAAGAACATGTTGCTTGTGTCAATAAGAAGGTATTTCATTAGGACTCAGTAGTTGGTTATCTTTAATGTATTGTAACACATGTTCCGCCCAAAAGCAATGGGCATCTTGCCCAAAATGCCAACTATCTGCACTTACTGTGCAAAATCCTCGACGTCTGAGTACCGAGTCATAGGTTTGATCAGCACTGTACGGACTCATGTAAGTGGCTTTCCAGTCCTGTTGCTGTGTGATATTGCCAAAATGACTGTTACCGTTGAACATCAAATGCCGTACACCTTGCTGTTCAAGTTCACAATGAAATTGCCAAATGTCTTCGTGTGCCTGTTTACTGCACTTGGCCCAGTCTATGTCAGTCACAAATTGTCGATATTGATCTTGTAATTGTTCAGGCACTTGATCTATACCGCTGGCGTTGACCTGCCACCAGGTGTGGTCATGCCACCATTCTTCGCGTTCCCAGGTGCTCCATTGAATCAGCACAAACAGGTCTGATACGTCTTGTTTGTTTTGTTTGATCCAGTCTCGGGTGGTTCGCATGATGCGTGAGTTGGATCCACCTGCTTGTGCATCAAGATACAGTATTGCCCGTAACCAATTGGCCAATTCGCAGCCAAAGCTCGCACGTTCGTTGTCAGGATGCGGCTGTTGCCCTAGACCCCAGTACATGCTGTCATCCTGTGCCCAGGCATGTGGGACTGCTGCTTCAGCGGCAGCAGCATGGCTGTCACCGTTGACGTAGAGAATCATTGATTACATTTTTTAATAGATAATCAGCAAACATTTTATGACCATCTTCATAGAGATGATATGTTGGTGTAGTGTTGAGATGGTTGTCCTTTGCCCATTTACCTATGTTAAATTCGTGTAGATTTACAATGTTTGAATCTTGACTAAGTCTTTGAAACATCTGCAAATTTTTTAAACTATTCCAATTTAAATTTCTATAATCTGTATTGTTGGCTGCTGAAAAAATATAGTATGGAAGATCCATAGACTTCAAAGTCTGAACAAACATAAACAACTTGGTATAAAAATGTGTTACCTGTTTGTTGATATTCTGATCAATAATTGCATGCATAGTCGATTCATCAACCTTATCCATCCAGTTTGATGTAATCAATTGAGATCCAGGATAATCTTTTATTCTGACTGAATACTTTGCTATGTCCTCAACCCAAATTTCTTCTCTAGTTATAAAACTAAATCCAATAATTATCAACGGGCGTTGATTTTGTTTTAAATTTGCACAGTATTCAAGGGCTGTTCGAAATATGCGATCGTTGCAAGATCCTGCCACTGCGTGATTTATTACAGGAATATCTATTATGTTAGCAATAAAACTGCTGTACGAAATTTGTCCTATAGGTTCTGCAGAATAACTATCACCATTGATATAGACTTCTGTGATCATCACTCAACTCACTTCTGAGCGACCGTCACCAATACTGGTACTGCGTACCCACACGCCTGATTTGTTTATGGCTTCTTCCTGTTCCCAGGTTTCCATCACAACATGTCTACACACATTCTGGAACCAACGATCCACAATCTCAGCGTCGGTATCGTCCTTCTTGATCATGTAGCCGGCTTTGACCAGTCGTGCCACAAAGATTTCATTCCAGTCCAGTTCAAACGCACCCTGATGCAGATTGTCAAGATCCACGTCTAGACTCAAGATGTTCACATATGGCTCATTGCTTTCGGTTGCCAGTTGTTTAGCACTCTTGACCGGTGCCTTGGGTTTGGGTGGAGCGGGTGCCACCGGTGCCTCAGCTGCCTTTTTTGGCTTGAAAAATTTATCAAACAGTCCCATATCAATCCTCTTTTATTTCCATCCAAGTATGATCGCCCATGTATTTTACCTGTGCCACATACTCGTAATCTTCCGGAGCACCACTGCTCCAATTTGTTGGACCATTGGGTACCAACAACATTTTCTCTAATCTCTTTTCCCACACCAACCAGTAACTCTTACCCATGACCAATTTGAACTGAAACTCTGCGCCATGCACTGCATCTGTTATTTCCAGTCTGCGTTTGATCTGCTGTGCCTGTTCTTCCAGCACACGAACCAGGGTCATTATACGATCATATTCTTGCTGGGCATACATCCTGGCATGATTGATCATTAGATCTTTTTGTTCAGTAACTGGAACAAGATCAAATTTAGGACCTCCAGCTTCGGTAGCATAAGGAGTAACATTCCTGTTAAGGAATGGAATGATTGCTCCTGTACTAGTACTATCGTAGCTTTCGCGTCCTTTTAGTATATTTGGTTTGTCAGTCACTCTCTCAAGTGCCCCACTTTATTTTTAACCAAATTCTTTCGTGTATGTAATAATCAACACTTAACAGAATATGTAATACTGTAGCAAATCCGGTAGCACTACCAAGGTCTCCAGTAAACAAGTATGTCCATAAGATAGTGAATATCCAGGCTGTCAGCCGATAGGTAATCATCCTAACCACTGTTCGTTTTTTAGTTTCCAATCAAGTGCCCCATTCGTTCTTGAACAAAGGTACCTGCAGCCGATCACTATAACGCAAACCATTCTTCATGGCAAAGTTTGCCACAGCACGGTTGTTCAAAGCATACACACTTTCTACACCACCAATGGGCATTAGATAAACATGTCCGGTAAATCCGGCTGCACGATAGATGTCAACGGTTTCCAGGGCTTCTTCAGCATCTTGCTCTGTGGCAATTACCAGTTTGAGATATGTGTTGCCAACGTCTTGGTACTCGCACACAATCTCTGGCTGAATAGCTTCATGTCTTGATTCACCAGAGCAACTGAGTTTGGCACTGACACTAAATGTAATTTCTCTACAAAAATCTTTATCATGATGATGTGCCCAAGTATGTAGATACGCAGCAAATTCTGGAGTTAGCTTTTGAGTGCCATTGGTCTCAAATGTGATCTCTTTGAGTTTATTCATGCTAGCATGTGACAGCAAGTCAGGATAAGCACGTTGCCACCCCAACAAGGGCTCACCGCCTGTGATAACCAGATGCTCATCTTCCCAACGCTTTTGCGGAAGTATTTCCATAATGCGATTTACAATAGCATTGCTTTCAAGCATTGGACTTAGATCTTTGAATCGCGGATCCCAGCTGGCGTAGCTGTCACAGCCTGTGCTGACAAGTGGAAGCTCAGTGTAATCTTTGAATTCTGTGATACGTGCAGCAATTGCTTCAACCTCTTGACTTGCTTTGCCTGTCGGCATTCCAAAGCCGGAACACTTAAAGTTGCATCCAAATGTTCTCAAGAACACACTGGGCACCCCCATGTAGCGTCCTTCACCTTGTATGCTGTAAAACAGCTCTGCTATTTTTAATTTGCTCATATTTTCCGTGCTTTAATCAACAAATGCCATCCCAGGTATTCTTTGACTGCTGCTCGCATGTCTTCGGGCATGGCAGCAAACCAGGGTTCTAGTTCGTACTCGCCTTGGCGGTAATTGGGTACATTATACATGAAACAATGATCTTGTCTAATCCTTAGGACCTCAAATTGTCCTTGTAGTAGATCGTAAATTTCTTCTCGGCTGTAGGCCTTGGCATACGGACAATCGGATTGTGCTTCAAATTGGTCCAGACCCTTCTGGATCATGGCATACTTCCAGGAATTCTTTGCATACACCAGCATACGGAATTCACCCATGGGCCTCAATGCATTATGAATGTTGTCTAGACACGCAGTCATGTCTGGATAGTGATGCAATACACCACATGAGTACACCAGATCAAACTGTCCTAGACTGGACACTGCTGCACCATCGGCAGCATCCATCACATGGAACTCTCCAGCTAGCCCGAACAGGTCGAATCGTTGGCGGCTCATGGCCACAGATTCTGCAGAAAGATCAATGCCCACATAGTCAGCACCGTGCCGTGCAAATTCCACAGCGTCAGATCCAATACCAGATCCTATTTCCAACACACGTTTGCCACGCCATGAGTGAAAACCCGCAAAGTCACGCAGATGTGGTTCTACAAAAAATCTACGCTCAGTAACTTCATTCCAGTACTGTTCTGTGCCAGGCACACCCAAACTGTGCTTGATGTTGCAGGGCTGTGCATTCCAGTACTGTTTGATTTTGTCTATTAGTTCAGTGGTCAAGTTCGTGTATCTTCCATTGTTTCATTAGGCCTTTTTTGTCCAGGGCTGCCATTTTTTCCCAGATATCTATTTTGTTCTCTAGGCCTAACTTAAAGTGGGTTAGATCGTAGCCGAGTGGTGCTAGATAGTTGCCAATCATCATGGCTTCTTGCATACGACGTTTACGCCAGGTAACATGATTGAAGTCTCTGGGGTTGTTGGGATTGCCCTCCAGCATGGGACGATTCTTAAAAACGTCATCACCATTCTTGCCAGTTAGATCATAGCGTTGATGCTCAATCATTACAGGTATAGTGACCACAATATCCAACATCCATCCAATCTGACTGGTCCATGCATCATTGATTTGATGCGGAGAAAGGTGTCCAGTAATTTCTACCCACTTGCGCGGCAGGATGGGAAATATAGCATATGGATGCTCATGATTGGTTTCTGCTCTGAGCAATGCAAACTGATCATTGTGAGAGCGTATGACGTCATCCCAACCAGTTGTGGTCATTACAGCATCATCGTTCCAGAAGAACATCCAGGCACCTTGACTATTTTCAGCCAGCTTGTTGAGATATTCGTTGAGTCTGATATAGCCCAGGCGTTTGAATTGCATGGCAGTATATGTGACTTTTTTGCTGTCCAGATACGGAGCAATCACATCAACAAAATATTCAATGGTGTCTGTGTCGTCATTGTCAAACGCAATCAATACTTCAATTCGTTCTGGTGCCGATGCTGTGTCAATTAGAGTGCGTAGACAATCCTCCATGGGGCCCGGCCGTTCGCGGACCGGCAACAGTACACTGATATCTATGTTGGGGTTTTGTTCAAGTAAACTCATGTTGTTACATATGTGATAGTGGTTTTTCCAAAGTTGCGTTTTCGACCAAAGTACATGTTCTCTAAAAATCGATCCTCGCTCATGGCAGGTGATTCTGTGGTGGCAAATTGATAAACAGTGGCATTTGTTAGTTCGGTATTGTCCAAAATATATCCCAGGAAGTCATAGTCAAATGCCTGTGTGATTGGCAGAGATTTTAGATCTCTGTAGTCAATCACATAGTTTCTTTGAAACTGCAACAGTTGACGTTTCACTTGTGAGTCTATATTATAGTGGTTGTCCAGGAATTTGTCAAGCGATTCAAACACATAGTTGATCATTTTGTCTTTGACCATGTACAAGGTAGTGCGGTGCATGAGGTTCCAGCCAAACACTTCGATGTTGCCAATTCTGGGATGATCAATACGACCCTTGGTCATCCAGTTCTCAAAGTAACTGCGTGTCTCAATAAATTGCAACTGGAACCAAGGATCTTTTTGTACCCATGCATACAGGTCTTCGTAGAATTTACTGTAATCAATATTTTGATGCTTGGCCAGATATCTAGCAATGTAGGTCGAAAGTCCATTGATGTGAAAAGTTTGTATAAAACTTGACCATACTAGAGTATCCAACATGGTTTCTCGCGGTATGGTCTTGGTGCTTACTACCACATCAATGCTTTCATTAAGATCAACATCACCGTAGCTGCCACTCATGTAATCATACACCGGCACCGATTCCAACTTGTATAATTTCTTCTGCAACAGGTTCATCTCAGCATTTTCCAACAGCTGACATTGCAGGATGTTGATACCACCGTGATTGCCTGCTCGGAAGATCTTCCAGAAAGCTTCTTTCCAGGATTCCACAGTCTCGCCAGGCAAGCCCAGAATCAGTTCTGTGTACACAGGAATATTGTTTTTGTCACACAAGGCAAAGATCTCGTCAATCTTGTGTTGATCAAGATTTCTACGTTTGATATTCTCTAGTACGTCATTGTCCATGCTCTGTACACTGACTGTGAGACCTTGGCCGAAGTTAGGCGATTCATCAATTAGTTTTTTCACAATGTCCACAACTTCGTTCTTTTGATTCTTGGCCCAGGTCATGGAGAAACTTTCCAGTTTGCCCCAACGCTTCTGAACTTCAATCAGTTTGTCCACAATCATGTTGTCACGTTCTACAAACATGCCAAAGTTGGCATCAGTGATTGTGACAAATCCGCAGTGTTCGCCAATCCAGTCCAGTTCGTCATACACACGTTCGAGTTCAAACTTCTTGACCTTGTTGTAGGTAAGACTGCCCCAGTCGCAGAATGTGCATTGATACGGGCAGCCGCGATTTGTTTCCAGAGTGGCATTCCAGATAACATCAGGATTGTCGGCCATCATGCGATCAAATATGCCGGTTAGATATGGACTAGGAACTTCGTCTAGATCGTTGATACGTTTTGGATCTCCAGTGTCGACCAAGCCAGCAGGAGAGTTGATCAAGAGCCCAGGAATATGTGTGTAATCAGAGCCGTGATCTTCTAGAATGTGACGAAAGGTCATCTCGCCTTCCATCTTGATCACCAGATCCATGAACGGCTCTTTTGCAAACAAGTCAGGATCTTCAATAGCAGGCTCGGGTCCGCCGAACACAATCAAACACGTGGGATTAAGGGCTTTGACTCTTTGTGCCAACCGATAGTTGTATCTGTGATTCCATACATAGGTTGAAAAAGCAACCACATCACTGGTGCTGAGTTTTGCTGCCAGAGCCTCAATTGGCTCTCTGCGCCATACCAAGTGATCTAACTCCCAGGCTGCACTGACTTTTTCGCTGCCCAGTGCATAACTCAGGATTACACCAGCTGAATAAGGCAAGTAGTAGGCATTGAACTCCTTGGGGCCTTGCTGGAAGTTGGGTTGAACAAAGCTGATTTTCTTTTTTGTCATGTGGTATTTACTCTTCGTGCTGTGGCATCAACTTGATTGTTGATGTCGTTGGCTCGCATTTTGACCCAGGGATCCTGCCGGCCTTCCCAGGCATCAACAAAAAATGTCAGGTCCAGACCGTGATCTTGCATCCAGGTGGCCAGAGCAGCAGTGTCATGCCCACGCAATTTGATCATGTCAGGATGATTTAGATCCCCAGCCTGGCCAGGATCACCTTCCATCACACGACGTTGTTGATAGGTTGCATCATTGTTGATTCCAGTTATATCGTAACGATTGTGATCACAATACACTTCAATGCGTTCAAATATGTCTAGATAATAAGCAATCTGACTCACATACGCATCATTGCTGCTGTGTTGACTGATGTGTCCTAGAATTTCAAACCACTTTCTTGGCAGGATAGGAAAAATGCTGTAAGGATGTTCATTGTGAGTGTGTACACTCAACAGTCGAAACTCACCAGTACGCTCGCGTATGCGTGAGTCCCATCCAGTGGAGATCATTACAGCATCGTCGTTCCAGAAAAACAACCAGGCACCTTGACTATTTTCCGCCAGGCCATTTACATATCGATGTAGATTGTTGTAGCCGTAGGGTTCAAAAACAACTATCTTGTGATTGATTTTGTGAGCTTCAATCCAGGGAAGTACATTGTGCAGCATGTTCTCCATGCCCACGACATCGTCGTTGTCAACACCAAACAAGATTTCGATAGTGTCAAAATCTTCCGCAAGACTGCGTAGGCTTTCAATGCTGCTCATGAGAGCATCCGACCGCCCTCTAGTGGGCAGCAGGATACTGATATCAACTGGTTGAGTCAATGCAATCTCAGTTGCCGGAGTTTGCAGCATCCAAGTGCAGTACTCGTTTTTGCAAGAAACTCAACAACACGCCGTATGCTGGCAAGATAACTGCAAGACTCACTGCGATCTTGGTAATAATATGATTGGTAGCAACAATGTGCCAGTTAGCAGCCATGAACTCATTGGCACCACCAGCAAACGCCACACCAAAGAATGTGTAAGTATCAATGATGGTTGACACAATCGAACTCAACAACGGAGCAATGTACCACTGGGTATAGCGTTCACGAAAATACTGAAACACATACACATCCAACATTGTGGCAATAAAGTATGCACAACCTGATCCCAGACCAATACGGACTGCAACTGAATCAGGTGCGCCTCCTAGAGATACCACAGCCATGCTAACCAGGATAGCAGGAATAAATGCCAGGGCAATTACTGCTCGACCCATCTCTTTGCCCAGCATGCGAACAGTCAAATCCGTTGCCACTACCACTAAGGGGAATGTAAACGCTGCCCAGGCCAGAGGATGACCAAAAACGTTGAATGTGAACTGAACGATATAATTGCTAAAAGCAATAATAAAAATATGGAAGGCCATAATTTTATACGCCAGCTTGCGATCTAAATTTCCAAATAATTTGTCTAACATAGTGTTTCCTTTAAAATAAGTCTTCATTGTCTTCACGACGGCCTTGACGCCCCGCCATGTTTGAATCGGTTTCACGTACCTCTACTTTGGTACACCAAACACGAGCCGCCTCTTCAGTGCCACAGTTGGGCAAGAAAATACCATTTACATACTTGTACAAAAAGTCAGCAATGCCTTCGCAGCCAGTGCGTTCAACTTCAGTAATCTTGGCCAATTTGAGTCTGCCCAGTTCCAACAAGTGTTCACGCATGGGATCATCTTGTGCCACCAGCAAGGTGTGGTCAAACCATTCTTCGAGACTGGCCTTGAGAGGCTTTAGACCGCCAAAGTCTGTGACCCAATTACGGGCATCTAATGTGTCTGCTTCGAATTCAAAGTGAAAGCTCATGGCATAACCATGAATCAAATTGCAGTGGCTATCTGCACGCCACTGACGATAAGCAACAGGTCCAATTTGCTTGTATGTTTTTGTACTAAAGAATTTTTGTGCCATGATTTCTCCTATGTGTATTATAGCATAGGCAGCAGAGTTTGTATAGCGGGAATGATGCCAGAAAGGCCGCTGTTAGATCAGTACTTATGCTGGCAATTGATAGCCGCCAGAATGATAGTTGGCTTGGCCATGGATCACTGCCCGCACTCCGCCCACAGGATCAGCACAGTCGCCGGTGCGTCTAGGAATCAAATGCACATGTGGATACATTACTGTTTGTCCAGCAGCAGCACCAGAGTTCATGCCCACGTTGAATGCATCGCATTCTCCGGCTGCAACCATTCGGTTGCCTTCGGCCAGTGCAGATTCAAAACAGTCTCGGATCACTGCTGGTGTATTGATTCTAGGCACAAACAACAAGTGACCGTGGGTGACTGGAAAGAGATCACGAAACACCGCCACGCGAACGCTACTCAGTTCCGCTGCCACTTGACTCCAGGGTGCAGAACCCATTCGGGCAGCATGCCCTAGTGTGTCATACTGAGTCATGCCACCTCCACCACGTGATATCGACTGTAGGGATAGTTGGCCTGCAACCACTCAATCATGCCCGGTTCCCAGGGCAAAAACACAGTGCGAGCTTGGTTGGAAATGTACTGTTTCATCGTGGTGCAAATTCCTGTTGCAGTTTGATGTTGTCAAAGAACTCTTTCTTGGTGCTTTGGTCAGTGTTGAATGCACCTTTGAGTACTGTGGTCTGTGTAAGACTGCTATGTGCCATGATGCCGCGATTCTCACAGCAGCCATGAATGGCCTGTATGTACACAGCTACATCGTCGGTGTCAGTAGCCTTCATTATTTCTCTGGCGATGTCGTTGCAAAGTTCTTCCTGGAGAGTCCCGCGACGAGCACACCACTGAGCAATACGAGTGTACTTGCTAAGACCAATAAGTTTTTGTGCGGCGATGATGCCAATGTAAGCGACCCCACTAACGGGCTGATGATGATGACTGCACATAGAGCGCAACTCGCTACGTACCACCAACATACCTTCGTAACGGTCTGCTGAATCATTTGGAAATGCTGTTGCGTCGGGAGCTTGTTCATATCTTCCTGCCATAATTTCGTTGTAGTACATCTTGGCCAAGCGTCTTGCTGTGCCTTGGCTATTGGGATCGTTTTCTCGATCAATTAGTAGACTGTCTAGCACACCTTCGAATGCCACAGTGGCTTCGTTGACCAAGATTTCTTTGTCGTCTTCTTCAAGATAATCTGCAATATTATCGCCGGCCCAGAATCTTTTGCCGTCGTTGTTCATTCGATCGCGAATCACTTGCGATAAATTTTTACTTGTGTCCATTTTTTATTCTCCGATGATAGCGCAGTGGATTGCGTTTGTTAAGTATACACTATTTAGGTCGTAGTGTCAAGATGTAATAGTAATTTCTCTGCAATCAGGATAAACTACCAGAGGCATGTTGGGTGGTGTCTGCTCAAATCCTTGTAGTACAGTCAGAGCCTGTACAGCTTCTTCTATGGTGGGTTTATAGTGATAACCAACTCGAAATGTTCTTTGTGCAGGCCAGGGTGCGATAGAGAGATCGCGACCGTCGTAGCGTTGCTGAATCATGGTCTGATATGCATCACGATCGTCCAACAAGATAGCGCCACCACGACCCACGCTCAAGGGCTTGCCGTGCCCAAAGCTCACACACTGCATCTGTCCTTTGCGATACATGTTGCGTTCCATGTGTCTAGCACTGTCCCAGATCCTGGTGTTGTGAAACTGATACTCAGTGGTCCAACGCTGCCATTCATGATCTAGGTAAGAGTATTCAATGCCCAGCTTGTGCATCAGCATGGGAATACTTAGATAGGTGTAGGGCGTGAACGTGACCGTCTTTGTTTGGTCATGCCTCAAGCAAAGCTCAATGGCATGTGTGCAACAATCAGTCATGATCGCATAAGGAGCACCGGTGTATTCAGCCAGTGCAGTTTCAAACTCAAGTATCTTGCAGAACATGTTATCGATTGTACCATGCCCATGCATGCGATATCATGTCATGTAGATCATGCCGTCGCCATGCACCACCAGAGATCTCATCAATCTTGGCTGCACTAGCAGTCAGTACAGGAGGATCGCCTGGTCTAGCTGGACCAATGGTCATGACCACAGCATGTCCAGTGACTTGTTGTGCTTGTGTGATAATTTCTTGATTGCTAACACCTGTGCTGGTGCCTAGATTGTACACACCTGGTTCCAGTTGAGGGTCCAGAGCCAGTCTGTGCGCCCGTGCAATGTCTTCCACATGCACATAGTCCCGAACGCAGGTGCCATCTGGTGTGGCATAGTCAATGCCATTGAGTGTGAACTCTTGCCCCTGCATGATACTTTCTAGCACTCGAGCAATGATGTGTGTGGCTCCGGGTTCTTGTCCGTGGCGACCTTGACTGTCTGCGCCGCAGGCATTGAAGTAACGAAATGCCACATAGTCCAGTCCATACGCACGATGATAACTCGCCAAGATCTGCTCTACCATCAGCTTGCTTTCACCATAGGGACTGATGGGTTCTTTGGGATCAACTTCGTGACACGGAGTCATAACAGGTTCACCATACACTGCTGCACTTGAACTAAAGATAAATCTGGCTCGGGGTATAGCAGCCATAACAATGTTCAACAGATTAAGAGTCTTGACCACATTGTTGTGGTAGTATTCAGACGGGCGCAGAATACTGGGACCAACCAAGCTGGTGCCTGCACAGTGTATGACGGCTGTGGGTTGTACAGAAATCAATTTACGATAAGATTCATCGCTGTCAAAGTCTGCTTGCACAAAGTCCATGACATCTTGAAGATGATGCGGCAGAGGTCTGCGATCAATGCCAACCACTGTGTGTCCTGCGTCTTTCAACAGCAGTGCAATTTCGCCGCCAATGTAACCTGCGGCACCTGTAACTACAATGGTGCTCATGATTGAGCCTGTTGTAGTCGATATTTGGCTGTGGCAGCATGATCGCGATATCGATTGCCATCTCTGGCCCAGATGTCGCCTTTGCCTTCGATGATATCAATCACACGATCCACTGTGCCATCTGTCCAGTCACTGATCCGGCCCATGTTCTTGTGTGGCACTAACAATAACTTTTCCAGTTTGTTTAGAGCATCTTCTATGCTCCAGGGCACATACAGTCTTTCGTGATCGTTGGCAAACGTTTCAGGAAAACTTCTATACGCGGGATACAGCACATTGGCGCCTAGTGCGTCTGCTTCACTCACTGTGTTTGATACCCAGTCTTGCAGCGCACAGTTGAACACCACACGGCTGTCATTGACAATGTTGTAGTATTCATTCTTGCCTAGATCTTGGTGAATAGTCAGTTTACCTGCTGCTTCTAGTTCATGGGTTCTGGCCATGTAGGAGTCATTGTTGGACTTTAACACACCGCCTGAGCAGATGCAAAACTCCACAGCAGTCAAGGGATGACGGCGATGATATGCTTCAATTAGATCCATGTAGAAATCCGGTTGCTTCTCCTGATCCCATCTTGCAGAAAATACCACACGATGACGGCGTTGGGCAAACGGAAGAATACCGGCTGCTCCGCCCACACGTTCTTGTACTTCTTCTTTGCCAAACGCCAGACCTGAGATGTTGTAGATAGGAGCCGTCCAGCCTGCAACACGCATGTGGGCAACCATCTCTTCGTTGGTGGCAAGTACTCCGGTTACAAACTCATTAACCATTTGCTCATAAAGTCCCATCCATTTAGCCATACCCCACACGTGAACAAAATCATCAGGGTCGATAGACTGAGCGAGACAACGCACGTAAATGCGAGGCCGCAGCTCAGCAGGTACCTGGTCCAGTATGTACGGAAGTGATTCGATACCTGGCTGAAACATGTCTTCAAAATAGATAACGTCTTCATGTGTGACCTCACCATTCTTCATGAGTTGCACCAAGTTCATCATCTGGCTCATACCAAAGTAACTGCGCCCGTGTGCGTCCAGAACTTGGCCAACACTGATGGCTTGTGTGTTATCTATAGTTATGCCAGGCACATAAACAACATCTAGTCCACGACGATCAAACACACGCCGATTCCATTCTGTTAGTTGTAGAGTGTAACGGGCTTTGTAACTTTCAAGTCCCATGTAGTATAGTTTTCTCATAAAATATGCCTTTGTTTATTTAAAATTTGGACCGTTCACCCAACCTACCAAACTGTATCGTATGCCTTGAGTCACCGGAGTAACATCGTGAACCATCCAGGTTGGGAAGAAAATTATTTTTCCTCTAGTTCTTGGTGCAATCTCTGGTTGAGTTTTGATGTAGTGGAATCTTAGATCCCCACCAGTGTACTCGTTGTCGTCTGATAATTGAATACTAAAACTCAACTTCCTGTTAGGAAACGGTCGTCCAAGATCCATGTGTTTTTGATAATTGCTGTTATTTTTTCCATCGTACACTGTGAATTGTAACGCAGTCAGGTGGGTCAAGTCAAATTGAAAATACTCGTTATTGACTTTTTTAATAGCATCGGTTAAAGTAGCGTACACCCAGTCAAAATCTGATTCTGTCTCGTCAGACTTTAACCATGCAATATCACAAACACGATAATCCGAAATTGAACCGCTCACAGTACCGGATGTTTTTTTTACCCTGTTTCCTTGAATAACAATTTCATCCAGCTCTTGGTCAGTAAAAATATTTTCCAAAGCAACCCAACTGGTGTTATCCTTGGAAATACTAACCAATGGCCATTTGGTCATTTGTTTACTAGTCCTTTTATATACTGATCTTTTATATACTGATCTCTCAAACTCTGTACCTGTTGATCTTGTGCCCAGGTCTCGTTGGGATAAAGTCTACTTTCAACTTGCCCAAATGTTGTGCCGTTGTACTTGGCTGTTGCGATAGCTCGGTCTCTTTCGGCCAACACACGATTTTCAACAACACCTAGTCTTCTATTTAGGTTGGTGACATCATTCACTAATCTTCTCAGCGGACCACGCTCAACAGAAGTCTTGGCTTCAGGTCTTGTTAGTGCAACAATCATCAACAAGCCCCGCAAGGCGTCAATCACTCGCGGGTCTTGACTGGTCAGTGCTTCATCAAACATGTTGATAAAACGATCTAGATCAAAGTCTGCAGAATCTTTTTCTCTTGATCCACTCATGCAGGACGAAATCCAGCCAGTCTACGAGCATCTTCCCACCACATGTTCTTGGCATTCTTGCCCTGGTGCCACTTGTTGAACTGCTGCCATGCATAGCTCTTGAAGTTGTAGAGATCGCTTTCATTGTAGCGATATCCGTATTCCTGACAAAAATCCATATACGCTTCGAGGTCCTCGAAGATCTCAGTTACACGGGGATTGGATTTGAAAGACAATTTGGCCATGATGGCTCCTTTTAGATATTGATAGATTGAACAGGGCGGTGAGTTTCATACTTGACCAGTGCGCCGTTTTCACCATCTTCGGACACTTCGATCCAGATTGCACGATCTGGATATCGGGAGGCAATCTGAGCATAAAGATCATCTGCCATCATTTCGCAACTTTTGTAATCTAGACTCAGAGTGGAATCACGATACAGATTCTCAAGCCACCGTTTGAACTGGATGAACTCGATGTCCCGATCATTATGGAACACATCGACCCACACCCTGAAATGAAAGATGTGGCGGTGAGGACTAGCAAGAAACGATACATCATATTCATCTCCAGTGGCCAAGGCAGGATCTGTGGCAGCAGCTGGATATTTATGGATTCCTTCTTTTTGGAATGTGACCCAAATTTGTCGACGGGCATGCTGCATGATTCTGCTGCGGGTGTCTGCTAGTGATTGTTCTCGTTGATTCATAATGTTTTGTCCTTGGTATATTTAGACCAGTCAGTGAAGTGATCTCGATTTTGTAATTCATGCACACTATGACACCATACTCCGGGATTGGTTGCGTCAAAGTCTCGGTCATCCAGTTTGAGTGTGGCATTGTAGCCCAGTTGCTGAATGTACGGCAACTTGACCGATATCATGGGAATAAAGTTGTGGTGTTCGCACAATCCTGATTCCAGCAGGCCTTCTACACATCGAACATCTATGTCCAGGGTGCATAGATAGTCGCGATCAAGAAAGCCTTGGATCATGTCTTCCCAAGGTTTCCACGCAGCAGCATCATTTATATCTGGATTGGGAAAACTTTGATTAGCACCAAAGTAGATATGACGCCGTCCATTCAAGCGATACGCAATCCATTCCGCCTCTTGAATACCTACCACAAACAATGTGGGCATGCCATATGCTGGTGTGTGTTCTACTTCTGTTCCAGTAAAGAACTTTACTGATTCGTCGTGATCTGGTCTAATCATGTTGCCTGCTCGTTTTCAAGTTGATCTAGTGCTGCTGTACTTAATTGTACTACATCATCTGTGATCATGTCAACCTCTTCCACGTCAAAAAGAGCATTGAACTTTGTGTTAGCATTCACGGTCTTTTTGCCTTTGAAACCACGTGTGCCAATGATGTCCATCCAGTATTTGGAATAGTGTTCAATTATGGCTTCTGACTCGTCTCGATCAGTGGTAGCAAAAATTGCATCCACAATGTCTGCAAATCGTGCATGGTCACCACTTTCATTCCACATCATGTATGGCCATTCGGCACCTGCGTCGAATGTTTGGTTTGCTCGTTGCACCGATTCTAAATGTGTCCACACATTGTGACCCATGAGCAAGGCATAGCTAAAACTATCCCAACTGGTCTTGCCATTCTTACCAATTTTGTTTAGATCTGGTGGCACATGAAAGTGAGTCATGTTGTTGGGATCAAATATTTCACCATTCAATTCTGCATCAGTTTTGCGAACACCCGGTTTGTAAACACAAATATCCTTCATCTGCAACTGACTACTGATAGGGCTTTCGTCAAAGTGGTCCACAAATTTTTCTGCTACCACAGTTGGTCCATATGGGCGTGTGTCTGTGGAATATTTTTTGTCATCCACAATGGGGCTCATTCGATAGCTCCATTTTTCATTGTGTGTTAGATCAATTTCGTGATACACTTGACCGTTTGCAGTGGCCAGGAACGGACTGGCACAATCAAAGCTGATGGTAAAGGTTGGATTCACATATTTCCGTATGGCCCGTTGAATCACAGTGAGCAACACTGCCCACTCCAGTTTGCTTGTGCCCAAAAAGTGCATCCAATCGTGAGTGCCTGATTGCAACAAGTTATCATGCCGTAGTGCTACCAGTCTGCGAAGTATCAGGTGGACGTCACACATGTTCTGCCCGCCCATGGCCCAGCCATCAAAGTGTGTGTCCGGGTATTTCACAGGGTCACAATAGTCCTTCATTTCCTGATACCAAGATTCTGCACTGGTGTGATTGTCGCCTTGCAGCACATTTAAAATCTTTGTTCCGCCGTCGTTCTTTCCTCGACGATTCTTCATAAAGTACTCGTTGTTGTACTTGGTTGCTGCCACAGCTTCAGGCAAGGTCTTGATGCCACATGCGTCGCTGGCTTTCTTGTCATGGATAACCCAGGTGGGAATATCCAGGGTCATTGCATAGTCACTGATACCATCCAGCCATTTGAGAATAGCGTCACGCTTCTTTTGTGCTTTGGCACAACCTGAGTTGGCCTTCCAGTCACCTTCCCACAAGCCCTTGGCAATCTGGAATCCGCCTGAGTCACCCAGCATGAATGTGCCAGGCTCGCGATTGCGAACCATGTCCTCCGACCAGTCCTGCTTGGTCAAATCCAGATTGGCATGACCACCGGAATACAGGCTCCACTTGTAGGGAAACAAGGCTTTAGAACTGTTGAGCCAATTCATTTGTTCCATGTCTGGTATACCGCTGGGCATACGACTGGGAGCAACATAAGGACCGTTTACAGGATCACGCTGTTTACCTATGTATGTTGCATAGAATCCAGAGATAGCCGGAAGGAACACAGCATATTGACTTAGTCCATCAGGACCCAGTTGTTTTTCAGTAAAATTATCTTGAGTCATTGTTTTGTTCTAGCTATTAATTCGTAATCTTTTGCATACGCCTTGATCACACGTTGCGCAAGATCGGGTCGTTGCTGTAGTCGATCAACAAAGAATTTTTGCAACAGTCGCATATTGGCATTGTTGCCAGCTGAGTTTGAGTCTAGATCCGAGTATGGAGCAAATCCAAGATAGTCTGCAATTGCTGCATCAAAGTTGCGATCCAACAAGAAGTATTTTCTCTTGACTGCGGGCAACAGGTCCTCAACAAACTCATGCTGTGACCACACATGATCATCAAACCTATTGACAACATCAAATATCAAACGCTCAGTGGTCTGATTGTATCCGTCTATCCATTGCACTGCATCCATGGGCCAGTTGTGCGGCGAATATGGTTCGTCAGGAAACACAGGACCATTGGGACCTTGCGGCGAAAGTATATAGGTGTTTAGGTATTGCACTATTCCACTTACCCAGCGATCCAGTGGATCTCGCAGTATCACAATCATTTCTGTTATGGTGTCACTGTGATCATCTGCCACTGCGGTCATCCACTGATGGCGTCTTGCCCAGTCCAACATGTAGCTACTGGCGTTCTTGGGAATGTTCACAATGAATTGTGACAGATCCGGACTCAGTGTTCCGGAACCGTAACTAAACCCTCGATCAACCAGTTGTGGGATCATTTGGTCTGTGCAGGCAAAATGTAGTTGTACACGGCAAGACCAGAATTCACTGTGATTTGCATGCAGCCATCATCAGATATCTGCATGGTTTTGTCTCCAGTCAGGCTCAGAATGCTCATGACCTGACTCACTGGCCATGACCAGGCATGCTTTAATGCACCAGTAATGTCATGCTGGAACACAAAGTTACCACTGTGCGTGGAGTGATCACCAAAGAAGAATTTGAGATCCTTGCCATCAGTCTTGACTTGAAAGTTGAGTTCTTCTGAATTGGCCTGTGCTTGCATTCGCAAACGTTGGATAGCAGCCACAGTGGGTTCAAAAGTAATATGCCAGTTTACACCTTTGAATTTCAGTGTCTTGAGTTTGTCATTCACAATATCACTTGCCATGAATCGATAGTTGTTTTTAAAGTCACCTACCTTGTTTTCAAAAGTAATGCCGTCCAGTTCACCATTGGCTTTGCGTGTGACTGCCAGTTTGGCATCTTCTCTGTATTCTTGCAAATTCAACAGTGTCTTGAGTTTGCCAAGATTGGGCATGCCAAATGTTCCAACAAAGTCAGCCATTGGATTGGCAAACTGTGCATCGATAATAACTGATTTGTCTTCGGCTAGTCCACCAACTGTGGTAGCAGAATCAGTGCCAGTAATTTTGATTAAATCAATACAACCCAGGTCAAATGTGTGTTGTACAATATCTAGTAAATAGTCTTTCATGTTTCGGTCCTTTTGTTAAAACGTATAATCAATCTTCGGAGTTTTTCATCCGACAATCCCATTGCTTCTATCTTGGCAGATATTGCTCTGCGGACTTTTTTAATGTTGAGTTGTCCCTTTGTGGTGGCATCCTTGAGATCCACCGGCAATATTGCAGCAATCTCAATCAGTGCCATTAGCTCTAGTTCATTATAGATATCTTTTGTTGATCTGTCAACTGATTCTGGTGGTGTGGCATCAATTATTATGGGCGGTGCAGCATCAATATCTTCTTTTCTAAAAATTCCTGCCAGGGCTTGTCCGCCTCTAATACTTGCCAGAACACCGGGTTTTTTTAGTTCTATCCAACTGGTGCTGCCGTTGTTGTTGTGCTCGTAGATGATCTCGTAGCCCAGTATCTGTGCATGCTCACGCACCAATCTACCAGGAGTATAGCAACAAAAGTGATGTTCCACAAGACTTACTGCACCTTGCTGATCGCAGTTGTTGTAACTGAATACAAAACTTCCACCGGGTCTCAACAGTCCAAACACTTCGGTCATGTATTGCTTGACTATTTCCAAAGGCTTGAAGTTGAAGTAGTGAAATGAATACACAAATCCAAATTGTTGTTTTGGCAGGTTCCAAAATATCGGATCAGTGGTGTATTCCTTGACCACGTAATAGCGAAGTCTACGCTGATACTCTTCAGTAAACTGTGTTCGCATAGGCTCCAACAGTTCTGTGTCGGTGTCCACCAAGTACATGGGGTCAAGTGCTACCAGATCTTCTACACCGGGACTGTGTGCTGGCCTAATCACCATGCCTGGATAATGCCAATCAGTATACAGTTGCAATCGGCTTTGCAAAAACACCCAGGTCAAGGGTTCTATAGACAGTTGTCTTGATAGAATATATTCTGGCGTGTCTTTTTTCATACCAGTTTGATATAGGTCTGTGCTGTCAGCAAAATATGCAGGCTCTTGTTGCACAATTAAATCCTGTACACTATCCCTAAGTTGCTGTAGATTTTGATCAAACTGTCCAAGAAATTTCTCAGCACGACTCTTTGATTCGTTCAAACTGTCCAGGGCATCGGGCACCTGCACTCGACTGTCTTCAACAATTTTCACAATCTTTTTCAGCTCTCCGATAGTTTCAGTTGCAGTTGCCTGCACACTCAAGGTGTCCAGAGTATTTAGATATCCAACAAGGTCACTTAATTTCATTCAAACGAAAACAAACTTGTGAATGTATTTTCAGTATTGGTTGCAGATGCAAGATCCCACTCCAGTACTCCCAGCAAGTTGTCAATCTTTTGATCCACAACCGTGGCCTCCATCAGCCCATCATCGAACGGCAGTTCTGTAAACCAGACAGGCAAGCGTTGTTCATCTGTGGGATATCCAATTGATGTCCAACCCAGCGCATTTGACTTGAGCTTGCACACAATGGTCTTCATGCCGTCTACAATCTGCATGCTGTAGTTGTCGCTGTTCATTCGTCGCAGGTTGTTCCAGTTCATGGCTGCTCTAACATGTCCTGGCATGTTGGCTCGACCCTGGGCAGCTTCTGCAGCACCATACTTGGTCAAGTTGTTCACACGCTTGGGCGAACCCTTCTCCCAGCCCGGCCGCTCCATGAATTCATACTTGAACTTGCGAATATGTTCAATCACGTCGTCACGTTGCACACCACTCAGTATCTTGTTTAGAATTTCCAACAAGAACTCTTGAATAACCTTGGGTGTGTCCGAACGTTTTAGATCCAGGCCAGTGGCCTTGGTCTTGCCAATCTTGCCGTTCACATCCAGTCGATTGCCTTCAAGGTCAATGATGTTCACAGCATAACGCTTCTTGGTAATAAACAGGCTGCGGTCTGCTACCATCTCACGACCACACTTGATCAGTTCGCCCATATCCCGCGGACAATGGAATGCCTGTTCCATGAAGCCTGGAAACGAATCATTCACTTGATCAGCAATCGAATCATACAGTTGAATACAAGTTTCTTTGCTCCACTCCATACGACCTTCTGCAACTTCGTTTTTCAACACAGACCAAGCACTGAAATAACATGAATCTGTGTCACCATAGATAACTGCTGCACCCACATGATCATATTCACCAGTGATACATTCATTGATGTATGCATCCATGTGTCTAGCAATAGCACGACCAGTCAGTGTGGTTGATTGTCCAATGCGCTTGTCAAAGAATCTGCAACCTGGATTCAAAATAGCACCATACAAACTGTTCAAGTTGATCTTCTTGACCAGTTGTCGCTTGTCCCAGAACGCAATGTCCTTGGGATCTGTTGCTGCTTTTTTCTTGGCCTGCATGTCCTTGCGTTCTGAATACCAACGTTCCAGCAAGCCGGGAATGATACCTTTTTTCTCATAGGTAAGAATAGTGCCATTGGCAGTGAGTATCCAGGGCTGGTGGCTGTCAAAGATCAGTTTCCAGATCTCTGCTGCTGAGTGAGTGCTTTCAGAGCCGTCCTGCCAGTCAATGGTGATTTCAGTTCCTACCTCTGTGTTCATCACAGCGGTATATTCAAGACTGCCAAACAGGTTCTCCCAGGCATCTGCAAACTTGCCTCCGTTCTTGGCCATCTTTTCTCGAATGTAATGATCAGTCATGGTCTGCCGCAACTGCCCCACAATGGTTTCCGGACCCATGTTCTGTGCTCTAATGGCCGAAGGATACAGACTGTTGATGTCAACTGACCCTACCCATTCATGCAGACCTTTTTTGGGATATGCAACATAAGCACCTGCTGCTTGATTGTCTTCCGTGTCGTTGCGTTGCTTGCGGTTGGGCACAACAAATCCACGTTCATGTGCTTCCACAATGATGGCCTGTTCAGTCACTGCCACAGCACCCATTGTGGTCTGCAACAGCACAGTGTTGGCATGTGCCAGTTCATTGGCCAGTTCCAGAAAGCGCAGTTTCTTGTCCAGTTTGTCCAGCAGTGCAGTATCTTGACGATTGTATTCAATAAACTTCTTGAAGTGTTGATTATACAACTGATCCAGAGTGCCTTCGAACTGTGTCTTAGTCTCTCCCAGTTCGTATTCAGCAATGGCATCCAGACTGTAGCTGTGACGTTCTTCATAGGTGTACTTGCGATACAACTGCATATAGTCCATGTGTACTCGGCCCACTAGGTCATAGGTTTCTTGTTCAGCACCAAAGCGTTCAAACATACGCTTCTTGGGATGTTGCCCCCAGAGACAGAACTTGCGAGTGTCATCCTTGCTGAGAACTCGGATGGTTCTATTGATAGTGTAAGGAATATCGTAGCCCTCTGAGTTCCAACCACTCAGCACGTCTGCATCGTCAATCAAGTCCAGGAACATCTTGATCATGTCACGCTCGTCTTCAAACAAGAACGTGTTTTCAAAGTCAGCCACCAGTTCTTGTGCAGTAGCCATGCTCATGTGCTTGGGTGGCACAGCCATGGTGACCATTTGATCCAGCCAGTTCAGGTAAACAGAAATAGCAGTGATGGGATTGAACGGATCATCCACAGGTGAGAATCCACGATCCTTGTTGAAGTCTACCTCAATGTCAAAAAATGCTGTGTGCAGATCCGGAGCATCCTGCCCCTTGTAGTTGTCCTCTAAACAACGAAAGATTGGATTGATGTCACTTTCATACAACTGCTTGCCTGAATGCATGCTGACTTCTTTGCGAAACTCTTTGTTGTTTCTTGTGCTGAACCTTGACACTGGTGTGTCATAGATGCTGCGATGTTTGCCTCTGGGGTCATCGTAGTAGAACACAAAGTTTGCGGGGTATTCTCTGTAGACTCGAGTGCCATTGCGGCGTTCCACCACGTGAATGCGATCGTGGGCACGATCAAAAAGACTGTCAATATAACTCATGTATCTCCGTTTATGGCCGGTAAGCCGTGTTGCTTGCCCGTAACGTGGGCGACTCGTTGTAACGCAATATTTATAATGTCTTGCCCACTGTGGTGAGAATTGTTTCCAACAGTTCATGATCTTGTTGTTCTTGCCCAAAGCTGGCCTTGTGTGCCATGCGAATTGCTTTTTTCAGCACAGCTGGCTTGATTTCCAGTTCCTCTGCAATGGCCTTGACTGTGTCGGTGAGCCCGCCTTGCAAGGTATCAATCTCGTGCATGACCTGCATGCCTTCATTGATGATCTGGGTGAGTTTGATTTTTTGGTCGCCGTTGAATGTTTTGTTTTCCATGAGAATCTCCTAAAGTAGTCAGCTAGTATAACTGATACAGTAGGAGATGTCAAGATGTTGTTGCTCACTTTAGGATTCCCAGTAGACGCGATAAATAAAATATGACAGAATTTAAACCTACCTTCCTATACGTTAAGCAACATAATGTCACCGGAATGAAATATTTTGGAAAAACTGTTGCCAATGACCCTATAAAATATAAAGGATCTGGGAAGCTCTGGCTGCGTCATATTAAGAAGCATGGGAATAATGTAACAACAATTTGGTATCAACTATTCACAGATAAGAAATCTATAGTAGAGTATGCTTTAAGTTTTTCTAAAGAACAACAAATAGTAGAATCTAAGGATTGGGCAAATCTAATGCCCGAAAATGGGTTGCTGGGCAGTGGCGTAAAGGGTATTAAGATAAATCGCACCCCGGAACATAATAAAAAAATAAGCGATGCAATGAGAAAGCGTAGTTTAGAAAAAAATGGATTTATAAAAAAAGATCAGCCTAAGGTTGAAAAAGGAAAATCTAAAGGTGGATGGAAATGGAAATCGGAAGTCAAGTTAAAACATTCCCAATTACAAGCAAGAATAGTTAAAAGAAGAATGTGCTGCATACATTGTCGAATCGAGAGCGGGATCGGTAACATAGATCAATGGCACGGTGATAAATGTAAAATGAAACCGGTTTAGATCATCTGAGTAGCGAATTCATTTGATCAAGGCCCGGCTTCCCGCCTGCCCTCGCAACTAGTGCGGTCCTAAGGGTGTTCTCAAAGTCATTTGTTCAAGTACGCTGGTTAATTTTGTTCGTGTTCTGTTTTCATACCAACTGTATATATTCCTAATTGTATCAACATTGCTAATAAAGCGTGATCTGCACTGTTTCCATTGTGATTTGGCGTGTTCGGTATCAAGCAACAGTGTTCGATTGAGTTCAATGGCTGCGACTATGCGGTCAAACGGGTTGGCAATAGTATCATAACTATGATCAACTACATCATCAAACATGTCAAACCCAAGTTCTCTAAGGTGAGATATGATACCACACCCACCGAGGATAATTGGAAAATTACAACCATAAAAACTATGTGCAGTTTTTTCAGTGATCATGAATGATGGCGCTGCAAATACAGACTCACTCACTATTTCTACAAAACTGTCCTGATACATGGCTCGCAATCTGTTTTCAAAATTCCCAGCATTGTCAGTGGCACCTTGGCCATATTCCTGATAGATATTGTAGCTGTCCAGATTGATAGCATTGTTATTTTTTACATGATCAAATCCACGGAGTATAGATTCTCGTATGACATCATGTGTTGGTCCAAACTGCCAGCCCACTGTGTCTAAAAATGACTGCGGCATGCCATTGGGGTTGTTCAAATAGGTTATCACACCTGTGCGATTGTACTCCTGACCAAACAAATAACTCAATGCAACCAATCTATGAGCACGTACATGTCTGTTTAGACTGATATAGGTGTTGTCACTGTCAAAGTTTTTGTCCAGCACCGGTTCTATCAAACTGTATTCAGCACGTTGATTTGTCCAGTCACCGCCCCAGGCAATGATATGCAGATTAGGCTCACTGAGTTCGTTCTCTAATTGTTCTACACTGGTAAACAATACTATTTGTGTGTCAGGATGACGACGAGCAAATCCTTCAATACTGATAACTCCTGATTGTTGACGATCCTGCCACCAGTTGAATTCACTCCATCCATGCAACATATCCTTGATTCCCACAAACACCACTGGAGACTGGCATTGTGCGCTTTGCAAAAATCTATCCATGGCCAGTGTATCACAACTCCACAGATAGTAACTTTCATTGTTGCCCACTAGTTCTTGAAATAGTGGTAAACTACAATCATCATACACTGCTTGGCTTATTACATACATTAGATTTGTCCTGCCACACGAACTGAATACCAGTCTTGCCGTAGCTGCCGCGCCTGCTCCAACATTGGTTCAATATTCATTTGATTGCACACCAACATGTATTCTTCCACAAAGGCCTGTTCACTTGCCAACATCTTGGTTAAATTTATAGATTTCATATGGTATTGTTTTTTGTAGTTTTCAAACAGTTGATTTTCGTTGCCACGTGTATCAAATCCTAATTTTTCTTGTTGACCGGATACCCATGCTCCCCATTGGTCTAAATCAAGGTCTACATAATAAAATTCAGTTGGATCTATGTTCACAAAATAATTTTCAAATTCTCCCGGATGTACCGGCAACACTATTCTAGAATAGTGCAGCCCACAAAATACATTGAGCAGTCTATACTGTGCATTTTCTAAAAAATCAGCATGAGCTCTATGAAACTGTTGCCAACTGTCAAATTCTTGAGTTACTTGACCAAAGCGATAATTTTCCAATCTGTCAAAATTGTCAGGAACTGGCGTTCCTTGATCCAGGTGATGATCCAGTTGGTCTTTTCGCAGCAGCGGCATGGTGTCTTCTCCTAGAGAAAACAATCTGGCTAGAAAGTTGCCTGCATGCCCGGGCAGATACAACAAGATCACAGTCTTCATGCTCTACTTATAGGTGCATGAGCCGCAGAGATTTTTTAGATTGTAGCCGAATCCAGTGATCCAGGAATTTGAGTTGATGTGTATTGGGAGGATCTATTATATTTTTTCCGTGGGCAAACTCTTTGAGGTTTATAATCTGGTCTGGAGAATACTCTTGAATTATTTTGGGCACCGCCGGATCAACTGGCTGTCCGTTGAATGTGTCTGCATCCTTGATAATTTGTCTTAGGTAGACTTGATTGTTATCCGGAGCATGGGTGCATCGTCTAGTCTCATCTGTAAACCACCAGGCCTGTTTTTCCCAAGCCAGTCTCAGTTGCAGGTGCAGGTCGGCATATAGAAAAATCTTAAAGGTATCATTGGGTATTGACCGATTGTAATCACCCCAGAATGGATTGCACACCAGGAACAGCTTGCGGCCTGCTAGTTGTTTTAATTCATGATTGTTGGGCCAGATTTCTTGGGTTTTCCATTGGCTACGATCACGCATCAATTCTGGTGAGAACTGATGGTTGATCATTTCCCACGTTTCATCGATGCTGTGTTGAAAATTGCCGGACAACAATAGATAGTAATACAACGCAAAACCGCCGGACCCACCTTGATAAAGGATGCAAACGTCTTGTGTCAAAGGTTACTGTGTTTTGATAATGCTGGCCATGAGTCTGAGTCTACTTTCGTGGACTGCTTGGGCTGACTGTTTGGCATCCTGATCAAACTGTTTCTTTGTGGCCTTGACAATTCCGCTGAAGCGACGATCACCAGTTTTGCGATCACCTGCGGAATCAGCAGCAGTGGCAGCAGCACCGGCTTTGGTTTTGTATCTGGCAAGAGTAGCAGGGCTGAGTTCGTCTAGTTGTTTATTATCGGTTGCTGCGTCTTGCTGACCTGTTAGTGCTTGCAGCAATGCTCTAGCAACCACACGATCTTTTTCTTGTTCATCGTCAGGCAACTGATCATAGTCAATGTTCATCAACTTTGCTCGTTGTTGAAGTTTTGCTTCTAGTTTGCCAGCGGCTCGTAATTTTTCTGTGTCATCAAATTGTTCAGGATTTTGCACAAATGCTTGAGCAGTGGTATTCCAACCTTGGTGAATGGCATCGCTGATGGCTTCGATGTCTGTGACGCCTTGATCAATCATTTGTTTGGCATACGCAGCTGATTTCAAGTTTGCTTGCCATCCAAATGTGTTGCCAGGGCTACTACGACCATATCCGTATGCAGTATCCAGTGCTTCGTCACTGACAGTTGCCAGTTGTTGTACGCTTAACTGCTGGTCATTGCCTTCCGACACACCTCTACCTAGTTGTCTTAGATCAGATGTCAGCACTGTTTTTGTAGTGGCACTGGACGGAATTGTGATACGAGCATGCTCTCGGTCCCGGCTCATGTCAACCACTTGTGCTTTTTGGTCAATGTACCGTACTGTGTCACCTATCTGTATCTTTTTCATGGACACACCGCCAAGATTGACTGGTCGATCACCTGCATAGTTACCGTGGGCTTCTGAGATATCCTGTTCGGTCATTGAACTCATTTCAATGTAGCCTTTTTCTTGTGCGTCACTCCATCTGGCCCATTCACGATTATCTATTGACACTGTGGTTCTACCTGTAGTACCGGAGTACTCTGAGTTGTCATCGTACTTGGAACTGTTGATATCATCTACTGCTTGTGACCACTGTTTCTTATCATCAAAGAATTTTTTAGTTGGTGCTGATGGCAAATTGATGCCACGAGTTCCACCCATGTGATCCACATCAAACGGGAAGCTGCCTTTGAAGTTGTGGGCTTCTGCTATGCCTTGCTCGGGCAGTTGACCCGCAGGGCCTGCCATTTTGTTTCTTGCGCCGCGCTTGATTTTGTATTCACGGTTGGGACTAGTCAACTTCATATTACCCATGATCTCTCGGGCTTGGGCCACACTGTGATATGTTCCTTCTTTTTTGCCATCTCTATAAATGCTATACACATACTCTGCATCAGGAGTGTGTCCCAAGGTGTAGTTGACAGATCCATCTGCGGCTGAGCCTTCCGCCACACCTTGCTGTTTAAGTTTAGCAGTAACTACTGGATTCTTACTTGTACCAAATCTTGCTACTGCTTTCTTGATTGCTTGTTCTTTAGTGCCACTGAAAGTCATAGTGTGTGATGTGCCACCTGTCTTGGTGCCAACTGTAACTACCCACTGTTGATCAGAGCCTTCCGCCACGCCTTGAGAAGCATTCTTTGAAATTTTGAAATACTTTTGTCCCTTGACAATATCAACTACATCCAACAGCCCTTTTTTATACAGGTAGTAATCAGTACCTTCCATTCCAGCGACCCCACCTGGGCTTCGGGGATTTGGATCAATACCTGCTGCTCTTAACATATCTGCACGACTGCGAACTTTTCCATCCTGCATCACTCTCAATACTTTTTTCATTTTATCATTGATTGTGTTTGGAACTTTGGACAACCAAGAATCATAATTTATCTTGAGTTTGCCTTCCGCCATGTCTTGCTCTCCATCAGAGCTAAGAATAGATTCTAATTCATCTACTATTTTATCATATTGAGGTGTGCCGTCAATTTCCTCGGGATTAGTGATAACTCCAGTTACATAAACCATTGCTCTATAGAACTCAGGGCTATCATCAACTGCGGCCTTTACTTCAGGAACAGTTTTATAGATTTGAACCATCTTTCTTGCCAAGCCACGGTATTTGTTATTAATGTCTATTACTGTGCCTTCCGCCACACCCTGCTCATCCAACTCATCATCTGTTCCCATGCGGTCATCTTCGAGTCCTGCTATGTCTGCTGCACCGCCTGCGTCTCCGGCTGTTTGTTGTATGGCCGACCATAGGCGCAGTGGAGCAACCAGATCATCACCGCGAAATTCAATGTGGTCACCAAAGCGATCCATCACAGCATAGTAAGCAGGTTCAGAGTCAATGAAAAATTTCACTTCATCATCAGATCTGGCACCCTGCAGATTGTCTTGCGATTCAAATTGGTCTGCATCTTTAGCGACTCTACGCTCACTGCCTTGAGCAGGGAAACCTTGTTGTGATTGTTGGGTCGGTTGTTGAATTTTTTGTGCTGCTGGATTGGATAATTTTGCTGCTGCTGCTTTTGTTTGAGCGATGGTCATCCAGGTGTTTCGCTGTCTACTGTCCATGGGTTGACCTCGTTCTGCAACCATTTGGGCGTAAATTTCTTTAGCCAGGGCATTTACATCTTGATTTTGTTGTATGCGAGGATCATCTCGACGCATATTAAAAAGGTCAGACGTGGTATCTTTGGCCATGACTTGCTCGTCTAAATTCCTAAAAAAGCCGTGCCATATTTTGTTGCCATTATTGACATGTATGTCTGTTATCATAAACCCTGTATTACTGATGCCCAGGTCTTCCAACCAAGAATCAAATTCAAAAATAGCACTATCTTGATCTCGACGAGCCAATTGAGTAAACCGTTTTTGGTCCACATCTGCCAGCCACTTGTTTCCCAGGCCAGATCTTACAGAATTTAGTAGTTTAATTAATTCTTCATCAGTTAGTTTAAAAACGCCACCGTCTCCACCGCCATTACCATCGTGATTGCTATCACTGCTGGGTGCAAATTCGTTTAATCGGCCTTTTGCCATACCTTGCTCTTTGAGAGCACCGTAATTTTTTAGTAGCATGTTAGCGCCCTGAACAAAATCAGCATCAATTTGATACAGCATTTTTACTAGTTCTTGGTGTTGGCGAGCAGCCAGGGCCGGTTCAGGACTGTAGGATCTGTTACCTGACATTATTCTATTAGATGCAGTGTCACGAGAACGTGCAATACGATCATATTCTTTTCTAAATTCTGGATTTGAAAAACTGAATTTATCTGCTGTGCTCCGCACTCGTTGATATTCAGCTCTTGCTGCTGGGTTTTGAAGCTGTGCGGGACCACCTGCTGGTGCTACTGGAGTTGACCCCATTGGCGGTTCTGTTGCGTCATCATCATCATCTGTTGCTGTTGCTGGTGCTGCTGCTGAAGTGTTTACACCTGGTAAGTTTTGCAAGTTTGGGTAAATTGGATTACCGTTGGCGTCAAAGGTCACACGTTCCGTTAGGTTGTCGGTGGAGTTAGGTTTGAAAAATTCGTCAAGTATCATGTTATGCTTCTTCTATGTAATCTGCTGAGGAATTTCTGGCAGCATTTTTTCTATGTGCCTGAAACATTCTCACGGCCATGTCTGCTTCATCCAGACTTCTGAACCGACTGGGCAACACCCGACCCAGATGACGGATTTCAAAACCGCGCACCTGATCGCCATAACATTCCAGGCATGTGCCATCTTCCAGAGTGATAGTTTTTACAGGACCAGCTTCGGCCATCACAGGGTTGATTGTGGGCGGCGGAACATAGTCTTCACCGCTGGGTTCGTCTTGAGTGGGGTCTTCCGACACTTCTTGATCGTCGGCCTTGGCTGGATTACGGTCTTGTATTTCTTTGCTGGCCTTGCGTTCTAGTTCTTTTTTCTTGTCTTCCAGTTGATCCAGATACTGTGTAAGGTCTTTTCTGACCCGGCTCAGCATGTCTTCGTCAATCTCGGCCATGCGTTCGGCCAGTGCAGTCTGAGTGGGTACCACATCATCTCCTACCATGTACCGGCCAAAGGGTTTGGATTGCTTGTTGCTGCCCAGCACCGGAGACACCGTTTCAGGCTTGAACAAGGCCGGCAATTGTGGCACTGATTTTTGTTGTGCGTTGAGTCCCGATTTTGTTTTGACAGGAGTAATGTCTGACTCTATCACAGCCAGACGTTTTAGTATATTGGCGATGCTGTTGCTCATGCTCTATTGTCTTTCAGATAACTACGCAATTGCCAATGATATTTTCCATGCTGACTTAGACGTCCTGCCACAAAGTCAGCAATACCCTGTTGATTTTCTTGTTCTGCTTCGGCAAAGCACTGATTCAACAGATCAATCATTTGTTGATTGTTGGCCAACAGTTCTTCAATCATGAGTCGAGCACGTGGTATTTTGGTCTGACCTGAAATTTGTGTAAGCTCGCCAAAACGTTCAAAACTGGCCGGTGCATACTCGTCAAGATATCTTATGTACTCGGCAACAGGATCTACGGCTGAATACGCATCTTGGTAGATGTTCTGGAAAAAATCATGCAGTTCGCCAAAGTCCGGCCCTTCCACATTCCAGTGAAAGCCCTGGGCTTTTAGATAGTAGGCAAAGTTAGTTGCCAATAGAGTTTTTAAACTGTCCGCGAGCATTCTTGTTCCTTTTGTATTCCTTGGGCGTGTTAGGCGTAGGATCTGTAGAGTATTTACCTGTCAACAAGGAACCACCTGATCTTGCGACCATGCCCATGGGCTGGCTTACAGTGGCCATGCTGCCCGTCCCACTGGTACCCACCGAGATGTCTTCCATTATTTCATATGCTCTCATTTTCAATCCTTAACAGTGAGTTTTTTACTATGCGTGAGTTTACTGGACCTTCTGCAATTCTCACGTTTTTCACTTCAATTGTGCCGCATGCTGGCGGAACTAATTCCCAACGCAGTTCGTACTTGCCTGGCGCAGCCCAGATCTGCAGAAATTCTTCCAGATACTGTTCTCTCCAGACCCAGGTTCGTTCTGCAAACAGTTCATTGTTCACATACACTCTGTAGTTGGGATCAGCTCCAGTCCAGTCCACACTCACGTCTGCTTTGACTATCACAAACTGGCGGGTCATTGCGACACAGTCAGATCAAATTAGGCCGCAGCGGTATCAGACGGTGCCAAAGCCACTGCGTTGGCCACACGACGGTCAGTATGCAGTCCAGCACTGCGTTCATAGAATTTGTCCATTATTTCAGCAGCAGCGGCTGCTGATTGTGCAGCTTTTAATTTATTGCCCGCTGCTTTTTCTGTGTTGTTGAATTCCCACTGTATGAATTCCAATTGATCTTGAAGACTGGATCCTTTTATAGGCCTGCCCATTTGTGCTTGAAAATCTTTCTGCCGTGGTGGGTGCCATTGAGCAATACCGTATGCTTGGCCGCCATCGCCCACGGCTGCTGGATTGATATTTTTGCCTGACTCGGCCTGCAGATTGCCAACAATGCCCGCGGCCTGTGCTGCTGACCAACCCTGTTGTGTAAAGAACTTCAGGGCCGTGGCTGCATTGGCCGATGATCCGGCTGCTGTGGCAGGTGCAGTTGTTTGTCCGCGAGCAAATTCTCCCAGATTGGGCAATTTTATTTTGCTGCCCACAGTTATCTGCCCAGTGGCAGGAATGTCCGGATTCATGTAAAGCAGGCCGGACACAGTGGTGTCAGAGGCCTTGGCCAATTTTTCCAGAGTGTCTCCTGCTTGCACAGAATACATTTTGCCCGGCACACTAGGATCCACAGCCTCGGCTAGAACTCTACTGCTGCGAGGCAAAAAATCACAAGATTTCATGTTATCCTTTTAGCAAGGTGCTCAGGCGACGCATGCGGCTCACACTCTCTTCAAAATTTGATTCACGCACTGGGTTTGCCGGTGCTGCGGCATTCTGGCGATCCCATGCAGCCTGTGCAGCGTAACCAGTACTTGGTCTCGGAGTAGCTGGTTTTGGTGCACCGCTGGTGCTGTGTGTTTTACCATACTGTTGATCCCATGCCATCTGTGCAGTATAACCAGTGCTTGGTCTTGCTGGCGCATACATGGGGTTGCGAGGCATTGTATTAGTAGGGCCTAGTTTTTCGTTTGCCGGTGGTGTGGCATTCTGTGCCATTTGTGTAGCTGTAGGACCACCGGCACCACCACGACCGCTGCCTGCATCACCAGGTTTTGCAGCAGACAGAATAGCACCGGAAGTGTTGGGTCCAATTTTACCGTCAGCAGGGAGGCCATTCTTTTGTTGAAAGGCCTTGATAGCTGCTGTGTCAGGTTGGCCATTCTTGTAAAGTCCCATACTGCTGGCATATCCCAGGATGGCTGGGCTGATTGTGGAACGGGCAGGTGCTTTGGCAGGAGGTGTAGTGGTTTGCACAGTATTTGCAGTATTTGCAGCATTTGCTGCCACGGCTGCATCCACACCAGTCACATTGTCAGGCTCACCACTGGCTGCCACAGCATCAGCAACCGGAGTTGCTGCTGGTGCCGCTGCTGGTGCTGCTGCTGGTGCTGCTGCGGGTGCTGCTGCGGGTGCTGCCGCAACTGTTTCACCAGGTAATGGTGCAGGCAGTCTTGCCATGATATATTTGTCCATGGGATCCGCACCACCCAACCACTTTAGTTGGCTTGGTGTGAGACTGGCTCTTGCTGTGGCTGCATCAGGATACGGTGTTGCTGCCTGGGCTCCACCACCAAGTGCGCTGGCAATTTTTCTACCAAAGCCCTTGATGGAATCCAGGTTTTTTGCACCTTGTGCTTGTTGTGCTGCAAATTCAGCATCTGTCATTGGTGTGCCATCGCGCCCGGCTTCGTTTAAAAATTCACTTGATCTCATAGTTTTTCCTTTTTCGGATAGTCCGATTTGTTGTTTATTTATTCTATTTGCCCTGTGCTGCCAATCTTGCACCATTGTTAAAGCTGTTGCTGTAGCTCAGGGCACTGCGGTTACCTCGGGCCTTGGACCAGGCATAACCGGCTCTGTGACCCGAACAATCCTTGGTACAAGGTGAGCCCAGGAAACTGAGTTCATCCAATGGTGTAATCATTGGTTCCCAAGATTCCCCAGCGTCCCCGGCCTTTTGCTGGACTGCTTGAATAGTTGCCATGGGATATTGTTTTTCAATTTTTTCCATGGCTTGATTATACATCTGAACTTGACTAACAACATCTGCTGCAGCCAGTGCGGTGTTTAGTCCGGGTATGAAGTAAAGCAATGTGGACAACAGTGGAAATTTATCCTTGAGTTCTGTGTAGGCATTTCCCTTGACTTCTTGCCCAGCAAATTTTGTTTCATGAATGAATTCACTGGCTCTCATTTGGCTGCTCCAAATACAGGACCGCTCACATACTGTCCCTGTTGATTCAGCACGCCAGATCTTAGTTGATCTACCATGGCATCAGTGATGTGTCTGCGACGCATGTGTGGGACAATGATGTGTACTTCCACAGGATCGTTGCCTTCTTGCTCCAGAATACTGTGCATTCTGTGGCGGCCGTCATGATTACTCACATGTGCCATCTGGCTAAAATCTTCTGATTCCCAGGCTTCAGGAATCACCACTGTGAGCCAGGGTGCGCCCACGCCTTTTTCGTCCAGATTCTTTTTGATGTATTCAATGGTCTCACGCTCGTCTGCAGATTTGACATCTAGAGGCAACGCCAATTCCAAAAACATACTGGGACGCATGACCACTTGCAGGCCTTGATATCCAATTTGTTGATTGTTGGGCACTGCTCCAATGCCCGAGGCATTGTTGATTTTTAGTTCATTTACAATCTGTTCGTTGGTATCTGAGCCATCGCTCTGAACCGGATACACCTCAGTTGGCACACTGATGCTGTTGGTTCTAACCCATTCACCTGCAATTCTATTGGCATCCACTTGACTGTTGCCTATGCCGCCAAATCTATACAATTCTTCTCCGGTGTTGCCATCTACAATTTTCCATTGGCCGTTCCAGAAGCCTCTGGGTTGTGCTATGGGGATATCTATGTCAATGTCTTGCACTCCAGGAATTGGAGTGGGTGCTGCGGCTGCCTGGCGTTGGCGTTGTAGATCCAGGGTGCTGCCCGGGATCGGTGCACCAGGCTCTGTTACTGTTGTTCCATCCTCGCGTTCCAGTCGGTACCCGCCTTCACTTGGGTGACTGTAATTGTATATTTCCCATCGATCCAGGGCTTCCTCATCACTACCAGCACGGAACGCCATGCGAGCCACGCTGCTTTGTGCATCGCTGATATAATAGTTTTGTGTCTGAAGAACGGGTCCTGCTAACTCAACACTGAACTCATTGGTATTGATTCCAGGATTTTGTTGTTGCAAGTAACGATTAGCCAGGATCCGTGCTGTGTCGGCATCTGATGCTGCCACTGTGGTCACTGGCGTGCCTGCTGCATTTTTGACCACATAGCGTTGTCTTGATCCTGAGGTTGCTGCTGGCTCCTTGGTTGCTGCCGGCTCCGGAGCAGGATTCTTTTTCAGGCCACGTTCCAGCTGTGCCTGTTTCACAAAACTGCGCAGAGCAGCCTTGGGTATTTTGCCAGCCACATAGTCCACAAAGTAACGGATTGTGCTGTCGTCCTTGCTGTCAGCAGTCAGCAACTTGTACAATTTCTTCTGATACTCTTGACGATACTTTTCAGGATCAACCGCAGCATCCAGAGCCACAACAAATCTCAACAGGGTAGGTTCAATCAGGTCAAAGTTGTCACCCAACCAGTCGCCGCCGGGACTGCGGAATTCCACATAGCCGTCTTTGGTATTGATACTGGTGTACTTGGCAGTGGTGCCCGAGTGAATGGCCTTGGTAGCAAGACTATCCATGTTGGCTTTCATCTTGGTCAACAGTGCAGCCGCAGGGCCAGGATTTGATCTTATGTTGTCCTTGACAATCTTCATGGCACTCTTGGCATAGGTATTGCCTGCACGACCAAAATTTTCCAGCACTCGCTCGTCACCCAGCAGCACAGCCAGTTTCACAAAGTCCAGTTTTTCTTGGCTAAAGCCCGGCACACTCACGTTGATGTGCAGACCAGTTGAGTCATTGGTATAACAGCCTGTGCGATTTGCCCAGGCACGGACCTTGTTCAGATCACTCAGCATTTCATCTATGGGCAAGGGCGGACTCACAAACTCCAGGCCTTGGTCGTCATCACTGTCAGGATCAAGACTGCCATCGGGTTCAACCACATAGCGTCCGGCCTCGCGGCGCCCACCATGATATCGATCACTGGCATTGACCGGACGGCCAATTGCGTCACTGAAGTCGTCGCCTACCTGATTGATGTCAACATTGGATTCGGGGTCAGTGTAGTAGGGCCATGAAATGGTGTATTCACGCAACACATCACTCATTTGGTCAATACCAATATCATTCAACCAGGTGGATTCTGTCCAGTCACCTTGCATGTCGGATTCGTATACTTCTCGGGCAGATTCATAGATCGAGCTGTCGTCTTGCGCCAACCATTGTTCTTCAACAAATTCTTCCAGCATTGCACCTGTGCGCTTTTCAATCATTTGATCACGTTCTGCTTCGGGCAGCTCTCGATAGAACAAATCTTGTTCCAGTTCTTCACGGGCAGTGGCTTCGGCTTCGCCGCCATCAAACTCGCTGTTGTTCACAACATAGTCACGCAAGAAATCGCGGCCTTCTTCATACCAGCCTTCACTGATCTTTTCAAATTGCCACTGGCGGAAGTCTTCGTACAACTTGTCGTTGAGTCTGCGAATGTCGCCCCTGCTGTTGTAGTCGCCGTCGTCAAAAAAACGAACAATGTCGTCAATGTCATTGGCAGACTCGTCACGATCCATGTCCTCTTCAGCGTCACCGCCGCCTTCTCCGGGCACAATCATTTCAAATTCCATACCTGCCAGGGCACCTGTCTTGGCAGCTTCTCGTCGTAGATTCTTGCTGCCCATGTTGATTTCAAACAGGTCCTGTTCTTCAAATAATTCTAGCTCACGTGCCAGACTTTCTGCCAAGGTGTTGGTGGGTTTCATCAACAGTGCAGGATGTCCCTGTGCGTCTGTTTGCAATCCAAGTTTGTTGGCTTCTTTGCCCACAGCACCTGGACGCACGTCTCGGGTCAGGGCCATGACAAAGCGAGGATCGCGGGCTTGTTTCTTTGTAGGGATGTAGCCTGATGCTTCTTCTAGTGTGACACCATCAAACATCTCAGGTTGCTCATCGGCCCAGTCTCGCATGATACGACCTGCCATGGCATTGGCTTGATCTTCATACGGGCTACCTGTTGCACCAGCATCCAAGGGCAACGGCTCGCGCTCGTCCTGTTGACGATGTGTCATTTCATGTGCCATGGTGCGAAGTATGTCCAGCACATGGC
>B570J14230_10000009_pt1 | contig 62605 bp, 58 predicted proteins | sample LakMenepilimnion_3_FD_14230 | JGI IMG/M metagenome (IMG submission 14230) | reverse complement strand
AGTTTCAGGATCAAAACCTTCTGGATAAATAAAGTTTCCTGCTGCATCGTAACGAGCTGGCATTCCGTATTGAGTTGGATCAAAGGCTTCAATTTCAACCTCTTGGCCTTCATTAGCTTGCTTCAAAGATAAAGAGATACGGCGACGCTCTAAATCAATATCAATAATCTTTACAAATAACTTGTCTCCAACCTGAACAACCTGCTCAGGAATTTCAACATGTCTTTCTGCTAACTCTGAGATATGTACTAAACCTTCAATGCCTTCAAAAACTTTGATAAATGCACCGAATGGCACCAACTTAGTAACTTCACCTGGAACTACCTGATTGATTGTGTGAGTTCTAGCGAATGCTTGCCATGGATCTTCTTGCGTAGCCTTCAAAGAAAGTGATACGCGCTCTCTCTCAAAATCTACTTCAAGTACTTCAACGGTAACTTCATCGCCTACTTCTACAACCTCTGATGGATGATCGATGTGCTTCCATGAAAGTTCAGATACGTGAACTAAGCCATCTACTCCGCCAAGATCAACGAAAGCACCAAAATTAACAATTGATGAAATCACGCCAGAACGTACCTGGCCCTTTTGAAGTTGATTTAGGAATGTGGTTCTAGAAGCTGATTGAGATTGTTCTAGGAAAGCGCGACGAGACAAAACTACGTTGTTACGGTTTTTGTCTAATTCAATAATTCTGCACTCTACTTGTTGGCCGATATATGGAGTTAGATCTCTTACTCGTCTCATTTCTACCAATGATGCAGGCAAGAAACCACGAAGACCGATATCTACAATTAGTCCGCCCTTAACAACTTCAATAACAGTTCCGGTAACAACTTCATCGCGCTCTTTTTTACCTTCAACATCGCCCCATGCTTGTTCATATTGGGCGCGCTTCTTAGAAAGAATTAAGCGACCTTCTTTATCCTCTTTTTGTAAAACTAAAGCCTCTACTCGATCTCCTACTTTTACTAATTCGCTTGGGTCAACATCATGTCGGATTGATAATTCACGAGATGGAATAACGCCTTCGGTTTTATAACCAATATCAAGTAAAACTTCTTCACGGTCAATTTGAACTACTATTCCAGAGACTAGATCACCATCATTAAAATTCTTGATTGTGCCTTCGATAGCGGCTAAGAAATCTTCTGCAGATCCAACATCATTTACAGCAATTTGAGAGGGTGTCATTAGGTAGGTGTACTCCGGGTAAAACAACTAGTAGGGACAGGGACGGGCAAGAGTACTTTCCAACGCAGGTAGGGGTCAAACTGGTCAGATTCAGATTGGGTTTACCAGTAGAAACTGGCAAGAATCATCAAACTAGGCCTGCAAATTACCTCATTTCTGACCCCCGTGGCCTTTTTAGGGATCTGATTTCAATCTGTTTAATTAGGTATACGTCAAATGAAAATCAAGGTTGAATATTTAGTGAGCCGCCGCATCCCAACTTTTACCAATTCCAATATTCACATCTAAAGGTACGCGAAGCTTGAAAGCGTTAGACATCTGTTCTTTAACGATCCTAGATAGGTCAGCACTCTCTCCTGGTGCAACTTCTAGAATCAGTTCATCATGAACCTGTAAAAGCAATCTTGATTTTAGATTCAACTGTTTAATATGACTGTCCACATTAAGCATTGCTATCTTAATAATATCTGCAGCTGAACCTTGGATAGGGGCGTTAAGAGCTGCTCTCTCTGCGATTTCTCTCCGTTGTCGATTCTCATGATTCAAGTCAGGTAAGTATCTTTTTCGTCCTAATATGGTTTCTGTGTAGCCCTTATCGCGAGCCTCAACTACAACAGTTTTTAAATAATCTCGTATTCCACCGAATCTTTCAAAATACTTACTCATAAGTTCACTTGCTGCATTTGGGTCAATATCTAATTGTTGGGCCAAGCCAAATGAAGACAAACCGTATGCCAAACCGTATGACATTGCCTTAATAGTTCGCCGCATTTCAGAATCAACTTCATTTTTTTGAACACCAAATACTTGCGATGCAACAGTTGAGTGTAAATCCTCCCCTGATTCGAAAGCAGAAATTAAACCCTTATCATCTGAGAAATGAGCCATAATCCTCATTTCAATTTGAGAATAATCAGCGGTTAGCAATTCGGCAAAAGGATATTGAGGAATGAAGCAATCACGAATCCCTCGTCCCTCTTCTGTTCTTACCGGGATGTTCTGCAGATTTGGTTCTGTTGAGGATAGCCGTCCAGTCGCCGCTACGGTCTGCTGAAAATTTGTGTGAATTCTTCCGTCCGCATCAGTTGCAGCAATTAATCCATCAATAGTTGTAAGTAATTTACTAGTTTCCCTAATCCTCAAAAGATGTTTCAGCAAAGGGTGCTTGGTTTTAGACAACAACCATTCCAAACTTTCAGCATCAGTTGTGAAACCTGTTTTAATCTTCTTAGTTTTTGGAAGTTTTAACTCATCGAAAAGAATTGTCTGCAATTGCTTAGGCGATCCAACATTAAATTCCCTGCCAGCTTCCCGATATGCAGATTGAGTTTCCAAGGAAACGATTCCCGAAAAATGATCAGACAAATCTGACAATTTCTTTGTGTCCACTCCTATTCCCACTTCTTCCATTTCGGAAAGCAACAAGAGGGTTGGTTGTTCAAGCTCTAGATACAGGTTCTGCATTTCCTTACTTTCAATTTCAGATTGCAGAATGGAATGAATTTGTAATATCCATGATGCACTCAAAGGTTCGAAATCGGAGAATAAATCTGCAGAATTAGAATTAACACCCAATAATCTTTCCGACAAATCCAACAACCCCAAATTTCTATTTCCTGGGTTTACTAAATAAGCCAGCAATTCAATATCTGCTTTTAATCCCAGCATTCCCAAAATTTTGATTGCAGGTTTGGCGCCATGGACATACTTTGCCAATTTTTTGTTCTCAATCCATTTTCCGATTTTCTCAGATTTAACTAAAATAACTTCATTTGCTGAAAGCGCTACAGAATACTCTTGTAGTTTGTTTTCTAGAAAGTGAAACGAAACAGCCACTGGAAGATCATGGGTTGAAAGTAAATCTTCCAACGCTTCTGGGTTTAACTCTCTAACCTGTATTGGTATTTCTTTAACCTCTGCTTGCCCTTTTTGCGGCAAGGATTTAACTCTCTCTCGCAATGCTTTTATCTCTAATTTCTCAAAGAACTTACCAATTAAATCTGCATTAAATCCATCCCAATTCAGCTCTGGTATGTCTATTGGCAATTCCAAATCATCCAATAAATGAGTCAGTTCTCGATTCAATTTTATCGAATCAATATTTGCTCGTAATGACTCCCCTACTTTGCCGGTGATCTCATTTGCGTGCTCTAACAGATTACTTAGTGATCCGTAATCTGCAATCCATTTAGTTGCAGTTTTTTCACCAACACCGGGAACTGATGGCAGATTATCGCTAGGGTCCCCTCGCAATGCTGCGAAATCTGGATACTGAGTTGGAGTTAGCCCATATTTTTCAAAGACTGCAGTTGGTGTCATCCGAGACATTTCTGTTACACCTTTTTTAGGATACAAAACTGTGGTTTGATCATTCACCAACTGGAAGGAATCGCGATCTCCAGTGCAAATCAAAACCTCAAAACCTTGAGCCTCTGCTTTCTTTGCAAAAGTGGCAATAATGTCATCTGCCTCAAAACCTGGTAGTTCAAAATGCTTTATTGCAAAACAATCGACCATTTCATTGATATGAGACATTTGGGATCTAAATTCATCTGGCGTGCTTGCTCGATTCGCTTTATATTCAGGAAATTTCTCAGTACGAAAGGTTTTGCGAGAGACGTCAAAAGCAATGGCAATGTGAGTTGGTTTTTCTTCCTTAATTAGATTGATCAGCATAGAAGCGAAACCATAAACAGCATTGGTTGGCTGCCCTTCTGAGGTTTTGAAATTATCAACCGGCAGGGCAAAAAAAGCCCGATATGCCATGGAATGACCATCAATAAGCAATAAACGCTTTGCAGTACCACTCATATTGGGATTCTAATTGCCCCAACAGGTTAAACTTCAGAACATGAGCGATTATTTAGAGATTATTCGACAAAGAGGTTCAGGTGCCTTAGATAAGAAAATGGGCATTGAAATAACTGAGGCCTCACCCAACAGATTAGTTGGAACTATGCCGGTTGAAGGTAATACCCAACCGATTGGCCTCTTGCATGGTGGCGCCAATGTGGTTCTAGCCGAAAGTTTAGGTTCGATTGGAACTCAACTGCATGCAGGTCCAAATCGAAGAATTGTTGGGGTTGATATAAATGCAACCCATCATAAATCTGCAACTTCAGGAATCGTTACAGCTGTTGCGACGGCGGTCACGCTAGGAAAAACTCTATGCTGTTATGAAGTAGAGATTACTAATGACAAAGGCGAACGAACCTGTAGCGCAAGAATAACCTGCCTAATTCTGGCAGAGCGGTAATCAACGATCCGGAGCTGACTCCGGAGATATAACGGCTTGAGCTACCTGTTTCATTGAAATTCTTCTATCCATTGCAGTTTTTTGGATCCAGTTGAAACTTTCAGGTTCTGATAAATTCATCGCTTTCATAAGAATACCTTTTGCACGATCAATAATCTTTCGAGTTTCCAATCGATCATATAGATCTGCAACCTCTGACTCAAGAGATTTCATTTGTCGATGTCTACTTATGGCAATTTCTATTGCTGGTAAAAGATCATTGATCGAGAATGGTTTTACAACATATGCCATTACCCCAGCATCACGTGCTCTTTCAATTAAATCCCTTTGACTAAACGCTGTGAGCATTAGTACTGGAGCGATCGAAATTATTTGCTCAGCCGCAGTAATGCCATCCATTTCTGGCATTTTCACATCCAAAATTGCAAGATCGGGTTTATGCAGCTTTGCCAACTCAACTGCAACTGCCCCATTTTCAGCTTGCGCAACAACCTCATAGCCAGATTCAGTTAGCATCTCCACTAAATCTAATCGAATAATAGTTTCATCCTCGGCAACTAAGATGCGTAATTTTTCTGCTTTGTTATTCATGTGCCTCGAGTCGGATTCGAACCGACACTATACGGTTTTTGAGACCGTCCTCTCTACCGTTGGAGTACCGAGGCGGAAGAGGTAAGTAGTTTATAGTGGAAAGGTTTTATTACTAAATTACTTGCGATAAGCGGGGGCAACCCCAGATACTGCATCACCAATTTTGTGAACACGCATTGCGTTGATTGATCCAGGAATTCCAGGTGGTGAACCGGCAACGATCAATACTAAATCACCAATATTCACACGTTTTGAGTTAATCAAAATAGTGTCAACTTGCATAACCATCTCATCAGTATGGTTCACAACTGAAGTCAACATGGACTCCACTCCCCAGGACAGGGCCAAACGATTATATGTACCTGAATCTGGCGTAAGTGCAAGCATCGGGATTGGTGAACGCAATCGGGACATTCTTCGAGCAGAATCACCACTTTGAGTAAATGCGACTAAATATTTAGCTCCAACTGTAAGTCCTACCTCTGTTGCAGCCTTTGTAATTGCACCACCTTTAGTAGCAGGTGAATGTTTCAGTGGTGGAATTTGATCAAGTGCAATCTCTTCAGTTCTCTCAATTATTCTTGCCATGATTTTTACCGATTCAATTGGAAAATCTCCGACACTGGTTTCACCAGAAAGCATCAAGGCATCAGCACCGTCTAAAACAGCATTTGCACAATCTGTAGCTTCTGCCCTAGTTGGTTGTGAATTGCTAATCATTGAATCCAACATTTGGGTCGCAACAATTACGGGTTTTGCAGACTCCCTTGCCAAAGTAATGCAACGTTTTTGAACCATTGGTACATCTTCAATTGGAAGTTCAACGCCCAAATCACCTCGCGCAACCATAATACCGTCGAAGGCATCAACTATTTCTTGAAGATTCTCAACCGCTTGCGGTTTTTCAATCTTGGCAATAATCGGAAGGCGAACACCAATTTCATCCATAACTTTATGAACATCGTTAACATCTTTTGCATTTCTAACAAATGACAAAGCAATGAAATCAACTCCTGCTTTTAAAGCCCATTTGAGATCTGTAATATCTTTCTCAGACATAGCAGGTACAGAGACAGCAACGCCTGGCAGATTGATACCCTTGTTATTACTTACTGCGCCGGGTTGAATAACTTTGGTGACAACATCATTTCCTTTTACTTCAATAACCTCTACCGTTACTTTTCCATCATCAATCATGATTTTATCCCCGGTACGGCAATCCCCAGGTAAACCTTTATAAGTAGTACCAACTCTTTCCTTATTTCCTTCAATATCCTCTGTGGTGATAACAAATATGTCGCCCTTGGCTAAATCATGAGGTCCATTTTTGAATCTCCCTAGCCGTATTTTTGGTCCCTGCAAATCCACTAATACTGCAACAGCTTTATTTGATTTTTTAGCAACCGTACGAACATTATCCAAACGAGTTTGATGTTCTGCGTGAGCGCCATGAGATAGATTCAACCGTGCCATGTTCATACCAGCATCGACCAATTCGGTAATTTTCTCAATTGATTCCACGGCTGGACCGATGGTGCAAACTATTTTCGCGCGACGCATGATAAAAACCTTAAACCATCAATGGACGTGCAGTCGGTTCAATTGGAAAAGGCAACTGCGTGTTTCCAGTCAGGTACTTATCAACGGATGAAGCCGCGCTGCGGCCTTCAGCGATGGCCCAAACTATTAGGGATTGACCGCGTCCTGCATCACCGCAAACAAAGACTCCGTCGGCTGAGGTGGCATAGCTTTCATCCCGAGCAATATTGCCCCGATCATCAAGATCTACTTCAAGTTGGGTTAAAAGCTCTGTTTTTTCTGGACCTGTGAAACCAAGTGCAAGAAATACTAGATCTGCTGGAATAATTTTTTCACTATTGGCAACTGGTTCAAACTTTCCATCAATGAGTTTAGTTTCGATCAGTTTAATCCCAGATAAATTACCTTCTTTATCCGTTAAAAATTCCTGAGTTGAAACGGAATAAACTCGCTCACCTGCTTCTTCATGAGCACTGCTGACTCGATAAATCATCGGATAAGTTGGCCATGGTTGATTACCTGGTCGCTCTTGAGTTGGGCGAGGCATGATTTCAATCTGCGTAACCGATTTAGCGCCCTGACGAATTGCAGTACCGAGACAATCTGCTCCAGTATCACCGCCACCTAAGATCACTACATTTTTTCCAGCAGCATTTATCTCAGGAGTATCTTCTAATTCTCCTAATGCTTGTTTATTGCCCCACGGTAAATACTCCATGGCTTGGTACACACCCTTCGCTTCGCGGCCTGGGATATTTAAATCACGCCAATTAGTAGCTCCGATTGCCACTACCACTGCATCATATTTACTCCGCAAAGCTGATCCAGTTATATCCTTTCCAACATTTACATTGGTTCTAAATCTAGTTCCTTCTTGTTCCATCTGATAAAGACGTCGATCCACAATAGATTTCTCCATTTTAAACTCAGGGATTCCATAACGTAGCAATCCTCCAATTTTGTCCGCACGCTCATAAACGGCCACTGTATGACCTGCTCTAGTTAACTGCTGCGCAGCTGCTAAACCTGCGGGGCCAGAGCCAATAACCGCAACTGTTTTGCCTGTTAAGCGATCTGGAATTAGTGGAACGATTCTTTTTTCTAAAAACGCCTCCTCGATAGTTCGCAACTCAACTTGCTTAATGGTTACCGCTTCGGCGTTGATTGCAACCACACACGCAGTTTCGCAGGGTGCAGGGCACAATCTGCCGGTGAACTCTGGAAAATTGTTGGTTGCATGCAATCGATCGATTGCTTCAGGTTTTTCGCCTCGCCAGATTAAATCGTTCCACTCCGGAATCAGATTCCCTAGCGGACAGCCTTGGTGACAAAATGGAATTCCACAATCCATGCAGCGGCCAGCCTGTTTTTGAAGATGAGAAAATTCCTGTTCTTGGTAAACCTCTTTCCAATCTTTAATTCTTACATCAACTGGACGTCGTTTTGGAAGCTCACGTGGAGTATTGATAAAGCCCTTTGGATCAGCCATTGATAGCCGCCATAACTGCGCTTTCAACTGGTAAACCTTCGCGCTGCGCTTTCGCCATTACTTCTATTACGCGAGCGTAATCCCTGGGCATAATTAAGGTGATTCGATTTTTGCTCTTATCCCAGTCCTTAAGTAGTTCATGCGCTACTTTAGAACCAGTTTCAGTGAAGAATTTCGAAATACTTGTTTTGACAAACTCTTCGTACTTATCGGTCAGCGTAAGTAAATCAACCATCTCTGTATTTACTAGAGCAGGATCTAAATCTAAAACAAATGCCATTCCACCCGACATTCCAGCAGCAAAATTACGACCAGTTTTACCAAGCACAAGAACTGTTCCTCCGGTCATATATTCACATCCATGATCGCCAACTCCCTCAACAACTGCGTGAGCCCCGGAATTTCTGACACAAAACCTTTCGCCAACTTTGCCACTTATTAATAGCTCACCTGATGTAGCCCCGTACCCAATTACATTTCCAGCAATGACATTTTCTCCGGAGGCAAAACCGGCTCGTTCATCTGGGCGAATGATTACTCGTCCGCCTGACAAACCTTTACCGACATAATCATTGCTATCGCCATAAAGTCTTAAAGTTAATCCTGGTGGAATAAATGCTCCAAAAGATTGTCCGGCAGAGCCATGAAAAGTTATATCAATAGTGTCCGATGGCAATCCAGTGCCGCCAAATTTTCTGGTAATTTCAGTACCAAGCATTGTTCCAACAGTTCTATTTACATTTCTAACCGGCATCTCAATTCTTACCTCTTTAGAGTTTTCAAGGGCTTCTTTGGCCAAGGTAATCAACTCATTATCTAAGGCATTTTCTAGGCCATGGTTCTGCGTTAGTGGTATTTCTACGAGCTGCGCCTTTTTCGGGTGCAATCAATATTGGCGCCAAATCTAAACCGTTGGCCTTCCAGTGACTTACTGCCGCATTGGTATCTAGTAATTCAACTTGTCCAATTGCATCTTCAAGTTTTTTGAATCCAAGTTGCGCTAATAATTCTCTTACCTCTTCAGCAATATACTCAAAGAAAGTTTCCACGAACTCTGGCTTACCGTTGAATTTCTTGCGCAGCTCTGGATTCTGAGTAGCTACCCCAACTGGACAGGTATCTAAATGACAGACCCGCATCATTACGCATCCAGATACAACCAATGGCGCGGTTGCAAAACCAAATTCTTCAGCACCTAGTAAAGCTGCTATCAAAACATCTCGGCCAGTTTTCATTTGACCATCAACTTGCAGAACTATTCGATCTCGAAGACCATTAAGCATCAATGTTTGTTGTGTTTCTGCAAGTCCTAACTCCCAAGGTGCACCCGCGTGCTTTAAGGATGTTAATGGCGAGGCACCCGTTCCGCCATCATGGCCTGAAATCAAAACAACATCTGCATGTGCTTTGCTTACTCCAGCAGCAACAGTTCCAACACCAACCTCAGCAACTAATTTGACGTGAATACGAGCTTGATCATTGGCATTTTTTAGATCATGAATCAACTGAGCCAAATCTTCAATTGAGTAAATATCATGGTGCGGTGGTGGTGAGATTAATCCAACACCAGGAGTTGAATATCTAACTTTTGCAATCCACGGATAAACCTTGTTTCCGGGCAGTTGTCCGCCCTCGCCAGGTTTTGCACCCTGAGCCATTTTGATTTGAATATCATCAGCATTAACAAGGTATTCACTTGTAACACCAAATCTTCCGCTTGCAACTTGCTTTATTGCTGAGCGACGCAGATCTCCATTTTGATCAACAATGTTTCGGGCTGGATCTTCTCCGCCTTCGCCAGTATTTGATTTTCCACCAATTCGATTCATTGCAATTGCTAAAGTTTCATGAGCCTCTTGTGAGATAGATCCATAAGACATCGCCCCCGTAGCGAATCTTTTCAAAATTTCAGAAACTGGTTCAACTTCATCGATCGGAATTGGAGTTCTTACGCCTTGCTTTAAAGTTAGTAAACCCCGCAATGTCATTAATCGTTTGGATTGATCGTCAACTCTTGTTGTATACCTTTTGAATACATCAAAACGTTTTGATCTAGTTGCATGCTGAAGGGTAAATACAGTTTCTGGATCGAAAAGGTGAGGTTCACCCTCTCGTCGCCATTGATACTCCCCACCAATTTGTAACTTCTTTGAACCTGGAATCCCACCCCCAGGTGGATAGGCAATGTGATGGCGTTTAATGGTTTCCTGGGCAATGATTTCAATCCCAACACCACCAAGACGTGAAGTAGTCCCAACAAAATACTCCTCGATCACTTCATTAGATAGACCAATAGCTTCAAAAATTTGTGCACCCGTATATGAGGCAATCGTGGAGACACCCATCTTTGACATAACTTTTAGAACTCCCTTGCCCAAGGATTTAATTAAATTTCTGACAGCCTTTTCAGGTGTAATTCCTGAAATCACTCCTTGTCGAACCAAATCTTCGGCACTTTCCATAGCTAGATATGGATTGACCGCAGCTGCACCAAATCCAATTAACAATGCAACATGGTGAACTTCGCGAACCTCACCACTTTCAACAACTAAACCAACCTTTGTTCGGGACTTCTCTCTTATCAAATGATGGTGAACCGCTGAAGTAAGTAGTAGTGAAGGAATTGGTGCATTTTCAGCATCACCATCGCGGTCTGACAAAACTATGATTCGAGCTCCATCGTTGATGGCATTTGAAACCTCTTGCCTAATTTGCTCAAGACGAGCAACTAGAGATCTACCGCCACCTGCAATTGGGAACAAACCCCGAACAACATGGCAAGCAAATCCAGGTTGGTCGCCATCGGCATTTACGTGAATAATCTTTGCTAGTTCATCATTATCGATTACCGGAAATTGAAGAGATATTTGTCTACATGAAGATGGACCTGGTTCAAGCAAATTATGTTCAGGACCAATTGAACCCCCTAGTGAGGTAACAAGTTCTTCGCGGATCGCATCTAATGGCGGGTTAGTTACTTGAGCAAAGAGTTGAGCAAAATAATCAAAAAGCAATCTTGGCTTTTCTGACAAGGCAGCAATTGGAGTGTCTGTTCCCATTGAACCTAATGGTTCTGCGCCATTTTTGGCCATTGGAGTGATGATCAATCTGATTTCTTCTTCGGTATATCCAAACGCCCTTTGCCTTCTAACAACAGAGGAGTGCGGATAGACAATGTGTTCACGTGCCGGCAATTCACTTAACTTCACTAAACCAGCATGCAGCCAATCTGAATAAGGTTTGGCTGTAGCCAAATCTTGCTTTATCTCATCATCTTCAATAATTCTTCCCTGTTCAACATCCACTAAAAACATCTTGCCTGGCTGCAATCTGCCTTTACGAGTAATTGATTCAGGTTTGAAATCTAAAACTCCAACCTCACTAGCTAGAACAACTAAACCTTCATCAGTTACCCAATATCTTGAAGGACGCAAACCATTGCGATCTAAAACAGCACCTATTTGATTTCCGTTTGTGAAGGTTACACATGCCGGTCCATCCCATGGCTCCATCAGTGCTGAATGAAAAGCGTAAAAGTCTTTTCGCTCCTGAGACATAGTTTTGTGATTTTCCCAAGCTTCTGGAATCATCATTAAAATTGAATGAGGCAAACTCCTGCCACCAAGATAAAGTAATTCAAGTACTTCATCAAAAGATGCAGAATCACTTCCAGAGTTGTTTATTATTGGAAATAGTCGTTTTAAATCACCTGGTATCAGATCACTTTCCAACAAAGTTTCTCGAGCGCGCATCCAATTCCGATTACCCTTAACTGTATTGATTTCTCCATTATGCGCGATGTAGCGATATGGATGTGCAAGTGGCCAAGAGGGAAATGTATTTGTTGAAAATCTTGAGTGCACTAAAGCCAATGAGGATTCAACTAATTGATTAGATAAATCTGGAAAAAACTCCTCTAGCTGTCCAGTTGTGAGCATTCCTTTATAAACAATAGTTTTTGATGATAGCGAGGGCACATAAATTGGAAGTGAATGCTCTATTCGCTTTCGCAAACAAAACGCGAGTCGTTCTAATTCAAGATCAATTTCACCTTTAACTCCGCAAATAAAAATCTGTTTGAAAGTTGGCATCACAGACAGTGCAGTTTTGCCAATGGACTTTGTATTTATTGGCAGATCTCTCCAACCAAGAATTTTTAAGCCCTCTTCGGTCGCAATTTGGCTAACTTGCTGTTCAAGCTCTTCACTCCAGCTTTCAACAAAGAAAATGCCAGTTGCATAATTACCCTGCTTTGGTAATTCAAAACCTACAATTGAACGATAAAACTTATCTGGAATTTGAATTAATATGCCAGCCCCGTCACCGCTATCGGGCTCAGCACCTGAAGCGCCCCGGTGCTCTAAATTTCTCAAGGCAGTAAGTGCCAAACTAACAATCTCATGACTTCTAATCTTTTTTAGGGTAGCCACCATCGCAACACCGCATGCGTCATGTTCAAACTCAGGGTTGTATAACCCAACTGATTTTGGAGTGGCAGAAAAAACTGATTTAGAATCCAAGAAAAGGGTCGCTCCCGTTAAGGGTCGGGACGACAGTGGCCCAACTACTTCAAACTACCTGCAAATAGTAGCAGGGTGATCAAACTCCAGTAAGCCCTACCAGCCAGCCAATTCCAGCGGTAATTGCAACTCCAAGTGCCCCGCCTAGAAAAATCCTGGCAATGGTTTTAGGTATCGGAGATGCTGCAATTTTTGCAGAGATAAATCCTGCAATTAGCAAACCTAGCGCTGTAAAAAATAAAATCAGTTCAATTTGATTCTTTGATGAAATTAATGCTCCGAGCAAGGGAACAATGCCTCCTGCTGTAAATGCAATTGCAGAAGCCACTCCAGCTTGTAAAGGTCTTGCTCTTGTATGATCAAAATGGCCAAGTTCATCTCGAAGATGCGCTTCTAACGGATCCTTTTTATGCATTGCACTTACAACCTGTTTTGCTAACTCTTCTGTTAAACCACGCTTCATGTAGATATCAACCAACTCGGCAAATTCACCTTCAGGATCAGTTGCCAGTTGTTTAATTTCTATTTCTCGATCTGATTTCTCAATATCATTTTGGGATTTAACAGAGACATACTCTCCTACCGCCATTGACATTGAACCAGCCGCTATACCGGCAAGGCCAGCAGTGATAAGAAATTCGCTTTTATTTGCAGCAGCAATACCAATCATTAAACTGGCAGTCGAAACTAAGCCATCATTTGAACCCAATACCGCCGCTCGAAGCCATCCCGCTCGATTTGCGCGGTGCTCCAAATTTCTCATTTGGACTTCTTCTAAACCCATGTAGAAATACTAACTGGCTTGAGCTTCTTTCTTCATGCTGCCACGGCGAAAGTTTCTATAAAGATACAACGATGCGCAAAGCAGTACACATAAACTGACCCAAATATTTACTCGCAACCCAAATAAGGTGTTTGCTTCATCAATCCTTAGCGTCTCTATCCATAATCTGCCGCTGGTGTACCCAATTATATAAAGTACAAACACATCACCTGCTCGAGTGCATAACCTAGATATAAATCCTGGCATCTTTATCAATAGGAAGGCAATAATTAAACACCAAATTAATTCGTAAGCGAAAGTGGGGTGAAAGGTTGTAAATTGCTCAAATCCAACAGGTCTGTTAAACAAATCAATCTTCAGCCCCCAGGGCAAATCAGTTGGTTTGCCAAACACCTCTTGATTGAAATAATTGCCAATACGTCCAATTGCTTGAGCAATGATTACTCCTGGAGCCAAGCTGTCTAGTAATTGCGCAAAAGTTAGTGAAGTTTTATGAGTCTTGAAGTAAAGATATGCACCAAGCACTCCAAGTGATATCGCTCCCCAAATTCCAAGTCCACCCTTCCAAATTCGAAGGGCATCCGTTGGATTTCCAAATTCACCAAAGTATGGGGCTGGTGAAGTGATTACGTGGTAAATGCGCCCGCCAATAATTCCAAAAGGTACAGCCCAAATGGCAACCTCAAATACATCATCTGAATTTCCACCTAGTGCTTGGTATCGCTTACTACCCAACCAAACCGCAATTGCAATACCTAAAATTATGCAAAGAGCATAAAAATGTATGGTCAGTGGACCAATCTCAAAAGCAGAACGGGATGGACTTGGAATCAATTGCTGCACCTTTGTTAAGTAAAATTACTTAACGCCAGCTGCCTCAAGTGCTGCCTTGAAATTTGCAGGGTCTCCATACTGAGTATTTCGATCAAGTGGCTTGCCATTGATTAATACAGTTGGAGTTGAATTGACATCGGCCTTTGCGGAGGCTGAAGCAACGTTTGTCGTCCAATCAACATATTTTCCGTCATTCACGCAGGATTCAAAAGTTGTTGAGTTAATACCAATGGATTTACCCAATTCAATAAAGAATGGATTTTGCCATTTACCTGTGTTTTCACCAGAAGGTTGGTTTTGGAAAAGAGCTAAATTCATAGCAACAAACCTATTTTCATCTGCAGAGCAAGCTGCTGCATTAGCTGCCAAGATTGATTCTGGGCCAATAAATGTCATTGGATGGAATACAACCTTTGCTTTTTTTGCCTCAATAACTTCATTTAAATATTTGCCATTAATTAGTTCAAAGGAACGACAAGCAGGGCACTGATAATCTACATAGACATCAATTTTTGGAGTGCTTTCAGGATTTAGAACTATTCCATAGCCGTCGGCTTCTGAAACGGCAGCTGGGATAGCCGCAGTTGAATTTGAACGACTGCTAATTAATGAAAAAATCACTCCTACTGCGACGATAAACAAAACCATCACAATTACTAAATTGCGAGTTCCTTTATCAGCTCCAGAATTGGTTGCCATTGCATCTCCCCGTTATCGATTATCGATCTAGGCTTAATTTACCCTTTGGGAAGTAATATAGAAAAACTCCCATAGCCAGTAATCCTATATCCCGAATTATCTCAGAAAGATACTTAGTTTCCTCAGGATCAATCGTTCCCCCGCCACCAAAACATCCACAGTCAATACTCAGCCCGCGTGCCCATGCCTGCGCAATGGCAATAATGAATGCCAACATAGTAAATGCCCCTAGCAAACCGCAGATCTTCACCGAAGCTCCGACGATTAGAAGTAGGCCAATTCCAATTTCAATCCAAGGTAATGCGTAACCCAGAAAGTTAGCTAATTCAACAGGCAACATTTCATAAGCTCTTACTGCCATTGCGGATTTTTGAAGGTTGCCAATTTTTAAAGCTCCTGCAGCGAACAAAACTCCACCTAGAATTAGGCGAGAAAGTAAGGTAAGCCATGGTTGATAGGTTCTAAATTTATTTAACATTTCTAACTCCTTCTGAGAGAGATTTTGCCAGTTGCTTGACTTTCTTTAAACCAGTTCTGCCGGCTCCGAATTCTTGAATAATTTTTATAAATGCAGAACCGACAATGACACCATCAGCATACTTAGCAACCTCGCTTGCTTGTTCTTTTGTAGAAACACCAAGCCCAACAGCTACGGGCGTTTTACTTACCTTACGAATTCGTTCCACCAATGATTTAGCATTTCCAGAAACAGAATCTCTGGTACCTGTTACACCCATAAGACTGGCAGCGTAAATAAATCCAGAGCACTGTTCAGTAACTTTGGACAACCGCTCACTTGATGAGCTAGGAGCTACGACATATATCCGATTTAAGTCAAACGTTCTTGAATAACTAAGCCATTCATTGGATTCTTCAACTGTCAGGTCAGGAGTAATTACGCCACTCCCACCCAACTCTGAAACTTTTTTTGAAAAATTCTCAACACCATATTTTTCGATTGGACTCCAGTAACTCATAACCATCGAAGGAATACCTTGCTTGACCCCTTCTTGAAGTAGATCAAAAACAGCATTTACGCCTGCACCATTTTTGATGGCTTCCTCAGAGGCAGCCTGAATAACTGGTCCATCCATAACTGGATCTGAGTATGGGTATCCAATTTCAACTGCATCGATACCACCATCGATCATTGCTTTTAGAATTTTCTTTGAACTTTTCTGATTTGGAAATCCCGCTGGAATATAGCCAATTAGAACAGCACGATTTTGGCTTTTAGTTTTGACAAACAATTCTTCAAGAGCTGTTGGCATTAGAGCGGTAATCCGAAGTAATCAGCTGCAGTTTGAACATCTTTATCGCCTCGACCTGAGAGGTTAATAAGAATTGTTGCATCTTTACCAAGTTCATGACCAAGCTCTAATGCACCTGCTAAAGCATGAGCTGTTTCAATCGCTGGAATAATTCCTTCAGATTTGCACATCAACGAGAACGCATACATAGCCTGATCATCTGTTATTGATCGGTACTCAGCTCTGCCAATGTCATTTAGATAAGCATGTTCTGGTCCAACTCCAGGATAATCTAGACCTGCAGAAATAGAGTGAGACTCAACAGTTTGGCCATCTTGATCTTGCAAAACATATGAACGAGTTCCATGCAATACCCCTGGATTACCACCTGAAATAGTTGAAGCATGCAATCCAGTTTCTATTCCTTTTCCACCTGCTTCTAATCCAATTAGCCGAACAGTTTTATCATCAATAAATGGATGAAAAATACCAATTGCGTTTGAGCCGCCACCAACACAAGCCAACACCGCATCAGGAAGTTTCCCAGTTAACGATAAAACTTGTTCCCTTGCTTCAACTCCAATTATTCGCTGGAAATCTCGCACCATGGTTGGGAATGGATGTGGTCCAGCAACAGTTCCAAGTAAGTAATGCGTAGTCTCTACATTTGTTACCCAATCTCGCATCGCTTCATTAATTGCATCTTTAAGTGTTTTAGAACCTTGGGTTACAGGAACAACTGTTGCTCCGAGCAATTTCATTCGGGCCACATTTAATGCCTGCCGCTGAGTGTCTGCCTCTCCCATGTAAACCACACATTCAAGACCAAAAAGTGCAGCTGCAGTTGCTGAGGCTACGCCGTGTTGACCCGCACCAGTTTCGGCAATAATTCTTTTCTTGCCCATCTTTTTTGTCAGAAGTGCCTGACCTAAAACGTTATTTATTTTATGGCTGCCAGTGTGGTTTAAATCTTCACGCTTTAAGAGAATTCTTGCACCACCGGCATGTTCAGAAAATCTCTTCGCATCAGTCAAAATACTTGGACGACCTGTGTAACTCTTATGTAACTCCGCTAATTCAGATTGAAAAATAGGATCAGATTGTGCAGCAGTGTGTGCAGCAGCAAGTTCATCCAAAGCAGATATTAAAGCTTCCGGTACGAAACGACCGCCGTAAGGACCAAAATGTCCGACCGCAGATTCGTTCAGAACTTCTCTATAGCTACCAGTGCTCATAACGATAGTTTATTGGATCTCTATCGATTTAGAAGTTGATTAATCGTATGAACTGGATTACCTGATTTAACCAAACTCTCGCCTATTAGAACCGCCTTTGCCCCCAAATCTTGAACCTTTGCAACTTGTTCACCGGTACTGATTCCTGACTCTGCAACTTTCAAGACGCTCTCTGGAAGCTGTGGCAGGATCAATTCAAATGTCTTCTCACTGACTTCCAAGGTTTTAAGATTTCTTGAATTTACGCCAATGATTTTAGATCCAATATTCAAAGCTTTTTCAGCTTCATCTAAATCATGTACCTCTACTAATACATCCATGCCAAGTTCAGTTGATAGTTGATAAAAATCCTTTAATTGTGAATCAGTCAAGGCCGCAACAATGAGCAAAATTAGATCCGCTCCTAAAACTCTGGACTCTAAAACTTGATATTCAGTGACGATAAAATCTTTTCGAAGTACTGGTAGCTCAATCGAATTTCGAACATCGATCAAATCAGAAATACTTCCTTTAAATCTACGCTCTTCTGTTAAAACGCTGATCACATCAGCGCCACCATCCTGGTACTTACTTGCCAAAAATTTGGCATCATCAATTTCTGCCAAAGTGCCTTTACTCGGCGATGATCTTTTTATCTCGGCAATCAATCGCATTCCAGGTTCACTTAGGGATTTGTATGCTCCTCTCAAATCAGGTGCACTTTTTAATTGTTCATTTAATTTAGAAATTGGAATACGACGTTTTTCTAAATCCTCTAATACGCCCTCAACAATCGAGGTCAATACATTTGACTCACTCATCTGTCGGATCCACCCCTTCAGATAATGCATTCCAATTATTTTTTGGTTTTCTTTCATACCGCTTTAAGGATTCTTTCCGGCTTAGCCGAATAATTAAGTAAGTCGCTAATCCGACCACAAGCAGACTGCCAAGTATTGATCCCCTCACTTTGAAACCACCATTGAGTTGGCAGTTGCGATTGCACCTAATACTGCTGCTGCTTTATTAATGCACTCTTGATTTTCGGAGGCAGGATCTGAATCTGCAACAATTCCAGCCCCTGCTTGAACATAAGCAATGTTGTCTTTAATTACCGCAGTTCTAATTGCTATACATGTGTCTATATTGCCAGTGAAATCAAGATAACCAATTGTGCCGCCATAAATTCCTCTTTGCGTAGGTTCATGCTCTTCAATAATTTGCATTGCTCTTGGTTTTGGTGCTCCAGATAACGTACCTGCAGGGAATACTGCAAATAATGCATCAATTGGCGATATATGTTTTAACAACTTACCCACAACAGTAGAAACAATGTGCATTACATGGGAGTATTTTTCAATTTGCATAAATTGAGTTACTTCAACTGATCCTGGACTGCACACTCGGCCCAAGTCATTTCGCCCAAGATCAACCAACATCAAATGCTCTGCTCGTTCTTTAGGATCATTCAGCAATTCTTTTTCAATACTCAAATCTTGTTTATCATCTTTGCCTCTAGGCCTAGTTCCGGCAATCGGATGAATAACGACCTCATCCCCCGTCACCTTCACTAAAGCTTCCGGACTTGAACCAACTATTGATAACCCATCGTTGAATCTAAATAAATACATGTAAGGACTTGGGTTTTGCTCCCTTAAAACTCGATAAAGATCAAATGGTTCTGATTTAGCTGGTATAGAAAATCTCTGAGACAGTACAACTTGAAACGCCTCTCCCGATTTGATTTCTTCTTTGATTAATTCAACTTTTGCCAGATATGTTTCATCAGTAGTATTTCTAGTAAATTCTGGCTTTATATAATCTGGGATGCTGCTAAATACTTTATGTGAAGTATTCTTTAAATCGCTCTCCATTTTGTCCAAGCGAGCAATCGCGGTTTCATATGCCAAATCAACTCTCTCAGAGCTTCCATCCCAATTAATTGCATTAGCAATCAAAGTTATTTTCCCCTCCAGATGGTCATAAACTGCCAAGTCTGAAGTAAGCATCATTGCAATTTCTGGAATAGCAATATCTTTTTGGGAAGTGTTACCTATTTTTTCAAGTCTTCGAACTATTTCATATCCAAGGTAACCAACCAGGCCACCTGTTAATGGTGGTAACCCGGGAATTTTTGGTGATTTCAAATGTTCGGTGGAAATTCGCAGAGCCATTAAAGGGTCAATGCCAAAAGGAGCACCAGCTGGCATAACACCACTCCAAATTGCAACGCCGTTAGATTCAGTTAATGTCGCCTGACTATTGACTCCAATAAAAGAATATCGCGCCCAAATTCCAGATTCAGCTGATTCAAGTAGAAATGTTCCTGTTCGATGGCCAGCTAATGTGGCATAAATAGAAAGTGGTGTTTGATTTTTATCTTCAATAACTCGAGCAACCGGGATAACATTAAAATCTCGAGCATAATCTCGAAATTTTTCTATTGTTAATTGCGCTGTACCCACGCACCTATTGTGCCGTAATTCTGATGCAGTTGGAGCCGAATTACTTATAGCAAGTGTCCAAGGCGGCTTTGAAGTTAATTTGACCCGTATAGAAGGCTTTACCAACTATTACTCCAGCAATCCCAAACTCGCGAAGTTTTACTAGGTCAGATAAATCTGACACCCCACCACTTGAAATAATCTCAGCCTTTGTGATCTTTGAAACTTGCGTCAGTAAATCAAAATTTGGTCCACTCATTTTTCCGTCTGTGCTGTTATCTGTTACCACAAATCTTGCACATCCAGCTTGACTTAGTTTTTCTACATAAGTTTGCAAATCACCCACCACCGTGTTGCTGCCCCTTGCAGTCAATACTCCATTTAACACATCAAGCGAAATTCCAATACGGCCTGAGTGTGCTTTGATTTGATCTAATGTCCATTCAATATCCACTAAACAGGCAGTGGATAAATTAATCCATTTCGCCTTACTTTTAAGTGCTCTTTCTAAAGTGAAAGAGTTGGATATACCACCAGAAACTTGAAAATTTACTTGATAGGAGCCAATTAAATTGTTGATGAGTTGCGAATTTTCTCCTGTTCCATAAGCCGTATCCAAATCAACAAGATGTATCCACTTGCTTCCAAAATTTACAAAGCTAGTTATCACCTCAGCAGGTGAGCCAAAGAATTCAGAGACTTTTACATCTGTATCAGTATTTTGGAATACCGCACCGGCTTTAATATCTACGGCAGGCAACAACTGCATTGGACTAGTAGTCATTTAAACCACTAAACAATCTGGACCCAGAACAGTTTTAAGATCTGCGCTTAATCCAGGTGAAGAGGTGACTTTTAAAGCTTCATCTAGTTTTAGAATTGTTTTCTTTTCACCATCAATTAATCTCAAATGAACCTCTCGAGCCCCTGGATGAGACTTAAGGATTTCACTCATTTTGTCGATTATTGGAGGCGTACATCGTGAAGCTTCCATTGAAATAATAAGTGGTCCAGTAGGAATCAGTTTTAGATCTGGAAGGGTTAAATCCAGCGCTGAAATACGTGGTTGTTCTTCTCTTTTATCTAGCCGACCTCTAATCGCAACAATTCGATCTTCAACCAAATTAACTCCATGAGTTGCGTACGAGTTTGAGAAGAAAAGCACATCTACTGCCCCTTCTAAATCTTCAACGGTAACAATTGCCCAAGGAGTACCTTGCTTTGAAACTTTTCGTTGTATCTGTGTGATCAATCCGCCAATATTGATTATCTGATCATGTCCTGCTTCGGAGATCTGACTTATTGAAAAATCTGCCACTGATCTAAGTATGTGCTCCACTCCTAGAAGTGGATGATCTGAAACATACAATCCCAACATCTCCCGTTCATAACTTAGAAGCATCATTTTTTCCCATTCAGAATCTGGAATTTCAAGTTCAACGCCACTCACACTTGATGTTTCATTTGCTGAGCCAAATAAATCAAACTGACCGATGGACTCTGCTCTTTTTGCCTCAGAGACTGCATCTAGTGCTTCTAGGAATACCATCATCAAGCCCCGACGAGTATGACCTAAAGAATCAAATGCGCCCGCCTTTATCAAAGATTCTATTGTCTTCTTATTGCATACATGTGAATCAACCTTGGCTAAAAAGTCGCCAAAATTTAAATATCTTCCTTTTGCACTTCGATTTTCAATAATTGATGCCACAACGTTTTCGCCAACATTTCTGATAGCTGTCAATCCAAAGCGGATGTCTTTGCCTCTTGGCGTATAGCCAGAATCAGATTCGTTGACATCTGGAGGTAATACTTTAATTCCCATCCTTCTGCATTCGTTCAAGTACAAGGCACTTTTATCTTTATCATCACGAACACTGGTAAGCAGGGCCGCCATATACTCTGCAGGGTAATTAGCCTTTAAGTATGCAGTCCAAAATGACAACAATCCATATCCAGCACTATGCGCTCTATTAAATGCATAATCTGAGAACGGAATAAGTGTTTGCCATAGCTTTTCAATTGCATCTTCAGTAAAGCCATTAGATTTCATACCCTCTTCGAAATGCACCTTCTCTTTATCTAGAATTTTCTTGTCCTTCTTGCCCATTGCTTTTCTTAACAAATCCGCTCGACCTAAAGTGAAACCGGCCACCTTTCTTGCAATGGCTAATACCTGCTCTTGATAAACAATCAATCCATAAGTGTCTTTTAGAATTTCATTAAGTGGCTTATCAAGCTCTGGATGGATCGCAACTGGAACTTTTCTACCATTTTTGTAATCGGCATATTTGTTATGGGAATCCTCACCCATTGGGCCTGGACGGTAAAGAGCAATTACCGCTGCAATATCCTCAAAGCTATCAGGTGCCATCGATCTAAGAAGTGATCTAATCGGTGCGCTATCTAACTGAAAAACGCCAAGTGTGTCACCTCTGGAAAGTAATTCGAAAGTTTTGTCATCTTCTAGTGGCAAAGTTTCAAGGACGATTTTCTTACCAAGATTTTTCTCTATGTTTATTAAACAATCATCCAATACTGAAAGGTTTCTAAGCCCTAGAAAATCCATTTTTAATAATCCAGTAGCCTCACATGCACCCATATCAAATTGAGTGATTATTGCTCCATCAGCCTCACGCCTATGTATTGGTATTACCTCTAATAATGGTTCTTTACTAAGAATAACTCCAGCGGCATGCACTCCCCACTGGCGCTTTAAACCTTCAATTCCTAAAGCTGTGTCGACAATTCTTTTTGAATCAGGATCAGATTCATAAAGATTTCTAAATTCAACAGCCTCGCCATAGCGATCATCATCCATATTGAAAATTCCACCAAGTGAAATATCTTTACCCATCACCGATGGTGGTAGTGATTTAGTTAATCTCTCGCCAAGTGCATAGGGATACCCCAGCACTCGAGTTGAATCCTTGATTGCCTGTTTAGATTTAATGGTGCCGTAGGTAATAATCTGAGCCACTCGGTCATCGCCATACTTAGTTGTGGCATACATAATCATTTCTGATCTTCTACGCTCATCAAAATCTAAATCAATATCGGGCATGGAAATACGCTCTGGGTTTAAGAAACGTTCAAATAACAAACCAAATTTGATTGGATCTAATCCAGTAATTCCAAGTGAGTATGAAACTAAGGAGCCTGCTGCTGAGCCTCTACCTGGCCCTACACGGATACCAACTTTACGCGCATGGTTACAAAGATCTGAAACTACGAGAAAGTATCCTGGAAAACCCATTTTTATCATTACATCTAATTCAAAATTTAATCGCTCTTGATACTCTGCAGGAATCTTTCCATTCATACGTTCTGCTAGACCCAGATTTGCTTGCTTTATTAACCAGCTATCTTCAGTTTCTCCTTGAGGAACGGGAAACCGTGGAAGTAAATTCTCACCCTCTCGCATAGTTGTTTCACAGCGCTGAGCAATAAGTAAAGTGTTATCACAAGCTTGCGGGAAATCCTTAAACAATTGACGCATTTGCGAAGCAGTCTTTAAATAAAATTCAGAGTTTTCAAATTTAAACCTCTTCGGATCAGCTAGAGTTGCACCAGACTGAATACAGAGCATTACTTCATGAGCGGCAGCATCTTTGTGGTGGGTGTAATGTAAATCGTTGGTTGCAAGCAGAGGTAGGTTTAACTCTTTACCTAACTTTATAAGATCTGTCAGAACTCGTTTTTCAATATCAATTGAGTGGTCCATAATTTCAAGGAAGTAATTATCTGCTCCAAAAATATCTCTCATCTTTGCTGCCGCATTAACCGCCTCTTTATATGCACCCATTCGCAACCTAGTTTGAATCTCTCCTCCCGGACAACCGGTGGTGGCAATTATTCCCTTGCTGTATTGGGCAATTAATTCCTGATCCATTCTTGGTTTGTAATAAAAACCCTCAAGGGATGCCAACGAAGAAAGTTTAAAAAGATTGGTTAAACCAACATTATTTTCAGCCAAGAGCGTCATGTGAGTATAAGCACCGCCACCTGAAACATCATCCTCTCCGCCCTCGGCCCACTTAACTCTGCGCTTATCAAATCTAGATTCCGGTGCAACATAAGCTTCTATTCCGATAATTGGTTTAACGCCTGCACTTTTGGCAATCTTATGAAACTCAAAAGCACCAAAAACATTTCCATGATCAGTCATTGCGATAGCTGGCATTTCTTGTCTGGCAACTTCAGCTATCAATTCTGAAATCTTTGCNGCTCCATCCAGCATTGAGTACTCGGTNTGCACATGAAGATGTGCAAAATTCTCCGAGTTGCTTTGGTTTCCGGNTGAATTAGGCATGGGTGGTGAGATTACTACTGGNTGATATTTCTAGCGCGTAATATCTGAAAGTATCTCTAGTGAGCGTGTCAGATCCGCTGGGTACTCAGCATTAAAGGACATACGCTCGCCAGAGCCTGGNTGATCAAATGCCAGCTGCTTGGCATGTAGCCAAGGTCTAGAAATACTCAATTTCATGGCCAGGGCTGGATCAGAGCCATAGGTTAAGTCTCCAACTAATGGATGGTGGAGAGCGGAAAAATGAACTCTTATCTGATGAGTTCTTCCTGTTTCAAGTTCAATTTCTAACAAGGTGACAGCTGGGAAAACTTCTAAAGTTTTGTAATGCGTAATACTTGGTTTGCCATTGGCAACAACTGCAAAACGATAATCCTCTCTTGGATGGCGATCAATTGGCGCATCAATGGTGCCAACAGTTGGATCCATATGCCCTTGCACTAAAGCATGGTAAACCTTTGAAACAGTTCTATTTCGAAATTGATCTTTCAAACTTGAATATGCAATCTCATTTTTTGCAACCACCATTAATCCAGATGTTCCAACATCCAATCGGTGCACAACGCCCTGACGCTCTGCTGCCCCTGATGTAGCAAGTTGGTAGCCAGCTGCAAATATCGCTCCTACTACTGTTGCCCCTTGCCATCCCGGGCTTGGGTGAGCTGCGATGCCAACAGGTTTATCAATAACAATTAGGAACTCATCATCATAAACAACTTTTAATCCATCTATTGGGGTAGCAACGAGTTTGGCTTCAGCTTTAGCTGCAGGAAGTATTACCTCTAATTGATCACCAGTAATCACGCGGTCTGATTTTCCAACGGCTTTTCCATCTTTAGAAATCTCTCCAGCTTCAATTAATCCAACAATCACATTTCTAGAAAGGCCAAGAAGCCTTGAAAGTGCTGCATCAACTCTCTCTTGATTTAACCCTTCAGGAATAGAGAGATTTCTTACTTCTCTTTCACTCATTTTTTCTCCTGTGGTTTATCAAAAGCAACATTCTTGAAACTTAAGATTGAAATAATAATCGCAGCGCCAACAACTGCCATGTCGGCTATATTAAATATTGGCCAATTGGGTAGTTCAATCCAATCCACAACTTCACCCTGCAATCTTCCTGGATCTCTAAAAATTCGATCAGATAGATTTCCAAAAATTCCGCCCAATGCTAAGCCAAGGGCAAAAGCCCATCTGTTTGAGGCAACTTTTCTGCCATAGAAGAAAATAACTGCACATACAATAATTGCAAATGTTGAGAGAAATATGGTTCCGCTTGTTGCCAAACTAAATGCTGCACCTGAGTTATAGGTCAATCTAAGTTGCAGAAAATCGCCAATTATTTGCTTGGGTTGACTTGATAAATGTTCTATCGCCAGTGTTTTTGTTAAATAATCAAATGCAAAAACTATTAGAGCGGTAACCGCTAGCAATTTTCGCTGAATTAAGTTCAGCGTCGTTCCTCCTTCTGCTTACAGACCATACACAAGGTTGCGCGTGGGAAGACCTGGAGTCTGGCTTTACCTACAAAATTTCCGCACTCCTCGCATTTGCCATAAGTTTTGTTATCAATTCTTTCAAGTGCTCGCTCTGTTTGATGGACCATATCTTTAGCGTTATAGACCAAAGACATCTCATGCTCGCGTTCAAATGTTTTTGCCCCAGCATCGGCTTGATCATCACCGGCTCCTACTCCAGCGGCTTCAACCAAATCTTCCATTTCAGCTTCTGCAATCTCTAACTCTTTTCTCAATCTGACTAAATCTTTAGACAGTTCAACCTTAATACTTTTTAATTCAGTGGCATTCCATGCATTCTCATCAGATTGAACTACAAGTGGTGCAGGGGCTGCCTTAATTGGTTTTAGGGCCGCTGCCTTCTTGGATTTTAAAACTGGTCTTGGTGGTGGCAACATCATTAATCTGCGTTCTTCAACTACCGGTTGCGCATTTGCGTTTGGCATGGTTGATGTAACAGAGATAGTTGTGGAAGAGCCAGAAGTTGAAGTTTGAAGCTTGGCCGGAAATGGTTTACCAACTGCTTTTTTAGCAATTGGTTTTTTGGCTATTGAAGGTTTAACTATCTTAGGTGATCTAGTTGCATTTTTTGCGACTGGTTTTTTTGGAGCAGCTTTCTTTGCTACAGCCTTTTTTGCCACCTTTTTTGCAAGCTTTTTTGGTGTTGGCTTGCTGCTCTTTTTTGCTGATTTCTTAAACAATTTCTTAATAGCCACAATACCCCCCGAAGGGGGAAAGGTTATGGCTTGGCTCAACTAATTACCAACCGCCACCCCCGTGAGTAAAGATGTGTTCAAGAAATGCTTTCTTCCCGCGTTAGAATGCGGGGTGGCAATCAATAAGAAAAACACGATTAATGCCTTACCGGCGCAAATTGATCTGCCTGTGATGGAAGCCGGGATTCTTGATTACTGGACAAAAAATCAAGTTTTTGAAAAATCTGTTGAAAATCGTAATGGTGCCCAGCGTTGGAGTTTTTATGAAGGTCCACCAACTGCAAACGGCAAACCAGGTACCCACCATATAGAAGCTCGCGTTTTTAAAGATTTATTCCCACGTTTTCAAACTATGAAAGGCAAACAGGTAATCAGAAAAGCTGGTTGGGATTGCCATGGCCTGCCGGTTGAAATTGCAGTTGAAAAAGAATTGGGATTCACTGGTAAAGCTGACATCGAAAAATTTGGAGTTGCTGCCTTTAATGAAAAATGTAAGGAATCAGTTCAACGACATGTAACCGAGTTTACGGATATGACTAAGCGCATGGGATTCTGGGTTGATTTCGATGAAGCGTATTGGACCATGTCGCCGGAGTACATCGAAAGTGTTTGGTGGTCCTTACAGCAAATCTGGAACAAAGGCTTGCTTGTACAAGATCACCGAGTTGCACCTTACTGTCCAAGATGCGGAACTGGATTATCTGATCATGAGTTAGCCCAAGGTTATGAAACCATAAAAGATCCATCAGTTTTTGTAAGATTCCCCGCAACATCTGGAAAACTTTCCGAACTTAAGGCGAGTTTACTTGTTTGGACTACAACCCCTTGGACTTTAGTTTCCAACACAGCGGTTGCAGTTAACCCAAAGGTGGAGTACCAAGTAATTGAAATTACCGTAGATGAAAAAACTGAGCGGCTAGTTGTGGCAGCAGATTTAGTAAACGTTCTTGGTGAGGATCGAAAAGTTATTGCTTCTTTCATGGGTAAAGAGTTGGAGCACACTAAGTATTCAAGGCCATTTGATTTAGTCGAGATTGAAAACTCCCACTTTGTTGTGCTGGCCGACTACGTAACAGTTGAGGATGGAACAGGTTTAGTACACCAATCTCCAGCATTTGGCGCCGACGACCTAGAAGTTTGTCGAAAATACAACCTGCCGGTAGTAAACCCAATAAATCCTGATGGCCATTTTAAAAAAGAGGTTGCTCTAGTTGGTGGGGTATTTTTCAAGGAAGCTGATAAGCCATTAATAAAAGATCTTAAAAGTCGAAACTTGTTATTCAAGAGTTTGCAATTTGAGCACTCCTATCCACACTGCTGGCGCTGCCACACTGCATTAATGTATTACGCGCAACCTTCTTGGTATATCAAAACAACTGCGATTAAACAGGAATTGCTGCGTGAGAACTCAACAACAGATTGGCATCCCGAGACTATTAAAACTGGTCGATTTGGTGATTGGTTAAACAACAACATCGACTGGGCAGTATCGCGAAATCGATATTGGGGCACCCCATTGCCAATCTGGAGATGCGAAAATAACCACGAGATCTGCGTGGGTTCACTAGCTGAGCTTGGAAAACTAGCTGGGCAAGAGTTAAGTAAATTAGATCCACATCGTCCATTTGTTGATGACATAAAATTTAATTGCCAAGAGTGCCAAACGCAGATGCAGCGGATTCCTGAAGTAATTGATTGCTGGTATGACTCAGGTGCAATGCCATTTGCGCAGTGGGGCTACCCTCATCGAGCAGGATCAGTAGAGCAATTTAAAGCTGCATACCCTGCAGATTTTATATGTGAAGCTATTGATCAAACGCGCGGATGGTTTTATACATTAATGACAATCGGTACCTTAGTTTTTGATAAATCATCTTATAAAACCGTTCTCTGTCTTGGACACATATTGGATAAAGATGGCAGAAAAATGAGTAAGCATCTAGGAAATGTTCTAGAGCCAATGCCATTGATGAACCAGCACGGAGCCGATGCAGTTCGTTGGTACATGCTCGCTGCCGGCTCTCCTTGGAGTGCTAGACGTGTTGGCCACGATGCAATCACCGATGTAGTGAGAAAAACACTGCTCACCTACTGGAACACCATCTCCTTCTTCACTCTCTACGCAAATGCAGCAGATTTCGAAGTCACTGAGATTAGTTCTGATTTGACCTTGATGGATCGATGGATACTTTCTGAATTAAACAAGTTGATTGCAGGTGTTGATTTAGCTCTAGAAAATTTTGATTCGCAACTTGCTGGAAGCTTGTTAGCGACATTTATCGATGATCTTTCAAATTGGTATGTGCGCAGATCTAGGCGCCGGTTCTGGGATGGTGATCCAGTTGCCTTGAATACACTGTATTTCTGCCTCAAGAATTTAACCTTACTTCTTGCGCCAATGGTTCCATTCATTTCAGAGCACGTTTGGCAATCACTGATTCGAGTAGCGCAATCAAACCAGCCAGAGTCAGTTCACTTGGCAGATTTTCCAATTTCAGATGCAAAAAGAATTGATGAAAACCTCTCTGCCTCTGTCTCACTATCAAGACGTTTAGTTGAATTGGGTAGATCTGCTCGTGCCGAATCTGGCGTGAAAATACGTCAACCACTATCTCGGGCACTTGTATCAGCCTCCGGTTGGGAGAAAATCTCTGAGGAAATCAAAACTCACATTGCGGATGAATTAAACATCCAAAAATTAGATGGTATTCATGTGGCAGAGGCTGACTTAGTTGATGTCTCTGTTAAGGCTAATTTTAGAACTTTAGGAACTAAATTCGGCGCTGAGGTTCAAGATATTGCCAAAGCAATTACCGAAGCAGATCACACACTTATGGTCAAACACCTTAGAGAGAATAAATCCTTTGAGATTAATCTAAAAACAGCATCTGGTAAGAAGGTAGTCAGTATTGATATAGATGATTTAGTTGTAACTGAAACACCTAGAACTGGTTGGTCAGTTGCCTCACACGCAGGAGAAAGCTTAGCTTTGGATCTGGCACTAACTCCAGAGTTAATTCAGATGGGTGTGGTTCGTGAGGTTATTAGGGCAGTTCAAGAAGAAAGAAAACGCATTGGTTTAGATATCAGTGATCGAATTACGGTTAATTGGAACGCTCCAGAACAAATCGCTCTTGCCATAATTGAATCAGAGACAGAAATTAGCTCTGAGGTGCTGGCTACTAAAATGGTGCGTCAGAGCAAGCAATCCAATAGTGATAATGAATTGGGATTATGGCTGGAGTTAATTAAAAGCTAGAGCACTACAACTAAACGCATCAACAACTGAACTACAAAAAACACGACGATAAAAGATAGATCTAGCGATATTCCGCCTAACCGCAACGGTGGCACAAACTGTCTAACAAAACTAAGTGGGCGATCTGTGACTGAGTAGATTAATTCCGCTAAAGCAAGCAAAAATCCTCTTGGCCGAAAATTCGGAGAAAAAATTCTTATGTAATCTAAGATCAATCGACCGATTAATGCGATTAAGAAAAGATTAAGTACCCAGTAAATTAAGCTAAGTATCGAGCTCATTAGAAAAAAGCTGGATCAGCTTTGATTAAAAAAACTTGCTTGTGCGGCTGAATTTTTATCTTCAACGCTAACTGAAACATTTGGTGGTGTAAGCAAGAAAACTTTTGGTGTTACTCGCTCAATGCTTCCATGATGACCAAAAACCAAACCTGAAGCAAAATCTACTAAGCGTTTACGTTCGCTCTCTTCCATATCGCTCAAATTCATAATAACTGGTTTGCCTTCACGATAATGCTCACCTATTAATCGTGCTTCACTGTAGGTTCTAGGTGTTAGTGAAATAATGTGATCCATAATCTTGTGTGATTCGGCGTGAGGTAATAATTCAACATTTGATTTAGCAACCGGCTTGGCAGTTGACCGAACTAATCTTGGCGCACGCTCTGTAACTTGATTATTGCCATGGTCAAGCTCTTCCTCGTCCATAAGTCCGAGGTATCCAGCAACCTTCTTAAATGCACTAGCCATGGCTTAAATCTATTTGATGGGAGATCTATTTCCGAGGATTGAACTGCCAATGCGAACATGTGTCGCACCCAGGGAAATGGCTAATTCGTAATCCCCGCTCATGCCAGAAGATAGAGAACTAGCCGCCGGATAGAGCTGTATGAATTTTTGCTGGATTTGCTGCAATCTGACAAAAGCTTGCTCAGTTGGTTGATCAAGTGGGGCCACCGCCATCAAGCCCTTTACTTGAAGATTTGGCAAACTCATTATTTGCTCTGCCAATTGCATCAAATCTGCCGGATCAACACCTTCTCGAGATTGCGGAAGAGTATCTAGTGAAACTTGAATAAATATTTCTTTAGTTTTGCCCACCGAAAACTGAGAAATCATCTGGGCATATTTGAATTTATCGACAGAGTGAATTACTGAGGCCCAATTGGAGATAGATTTCAGCTTATTGCTTTGGATCCCACCTTGAAAATGCCAAGTAATATCGGCTGGTAATGCACTTACTTTGGGAGCAGCCTCTTGATCTCGATTCTCACCAAAATTTCGAACTCCAAGCTCATACAAAATTTCTAAATCTGATACTGGGAAAGTTTTTGTAACAGCTATCAAAGTTATCTCACTGGGTGATCTACCTGCTGCCTGGGCAGCTGCAGAAATTTTCTCCTTAACTGACTCTAAATTTGAGAGTATTTGATCTTTTCGGCTCATAAACTTATAACCCCAACTTGGCGTCCTGCCTCAGCATTTGCTCTATGCGAGAAATATCTTGAATTTTCCTTGGTACACAAATTTAGGTTCTCTAACTTGATATCACCTAACTGTTCTTCCAGCCCTTTATATAAATTCAAATAATTGTTCTTCTCACCTGTTGCAGGATATGTTGAACGAACATCGGCGTAAGTTTGGGAATCTACTTCATAGCACTCACCACATATATGTGGCCCGACAACTCCATTAATCTGAACCGCCCCTAATTGCTTCATCAATGAGACCGCTTTAAGTGCAACCTGGTTCATCAGTCCTCTTCTGCCAACATGAACAGCAGCAACTACATTTTGTGAGGCCAACAGTAAAGGCAGGCAATCAGCAACTCTGACCGCTAGTGCAATATTCTTGTTAGTAGTAACTATCGCATCTGCCTCTGGAAATATTGATTCGTTCTCAATCACAGCCACTTCATTGCCATGGGATTGATGCATGAATACAACAGGTAGGGCAATTAAATTGTTTAGCTTTCTTGAGTTACTTGAATCAATTGGATCAGCCAGAGATCCGAAATCACGTCCTGTAAAAAGCAGCCTTGCCATTACGGCTACTACCGCATGAAATCAGGAATATCGATCTCATCTTCTGCAACTAGATCTTCAAATGTAATGCGTTTACGAGGACGCTCAGCACCCTCAACACTTAAATCTAGTGCAACAGCAAGTGGATCATTAGCTGCAATTGGATCGGCCTCGCCACCAATAGTTGCTGCATCAATCACAGGCATAGCAACTCTTTTTGGTTGTCCGCCATCAAAACCAGCTGCAATAACAGTAACTCGTACCTCATCCCCTAGAGCATCATCAATCACAGTTCCATAAATTATGTTTGCATCTGGGTGTGCAGATTTTGCAACTAATTCAGCTGCCTCAGAAATTTCAAACAGACCTAAATCAGATCCACCAGCAATCGAAAGCAGAACTCCGTGAGCTCCATCAATTGATGCCTCAAGCAGTGGACTTGAGATTGCTAACTCTGCAGCTCTTACAGAACGAGCCTCTCCTCGAGCTGATCCAATTCCCATTAAGGCTGATCCTGCCCCAGCCATAACACTCTTAACATCCGCAAAATCCAAGTTGATTAATCCAGGTGTTGTAATCAAATCAGTTATACCTTGTACTCCAGATAGTAAAACTTGATCTGCTGTCTTAAAAGCTTCTAATGCACTAATTGATCGATCAGAAATTGCAAGCAAACGATCATTAGGAATAACAATTAAAGTATCAACTTCAGTACGTAGATTTTCAATTCCTTCTTCTGCTTGAGCAGTTCTACGCTTTCCTTCAAATGTAAATGGTTTTGTTACTACGCCAACTGTTAATGCGCCAAGATCTTTTGCAACCTTTGCAACAATTGGTGCGCCACCAGTTCCAGTTCCGCCACCTTCTCCTGCAGTTACAAAAACCATATCCGCACCGCGAAGAACTTCTTCAATTTCATCAATGTGATCAAGGGCAGCTTGACGACCAATCTCTGGTGCAGCACCGGCACCTAAACCTCTTGTTAATTTTCTACCAATATCTAATTTCACATCTGCATCTGACATTAATAATGCTTGCGCATCAGTGTTGATTGCAATGAACTCAACGCCTTTTAAACCAACATCAATCATTCTGTTAACAGCATTGACTCCGCCGCCGCCGATACCAACGACTTTGATAACAGCTAAATAGTTTTGCGGTGTTGCCACTTTTTGCCTCTTCCCTAGCCCTAAATCTCAAGTTGAGAGTTAAAGTTATGCTGATCTGATTACGCAAAACTAGGCACTACAGGCAATGCAATCAAACACCGACACGATGTTTACTGGATTAAATATTTCTTTGTTATTTGCTTTGTATCGTCAGAAAATGCAAGTAAAAACCTAGCCAGATCCACTATCTATTTAACGATTGGTGCATTCGGTTCGGATAAATCAACTTGAGAGATTGAGCCATTTTCAGGCAGTTCTAGCAATGCTTTCAGTACTTGGAATTTTTGCTCAATCTGGTCAATTGATCCCCAGTTAATTCGGACTGCCTTTCCGTTTATTTGTGTACTCATCAAAATAAACCCCGCTTTAGTCACCGAGATTTGATCTAATTTAGTCACTAGGTAATCCAGATCTTTGGGTAATTTGCGCATTAGGGTGGCAACAATTGCAAGATTTTCATTACTTGCAATAGCAGCTGAAACTAGTGGCAAGGAAGATTGATTTTTACCTTGCTCAGTTGAAACTGGAGTAAATATGACTCCTTCAGAATCAAAATTAACTAGTTTGTTCTGGGCAGTTAGTGCCCGAGCTACTGGTACCCGTTCAAAGACAGTGATTTGGATTTTCTTACTCAGCCAATCTCTTGATGCTGAACTTGATTTAACCCAATCTAAATCCACCAATGAGTTCTCAATAGATCTCACATCTACACGGGCTATTTTTTGCCCAACTTGTGGGGCAATTTTATCTCGCACAAGCTTTTGATTTACTTCAGAAATGGCTGTTGTTCCACTTACCTCTATTTGCTTTACTGTGAATAGTGAAGACCAACCCAAAGTATAGGCAAACACAACAAAGATGAATACAAGTAGAAATGCACTGACTCGCCTTTTTCCGCTCTTAGTAATTTCCATTGTCTATACAGTTACTGGTTTGCTAAAGCTTGCAAAATTGGATCCCCAAGTGAACTAACATCGCCAGCTCCTAAGGTAATAATTACATCACCTGGCTTTGCAAGTGAGGCAACCTCTTCAACTACCTGAATCATCGAGGGTTCATATTTAATTTTTTCTGAACTTAGATTCTTAGCAATTAATAATGAGGAAACTCCAGCCATTGGTTTTTCACTAGCCGCATAAACCTCTAATAGGTATGTAAAGTCTGCTAGCTCTAGCGCCTTTGAAAATTGCATTGCAAATGCCGCGGTTCTTGAATAGCGATGCGGTTGAAATATCACTAAAACGCGTCCGGATTGAGCTAAATTTCTTGCTGCCGTTAAGGTAACAATTAATTCAGTTGGATGATGACCATAATCATCAATTACTTTAATTCCAGAAACCTCACCTTTGAGCTCAAATCTACGTCTAGTGCCTGTAAAAGTCTCAAGCCCAATCAACGCTTTCTGCTCTGGTATTTGCAGCGCGCAAGCAGCTGCAAAAGCAGCTAGCGCATTCAATAAATTGTGTTCACCGGCTACTGAAAGGTTTAACTCCCCTATTTTTCGGCCAGTATTTGAAACTACCGATGTTGATTTAGTTGGGGCCAAAAAGATCTTATCGATCCTAAAATCATTTATGGCAGATTTCCCATAGAGATATACCTTCAAATCTTTTCTAGTGATTTGTTTAAGTAGAGTATTAACTCCCTCGTCATCACCACATGCAACTAAAAAACCACCGGCCTTAATCGATTCAACAAATTGTAAGAAAACATCAAATACCTCTTTTTCGCTTGCAAAATGATCAACATGATCTAATTCAATATTGGTGATGATTGCACCAGATGGACGATAAGCCAAGAAAGATCCGTCAGACTCATCGGCCTCTGCTACAAATATCTGCCCACTACCGCTGTGAGCATTTGTACCAGCTGTATTTATCGTGCCGCCAATAGCAAATGAAGGATCAACTCCGGCTGATTGCAATGCCACCGTAAGCATCGCGGTTGTAGTCGTTTTACCATGAGTTCCTGCCACTGCAACAGAAATTGATTCTGACATTAACCAAGCCAAAGCAGTTGCCCTTGCTGCAATCGGCAAGCCCTTTGCGATGGCACTTGATAATTCGGAGTTTTTTTCATTAATGGCTGATGAAACAATTACAAGCTCAGAATCGGTGATATTTTCTGGTGCATGTCCAACAAAAATAGTTGCGCCGAGTGCCCTCAGGGAGGTTAGGACGGCAGAGTCATTCTTATCCGAACCAGACACTGTAAAACCTTTGGCCAACATGATGCGAGCAATTCCACTCATTCCAGCCCCACCAATACCAATAAAATGAATCTTTAATTTAGCTAAATCAGCTAATGAATAACTTAAATTGTTAACCACCTTGTTTTTCCAATTCATCAATGATCGCCTTACCAATAACTGCACTTGCTGAAATTTCATGTAAATCCTTAGGCGCAAAACTTCTGGCTTTTCGCCAAATTTCATCCCAATTACTAATCAACCAATCGGCATTAAATTTATTGTCATCTACGACCTCTGCAGCACCTGCAGTTTGTAAATCAATAGCATTTGCAGCTTGTTCACCATTGCCAACAGGCAATGGAATCAGAACGGCAAATTTACCAACGGCAGCTAACTCAGCACATGTTAAAGCTCCACTCCGAGCAATCACTAAATCTGCTGCCTGATATGCCGCTGACATATCTTCGATGTAAGACAGTGGTAGATAATTCTCTGTTGATGTGGGTAAAGCGTTGTTGCGACCACGGAATGAACAACTTGTACCCCGCGATCAGTGAACAAGGACAGTGATTGAAGAATTGCCTCATTGATATGCCTTGATCCTTGGGATCCACCAAAAATTAAGACAGTTGGTTTATCTTTGGATAACTGCCATTTTTCTAATTGACGCTCTCTGATTTTTGCAGATTCTCCTGGGGTAGTTTTACTAACAGCCAAAATCTCAGCTCTTATTGGCATGCCAGTAAGTTGAGCATTTCGCCAGCGTCCAACTTTCAAACCTGCTCTTGCGAAGGCGATAAAAATTTGGGTTGCAAATGGTGCCCCAAGTCGGTTTGCCCAACCTGGAATTGCGTTTGCTTCATGAATAAAGATCGGCTTACGAAGTAAAGCTGCAGCTATATATATTGGCGGGCAGGCATAGCCCCCGAAACCAATCACTAATTCGTGTTTGCGACAAATTTTTATGGACTCTATGGTTGCGACCAACATTTTAAATGGCCATAGAAATATTCCAGGTGTTACCTGCCGTGGCATTAAAACTTTTGGAATGTGCAATAAATCAAAACCAGCTCTTGGAACTAGTTGATTCTCTAAGCCATTCTTTGTGCCCACAAAAGTTATTTGCAATTCAGGTCGATTGGTTTGAAGCCATGTGGCCACCGCCAAAGCTGGCTCAACGTGACCTGCTGTACCGCCACCTGCAAAAAGTATCTTAGTTTTCATTGGGATAATTTTCTCACCCGATTAGCCTTTATGCCCTCTGAAATCTCAGGTGTGCGACGAGCAACTCCCAATACATAACCAATAGCTAGTAAATTGGCTAAAAGAGAAGAGCCGCCGTAAGAAATCAATGGCAAAGTCACTCCAATAACTGGGATAAGTGAGGTAACAGAACCAATATTGATTGTAACTTGGGCAATTAACCAACAAGCAATTCCTGCTGTTGCATACCTAGAGAAATCATCTTTTGTCTTTAGAGCAACTCTTAGAATTGAATAGATCAATGCTGCATAAAGTGTTAACACCAACAAAGTTCCAAGCAACCCAAGCTCTTCACCAATAACTGAAAAGATAAAATCTGTATGAGCTTCTGCAAGATTTGCCCACTTTTGTTTACTTGCACCAAGGCCACTGCCCCATAAACCACCACTTGCTAATCCCATGATGCTATGTGCTGGTTGCCAGCCTGCAAATTTGTAATAACGCTCATCAAAAGGATCAAACAAGGCACCAAATCTATTCATTCGATAAGAATTGGTAAGGATTAATGCTCCACCTACCAAAGTTGCTGCAACTGCCAGCGCTAAAAAGGGTTTCAGGGAGGCTCCTGATAGAAACAATATCCCCGAGGCGATGATAAATACTAAAAGTGCGGTTCCAAGATCACGTTCAAACAAGATCAAAGTTATAACTACAAATAATCCTGGAAATATCAATCCAAAATGTGTGTACTTACCACTGGTTTCACTGATTTTTCTAAGTTGGAGCGAACACCAGAGAATCAATAAAAACTTGGCAAATTCTGAAGGCTGTAAAGTGAACCCAGCAATTTCAATCCAATTCCTATTTCCTTTAACGTTTTTGCCCAAAAATGGCACAAAAGGCAAAAGTAAAATAACAATTGAAATACTCAGAGAATACCTTGCAATTTTCGGCCAAATTTTTCCATGAACTCGAGATGCCCAGTAAAAACTAAATGCTCCTAAACCGAGGAAGAAGAATTGTCTGATGAAAATCGTGTATGCATTTCCATTCTCTTCTAGTGATGTAACGGTGGAAGAAGAAAGGACCATTACTAAACCTAGGGCTCCTAAGAATATGGTGCTCCAAATAATTAAGTAATAAGGTATTTCAGGTCTACTTAAGATTCTTGAGTATCGATTTAGTGTTGAATTGTTACTCATTCTATGCCTGAGCCTTTACTGCTTGACTGAATAGCTGTCCACGTTCGACATATGAATCAAACTGGTCCATCGAAGCGCAGGCAGGTGCCAGTAGCACCGTATCTCCCGATATTGCAATATTTTTTGCTTTGTTAACAACCTCCACCATTAATTGCTTGGCATCACTTATTTGATCAACTCTGATTAATTCAATGGTGGGGGCATGTTTTGCAAAAGCCTCGGCAATTATTTCCCGATCTTGTCCAATCAAAATCACGCTCTTAATCCGTTCAGCGGTTCGTATTGCCAATTCATCCATACTGGCACCTTTGGCTAATCCACCGGCAATCCATATGACATTGAAATAGGATTGCAAGGAAGCAATAGCTGCATGAGGATTTGTTGCTTTTGAATCATCAACCCAGGTTATTTCATTCTTGTTTAAAACTACTTCCATACGATGGTGATCGGTTGAGAAATTCTGAAGTCCTGCCTTGATAGATTCATAACTAATCCCAATTGACAAACAAAGCGCAGCCGCTGCAAGAGCATTAAGCACATTGTGTGGAACAGTTGGAGTTATATCCACTATTTCTGAAATTTCATTAGCCTCAGCTGGGGTTGGCGAAAAAGCTCTATCAATTAAAAGGTTTTCAACTAAGCCTAATTCACCTGGTTTTGGAGTATCCAGTGAAAACCAAATAACAGATTGGTCTTTGATTCTGGTAGCCAGTTCTTTATCTGATTTATTGGCAATAGCTTTTTTACTTTGATTGATCAATTTCAATTTGGCTTTTGCATAATTATCAAAACTTCCATGCCAGTCAATATGATCCTCAGCGATGTTTAATAGTGCAACAGACTCATACTCAGGATGCTCGCTCCATTGAATTTGAAAGGAAGATAGTTCCAGCGCCAAGAAATCAAATTGCTTCTGGCTTAAGACAGATTCGATAACCGTTTGACCCACATTGCCGCAAGCTGCGCCATTAATATTGGCACTTTTAAAAATGGTTTCTACCATTTTAATCGTAGTAGTTTTTCCATTAGTTCCAGTCAATCCAATCCATTTTTGATTTGGCGCTACTACTTGCTTTACCATCCATGCAAAATCTATTTCACTAAATATCTCAACGCCTGATTTCTTAAGTTGATCAAAGACTGGGTGATCCATACGCCATCCAGGCGAGACAATTGCTAGATTAATGCCATTCGGAATTTCAGTAACAACTTCTTCATGTGAATTTGGATTATCGTCAAACAAAATCGGTGTTGCTTGAAATCCAATTAAAGCCTTTGCAACAGCCTTACCAGTTACACCTGCTCCAATTACTAAACATTTCTTACCTGATAAATTCTCAACAAAATTCATATTAAGAAGCAACCCACTGAGCGTAAAACAGTCCAAGGCCTGCTGCTACGCCAAGGCTTGCAATAATCCAAAACCGAATAACAATTGTCACTTCACCCCAACCGATCAACTCAAAATGGTGTTGCAAAGGGGCCATTTTGAAAATTCGTTTGCCGCCTGAAATTTTAAAATAAGCGACTTGGATAATTACAGAGGAGGTAATCAAAACAAAGATAAATCCAAGCACAACCAATAGCAGCTGAGTTCGCAATGTTATTGCTAAACCTGCTAACGCTCCCCCAAGGGCTAGAGAACCAACATCACCCATAAATATTTTTGCAGGAGATGCGTTCCACCAAAGAAATCCACCACAAGCTCCAGCAAGTGCAGCGGCTAAAACTGCTAAATCCAAAGGATCCCTAACTTGATAACACTTAAGTCCAGTAGTTAGTTCGCAACTTTGCCCAAACTCCCACACTCCGATAAGTATGAAGGAGGTAAAAACCATAACGGCAGCACCGGTTGCCAACCCATCCAGACCATCAGTTAGATTCACACCATTACTTGTTCCAAGCACCATCAAAATTACCCAGATTATTACTAATACCAAACCTAATTTAAGTGAAGTATCTCTTACAGTTGATAAGTTCATAGAAATTGGAGTCAAACCATTCTTATCTGGAAACTGTAATCCTGCGTAAGCGAATGCACCTGCTGCGATCGCCTGACCAAAAAGTTTTTGCTTGGCATTTAGACCCATGGATTTTTGTTTAGATACCTTCAGCCAATCATCTATAAATCCAACAAAACCCAATCCAAGAATTAAGGCCAATACCAATAACGCTGAGGTTGTTGGGGTAACTCCTGTTAACAGGTGACTTGAGAAATAGCCGACCAATGTTGCAAAAATTAATGCTAGGCCTCCCATGGTTGGAGTGCCGCGTTTTACTTGGTGAGTAGTTGGACCATCATCTCTGATAATTTGTCCGTAACCTTTGCGAGCTAAAATTCTGATTAAAGCTGGAGTTGCAAAAAAGGCCACCACTGCTGAGATCGCTCCCGAAAGCAAAATACCTCTCATGCTTGATCTCCTTCTAGGGCTTTCTTAATCAACTCTGCTAAATCCTCAAACTTTTCTGATCTAGAGGCCTTTAGCAAAATAACATCTCCGGTCGAAATGTTATTGACTAACTCTAAAACAGCAGCAGCAGAAGAGCAGTTATGAATCAGCATATTTTCATCAGAACTTTGATTATTACTCTCCTGATAAACGGCAGGAGCTACAGAAACTAGGTGGTCAACCCCAAGTTGGCTTGCAAATTCAGCGACTTCAAGGTGACCTGAACTTTCCTTGCTTCCGAGCTCATGCATTTTTCCAAGAATTGCCCAACTGGCTCCGCCACTTTCCTGGCTAAGCATGACTAATGTTTTAAGAGCCGCTTTCATACTTTCTGGATTGGCATTGTAATAATCATGAATGATTTGTATTCCATTAATAGTTTCAATCTGCATCCGCCATTTACTTGATAGCAATGCTGTTGTTAAACCAATAGCAATACTTTCATTCTTAACTCCTAAAGAAAATGCCGCGGCTGCAGCGGCTAATGCGTTTGGAATCTGATGCTCACCTATTACTTGTAATGCAACTGAATTTCGACCAGCTGGAGTAACTAAATCAAAATGAGCAAATCCTCCATGTAGTTCAATATCAGCTGCCCGTACGATCTGCCCATCACCAAATAAAACAGTATTTAGATCTAAGGAATCTGCCATCTTGGGTGTGAACTGATCATAAGTTCCTAGAACCGCTGTCATTTTTGGTGATAGTGCTTTTATCAATTCAGATTTTGTCTTTGCAATCGCCTCAACTGACCCGAATTCACCCAAGTGTGCAGTTCCAACTACTAGAACCACTCCTACATTTGGATTAGCCAACTCTGTTAACTTTGCAATGTCTCCAACATGTCGTGCTCCCATTTCTAGAATACAAAATTTAGTTGCCTCTGTAGATCTGAGCAAAGTCAGTGGAACACCAATATCGGTATTGAAGTTTCCAGCAGTTGCCACCGTAGTGCCCTCATTTTGTAAAACTGAGTAGAGAAATTCCTTGGTAGTTGTTTTCCCTTGGGAGCCGGTAATTCCGATAACCTTCATATTCGGCAATTGAGTTCGGACAAACCGAGCAAGATCAATTAGCGCCTGGCCTACATTAGAAACTAATACATGAGGACCTGAAACTGACTTTGATACCAAAGAGAATTTTGCGCCTGAATTTAAAGCCTCTGATACAAAATCATGCCCATCGAACTTTTCTCCTTTAAAGGCTACAAAAAAGTTTTTAGCTGATGCATCTTTTGAATTGATTACTGGATCTTGGTCAAGAATTTGAGAAGGTGAAATATCGTGAAGTGAACCTGACACAACTGATGCAAAATCTTGAGCAGATAATTTGATCATTTGTTACCTTGTTTCAATATCGCCTGAGTAAGTTCTAGGCGATCATCAAAAGGTGTTATTACTCCGTTTATTTCTTGCCCACTTTCATGGCCTTTACCCATAATCAAAACCACATCCCCAGCATTTGCTTTGTTAACCGCCAGTGAAATTGCTTCCCGTCGATCGATACATACTTCACCTTTTTGACCTAAATCAAGCCCAGAAATCATTTCTTTTAGGATCGAATCGGCAGATTCGCTTCTTGGGTTATCACTTGTGAAAATCGATACATCACAACCTTGGAAAAGTGCCTGGCCCATTAATGGACGCTTGCTGTTGTCACGATCTCCACCACAACCTAATACTCCAATAACCTTTCCAGAGGTTAGTTTTCGAGCTGTAGCAATTACATTTTGCACCGCATCAGGAGTATGGGCGTAATCTACCAATCCAATAAATGACTGGCCAGCGTTAACAGTTTCTAAACGTCCAGGAACGCTTTTTAATCTACTTAAAGTATTGGAAATCTGTTCGCTACTAATGCCAAGTTGATGTGTAATCGCAACAGCTAGAATCAAATTATCCAAGTTGTAATCACCAATTAACGGGAAATTTCCTTTTACTACTTCACCGCCAATACCCTTAATCTCAACATCATACGAATTATTTCTTAGTTCTGCTTTCTCAAAATACCAATCCGCTGATGACTTTTTTCTAGATACTGAAATTACCGGTAATTGGGTTTGATTTGAAAGTTTTTCACCATAAGCATCGTCAATGTTAATTACTGCTTTTTGTGCATACTCTGAAGTAAAAAGTGCGGCTTTTGCTTCAAAATATGCCTGCATAGTTTTGTGATAATCCAAATGATCTTGCGTTAAGTTGGAGAATGCTACTAGTTTAAAACTTGCACCCTTAATTCGATTTTGAACTATAGCGTGACTACTGACCTCCATCGATAGATGTGAACAGTCCTGCTCCACCATTGCCCGAGCAATCGCTTGTAACTCATCAGCCTCTGGAGTAGTCCGAGAACCTTTAACCACATGGTCATTAATTTCAATTCCTAAAGTCCCAATTAGTCCACATTTTGAACTGTTTAGATTCAGGATTTGTGAAACTAAATTTGCCGTAGTGGTTTTGCCATTTGTACCTGTTATTCCAACCGCGCTTAATTTTTCAAACGGTTTTTCATACACCCATGATGATAATTCTCCAACTAAGGCCCTTGGTTGTTTGTGAGTAAAACTTGGAATAGAACAATCAATTTTTACATCACTTAGAACCGCCACCGCTCCATTAGCGATGGCTTGTGAAATGAAATCTTTTCCATGAAAGTTTTGGCCAGGACAGGCAATAAATAGATCACCAGGTTCAACTCTTTGAGCATTTATACAAACGCCAGTAATCGATACTGATTCAGTAAAGATCGCAGGATCAAAATCAGAGAGTAATTTTGGCTTAATGGAAAGTGGCTTAATCTGCATGTTTTAAGCCCCAGCTTTCTTAGTGCTCTTCTTTACATCCTTCAAAGCGGCCTCAGTTAGTTTAAATGTTGTAACCGGTGCAGTTGTTGGCTGAACTCCCTCACTTTGTAAAACAAAACTCATTACCTTTTTAAATACTGGACCAGCAAGCGCTCCACCCCAGTGCATGCCTTTTGGATCCTGAATTGTCACGCTGATTACATACTTTGGTTGATCGGCAGGTGCAAACCCAATGAAGGATGCTGTGTAGCCGCTATAACATTTACAAGCAGTATTGAATCTATTTGCTGTTCCAGTTTTTCCAGCAATGCGATACCCAGAAATAGCTGCAGCTGGTGCAGTTCCGTTGCTAGAAACCACGCTCTCCATCATTGCGCGCATATTTGAAGCTGTTTGTGAGCTTAAAACTCTAACTGATTCATTCTCTTTAGCAGGAGTGTATTTACCACTTTCATCAACCACGCCAGCCAGGATTGATGGTGAAACTCTCACTCCATCATTTGCAATAGTTGCAAAGACTGATGTTGATTGCATTGCCGTTAATGAGTATCCCTGACCAAAAGCTATCGTTGGAAGTGAAGTACCAGACCATTCTTTGACTGGATGCAAAATTCCTGCAGATTCTCCAGGAAGTTTAGAGTTGGTGCTTTGGCCAATTCCAAACTTGCGTAAGTAGTTGTATAAAGTCTCTTTTCCAAGCTTTTGCCCAATTTGAATTGATCCAGTGTTGCTAGAAACAGCCAGAAGCCCGGTCGTTGTTAATCTTTGAGTTGGATGTTTTTCGTGATCGTGGAAGTACTCATCAGCGACCTTCATTTTGTATGGAATTGTAAAAATAGATTGCGGAGTAACCAAGCCCTCTTGCAACGCTGCAGCTACTGTGATTACTTTTCCTGTTGATCCTGGCTCATAAACTTCCTGCACTGCAGGATTTCTTAGCTTATTTAATGTAATTGTGCTAGAAATATTTGGATCAAAGGTTGGGGCACTTGCCTGGGCCAAAATCGCACCGGTTTTTGGATCCATCACAATTACTGTTCCAGATTCTGCTCGAGATGAGGCAACTGCCTGGCTGATTGCATTTTGTGCTACCCATTGAACATCTCTATCAATTGTTAATCGAACACTGGTACCAGACTTTGCCTCGACGCTTACTTGTTCTGATCCTGGAATGATGTTGCCTCGTCCATTTGCATAAATATATTTACCATTAGTTCCAGCCAACAGTGAATTTAAACTACTTTCTATTCCCGATGCACCACTGCCTTGATCATTTGTAATTCCAATTAGTGAAGATGTTAATTTTCCGCTCGGATAATCCCTAATAAAGCTTCGTTCTGGGACAAACCCACCAATTCTTTTGCTGATTCCATCTTTAGTTTTCAGAATTTGCGTGTTGTAATCTTTAATCGCTTGGTTAACCTGGCGCCAAGTTTCAGGAGTTATATCCTTGGCAATCAAAACATATCTGCGCTCACCCGTTAAATCTGGCTGCAATTGGCTTGGTGTCATATTTAATATCGGGGCAACAACCTGGGCGGCGGCAGCTGGATCATTAACCACCGTTTGATCAACTGCGATGTTCATGGCAGAAATACTTCGCGCCAATTCCACGCCATTAATATCGTAAATTGTGCCCCTGGGTGCCAATAATGTTGCTGATTTACTTAATTCAACCTCAGCTTTTTTAACATATCCACTTGCTCTAATTGCTTGAATTTCAATCAGCCTTAATCCGAACAAAAGGAAAATAACAACTGCAATTGCAACGATTTTTCGAATCCGATCCTGAACTATTAATTGCTGATTCATTTAGCACCTGCTGACATATCTAAGAAGCGAGGATTTACCGAAGCAACCATGCCAAGCTCACTTGCTCTTTGAGCCAAGCGATCTGGCGAAGAAACTACTGCGACTTGACGAAGAATTGCCTCTCGCTCATCGGTTAGCACTTGTGCCTCTTGCTTAAGTTGTTGCAATAGGAATGCATCCTTAGCTAAAGCAGTGTTAATCACTAATAAGGACAATAAGCCTGTTGTAAAGATTGTTGCCAAGAAAATAATGAAAGTTTTATCCCCAGCGACCTCACCTGATTTGGCCTCTGGAACTAAACGCAATACCGCTTGGTTAGTTTTCTCTCTGACAATTTTTCGAGAGATCTGGATCGCTGGTGCGAATTCAAAAATTGCCATTATGCACTCACCCGCTCAATTGCTCGAAGGCGCATAGATGCAGATCGTGGATTTGCTACTTGCTCAGACTCATCTGCTCCTTGGCTTCCGCTTCCAATCAAATTGAATGCTGCAGCAGAGTTTGGAAGATCAACTGGTAGACCAAGTGGAGTTCTTGATTGAGTAGCGCTTGCAAATATTTTCTTAACTATTCGATCCTCAAGAGATTGATAGCTCATAACAACGATTCGGCCACCGATAGAGATCGCTTCTAATGCTGCCGGAATGGCGCGCTCTAAAACCTGCAACTCTTGATTTACTTCAATCCGTAAAGCTTGGAATGTTCTTTTCGCGGGGTTTCCACCAGTGCGTCTGGCTGGTGCCGGAATTGAGTCTTTAACTATCTGAGCTAAATCTTGGGTGGTCTTTAGGTTATCTGCTTGTCTTGCCTTAATGATATTTTCTGCAATTTTGCTGGCGAACTTCTCCTCGCCATAAATACTTAATATCTTTGCTAACTCACCATGTGAGTAGGTATTCAAGATTTTTTCAGCGGTTAAAGAACTGCTTTGATCCATTCTCATATCAAGTGGAGCAGCTTGTGAGTAAGAAAAGCCCCGTTCAGCCTGGTCAAGCTGCATTGAAGAGACTCCCAAATCAAAGAGGATTGCATCAACCTTGGTTACTCCAGCCAAAGCCATTGCTGGCTCAATCTGGTCATAGGTGCCATGGAAAATACTTACTCGCTCTTGATACGCCGATAAATTTGCTTGGGCAATTTTGATAGCTTGAATATCTCGATCTATTCCAATTAAGTGTAAGTTTGTAAAACTCTCCAAAAATGCACGGGCATGCCCGCCAAGTCCTAATGTGGCATCAATCAAATAGGTTTTGGATTTATTGATTAGCGCTGGAGTAAGCAATTGAACGCAGCGCTCTAACGCAACTGGTATATGCGTAATTTCTGCACTCATTTACTGCTCCCCCTCTTTCTCGAAGTTTTCTTTTTCTGTTTTCGCTTCCTTGCTTACTTTTTCCTGCTTACTTCTTTTTTAATCCTTCTCACTTATCTACTTAGGTCACCGCCCCTCGACGGATTACTTTTAATAACACGCGGCACCGGGGAAGTGGCGCCGCGAATCTTTATGAGTGGCGGTGGCCTAAATAGACATTTGAAATTAGAACAGGCCTGGTAGCACCTCCTCTGAAACATCTGCGAAGGTTTTTTCACGATCAGTTAAGTACTTACTCCACGCAGATGAATCCCAAATTTCTAATCGTGTATTTGCGCCAATAACAACGCAGTTTTTTTCTAATGTGGCATAGGTTCTAAGAGCTGCCGGAATTGTTACTCGTCCTTGATTATCTGGAATCTCATCATGTGCACCGGCGAACATCACTCGCAAGTAATCTCGAGAATTTTTCTGTGTTACCGGAGCTTGTCTTAATCTTTCAGTAATTAATGCAAACTCAGAGGCTGGGAAAACATAAAGGCAGTGTTCTTGACCTTTTGTAATTACTAAACCATCTGCTAATTCATCACGAAATCTGGCTGGCAAAATCAATCTGCCCTTTTCATCAAGCTTTGGCTCATGGGTGCCAAGAAACATCGCTTAGCCTCCCCACGCTCACGATTTAACCTAGGTCACCACTTTACTCCCTTTTTCCCCACTTTCAACCCTCCCCACCCACTTTGCCTCCCATTCCCTCCCTGGAAATGGGCATAAAAAAACCACCCAAATGGGTGGTTGGTTTGAAGCATGGGTAAGGCTTTACCCCTCGTTATTGCGTCTATCCCATCTCTCCTCCAGGCTTGAGCCCCAGCCCGGTTTCTTAACCTTTTTTCCGCCTGAGTTAAGGCTGATATTTGTGATGATCAAAAGCACCCCAGCAAGGCAAATAACAAATGCAATGACCCCAACAATGGTGGCCTGAGCGACTAAGCCGCTAATCAAGACAACCGCCCCTAGAGCCAATATCGATAGTCCCAGCAAAGCTCGTGAGCTCTGGCGAGTGCGTGCTTTCCCAGTCAGCGTTGAGAGCAGACGTGGATCCTCCTGCTCAAGGGCAGCCTCCATCTCGGCAAGAAGCTTTCGTTCATGATCGGAAAGTGCCATATTCGAAATATAGGGCAACTAAGGTTATTTTGAAAACCTGGGAGTTAATTCTCTTCGTGATCTTCGACTAATCGCGCAGGGCGCAGACTTGCTGAGCCAAATTTGTTCTTAATTCGATCCACCGCCTTATCGGCTTGCTGCCACCCTGAGGAGCGCTGGCCCAAAACCATCTGATTTATCTCTTCATCCTCAACTAGTGAATCAAGGCTTACTCCAACGAGTCTAATTAAGACATTTTCTAAATTAAGAGCTAGATAAAGATTCTTAACTACCTCAAAGATTTCCTGTGTTCCAGTTATCGGCAGATCTACAGTTTTTGATCTGCTGATTGTTTTAAAATCGGTGAACCTTACCTTGATCGATATCGTGCCAGCGGCAAAACCTTTCTCTCTCATCCGTTCCACACTTCTCTCAGTCAATCTTAGAAACTCCTTTAAAATCTCCTCTTGTGAATCTAAATCTTGATCAAAGGTTTCAGATGAGCTAATACTTTTCTCAATATGCTCAATTTCAACATCTCGATAATCCCTACCCCAGGCAAGTTCATAAAGTGAACTTCCACTTGCCTGCCCTAATACTCTGATTAATGTGCTGCGCGGTGTGTTTGCAATATCGCCAACGGTTTGAAGTCCCATTTTTGCCAGCTGTTCATTGGTTTTAGGACCGACTCCCCAGATCTCTTTAGCCGCTAGTGGATGCAGAAACTCCAAAACTCTTTCAGGATCAATCTCAAGTAATCCATTTGGTTTACATTGGTTTGAAGCAATCTTTGCGATGAACTTATTGTGGGCAATTCCAACTGAGCAGGTTATTCCCTCTTTTTGTTCAACTCTTGCTCTAATTAATTTTGCAATAGTTTGGCCATCTCCTAGTAGGCGGCGAGCCCCAGTAACATCTAGAAATGCTTCATCCAATGAAATTGGTTCAACTAGCGGAGTTATGTCGTGAAAAATACTCATCACACTTCTTGAAACCTCTTCATAGCGAGCCATATCTGGTGAAATAAAAATTGCATGTGGTGCTAATGCTTTAGCTTTATAAACTGGCATCGCAGCTCTGATGCCAAATTTACGCGCTTCATAATTTGCAGCAGAGACCACTCCTCTTCTGCCAGCACCAACTACAACTGCCTTACCTTTTAATTTTGGATTATCTTTCTCTGCAACAGATGCGTAGAAGGCATCCATATCCACATGCAAAATGGTCGCAAGTTGTTCGACATCATTCATGAGTTACGCACCACATCAACAAAACAATAGATATTTTTATTGAACACACCTGTAGTTTAGATCAAATACCTGACAGTAGCCTTTATCTTTATACCTCCGGCCCAATCGGGCGAACACTAACGGTAAGGGTAAAAACAAATGACCGACACAATTTTAATTATTGGACGGGTGCTTTTTGCACTTCTGTTCATCAGCTCTGGAATCTCACACTTCACAAAGACCTCAGCTATGACTGGCTATGCACAGTTTAAAAAGGTTCCAATGGCTAAATTCTCTGTGCTACTAAGTGGCGCAATGATCCTGCTTGGCGGAATCTATATTGCAATTGGCTTCTACGCTGATCTTGGTGCGCTGCTACTTGCCGTATTCTTAATTCCAACCGCATTCCTAATGCATGCATTCTGGAAAGAGAGCGACCCAACTTCAAAGCAAAATGAGTCAATCGCATTCTTCAAGGATCTTTCCTTGGCCGGCGCTGCATTGATCATTTTTGCTCTCCTTAGAGGCGGAGCAGATTTTGGAAGCAATGTAGGAACACTGCTTTTCTTTAGCTAATTTAAATTAGTAAAAACCGCCCTCCTGGTTATTAACCACGGGGGCGGTTTTTTTCTGCCGTTATTTAGTAAATATGTGGGAGTATCAGGTTATGGAGATTGGCTTAGTTCTTACCGCACTTGCCAGTGGTGGTTTTATTGGCGCAGTGCTTGGCTTTATAGGCGCAGGCGGTGCAATGGTTTCGGTTCCTATCCTGCTTTATCTATTTGATTTCACTCCAGCTGCTGCCACTACTGCCGCTCTTGCAGTGGTTTTTCTAGCCGCAGTTGCAGGTCTTGGTCCAAAATTTAAAAGTAAAGATGTATTGGTTAAGGAAGCACTAACGATTTGGTCACTGGGCCTTCTTACCAATATTGGCTTTGGCTTGATAGTCACCAAAATTGCAGATTCAGTAATTTTAATTGGGTTTTCAATGGTGCTTCTAGGTGCTGCTTATTCAATGCTTAAGGGTCCAATTAAAGATTCACCTGAAAAGAAGATTCCGGTTTGGGCATTGGTATTACTCTCACTTTTGATTGGCTCTTTAACAGGCCTATTTGGAATTGGAGGCGGCTTCTTAGCAATCCCAGTTTTAGTCTTGTTCTTTCATACACCCCAAAACAAAGCTGCAGGTACCTCCTTACTTATCATCGCCCTTAACTGTTTAACAGCATTTTTAGCCAAGTTTTCAATTTGGCAAGAGATTGATTGGGCCTATCCAGTAATAATCTCCGTAGCCGCTGTATTGATTGCTCGCTACACCTCTAGATTGGCTGCAAAGACACCAACTGTTCATCTAAAACGAGGCTTTGCCTTTTTATTAATCGGGCTTGCCGGATTTACTATTTTGGCTCAGATATAAATTTTAATCATCAAGGGGGTAGTGGTGAAGAAAAAACGAGCGATCGGCATGGAATTTGCTGGAACCATGATCTTGGCTCTCGCCGTTGTTGGTTCCGGGCACATGGCTGCAAACCTTTCCCAAGATGGTGGAATTAGATTATTGATAAATGCATTGGCTACAGCTGTTGGCCTAGCGGTTGTAATTAAGATTGGTATGAAGACCAGCGGTGCCCATTTTAATCCTGTAGTCACTTTAGTAATGGTAATTCTTAAGAAGATATCCAATGAAGTAGCTGCCCTTTACATTGCAGCGCAGGTGTTGGGCGCAGTATTAGGTGTTGGAATTGCCAACCTAATTTATGATCAAGACTTTCTAAAACAATCATCAATACTTCGAGATGGTTCAAATCTATTGGTCTCTGAAATCTTTGCAACCGCCGTATTGATCTGGCTTATTATTGCATTTGGTAAGAAAGTTGAGTTGATTGCAATCTACGTTCCAATCTGGATATTTGGGGCGATTTTATTTACCTCAAGCACCTCCTTTGCCAATCCTGCAATAACAATTGGCAGAGTATTTACTAACTCATTCACTGGAATTGCACTTGATTCAGTATTGCTCTTTGTGCTTGCTCAAATTATTGGTGCACTGCTTGGTTTAATATTAGCTAAGAGCCTCAGATCGGCTGGGAAGAAATCTGATGAGTAAGCCATCGGTTTTATTTGTTTGTGTTCATAATGCTGGCCGATCTCAGATGGCTGCTGCATTTCTTACTCATTTAGCCGGTGATCAGATTGAAGTCAGATCCGCAGGATCTGCACCTGCTGACTCAATCAATCCTTCTGTGGTCGAGGCGCTTAAAGAGGTTGGCATTGATATTTCAAATGAGACGCCAAAGATTTTAACTACCTCAGCTGTTGAACAATCTGATGTGGTAATCACCATGGGATGTGGAGATGCTTGCCCATTCTTCCCCGGTAAAAGATATTTAGATTGGGCACTACCTGATCCAGCTGGCCAAGGTGTGGCAGCTGTACGGCCTATTAGAGATCAGATTCGCAAATTAGTGGAAGAACTTATTCCAACTTTAATTACGAAGTAACTGGCTGACCTGACTCAACCCATGAAATAATTCCACCTAATAGATTAGTGGTTTCAAAACCAATCTCATCCATGATCGTGGCCGCATCAACTGATCGTTTTCCAGATCTGCAGTAGATGGCGTAATTGCAATTTTTATCCAGAGTCGAGATATCGGCGGTGAAGTATTCAGACATCACATCGATATTGATTGCCTCTGGGATGTGGCCTTGGGAAAACTCTTCAGGTGTGCGCACATCAATTACCGCCACATTAGATTTCACAATCTCAGCAGCAAATTGGGCAGCATCAAGATTTATCATTAGAAGAGTAATCTTACCTATGTGAAGCTAGCGATTGAAACACATGGTCATGGGCCATCCTTAGTTTTAATCCATGGCATGGGCTCGGCAGCAACTGCTTGGAAACCGATAATCCCTGAACTAGCAAAACACTTTCAAGTTATTACCGTTGATTTACCAGGCCATGGTCGCACNCCTTACTCCCCAATTCAACAAATGGATCCAATTTCTTTGGCTAAATTAATCATTAGAAACCTTAAAGATATTGGAGTTGAGGAGTTTGACTTAGTTGCTAACTCACTTGGGGGTTGGATTAGCTTTGAGATGGCAGTTTTAAATCCTGATTCAGTTAAATCAATTACCGCACTAGCACCTGCCGGACTTTGGCTAACTCCATTTACCTCACGTTACCCAGGAGAATTGGCACTACGAATGATGGCTAGCGGTGTTGAGAAATTAGCACCCTCTCTTTTGAATTACACCTGGGCCAAAAGAATTGGATTTGAAACTGTATCTCCACGTTGGAAAGAACTAAGTTATGAAATTTGTTTAGATGCAACAAGTGCAATGGCGCAATCAACTGGATACTTTCCTGCTTGGGATGCTTTACTTGGCAAAAGGTTTGATAAACAGATCAGCACTGAAATTCCAATCACTATTATTTTTGGAGATTCAGACCATACCCTGCCGGCCAAGACATGTCAGGAGAGATCCCTTGCTCCATCTCACTCTAAATGGGTTATCTTGCCGCAGACCGGACATGCTCCAATGTGGGATAGCCAGCAAGAGGTTATTTCAGAGATTTTAGTAACTTCAAGAGTAGCAAAATGATAACCGTCATTTATTTTTGGCGAATCAAAAGAATCTATCTGCCGTTGGCGATATTAAATATGGCTACAAATAAATTCTTATTAAAAGTAATGCTTGGCAAAAGTTTTATTAAAATGTTAGGCACTGGTAAAGGTGAAAGCTTTACTCCCAAAGATGCAGACACATTTCGTTGGGGAATTTTGATTACGACCAAAGAATCCAACATTAAGAAGTTTGATTCTTCATTTGTGATTAAACTTTGGCAAAAAATTGCTCGCTCGCAATATAGAGCTGTGTTAAGACCAATTTCATCACACGGAGTATGGTCAGGAAAAACTCCTTTTGAAAGTGAAAAATTTGAATGGAATGGCAAAGTTGCTGCAATTACAAGAGCGAGAATTGTTTGGTCAAAGAATCTACAATTTTGGCGTGCAGTGCCACCGGTTACTGAAAGTTTGCATAAATCTGCTGGCCTAATAAGTGCCATTGGAATTGGCGAAGCCCCGATCGGACTTCAGGGTACTTTTTCTCTTTGGGAGAATTCCCAAGCCCTGAAGCAGTTTGCATACCAAGGTCAGGCTCACCTACAGGCAATCGCAGCCACTGAAACCAATAAATGGTATTCCGAGGAGTTGTTTGCTCGATTTGCAGTGATACAGGAGCAGGGCACACTCGACTGATAAGGCACAATTAGCCCATGTCACTTCGCCAATTTTACCCTCGTAAAAATAGCAGAAGGCAAGTTGCCCCTTGGAAGTTGTATTCGCTCTATTTAACTCTCGCAATTGCAATAGGCCTCCAAATCTCTTATCCACTTATTGATGGTGAAGTTCTTAGAGTTGTCACTATTGCGACTGTTTATTGGGCAGCTGCAGCAATGTTTTTGCACGCAGTTTTTGCTTATGGAATTGTTTATGCAATTCAGTTTTTATCCATAACCTTCACTTACGCATTAGTAATTGAGCAAATTGGAAGTCGCACTGGCTGGCCATTTGGAAGCTATGAATACTCAGGAAGTTTGGGATATCAAATATATGGCGTGCCATTAGTTGTCCCCTTTGCATGGGTAATGATTGCGCATCCAATATTTATTGCCGCACGTAAGGTTACAAAAAATTGGGTGTTTTTATATGGCGGGATTGGAATGATGGCCTGGGATCTATTCCTAGATCCACAAATGGTTTCTGCAGAAAGATGGACTTGGAGCTTCACTGGCTCTCATGTGCCATTTCAGCCAGATATTCCATTGTCAAACGCCTTTGGTTGGCTACTAACTGGAATGGGATTAATGGCGCTTCTGAATTTAACCCTAAGAAGTGATCGCAGAAAAATTGGTACCTCAACTTTAGTGCCAGATGCTCTTCTCTTTTGGACATGGTTTGCCGGAGTAATTGGAAATCTCTTTTTCTTTGACCAACCAGGAGTTGCATTTATCGGTGGACTTATTTTTGGTTTGTTTTTACTTCCTTACATTTTCTTATTGCGTTTTGGTCCGCCTGCCAATAGTTAATGCAACTTCTATTAGCGATATGCGCTTTTGCGTGCTTTTTAGTAATTCTAAATAGCCTCACAATTAAAGTAATCAAGGATTCAAATGCTTCAATTCTTGATTCGGTTTCGATTTTAATCCCAATGCGCAATGAGTCTGCAAATGCTGCAGATTGTCTAGAATCTGTATTGAATCAAACTGGTCTAAACAAGCTTGAAATTCTCTGCCTTGATGATGCTTCTACTGACAATTCTGCAGAAATCATAAAAGGATTTCCTGCAGTTAAATACCTTTCGGGTAGTAACCCACCAGAAGATTGGCTAGGCAAATTATGGGCATGCCACACCTTGGCAGAGAAAAGCACTGGGGAGTATCTTGTTTATGTTGACGCCGATGTTAGGTTAAGTAAAAATGCCGTGGCAAGTGCGATATCGAAAATGGGAAATTGGGATTTCGTTTCTCCATATCCTAGGCAAATTACATCCGGTTTCATTCAAAAGGTATTTCAGCCACTGCTGCAATGGTCATGGCTAGCCTCTGTTCCACTTTTACTAGCTCAGAAACTTTCAATTAAATCGATGGCTGTTGCAAATGGCCAATTTTTAATCGTTAAAAGACAGGCTTATTTTAATTCTGGCGGCCATGCAGCGATTAAATCTGAAGTTTTAGATGATTTAATGCTGGCTAAACAACTGCTTGAACATGGATATAAAGGTGGTGTTGCAGAGGGAAGCCAGGTTGCTAAATGTCAGATGTACCAAAGTAATTTAGAACTATTTAAGGGCTACCAAAAATCTCTTTGGAAAGCATTTGGAACAATACCCGGAACAATCTTGGCAATCATGCTATTGATAACAACAGGCGTACTGCCCATAGTTAACGCACTGTTAGGATCAACAACTGGCTTAATTGCATTTGGATTAATCGCAGTTAGTAGAGTTATTGCTTCACTTAGAACTAGTTCACTTCCCAACACTGCCCTCTTACATCCAATTGCAACGATTCTGCTTCTTGTATTGATTGCATATTCATGGTTTGGGAAAATGACAAAGAGCCTGACTTGGCGAGATAGATCGGTAATTTAAATGGCAAAGATTTCTGTAGTTGGGGCTGGCATAGGTGGAATGAGCGCTGCTGCAAGACTTGCAAAGCAGGGCCATCAAGTCACAGTATTCGAAAACAGCGATCAATCAGGCGGTAAGTGTCGAACTGAATGGTTCGGCGATTATGCATTTGATACCGGCCCATCTTTACTGACTCTACCGGCTGTGTTTAGAGATCTATTTCTTAAGACAGGCAAGCGAATTGAGCATGTTTTAGATATTTCACCAGTTGATCCAGCATTTAATTACAACTTTGCAGATGGAAGTAAGGTTACATTCCCCAATTTATCAAATCCAAAAACATACCAAGAAATCGAAAAATCCTTCGGTATCTCAGCCAGTCAAAGCTGGCGTCAAATTATTGAGCGATCAGAGAAAATGTGGGAGGCCTCCAGGGATTCATTTATTGAATCGGAGTTAACTTCAATTTGGCCACTGCTATTGCGGAAGAATTTGATTAATCAAATTAACCAAATCTCCCCCTTTACCTCTCTTAGAAGCTTAAGTGAAAAATTAAACCTTGATCCACATTTGAAGATGATTATTGATAGGTATGCAACCTATACCGGCAGCGATCCAAGAAGTGCACCAGCAGTATTACTAACTATTGCCTTCGTTGAAAGTACCTTTGGTGCTTGGCATATAAAGGGTGGCATTGGACAACTTTCTGTTGCATTGGAGCAAAGATGCAGAGATTTAGGTGTTGATTTTCAGTTTAAATCGTTGGTAACAAAAATACTAGTTGAGCGAAATAAAGTTGAAGGCGTAGTTTTAAGCGAGGGCAAAATAATTAAATCAGATCTAGTAGTTTCAAACTCTGATGCCGAATATACATTCAATTCACTTATAGGCAATGAAGTCTCTTCTGCACGTGGTGAGAGGCGAAAACTTAAGTCGGCAACCAAATCTCTAGCTGGTTTTTCTCTATTGCTCGGCTTAGATAATAGTAAATCTAAGCCAGTAGATGTCGACCATCATAATGTTTATTTCCCGGAAAATTACGATCTCGAGTTTGATCAGATATTTACACAAAAAGTACCGGTAACAGATCCAACTATTTATCTCTGCGCTCCAAAGGATTCTTCAATGGTTAAAGGTGCAGATAAAGATGCATGGTTTGTACTAGTCAACGCACCCCGTCATGAGCCAGAATCAGGATGGGACTGGAAACATGGTGGGCAAGAGTATGCTCAAAAAATCATTTCAAAAATGGATGATCTAGGTCTTAACGTGACTAATCGTTTAGATTTCATGGAATATAGAACACCTGCTGATCTAGAAAACTATGCGATGGCACCTGGAGGTTCAATCTACGGAACTTCTAGCAACTCCCCGGTTTCTGCTTTTCTAAGGGCTAGAAATCGATCAAAAGTTAAGGGATTATTTTGTGTTGGTGGATCAGCTCACCCAGGAGGTGGATTACCTCTAGTTGGTATCAGTGCTGAGATAGTTGCAAAAGCAATTGGAAAAGCTTAACCAATCTTAGAATAGATAAATCTAACAATCATTAGGAAACTAATCAGCTGAAGCAAGCTCCATATCATTACGACCATATTTAGGATCTGAAATTCAAATTGAAATGCGATTAAAGCAATAAATATGAAGGATGCTCTAACTGGGCGCTCGGCGAATGTAACAATGGTAATTTCAGTCAAACCAGCTCCCATGGCTCTTGCTCTTAAATACTCCTGCGTAAAAGCGATTGTGCAAACAAATAAAAGTAAATAAATATCAACACCTAGTTGATATAGAGCAAGTACCCAAAAAATCTCAGTGAATCGATCAACGATTGAGTCTAAGACCGCGCCCATCTTTGAGGATTTATTGGAAATAAGAGCCAAGCTGCCATCAACTCCATCGCAGATAAGTGAAAATACCAGGAAAATTGGCGCCCAAATTGAATTAGAAGTTAGATACACCAAAATGCCGAAAATTAAACCTAAGAAAGTTAAAGAATTCGGCGTTACACCAATTCTAGAAAGTGGTTTTGTGACTGAATAAGAAATATTCAACCAAAGCCTAACTATTCCTTCAACTTTCGCCCCGCCATGATGGCTGCTCCAATCACGGAAGAATTCTTCTTTGATCATGATTTCACCAACCCTAAATTCTTAGCAATCTCAATTGTTGATTCTGCTGTGTTCATAGTATAAAAATGTAAACCGGGAACACCTAAATCTAGTAATTGGGAGCCCATTTGAGTAGCGATATCTATTCCAATCTTTTTGACTGTGACGGGATCATTTTTTACAGATTCAAAACGATTTAAAATCTCAACAGGAATCTTTGTCCCACTTAACTCCACCATTCTGGATAATTGCTTGAGGTTGGTCACAGGCAAAATTCCAGCAATGACTGGCAAGTTTGAGCCATTCTTCTGTAATCGCTCTACTAACTCTTGCCATTTACTAACCTCGAAAAAGAACTGCGTAGTTGCAAAGCTAGCGCCAAGTTGTTCTTTTCTTAATAGAACCTTAATATCTTTATCAAAATCAAAATTTGATGCTGGATGTCCATCCGGAAAAGCAGCAACACCAATTTTAAATCCACCAATACTCTTTGCAAGTTCAACAAGTTGATCGGCATGATCAAATCCATCTGGTGTTGATTCCCAATTAGCAGAAGGTCCTCCTGTTGGGTCTCCCCTTAACGCCAAAATGCTTTTAATACCTGAGTTCTTATATTGCATTAAAACTTCTGTTAAATACTCTTTGGTTGCTCCAACGCAGGTTAAATGTGCAACGGTTGGAATTGATGTTCGCGAAGTTATCTCAGTTGTAATTCTTACAGTTCTATCTCGGGATGAACCGCCAGCACCATATGTGACCGATACAAAGTCAGGTTTTAGGGGCTGAAGTTGTTTAAGCACCTGCCAGAGCCGCTCCTCACCAGCCAAATCCTTCGGAGGAAAGAACTCCAGCGAAAAGGTCGTGGTTCTCAGATCATTGCTCATGGCAGGCAGGGTACCGTTGCGCCGTGAGTTTTTCTGCGACCAGCGATATTAAACTGATCCGTGCTGAGATAAATCAGGCGTTGGCAGAGTTTATAAAGCAAGAAAACAAGTACCTAGCCACAATAGGTTCAGAGCTAGACCCGGTGGCAGAGGCACTAGAAAAATTCCTTTTAGATAGCGGGAAAAGACTTCGTCCGCTTTTTGCATATGTTGGGTTAATTGGTGCTGCAGCTCAGCCAACTAAACAATTGATTTCTGCAATATCAAGTCTTGAGTTGGTCCATGTCTGTGCACTAATTCATGATGATGTAATGGATGCATCAGATACCAGACGGGGTGCGCCAAGCATTCATAAAACTTTTGAAAATCTCCATGTTAAGAACGCTATGGTCGGGTCACCTGCGCAATTTGGAGTCGCCTCTGCAATTTTACTTGGAGATTTAGCATTGATTTGGTCTGCGCAAATGCTTCACAACTCTGGATTGTCACCGAATGAGTTAATACGCTCTCTCCCAGTTTATGATGAAATGCGAGTTGAACTTATGGCTGGGCAATTTTTAGATGTATACGAACAAGCACTTGGAACTCAAAATGTTGAAAGGTCTCTAAAGGTTGCAAGATACAAATCAGGTAAATACACAATTGAACGTCCATTGCATTTTGGCGCTGCCCTTGCATCTGCACCAGTGGAATTGATTAGCACCTACTCAGATTATGGAATCCCACTTGGCGAGGCTTTTCAACTACGTGATGATCTGCTCGGAGTTTTTGGTAATCCAGAAGCAACCGGTAAACCAGCCGGAGATGATTTAAGGGAAGGTAAACGAACCGCTTTAATCGCAGTTGCCCTTGAGCGAGCAAATGGCTCTCAAAAAAGTTTGTTGTTGAGTGGAATTGGAGATGCAAATCTCACTTCGGACAAGGTGGCAGATCTTCAGCAGGTAATTACTGAGACAGGTGCTACTTCTCACATTGAATCAATGATTTCTAAACTAACCAGCACTTCACTATCTGCACTAAACCATGGTGGAATAAGCCCTGTTGGTAAACAATTACTGACTGAACTTGCGATCCTTGCAACTGATAGAAAGATTTAATTGTGGTAGCAAAAGTTAAGGGCCCGACAGATCATGTTGTCGTTGTAGGTGCGGGACTGGCTGGGTTGAGCGCAGCCCTGCGACTAGCTGGTGCCGGACGAAAAGTTACTGTTGTCGAACGAGAATCAGTTCCAGGTGGCCGTAATGGGCTATTAAATAAAGATGGTTTTGCTTTTGATACTGGTCCTTCAGTTTTAACTATGCCAGATTTAATTGCAGATGCATTGGCGTGTGTTGGTGAAGAGCTAAAAGACTGGCTAGATCTTGTTCCACTAAAGCCTTTGTACCGTGCTTTTTACCATGATGGATCTCAACTTGATGTTCATGCAGATACCAATCAAATGCAGGAGGAAATTGCAAGAAGTATTAGTCCGGCAGAAGCAATTGGTTATGGAAAATATGTTGATTTTGTAACCAAGCTTTACAAGTATGAAATGAACGATTTTATCGATAGAAACATTGATTCTCCGCTAAATTTATTAACGCCAAATCTTGCTCGATTAATAGCACTCGGAGGCTTTAGGAAATTGGCGCCAAAAGTAAATCAGTTTTTGAAGGATCCTAGAACTCAAAAGGTTTACTCATTCCAAGCTATGTACGCTGGTGTTAGTCCTCAGCAAGCATTAGCAATCTATGCAGTGATTGCATACATGGACTCTGTAAATGGTGTATTTTTTCCAAAAGGTGGAATGCACGCAGTTCCAAGGGCGCTAGCTGGCGCGGCTACCAAACATGGTGTTGTTTTTAAGTACAACACTACTGTCACTGCCCTCGAGCGCAGCAATGGAAGAGCAACTGCAGTCATAACGCAAGATGGCGAAAGAATTCCATGCGATGTAGTTGTTCTTAACCCTGATCTGCCAGTGGCCTGGCAGGAGCTACTAGGCGGACAGCCAAGATCTGTAAAGCGTTTGAAGTACTCCCCATCCTGCGTAACTTTGTTGGTTGGATCAAACAAAAGTTATGACCATCTTGCTCACCACAATATTCACTTCGGTCAATCATGGGATGGCGTATTTGATGAACTGATTAAAAAGAAGACTTTAATGAGTGATCCAAGTATTTTAGTAACCGTGCCCTCTAAAGATGATCCGAATTTAGCCCCTCCTGGAAAGAATTCTTATTATGTTTTATTTCCAACTCCAAATCTTTCTGCTGGCATTGATTGGGAAAAAACTGGACCTAAGTACCGTGATGAAATGATTCGTGCCCTTGAAGCCCGTGGCTACACAGGGTTTGGTGAAGGCATAGAGGTAGAGCAATTAACAACACCTTTGGATTGGAAGAACCAAGGAATGGAACAGGGCGCACCATTTGCTAGCGCGCATACATTTTTTCAAACTGGTCCATTTCGACCAAGAAATCTTGCAAAAGGATATGAAAACATAGTTTTTGCTGGATCTGGCACTCAACCCGGTGTGGGAGTTCCAATGGTTTTGATCTCAGGCAGATTAGCGGCAGAACGAATTGTCGGACCAATCAAATAAATAATGGATGAACTAACTGCTGCAGGCATAACTGATTCAAAATTACGCGCTTCATACAGTGAATGCAAGCGGCTTAATGCCTTGCATGGAAAAACTTATTATTTAGCTACTCTGCTATTGCCAAAGGAAAAGCGACCTCACGTTCATGCATTGTATGGATTCGCTAGATATGCAGATGAAATCGTAGATGATTTAAATTCAGAACTTAGCGAGATCGAGAAATCAGATTTGCTCTCTAAATGGAGCGACCAAGTTCTGGCCGAAATTAAAGTAGGTTCGAGCAAAGACCCAATTGCTGCTGCATTGGTTGATACAGTAAACAAATTTGAAATTCCAATTAGCTATTTTGAGGCTTTTTTGCACTCAATGAAAATGGATCTAACCGTTACTGAGTATCACTCTTATGAAGATCTCTATGAATACGTTTATGGGTCAGCGGCGGTAATTGGCCTACAAATGCTATGTGTTCTAGGCACAACTTCTCCATCGCAAATTGAACAAGCAAAAATTGCTGCCGAAAAATTAGGGGTGGCATTTCAACTTGCTAATTTCATAAGGGATGTTGGAGAGGATTTAGATCGTGGGCGAGTTTATTTGCCGGTAAAGGAGTTGCAGTCTCATGGCGTAACGCGGGAGATGCTTGAGAATAAAGTGCTCACTCCAGAAATAAAGAATGCACTCAAGGATCAAATTGCTCGAGTTAGAAAGCTTCAGCAGGAGGCCACTCCTGGCATAAATCTCCTCAATCCAGTTGCAAGAGAATGCATTAAAGCAGCCAGTGAGTTGTACTGCGGCATCGTTGACGAGGTGGAAAAAATCGAGTACAAAATTTTTGATAAGCGTGCAAAAACTTCACTTTATCGCCGAATGAAAGTTGCAGCTCCGGCACTTGTACGGGCTAAATTATTTAAGTAGTTACTTCTTTTGAATACCTTTTTTGCCCCAGAAGACCCACATATTCATCACACAAAGTATCAGCGCAAAACCAAATAAGAGATCTTCGGCAGGGGCAGATGCAATACGAACTCCCAAAATCGCATCTGGGCTATACATAACTATCTCTCGTGAAGTAAGCCACCAATTTGTAATCAACTGAAAAGGCAGAATTATCGCGTAGCTGGTCCAGAAAACTGATTTAGTAAGCAACCTACCCTTAATTAAGTAGAGGTCGAAAATAATTGAAAAGGTAAAGGCTGCAAATGCAATCTCGGTATACGCCATTACTCATCCCCTACTGGCCAGTGCTTCTTAACTGTACGAACTGCCTCAATTGTCATGATTGCAGCCAAAGGGACAACTATGAAGAATAAAAATTCTTCAAGCGGGATATTAAAGGGCCCGACTATGCCAATCATCTGTTTTTCATCAAAAAACCAATGTCCTTTTTCGATTGCATACGCATCCCAGATTAGAAAGAAAATTGAAACCGGCAGAATGCTTAAAACTACTCGCTTAAATCTTCTTAAAACTCCAATTTTAAGAACCACTTCTAACCAAAAGGATCCAATCATTGTGAAGAGGATCATGGCTAGATACCCAAATTTAAGCACCTGCTAACTATAGACAATTTCTTCATAGGCTAGGATAAAAACCACGGGAGCTAAGAAATTTAGCTGAGAGGGCTTGAGACTCAAGCCGACCGATGACCAGTTCGGTAATGCGAATTGGGAGGGAGATCAACATGTCTATTCTTGAATTTTTCGCTTTCAGTACAGCACTAATTGGAGTGGTGCTCGGTGTTTTAGGTCCACGTTTTACCTGGCCATGGTGGGGCCTGAGTAGTTTTCTCTATGCAATATTTTTTTACCAATCTGAATACTATGCAAGTGCTGCGCTTCAATTTATTTTTATTGCAGGGGGCATTTGGGGATGGTTTGGCTGGGGACCTAAAGGTGCCAAACCACGAAAACTGAAAAGCAGAGAGCGTTTAGTTTTATTTGTTTTGTTAATTATCGGATCATTGGCTTTATGGCCAGTGCTAACAAATATTGGTGCAACCTCTACCGCTATCGAATCTTTCGGATTTGTAGGAAGCGTACTGGCTCAATTATTAATGGTTTGGCAAAAATTTGAAGCCTGGCCAGTGTGGGTAATCGTCGATGCGGCATACACCTACCAATACTTTAAAGGTGATTTAGTTCTAACCGGAATTTTGTATCTTTTGTTTACAGCCATAGCCATCTGGGGATGGATTCGCTGGGGTCGGGAATCAGATAAAAATGCAAGAGGTTAGCTATCACGATTTACTTCAGCATCTAAGAAGTCTGGATTCTGCGAGTTCCATAATTATTGGAATTGATGGTGTTGCAGGCAGCGGGAAAACTACGCTTTCACTAAATCTACAAAAAGATTTGGCCAACAGCCAAATTATCCACATGGATGATTTATACGAAGGGTGGAGTGATCCACTAAGTGCAGCACTTTCCGAAAGAGTAGTTAAACAAATACTAGAGCCAATAACTTCAAACCGATCTGCAACATATGATCGATTTAACTGGTCAAAGCAATTATTTGATGAGCAAATCAAAATAGTCCCAAGCAAATACGTAATTCTTGAAGGGGTCGGTGCTGGTCAAAAATACTTTAGAAATTATCTGACGAATTTAATTTGGGTAAGCTGTGATCCCAAGACTGGCTTTGAGCGGGTACTTGCTCGGGATGGGCAACATCTAAGAAATCAGATGATCATTTTCTTAAAGGACCAAAATAAACATTTTGAGATAGAAAAAACTG
>B570J14230_10000007_pt1 | contig 63279 bp, 71 predicted proteins | sample LakMenepilimnion_3_FD_14230 | JGI IMG/M metagenome (IMG submission 14230) | reverse complement strand
TTGTACGCTAAAGTGTTTTTCATATAGAATTTTTTTTTTGAGTCAGAAGTTAATCTGACTCAAATTGTTCTTTGTATATATCTAAAATGATTTCTTTTGTTTAGCTAAAAATGAATTATTTTACAATTTTTTTAATAAACTTATAAGCAACACCAAAAGTTAAATTATTTATCATTTTAACATCACTGGTACTTCTAAAGTTCATTTGATCTTGTATAATAAAATTAATAGGTTTGCCGGTTAGTAAAGTTAATTTTGTAGTTCCATAAATTATACAATCATTGAAATCATTAATATTAGGCTGATAATAATACTCTGTTGATAATGAGAATAACTTTTTATCTATTTTTATTTTAGCTCTGATAGAATGTCTTAGTTTATTTGTATTAGGATTAATCATATAATCTGTATTTTGATAAAGAAAGGCATATGACAAAGAAGCTTTTCCCCAACTAAACTTTTCTTTAACACCACCACCAATACCTAACCAGTTATCAGCTTGTATTCCTCTAACTAATGAATAGTTATATTGATATGTTGTGAATAAATCCCAACGCTCTTTGTTATATCCAAAGTTTACTTTTTGTATCAATTCATTTTGTGTTAACTCTGGTGTATATTGTGTGTTATAGTTAGTGCCTAAGTCTAAAGCAATGTGCTTCCCAAAATCAAATGAATTATTACCTGTAAAATTAACACCGATGATGTTACCTGATTTTCCTTGGTTTAAACTTCCTGATAAACTGTTATCTAAGGATATTTCAGTTTGAGCATTTGATGTGATTGAGAATAATATTGATATTAATAATAAAAGATACTTCATTTATAGTGGTTAAAATTTTATAAAGTATATATAATTCTTAAAAAATTAAAATAGAATTAGAATATATAAAAATAAAAATTTAATCACTATGGCTAAGGCAAAAACTACATCAACAACATCAAATTTTCGCTCAAAAACTAAAGCAAAAAGACCGGGTATTCATTCTAAAAAGAAAGCATCTAAAAGCAAGACTGCTAAAAATTATAAAAAGGCATATAAAGGTCAAGGTAGATAAACTATTTTGTTATAGATGATATAATCCTTATGGATTTTATTATACAAATTTTTTGGATAAACTTTATACTATTCATTTGGTTTGAAACCGATGGTTTTGTAGAATACGCAAAATTATTTAGACTTAATAAAATATTTAAGATTGATGAATTTTTAGATTATAAAGAAGATAAAAATCCTAAAATGACATATCATTCTTATGTAAGACAAAAACATAATAACTTTTTTACAAAACTTGTAACTTGTGCTCCATGTTTGAACTTTTGGATAGTTCTTTTGATAGTAATTTTATTTAACTCTATTAATATTTATCCGTTGGTTTACATATTGAGTTATGCCTTATATAAAATATTAAAAAAATATGTCTATTGAAATTAAAAAGAATTTGTATATAAATACATTAGATTATCTTTATAAATTAATAAAGTCTAATGATGAATTAACTGATAAGCATAAGATGTTTGCTGCTTTTCATGATTATATGTATAATTATTATAACGGATGTCCTTGTGATAGCGACTCATCACTAAACTTAGCGACTAATGAATTTGATAATATCTCTAATTCTGAAGAATGTATTTCTATTCTTAAAGAACACTTTAAGTGTGATGGTGTTATTTTCACTAAATAAAAAAAGCCACTCAATGAGTGGCTTTTTAATTTCTATCCGATAGATTATTGTACTGAGACAACTTCAATATCAAATATAAGTTCTTTACCAGCGAATGGATGATTTCCATCAATCACAGCGTGATCTTCATGAACTTCTTTAACCATAACATTAACTGGCATTCCATTTTCAGCTTGAGCTTGTAAGGATTGACCAACTTCAACAGGACCAGGTAATTGAGTATTAGGAACTTTAACTAATAAGTCTTCTCTAATTTCCCCATAAGCCTCAACTGGTGGAATGTTTACTGTTACTTTGTCTCCAACACTTTTGCCGATAATAGCATTTTCAAAACCGGGAATAATTTGTCCGGTTCCTACTGTAAAAGATAAAGGTTCTTTGCCTTCTGATGAGTCGAAAACCTCTCCATCAGTAAGTCTTCCGGTGTAGTGTACATCTACTGTACTTCCATTTTGTATCATTTGAATAGTATTTTTTTATTTGTATATAATAAAACTAATAAAGTTTATCAGATTAAACTTTTATTGTAAATTTTGATAAGAATATTGTGAGAGAATCTTTTACGGAATATAAAAAGACATTAGAGCAAAATCTAATGAGCATCAGTTATTTATATAATGGTGATGTTATTTCGTCTGTAGATTCTCAATATACTGAAATAAAAAACTCACCTCTCACATCACCGAGTTTTATAATTAATAGTATTGTTAACATATATCAACAAAGTTTTAATATAATGACTACTAAGTGTAAAGAATTTATTATTCCACTTGAATCCTTAAATGATTCAAATATGTTTGATAAAATATCAGAATTGAGTATAAAACCTCTTTACATTTTTTGCTCAGATAAAAGTAGAAAACTTTTTGGCATATCTAAGAGTTCAAATAACACAAGTGCTTTTCCTTCATATTTTTATCCAATAGATAAATATATTGGCATAAACATAGATGTTTTTTATTCACCATTAATAAAAGATGATGACGATGAATTAATTTTATATGCTGTCGATAAATCTATTCAAAGTTTAGTTTATTCTATCCAAAACATGGATTATACAATAGATCCAAATGATAATGAGAATCTTGAGTGGAAACATACAATTAATTATAATTTATATGATTGTAAATTTAACTCATATAAATTATCTATAAGAGATGTCTCTAGATTAAGAAATGATAAAATTAATAAGATATTAGATGGTAATTGATATATCAACGACTTCATATCCCCATTTAAGTTATAGGGATGAGTATAAAGTAAAAGGTAATAAATTGTTAAGTGAGTTAAATAGAATAAATATTAAAATGTCTACTAAGCACAATTATATTATAATACCAATGACAGTTTATAATATTTTAGAATACAATGATAGCTTTATGTCGGTAAAGTATGAATCTAATGAAAACGGTCCAGTTTTAGTAGGAATAGTCGGTGAGTTTAAATGTTACTTAGACATACACTTACCGCCAAATGAAATTCTTGTTTCCTGGGATAAACAAACATCTCGTGATGTTAAATTAGAATCAATATTAAACGGAATATCTGAAAAAGAAAAAAGAGTTAAGATTTTATCTTAACTCTTTTTTTTTATTTATTTTTATAACTTTCAAACTTAGCTATTATCTTCTTATTCGTGTTATCTATTGTCATTAGACTTTTTCTATCTGTCTTCATTCCTTTAGCAGCACCTGCTTTAAGAAATTCATCTCTACTTACTTGAGTTTGTTGACCTTGTTTATTGATTAGGTTATATTCAAAATTTTCATTTGTATCTTGTCCTAATAACTCAACGCCTTTAGTATCATACTCAACTTCACCACCTTCATTAGCAATATCAATTTTAGCTTTAAGAACATTTACAAAATCTTTAGCTACTGTTTTAAGAACATCTACATATTTTTCTGTACTATAAGCCAATTTAAGAGCAGGTTTATTATATTTTAAGAAGTTAAAACCTGTGATGTTTGTAATTGATGGATGTCCACCTGAGTTTCTAATAATAAGTTCCCAAGCAGGAATTTTAATATTACTTAAATAGAATTTTTGATCTGGAGTAAGTTCAGTGAATAAAGTATTCATATCAGATCTTAACTCTGGTTCGTTAATATCAACATTAACAATTTTATTATCTTTTTTAGCATATAAACAATCTTTATAGAACGCTTCTAAATCACTGAATCTAAAACCAACACCTTCATAATCTTCACCTTCAGCTTTAGCCATCGCTTTCCAATCTTGAGATGTTTCAAATTCTTTTTTAATTGATTCTAATGAAATATAAAATCTTTTAAGAATTGATTCGTGCTTAGCCAAAACTTCTTTAGCAATTTCACCTAAGTTAATTTCTTTTAATTTCTTTTCTTTGAATGGATTACAAGAAACTTGTAATAAACCCATTGGCCAAGCAATACAGTTAAAGTCAGCTTCTGGATTATTCTTGAACACAACATATCTATCATAAGAACCTGGTTTAATCATAGAACCACCACCATATTGAGTAACAATGTTATAATCTTCATCAAAATTAACACCTTTGCCAATTTTCGCACCTGTTGATAATAAGTTTTTATGTCTCCAGTTTGTTGGATCGTATTCAGTAACATCACCTGTGTTTGGATCTTCAATGAAACTATAATTCTTCATTCTTCCAATATAAGCATTTAAATTATCTGTGATTTCTTCAGGTGTTGCTAATCTTCCTAATTTATCATTAGTTTTAGCCATATTAATATAGTGTTTAAGATTATTAAACATTGAATATAAACTACCAGTTGAATCTAAAGTTAAACACTCAAGAATGTTTCTATTGATGTGGTTTCTTTTACCATCCATTGATTTAGATGTAATTCTTTTATTTTTATAAGCTAATAGTAATCTATTAACTACAAATCCCATCATAAATCTATTCTTAGATGGGGAAACAGTTTTATCTGGAGAGAAGATAGCATTTTGTACATCTTCTGGTTTGATATCATGTGCTAAAAAGTTAGCAGAGTCAACAGTTTTAATTAACTCAATATCTCCATGTGTGAAGATATCTGAGTAAGAAATCTCACCTGAAATAGTTTCAACATTTGAACGAGTATGTTTGAAATAAGTAGATTGAGTATCTTCAGCACCTGATTGTTTATCGTGATGGTCAGTTGCGATATGAAACATTGGTTTACCGTGAGCAAAGTCAACAAGTACACAAAGGTTTCCTTCTTGGTGATGTTTAACAGCATATTCTAATCCACCATATTGAATAATATGACAATCAACAGTTTCTATTTGATAGTAATTCTTTAAGAATTCTTTCATAGCGATAGCTGATGTAACACCATCTAAATCTTTGTGAAAATAAATTTCCGCGGCTTTGTAAAGTTTCGCTATCTTAGATATGTTTTTAAGACCTACTTCTTCGTTCAAAAAGTTTTGATATTTCTTTATCATATTATTTAATGTAATTTTGATCTGTTTTTCTATATATTAATATATTAAATGCGTTATTTACATACGATAGTTTTTGTATATAAAGTTCTAATTCATCTAATCTTAAAGAAGCGACTTCAATTATTTCTTGAAATTCATCAGACTCTGTAAATGATTTTAACTCTTGAATCTCATTCCATTGAGAACGATTAAATCTTTGTTCAAATGGTGTTGGTTTACTAATTGAAACTTCTATATAAGGAATTAAACTGAATTTCTTAAAAATAGATTTATCTGTGCCTTTGAAATCAAATAACTTTCTTGAAAAATTAACATTTACTTTCCAACCATTATCTGATATATCGGTAAATAAATACTCAATATCTTCAGGCGTTACACCAAACTCTAGTTTCTCACTACTTTCAAATGTTTTTAAGTATTTCATTATTTCTTACCAAGTAATCCTTTTCCATAACCCTTGATATTACCTTTACCATCACCTTTAGTTTCGGTGTCAAATTTAGTATCAAAGAAATTTTGATCATCTGTAACAACTTTAACTTCTGAATCCATAGTAGCATAAGGTCCTAATTTACCAGAGCGATAAACACCACCAAACATATCCCCATTTAAGTAACCTTCCATAAAATAACAGTTTGTTAAGTCAGACATTTCAACTCTACAATTTAAAACTTTTGAGTTTTGAGCTGATGATTGTTGTAACTTACATTTACTCATTTGTGAGTTTGTAATTTCCGAACCAATAAAGAAACAATCTTCAAAAATACCTTCAGTTTCACAGTTAATTAAATCATATCCTCTTAAAGTTGAAGTTGTTTTTATTCTAGCATCAACAACTTCAACAGTTTGTGTTAAAGTTACATAATTAATTATACATTCTTTTAATCCATCAGTAGCATCTATTACATTATATAATTTAGTATAAATATTTGGATAGTAAGCACTTATTAAATCATATGAGCCAACTTGATCAATTTGTAATTGAATTGTTGGGAAATCAACTATAAAGTTATCATACTTAGAAAAGTTCTTAAATAAAGAAATATGTTCTTCTAAATATTCTTCTAGTTTATTAACATCTTCCGATGTGAAGTCAGTATCAATAGAATCATAAACATTTATGATGAATCTATCCATGAAATAAATTAAGTTTCCTATATTTTTTTCATAGTCTTTACCACCAATATATCTTAATTCTAATCTTTGTGTATCTTTATCATTATTAATATTTAAGAAATTAATACCATAATATTTATCGTTTGGTGTTCTTAAATTATTTTTTACAACACTAATTGGAATATTAAAGAAATCATATTCTTTATATGGAATCATTTTTTTAACAGACTTAGCATAAACATTATCTTTTCTTGATGGAAATATTCTGTAAATTTCGTCCTCATCTGTTGTTAAAATTAGTTTAAGTATATTTAAATCATTTAAGTTTTTTTCATTATCATTAAATGATAAATTAAAATGTATAGAAGATTTTTCATTTGTATAACCATAAGTTTGAATAAACTTAACTATTTTAATTAAATAATATTTAGCATCGTAATAACTTAAAGGTCCTGTTACTAACTCAACCATATTTGAACCACCTGATAAATCTGGTTCTATTTTGAAGTTCTTTTCATCTGGAGTAAAATCAGAGTGATATTGTCTAAAACCCCACACCTTTACTGGTGTTAATTCTTGGTTTAATAATTCCATAGTTTTATAATAGGATAAATCCTTCATATAAAACTCGAACTCGAAACCTATTCTAGCATTTTTTAGTTTACTTGATTGGTTTAGAAATTTATCTGAATACTTCTTCATATTTCTTATATATTAAATTTACACTTTCAAAATTAAATTACTTGAAGATAAAAAGGTAGGAGGGATAAAGGAGTATATTATATATATTTCTATAAAAATTATTAATCTCTGTGGAGTTTTTTTGTGTCTATTGTAAAACTAGGAAAAAAGTTGATAAATTTATCAAAGTTAACCGTATAAAGAATAAGTACATTATTGATATTAAAAAGATAATGGAAGAAGAAGAGGTTAGTTTTGCTGATGATAAAATGTATTTAAAGGTTTTAATATTTCAAAAGATACAACAAGCAATAGACAAAAAGAAAGACATCTACTACATACCCGACTTCGAAAATGAGTTTTCAATCGAAAAACTTCTCAACCTTAAAAAGATTCTTGGTGAAAATAATTTTAACGTTTTAATATTCTACAATGAATTCAGAAAAAACCCAGAGATAATCGATGATGTTTTTTCAAATCTTTCCAAATTTTCTAACTCACAAATCATAAGAGATTACTAATAGTTTAATATATAATAAAAATTAAATTATTAACATGGCGTATAATGCTAAAATATTAGGTGGTTCACCGCTTGGCTTAATTGGTGTAAGAAGTCACTATGGTGCTAGTGGTCTATCTACATTTAATGCCGGTAAAACTCGAAATGTTAGGGTTGACGCATATAATAAGAATTTAAGTAACGCTGGTATGATCTCTGGTAATAGTTTATTTTCCGGAAGTAGAGTTGTAAGAGCGTGGCCAAATGTTACTGAAAAAGATCCTAAAGGTTTAGGCGATGTTAATTATACCGAATCAAAAGATGAACAAGGAAATCTTATAAAAAAAGGAGATAACTCAACTAGAAGAGCGTTACATAATAATAGTGTCTATGATGTCAGTGTTCTTAATATAATAGAAAAACTTTCTGGTACAAAAGGAGCTTTAAGACCTGCTGATTTTGCTTATCTAAAAAATGTAGGTGTTTATCCAAATAATAGATTAATGATTGCTAGAAGATTTGCTTCCCCATCTGATGATAATATCATGGTTCCTAAAAAGAATTCAGACCTTGGTTCTTTTGCTACTCTAATAAGTTGGATTCCAGAAAATGAGAATTTTCTAGACATAACATTTGGTGAAGAATGGACAGACTCCGAGGCAGATTTTAAAACTATTTTAACCTCTTTAGGTGAGGATATAGGATTAGGTAACTTAGGTGGTGTTGCTGGTGCTGCTGGTAATGCTCTTCCTTTGCCAGGATTTACTGAGATTTTTCAAAGAAATTTCTTAGCATCTCTTGAATTAATTGAAAGTAGTGCTAAAAACTCAATACCTGCTGGTAACCCAAACTTAATTAAACAATCAAAAAGAAGAAAACTTATAGGATATGGTGATGCTGGCGCGGGTTTAAAATGTACAGTTAATATCAAAATGGTTTGTGAGTATGAGTTAAAATACATATCTGGAATTGATCCAACAATTGTTTGGATGGATTTACTGGGTATGATAACACGTTTTGGTACATCTAATAGTGAAACTTATGGATTGAGCAAAAAAGCCGCTAATAAAATGATAACTTGGGCAAACAATCCAAATCAGTTAATTCAAGATGTTGCTTTGGCTATATCAAAGGCAATTGATGGTATAATAACTGAAGTAAAAAAAGCAATTGATGATGTTTATAATGCTGCGATGAAAGCCGCAGAAAGCACACCTTCTGCTGATCCGGTTCCACCTAATCCAGAGGAAACACCAAATCCTCAAAAAGCTGAGCAAGACGCCGCAGATAAATCAAAAAATGATGGATTAGCAATTGCTGATAAAATCTCTGGTGCTCTTAAAAAATATACCGTACAAGCATTATCAGGTCTTCTTCAAAAATATCGAGTTAAAATTGTAGGTGTTGTTAACTCATTAGCAGGTTTACCATCTACACCTTGGCACATAACAATAGGTAATCCAATGAGACCTACTTTTTGCGCGGGTGATATGTTAGTTGAGAATGTTAGTTTATCATTGGGTCCTAATTTGGCTTTTAATGACTTACCTTCTTCTATTAAAGTTGAATTTAATTTAACAAATGCTAGAAACTGGGGCTTACAAGAGATAATGGCTAAGTTTAATAGTGGTTATTTAAGAACTGTTGATGTTCAAAAAACATTCTATGAAACAAATTCTGTTGCTGGTGGTGATGGTAAAACAGCTTATATGGAACCAGTTGGTATATTACCATTAAATGATCAAGTTTATGGAACAGGAAGTACTACAGGTACTAATCCAGCAGGAACTACTAATACTACAACTCCTACTGGTGGAACACCTTCAACTGCTAATATAGATACTACTAAAACACAGGATGGTAAATTACCAAACAATGGAGATCTTACTAAAGGTGCTAATAATGGACCCACTACCAATCAACAAAATACAAATACAACTCCGGGTAAAACACCTAGTGTTGCTACTTAAAAAATAATAATTGGGATGAATATAATATCACTTGAATCATTAAAATATAACATTTATACTAAGTTATACAACTTTTATTATCCAGTATTGGCTTATGTAGATGTAAAAATTGATCAATCTTTAGGTACATATATTGTTCAACAAGGTGAAGAAATGAGAATGGATTTAGTAATGATGTCGATATATGATGATGCCTCTGTACTAAAAAGTATGGATGTTTTACTTTTTATTAATAATATTGATAATCCTCTTAATATAATGGTTGGAGATATTATATACCACCCACCTCTTGATGTTTTGGATTCTTATAGATATACATTTGAACCAAGTAGTAGAGCAGGTGAAAATGTTAGAAAAGCTTTAGCTGTTCCTAATAAAACAACTAAGAAAGATGGTAATAGAAGAAAATTTGTTGAAAATGGATATTCACTACCACCAGTTGTTTTAGATGAATCTAAACCACCGGTTAGAGTAGAGGGTGATAAAATTGTTATAGGTGGATTAAATTCAAATTAATAATAAATTATGGCTGAAGATAAATTAGGCAAGGCGGTTAGAATTGATGAAAAGAAATATGATCCAAAAGGAGCAAAGCTTGAAGTTTGGACAAAAGGGCGACATAAGTATCTTGTTAAACACTTAGATCCAAAAGGTATAAAAGCACCACCAACTGATACTATTAGATATATAGATGGTGATAAAATTAGTGCTTCTCTAACAGATGATGAAGTTATAAAAGCATGGTTATCTGAGATAGAAGCCGCAGCAAAAATCAACCCGTCTGTTAAAGTTTACAAAGTTATACAAGATCCATATTCAGATGAACCAGTTACCAAAAGAGTTTATGGTGATGGTAAAAGTCCTTATTATCTAAATAATGGTTGTAGTATAAATATCGAGTGGAGAGGTCAAAAACCAAATCCTGCCTTTGACTGCGGAACATTTTCTAATCCTGAGGATGCTGAAAATTATTATAGAAAACGCACAAATGGTGTTAGAAATGGTCCGGATAGATATTTAAGGGACTCTGTAGAAAAACCGGTGATACTAACTTCAAGTGTTGATGATACTTATGACAAATCTAAACTACCAACTTCAACTTGGGTAGTTGAAGAACCATTTGATGAAGGTATTGCTGGAATCTCTGTTGAAATGACTGAACCTAATTATAGAGATAAATCAAGTGTGAATAATAAAGTAGTTACTGTTAATATGCCAACCGGATTTACTGAAAATGGTGGTAAAGGTTACTTAGTTTGGACTAATCATGGTTTACAATATGACACAAAGGCACTACCTTATGGAACCGAGTATCAGAGAACACTTTTAATAGACACTCAAGGAAATGTTGTAGATCCGGGAAGTACCACATCTACTTCTGGATTAAGAGCTGTTAATGCCGTAACAACAGGTGATATAATTACACATTTTGGAAGTGGTACTAAAGACTCTAATATTGTTTCAAACGTTATAGAGAAATTTAAAAGCATGGTTACTCAATTACATGGTATACCTAGTTATGATTTAAAACTTTGTTCTCCTGACTCAGAAGCTTGTAAGTTAATAGAGTATAAAAGTCCATTAGAAGGTCCTCAACCTGTTGTGTCTGCTGCTCCTAATGATACACCCCCGGGACCTAGTCAATCAGGTACTAAAATTAAATTAAGTATTCAAGGTTTATTTGAAAATGAAGATGGTACTACTCCTGGATTAACATCATCAGTTTTTGAAATAAAAGCTAAAACTGATATGCCAACATTTACAATTTGGACTGGTGGAATTCCACAGACTGAAGAAATTGATATTTTTGATGATCTAGAAGAATTGGATGATGAATATTCAGAATCGGAATTTGTTGGTAGAGAAGAGTCAGCTGGTGAGTTTATAGCCACACCAATTGAGGCTGCTGAAGAGACTGCTGCTGCTATTCAAGATAATACAGTATTGAGTAATGATACTTCAACTTCTGATAATGGAATTACTGTTACTGGACTCGCACCAAATACCCCTTTACCTGCTAGTAGTTTAATTCCTGCCGCATTCAATGGTACTCCTTTATACTCTCAATATGATCCAAGATGGGCAAACTCTCCGTTTGATTGGACACCAGGCGGTAAAAAATGTGGTGATAACTCAACAGTTTCTAGTTCTGGGTGTGGTCCATCTGCTGTAAGTATGGTAATTAACTTTTGGGCTAGTAAAGGTAAATGTAATCCAGTTACTCCGGCTGTTGTTGCTAAGTTCTTTGCTGATTTTGGAGGAAGAGTCTGTGGTTCCGGATCTGGTCTAGGTGGTGTTCCAAAAGATAAATTTAAAAATACATTTGGTATTGTAATAAAAGTTGGTGTTAAAGAGTCTGAGATTATGGCCGCTTTGAAAAAAGGATATCCTTGTGTTATTTCCGGTAAAGGATACACTGGTTATAACTTCAAAGGTGAAAAACTGAGTGGTAAATATACCGGTGGTCATTTTGTTTGTTTAACTGGTATAGATCCTCAAGGAAGAATAAGAGTAAATGACTCTGGAAATAATCCATCTAAAGGTAAAGCTATTACGGCATTTTTAGAGGGTAAAACTCCAAGTGGATCAACAGGTTTAGGGCAAACCTGTATTCTTTATCCATCAAATATGTCAGCACCGGTATAAAAGTTCTTATAAATAAAAAAACCCACTCAATTTGAGTGGGTTTTTTTTCACAAATAATTTAATTATTTGTCAGTTTTCTTACGAGAAGCTGGCTTAGTAGCTGGTTTCTCAGTTTTAGCAGGTTTAGCCTTAGCTGGTTTAGCAGCAGGTTTTTGTTCCGCTTTAGCTTCTGGAGCCTTCTTAACTTTTGCCTTGATATCTTTAGCTGTTACTTTTTCAGCTTTTTTCTCTTCAGCGATTTCAGCTAATCTGGTTTCTATAGCTTTTGTTGCTTTTTCAACATCAATTTCTTGAATTTTCTGTTTTACATAAGCCTCAACTGCTGGTTCAACTTTAGTCTCAACAACAACTTCAACCTCTTTTTTAGCTATCCCAAACAATTTTTTAAAGAATGATAATATACTCATAGTTTAATTTATTTTTTATTATATATCTATTTTTTCACCTTCCCTCTATAAAAAACCTCAAAAAAACCTCGAAAATCATCAAATGTAAACACCGACGTATATTTTATATATAACTACAAGATGAAATTTAGATATGACAAAGATAAAGAAGAACTTGTTGTATCCGAAGCTACCAGAATTGAATATCATCAATTAGGTCTTTGGTTAACACGTCACGTCAAGGGGTATAGATATATGCCAGCCTTTAAGATGGGTGTGTGGAATGGTCAGCAATCATATTTCAAAAACGGTAGAATTAGTTTAGGTCTTTGGAAAGAAGCTATGAGAGGTTGTAAAGAAATTGATGCTCCTTTTATTTTAGAAAACAAAGATGAATTTCCTTTAAATAGAGATGTTACTTTAGAAGGTGTTAAAGAATTCTGTAAAGATTATTTCAAAAGTCACAAAGTAAGAACTAAATCAGGGGAGTGGGTTTCATTCACTCCTTATGACCACCAAATTGAAGCCGCTTATAAAATTTTAAAAAATAGATACTGTATGGCTGAGGTTGCTACATCTGGTGGTAAGTCCTTAATCATATCAATTGTTATTTTTTACACTTTAAGAAATATAGAACCTAAAGCAAAGTTTTTAATAATTGTTCCTTCTATAACATTAGTAACACAGTTCTATGACAATATTGTTGAGTACAACTTAGGTGTTAATAATATTCTTGAGATGAGAGAAAAGAAAGTAGACCATATTCTAAATGATTCTCATCTACCATGTGATATTAGAATTGAAGAAGTAATGTCAGAAAGACCTCGTAAATGGTCTGGGACATTAGATGCTAATATTTATATTGGAACTTATCAATCTCTAGAAAAGTGGCCCAAAGAATTCTTTAAACAGTTTCATACAGTTGTAACTGATGAGGCACACGGAGCTAAAGCAAAAACTATAACAACTATCTTAGGTCACACATTTCAAAATGCTTATTCAAGATTTGGAGTATCTGGTACATTTCCAGAAGAACAAACTTGTGAGATATTAACTATTCAGGCTGTTCTTGGTCCAAAGATTACAGAAGTATCAGCCACAGAACTTAAAGAAAAAGGAATTATTACACCAATGGATGTTCGGGTTGTTATTATGAATCATGAAGATTTAGATTTTGATGATAGAGTTGCTCAAATTAGAAAAGGTGGTTATGGTAAAGAAGCTTTTGAAATTGAAAAGGATTACATACATCAGTCTGGTAAAAGATTAGAGTTTATTAAAAAGATTGTTAATAAATGTGATTCAAATACTTTATTATTATTTCATACAATTGAATATGGTCAGCAAATTTTTAACACTCTAAGTAAAGAATTAACTGATAAAGAATTCTATTATATTGATGGTGAAATATCTGGAAAGAAAAGAGAAGTTATTAAAAAAGAAATGGAGAACACTGATGGTAAAGTTAGAGTTCTTGTAGCTTCTTATGGTACTTTATCAACAGGTGTTTCCATCAATGCCATCTTCAATGTTATCTTTGCCGACTCATTTAAGTCAGAGCAAATTATTATTCAATCAATCGGTCGTGCTTTACGTTTACATGACGATAAGAAGAAAGCAAATATATTTGACCTAGTTGATGTTTTTTCAAGTAAAGAAATGTCTAATATTCTTTACAAGCACTTTAAGGAAAGAGAGAAATTCTATCAAAAAAGACAATATCCTTATAAAATCATTAAAATAAATCTTTAGTGAACTGAGCCATACATAATATATAGATTTATGGCTAAAGCTAGAGAAGTAGTTTCGGGAACACATAAAACAGGTATAGGTAACTGGGATGGCATGCATAAGTTTGCCTCTCAGGATTCATCTTGGGCAGGGTTACATGGGTGGGCTCAATTTGGAGCAAATGCTGGTAGTGGTAAAGTTGGAAAAGCTTTGGTAAACTTCTATAAAACTTACAATCTTAATCCCTGTATAACATCAGTAAAATTAACAGTTGATCCTAAAAAATTCACAGTTGATTATGAATTCACGATTGAGGAATCTCCAGACGGTAACGCATACGTTGGTGTGAGTTCTTGGGGTGGCGCATCTGGTGGATATCCTACTAAAAAACCACCGGGTAGCTGGGCATATTCAAATTATAAAAAAGAATATGATGGTGCGAAAAAAAACCACAAAGATACTATAATAAAAGATGTTATAGATTTTTATTTTCCAGGTGGTTTTAGACAAATATTTTTTCAATATACACATCCTACAAAATATCCAAATTTACCAAAATCACCTTCTTTTAGACCTGGTACTGTTGGTGTTAAAATAGGAGCATCTGGTTCACCAACTGGTCTTCCAGAGTATAATGGTATTTTAGTAGAAACTGTTGTATTTGATGGAGGTCCACAACCATCTGGTCTTTCCGCTTCAAATACTGGTTCTTCTGCCTCTAACACCAACGAAGTAGTAACTCCGAAAAATGATAAATTAATAACCGGTAAAATTATAATTACTAAAAAAAGTGGACCTGGCGAATTGACGGGTATAAATGAAGTTGAGTTGGTACAAGTTAGAAACTTGGATATAACAAACGCAGAATTTAAAGAATTACAATTTACAGAAGCTGGTGATTATGTTTTGTCAATAACTTGTACATCTGATAAAATTGAACCATATGAATTAAAAGTTAAGGTAACTAAAGAAGATGAAATTATAGCACAAGCTGAGAGTAAAGATAAAGAATCTGAGAAAAAGCCATTAGATGGAACTAGACCAATTATAGCTCAAATAGACAAAGCAACTATTGTAGTTCCGGCTATTAAAATGGAAAAAGATAAAACAGCATCAGACCAAGATTCTTATACAAAAGGTATGGGTTACACGCCGTTGATTTGGTATAAAGCTTTTGCTATTGAAGATAGAAATTTAAAATCTCTGAGACTATATCATGATGGTTTAATACCAATGATTGAATTTACATTCGAAGATACTAAAGAAGTATTGAAGGGTGAAAATACGCCAAAGGATGATGCTACAATTGATTTGTTTTTAAACTCGTCCTCAAAAAACTTAAAATCAATTCATATGATATTTAAGATTAAAGGTTTTGTACAAGGAGCACAGAAAGCCAGTCAAACATATACGGTAACGGGAACAGCTAATATACCTGGTCTATATGTTCAAAATAATAAAACATATAAAGACACCTCATTCAATGTGTTAAAAAAAATCTGTAAGGAATTAGAGCTAGGTTTTAATTCTAATATAAAAGACACTAAAGACTCTATGCCTTGGAGAAACACCAATAAGAAACCATATGAGTTTATGGATGATATCATATCAAGATCTTATATAAATGATGAGTCTTATATGGCTGGTTATATCGACTATTACTATTGTTTTAATTATGTTGATTTAGAAAAAGAAATGAATAGAGATGCTACTAAAGATTTAGGTATAAATTCATCAGCCATGTCAGAACAATCCAAACCAGATGAAGTTGAAAGATTAGTTAGTCTTAGACTTACAAATGAGCAAAGTCAAAACGCATCTTCAAACTTTATAGGATCTTATACCACACTTAATGAATCAACTAAAAAATCCTTACAAGAAGGATATGCTACAATTACAAAGACATATGATAGAAATACTAAAAGTTTTTTAGTATTTACTGTAGACTCAACAACATCTGATGGTACAGAAACACACATTTTAAAAGGTGGTCAAAATGATAATAAGTATCAAAATGAAAATATTAAACATAAGTTTCTTGGTAAAATAGATACAGATAATGTTCATGCTGATTATAATTATGCTGTTACTCAAAATAGAATAAATCTTAATAACTTAACTAAAATAGTTTTAAATGCTACTTTACCAAATGCTAATTGGAATTTATATAAATTTATGAAAATCGGAGTTGATTTAATCAATCCTTCATCAACTCCAACTAATCCAAGTGTTAGAGACCACAGATATTCTGGTTATTATATAATTCAGAATATAGAATATCTTTGGAATGGGAAAAGTATGTCTCAAAAGTTGAAATTAGTTAAGAAAGAACTTGGTAAAACACCAGAGGAGGTTAGAAACGATCCACCACAACAGAAAAAACCAGAGGTTAAAGAAAATAATCCTAATCCAGGAATAACAGCTTCTGTTATACCAGCACCAAACAGTGTTTATAATGTTGGTCAAACATATTTAGTACAAGATAAGAGTGGTAAAATGTATAATCTTACTGTTACTAGTCTTCTTGAAAACGGTATAGAAGTAACAGGTACTCTAAAAGATTCTCCAATTGGTTTATCATCCTCAACAGTTAGTAACTTATCAGCAACACCAGTTGGTGTAGGTATTACGCCTAGTATTGCGGGAGCTACACCTAGTATAGCCGATAGTATTGACAAACCTTTTGAAAATGCCACTGAGATTAAAGCATTTCAAGATTGGTTGGATACTAATTATCCAAAATGGTTACAAAATGGCAAATTGAATAAAAAAGCACCTGGTTATGGTAATTATGGAACTAATACCAAAAATGCCTATAAGACATATGGTTTAATTTACCAAGATTATAAAAAAGCAAAGGGTATGTCCGCAAGCGTCGCGCCATAATATATAAAAATTAAGTTAAAAAATGTCAACACAGAGTACAAATACCACAGCTACATCACCTACCGGTGATATTAAGTTATTTATTGATGCTTTTAATAAAGATTTTGATACACAACTTAAATCTTTATTAGATTCTCAGCAAAATTATAAAAATGTTTATGCTGATGCTATAAAAATATCTACACCAAAAAAAGGACGTTGGCCGTTGGGTGGTTCTACTTTAGTTGACGGTAACACAGGCGCAGTTGATACAAGCGACCTTGGTTCAGATCCAAAGGTTGTCACAATAGGTGATTTATTTAAATATACTTTTCCTGATATAAATTCTGATAAAATTGTTAAACCAGATAGATATAGTAAAGAATATGCTGGTTGGGCTAAAGATTTAAAATTAAGTGAGGATGAGAAAATTAAAACAATGTATGATACGATATCAAATGGTATTTCATCAAATAGAAAGATAGAAATTTATCAAAGTCTAAAGAAACCAGGTATTACAAATCCTAGTTTATGGTCACCTGGTCAATATTACTTTGATGTTTTTATGATGGTCATGTTGTCACCAATTGGTCCTTTGAAAGATCCAAGTGGTGCTAATGCTGGAGAAGGCGCTTTTGGCGGTAATATAGTAGAAGGTGGTGGTTGGGAAAACGGTTGGCTAAAAGCGAATGGTGGTTCGGCTTCTGTTTCAAATTTTAGTGCTGATGCTATTGGTGCTACTGGTTCATTTGGATATCTTGCCTTTTATGAAATAATAGAAGGTGGTTATGTTGGTAGTGGTGTAAAGTATAGAATGATTGATTTAACAGATATTGATATACACTTAGATGACGCAGAAACTACTCCTCCAAAATCATTTCCTAGTTTATTTACTCAATATAGAACTGGACCACTTAGTGAGTTTATTAGTGTTGAAAATGGTAAAATTAATCGAAAGGATCCATTATTTAGAATACATGAAGGTATAATAAAAAATCCAGCGGATAAGGAAATTGAGATTTCTGATGTTAGATCACTGGTGACTTTACATGGACTCACTGATCTAACAGGATATAAATTTGTTGGTTATTACGAACATATGTTATTATATAAGGCATTTATTCAAGCAGGTGATAATTATAAAGCAGTTGTTTTGCCTGTTAGAAATCCTGAAGAACCTCAACCAGTACAGGGACCAGTAACAGTTTTAGCTAAAAATGTTGCGCCAACTGCGGTTGGTGAGGTTCAATTTAAATTTAATGTTGAGAAGATAGATACCTTTATAGTGGTCGGTGGTACTGTTAGTCCGCCACTAGAATTTATTATTGTTCCTAACGATGGTACTCAGTATATAATAGATACTCCGGCTGATGTATTTAATGATGATGATTTAGGAGATGAGTACAAAGAAGATATTTTTGCTGGTGATGATGAAGCAAAAAATACTTATGAACTTTATATTATGAAAATTGAAGAAGAAAGTGGTGTAAGTCTTACTCCTGAGGAGAAAAAAGACATAGCAACAGACATTGTAAAATACAAACCTGGTAAACCATCAAAAAGTCCACCAGCTGATGTTATTAAAGCTATGAAAGATTATGGTATAACAAATGCTCTTGAGCAGGCTCACTTTCTTGCTCAGTGTGCTCATGAATCTGGTCAGTTTGCTTGGAAGAGAGAGTTTGCTTCTGGTAAAGCATATGAAGGAAGAAAAGATTTAGGAAATACTCAAACTGGAGATGGTGTTAGATATAAAGGAAGAGGTTATATACAAATAACAGGAAGGGCTAACTACACATCATATAATAATTATTTAAAATCTAAAAGTATAAATGATGATGTTGTTGCTCATCCAGAATTATTAGAAGGTAAATTTGCTGCTGACTGTTCTGTTTGGTTCTGGTCTGTGGCTGGTCCAAAAGGTAATAAAAATTTCCCTAAACGTTCTAAACAAGGATCTTCCACTGCTGACGTTACCCAGATATCTAAATGGGTCAATGGTGGTACTAATGGATTACAGGATAGAATTGATAAGTTTGGATACTATTGGTCTGTACTTGAGAAAAATGGAACTGCTTATTCATAAGGATATAAAAAATTTTAATATATAGTTTATGAGTATTTTTAATAGTAACTCCAAAGATTCAAAGACATCTGATAGCGCTCCTGGTGATAAAGCCAAAGGCACTGTTGCTGGTTTATTTAATTCTATAAAAGGAGTTAGTAGAACCGATGGCATTACTCCTATTGGTATAATTGGTAGAAATCTTAAAAGAGAAAAACCTGGTTTTACACCAAATAGTAGTTATGTTACTGGAATTACAAATGATAATGATAGTTGGTATGGTGCTCTTTTAGAAGCTCATCCTGATTATACTGGAAACTCTGCTTATTATTTATATGGTAGTAATAAAAATAAAAAAAGTAAAAATATAGTATCAACAGCTGATAAATTTAATTCTTCTAATAAATATCCTAATTTTGCTAAAGATTTACCAGATCCAGATGGTATCTATTCTACAAGAGATTACTATTTACTTTTTAATGACACTGGTACTGATTATTTTAAACACGGTTTACATGTAATCGATAATAAAACTCCTATTAGATCTGAAAAAAATAACAGAGAGTCTTGGGATGGTTATGAAGAATCTACACCTCAGAGACTTTATAATGTTTTGAGTGGTATGGGCGGTACTCCTTATGAAAATAATGATCCGGTTTTATTTGGATTTGAGATTATAATAGATGCGGTTAGTTCTCCTTTATTAAATGGTTCTGTTGAAGATTTTATAAATCAATTTAGTAGTATAAGTGAAGTGGCGGCTAGAAAATACGTTATGTCTGATTTTAAAGAACAATTTATGAAATTGTTTAAAACAAAGGGTAGAGTTTTTATAGATCCAGAAGCGAATGGTCAAATAAAAACGGCTATTGTTAATAAAGGATATCCTAATTTAGGAGAAGAGTCTCAATCTAATATTTTTCAAGCTGGTAGAAAAGCTTATATGTCTTACTACTTAAAAAAGATAGCAGGTTTGGAAATGTTAGTTGAATCTAATTTACCAGCAAAGAAGAAATATTTAACAGATTATAGAAATGATGTTTTGAAGTTAACATTTAATGAAGATGTTTCATTGACACTTGGAACACTATCTCATTTATATAAATTATTATATTGGTCTAAGCCAAATGGTAAAAGTATTATACCTGAAAATGTATTAAGATTTAACTGTGATATTATCGTTTCCGAAGTTAGAAATTTAAATAGAGTTAGAAAAGCTATAGATACTAATAATCTTGAAGTGGTAAAAGAAAATGTTAGTAGACACATTTATTCATTGAAAGAGTGTCAGTTTTATTTTGACCAAGCACCACATGATATAGAAATTGATATGTCTCAGGCACCTAAAGAATTTGATGCCTTGACAGTAACTATGGATTATAAATATGTTACTAGTAAATTTGAAAGATGGGTTCCTGATGAACAAGGATTTGGTAAATATGTAGGTTATAACAATGGTGCTATATGGAAGATTGGTAATCCAGGCTCAAGAGGTACTCAATCTACTGTTGGAGCTGGTACACTTAATGATAACTCTGTTCCAAAATTCTTTTCGGCTAACTCTAATACATTTAAACAAAATGGTATTAAAGCTCCTATAGTTTTTGAAAGTTATTCTTATACAGGTGATAAATCTGAAGAAGTAATTGATGATAAAAATAATGCCAATAAAGATGCGGCAAGTGCTGCTTCTGTTAAATCAGAAGCGTCCGGTTCTGCTAATAAGGGTGATGAAGATGATGATAACAAAGAAAAGGTAAAAGAAGCTAGAAAGAAAAAAAGACAAGATAGTTTTGATCAATTTAAACAAAACTCTAAAAAAGCTAGTGTAAAATTAAGTCAGAATTTAGAAAAAGCTGTTATGAAAGAACTAAAAGGTCAAGTTAATTTAAGACTTAGATTACTTAATAACACTTTAGATAAAGTTAGAAATGCTGCTGGTATTGGAAGAATGTCAGAACCTTCAAATATCTATGAAGTTCCTTATTTTTATCAAGGTATATCAAATGGCTTAGGTGGTCAAGTTTCTAGCAACTTCTTTTATGATGTTCATAACTCATTAAGAAATTTCGCAGGAGATGCGGCGGGTAATGCTTTAGGTGGTAAAATTGGTGGTATTTTCAAAGGTGGTAATGGTACTACTTTATTTTAATTTTTTATTCACCACAAGTATCAATTTTTTATATATAATTCATCATGAATGTAGAAAATGGCAAAACTTATGTTGGCGTTGTTGAAGAAAACAACGATCCTAAAAAAATGGGTAGAATAAAGGTTAGAGTATTAGATGTCTTTGATAATACTCCAATTGATGATATACCCTGGGCCAATCCTTGGAAAGATTTAGTAGGTGATCAATTTACTTTACCAGATAAAGGTAAAATTGTTACTGTCGTATTTGAAAATGCTAACATTAATAATCCAGAGTTTATTTTTTCAGACCACTATAACATTAATTTAGAGAAGAAATTATCTCAATTAGGTGAGGCTGACTATCTTTCTATGAAAACAATGATATTTGATCATAAGACTCAAATATATGTTAATGATGGTGAAGGTCTTAAATTGGATCATAAGTTTAATGTTATTAATATTAAAGAAAATAGTATTGATGTAAATCTTAAAGATAACTTTGGTAAAATCAATCTAGGAACCGCAAACTCTACACAAAGAACAATTTTAGGTGATAATTTCCTAAATTGGTTTGATGACTTTGTTGGTATTTTAATGGGTTCTAAAGGAGGTCCATTTTTAGGAAACTTAGGTGCTCCAGTTGTAGCAACTCCTGCTTTACTTGGTAGTTTACAATTATATCAACAATTAAAAGATCCTAAATTTTTATCTAAGAATGTTTATGCGGTTGATAATGAAAATGTTGCTAAATTAGACAGAATCGCTGAAGGACAAAAAGGTGATACTTGGGTATCAACTGTTAAAGATAATGAAGTTACTTCAAAAGAACCTGTTCCTTACACATCAACTGCTGGGTCAAGTGATACAACATTTGACCAACCAAAGACTGATGCGGCAATCGCGGCTACACAGTCAACCACTGCTAAACAACCTGATCCTAAACCAACACCTAAACAAAATCCGGATGTTGATGTTATTATTGAATTACTTACTATTAAAAACTATAAGATATATGAAGATATTAATAAATTAAACATCGTAGCTATTAGAACACAATGTCAGTCTATTGGCGATAAGTACAGTGACCAATTTGTGGATAAATTATATGTTATGTTTAAGAAAGAAGATAACACTTGGGAATTAAAACAATATATGTTTTCTACTGTGCCTGGTCTTGAATTTACAATATCTGATAGTTGGTTAAAAGAAAAAAATCTTGATAAATTAAATCCTTGGATAGGTTCTTCTGGTAAGAAAATATTTATGAAAGAGTATGCCAGAACAGCCGGAACAATAAATGGTGACCCTACACTAAAAAATGGTCTTCCTATTTTAGTTCCTTCTCAATATGTTGATGTTTATTACTTATCTCAATATAGAGGCGCAAAAGCTTTCTTAACTATTAATGGTGCTACTCAATTGGTTTGGAGAGATAGTGATACTGATAATCCAGATACATTTAACCCTCGTAACTTCACAGCTCCTGAGTTGATAACTCCAAATGCTTTAATTGATAATGGAATTAAAGTACATTTAGGTTACCCAGGTGGTAAAAATGTAGGTAATTGGTCTGAAGGTTCTCAAGTGTTTTCAAATGCTGATAGTTTAAATGAATTTTTTAGATATTGTGAAAAACATAAAGAAAAATATGATAATAAATTCACATATACTTTAGCTACTAAAAATGATTGGGATGAGGCTACTAAAAATGTTGATGCTAATAAAGCGGCTAACACTTTAAGTCCAACACAAAGTCAAGTAAGTAATACTACCGGAACTCAAAGTGAAACTGGTCAATCTACAAATACTAATCAAGGTGGAACTCAAAGTCAACCAGGCTCATCTGGTACATCCGGTTCATCTGGCTCATCTGGTACATCCGGTACACCAAATCAACCTACTAATACAAATTCAAACGAATTTACTATTGGTATATTAAATCCAACGAGCCAGGGTAGTAAAAATGTTACTGGTAAAATAACTATAAGTAAGAGAGGACCTCAGTATACAGCAACCGGTGTTATGTCTGGATTCCCGGATGGTAGCTCAATTGGACCTATTTCAGGAGCTCCTTATTCTAGTAGTGATGGATCAACGGACGCTTTAGTTAATGAGATGTTGATAATTTTAGAAAATACTATTATTTCAACATATCAAGTTCAAGTTAAATTAGTAGTTCTTGATAAAAAATAATCTTTTATTTAATATATAAGATTATGAAACATCTTAAACATTTTTCAATATTTGAATCAAAAGAGGAACCTTCAAAGAAAGTAATTGAAATGGTTGATTTCTTTGATAAAGAATATGGTGTTGAAGTAGATGATAATTTTGACATTAATCATTTAAAATTAATTAAGAAAGCATTTAAGATGTTTGATAAATCATTTATCAAAAATAAAATAGATAAAATAATCTGTAAAGATTTAGGTGGTGTTCATGGTAGATGGCATGATTCATCTAAGAAAAAAGAGATGACTCTAAATCCTTCTATATTTAAATTCAAAAGAGAGTTTGAAAATGGCACAAATGATATACCATATGATTTATTTGTAGTTGTTCATGAAATAGGACATTGTATAGATCATTTAGAAAAGGTATCATATTCAAGAGAGTGGAAAGCAATATCTGGTTGGAAAAAATTAGATAGAAGAGCAAATGTTCCAGATGGTTATGTTAGATATGAAGAGAAAAGAAAAGGCAGAGAAGTAGCTGGTCATAAACTATCTAACTGGATTTATAAAGAAGATGCTGATTTTTGTAGAAAATATACATCGAGAAATCCAAGGGAAGATTTTGCTGATTCATTTGCTTTTGGTGCGTTTGGTATTTGGAATAAATTCAAAGGTGAAGGTGGTAAAAAGAAAATGGAAATTATTAAGAAGATTTTAAAGAAAGTAGATTAGTCTAAATCCATCGCTTGAACTGTTTCCTTATTATAAACATAAATTATAACATTAGATATCTTTTCTCCTTCAGATAAACCATTTAAGAATAAAGTATCGACATCAGTTGAAGTTTTTGTTAACGATATAGTTGCTGTTTCTCTAGGTCCTCTGGATTTTTTCACTTGTATAGTAAAGTCAGCATCTAACATTTTTAACTTTCCATGAACATCCGCTAAATCTTCAGCTATTTCTTCATTTGTATTGTATTTAATACTAACTATATCAATAACAAAGGCACCAAAGTCAAAATTACCAGAATCTTCAACATCATCTGTTCTATCCAGTAAAGGTTGAATACAATCCATTATATCTCTATAATCAACATTTATATTAAATGCTTGTAAAAATGATTCTTGAGAACCATCATGTATTTCATATTGAAAATAATCTTTATAATCTTCTTCTACTTGATCAATAAATTCATCAAGAAGTGCTTTTGTTTTACTTGTAAAAACAGCACTTCCAGGACCTTGAACTTTTGATTGAAGATTATTTTCAATATGTTCTATTAAAGGCTTGAATATTTCATCCCAATCAACAGGATTTGTAAGAGGACTCATTGTTCGAGCCTCATCTTTAGATTCTAATATAAGTTTAGAGAATTTTTTCATCTCTTTATATATTAAGATTTATAGTTTATTTTATATAACTTTTAATAAACGGGGTATTTAGACCTTGTACACCTAAGTTAAAAAATTTTGGATTATAAAATATACCGTATATTGATTCGGCGTAAAATCTATTAGATTTATCAATTTTAGAAAAATCAACGGTTGAAAAAAATCTTGGATTAAAAAAGAAAAAGTTACCACTATAGTGTGTTTTATATTCCGGCATTTTTATATTTCTATCAAACATGTTAATACCACTCATATCATAACCCTCTGATATTTTATCTAAATGATCTTTCCAGTTATCTATACAACCAACATTCATCGCATTTCTTGTGTGGTCTTTTTTATAAGTTGGTTTCGACACGCCTTTTGTGTGAAAATAAAAACCTGTGAAGTTTTTATCCAATTTTGATATCTCAATAGCTTTTTCTAACGTGGGATATTCAAAATCTGATTTCTTACATTCTAAAACTTCAAATTTTTTACCATAGAATGTATCTTCTGGATAAACATAGTTTAGAAAATAATCATAGAAAAACTGAATAACTTCACTTTTCTCTATATTATCTATATTATCTGATGTTGATAAACTTATATAAAAACAACTAGTATGTTCTAAAATACCTGATTCTTTAATATGAGATAATTGCTCATTAACAACAGAATACCAATGATTTTCTAAAAGAACATGATAAAATATTTTAATATTATTCTTCACCTAAAACTTGATTTATTATTTGTTCTCTTTTGATTAAAGGATCTTCCATAAAAACGCCTCTAATCATATAAGATTGATTTTGAGTAATACCTGGAGCATTTGAAATAGCACCATTTGTAATCATAATATTATAAAGTATATAGAATTCACTTTTATGATCATCCATTAAATACTTAAAATCTTCAATTGTATCACATTTATATTGTTGACAAGTATAATTTTTTCCTTTAAATTCAAATGATGGAGACTCTGATATAAAATAAATTCTATCTTCTATCGATTCGACTATTTGAATTAAAGTTGATGTTTCTATTATTGATTGAAAAGGAGACATACTCATAGAGTTTGCTGTCTTCTTGTGAATCTCTGTGATTATCTCTTTAACTCTTTCTTCTTTAGATAATTGTGAAACTTGTATCATAGATATTATTTTCTTTTTGTAACGATTTCATCAATCATTCCGTATTTCTTAGCATCAATAGCAGTCATCCAATAATCTCTATCACCGTCTTTACTAACTCTATCATATGATTGACCACTTCTATCTGATATGATTTCATATAATTCTCTTTTAAGAGAGTTAATTTCTTTAGCTTCAATTTCCATATCAGATGCTTGTTGAACATAACCACCGTAACCCAATGGTTGATGAATCATAGTTCTACTTCTTTTTAAGGCTCTTCTTTTACCTTTTGTACCCGAGCAAAGTATTACAGCACCCATAGATGCTGCTAGTCCTGTATTGATTGTAATGATGTCTGGTGTGACATAATCCATTACATCTAATAATCCTAGTCCAGAGTAAACGGAGCCACCAGGGCTGTCTATATAGATTTTAATATCATCATCACTTTCACTCTCTAAGTAAAGTAATTGAGCTTTAATAATATTACAAACATCAGAATCTATTTCATCAGATAAGAAGATAATTCTATCTTCCAATAATTTAGCAAAAATATCAACTGATAGACCATTTGATTCTATCAAATGAGTGGTCATATTTTTTTTATTTAATTTTGTAAAGTAATCATCGAACTTTGTTCCACCGACACTTTGTATAGCGTATTTTCTAAAATCGTTCATCTATCTAGTTTGTTTTTATTTTTATACTAAAATGAAGTAAAAGTTTAAATGTATAAAAATGAACTGGTGGATTTAATATATACTAAAAAATAATAAAATATTATGAAAACTACAATAGAAATTAAAGGTTATCAGATAGTAATTGACGAAACTGAGGAATTAGTAACGGTTACTGCTATTAAAGATGACGAAACTGTTGAAGAATTTTCTTTAGAACTTACTGAAGGTGAAGAAGGTGAAGAAACACAAGGTGAAGATGGTATCAAATCATTTGATGACTTTGGCGGTGAAGAAGAAGACTTCGGTGGTGAAGAAGCTCAAGATGACGAAATTCAAGACGAAATTCAAGACGAGTTAGAAGAAGAGGAAGAAGAATCTGAAAATAAATTAGAGTCTTTCCAGTCTTTTATAAATAAAAAGAAGTAATTCTTAAATGATTAAAAAATTCGACCAATTTATATCAGAAAGCGGACCTTCTGAATACCTACTTTATTATGCCTTTGACTGGGATGATAATATTCTTTTCATGCCTACAGTAATTCACATGGAAAGAAAAGAAGGTTATGAGTGGATTCCCGAAGATGTTTCTACGGCTAAATTTGCTCAAGTTAGATCTGATAAAGAAAATTATAGATTGTTAAATGATAGTCCTGAAGACGCTTTCTCTGATTTTAGAGACAATGGTCCGAAGGGACCTATGGCGTTTATAGAAGACGCTAAAAAAGCAGTTTCTACTGGAAAGTTTGGACCTGCTTGGAATGATTTTGTTGAGTGTTTAAGTAGTGGCTCTTTATTTGCCATTATAACTGCTCGTGGACATGAGTCACCAACAATGAAAAGTGGCGTTGAATGGATTATTGATAATGTTCTTACTGAAGAACAAATATACTCAATGTATAATCATCTTATGATGTATTCTTATCACTTTTCTCAAGATAGAGGTGAAAACCAAGAAAGAGTTTTAGTTGGTAAACCATCAGAAAATAAACTAGTTCAAGAATATCTTAATGGTTGTGATTTTGTTGGAGTTTCTTCTCCATCAAGAGGTGGTTCACCTGATAATCCAGAAAAAGCCAAAGAAGAAGCTTTACTTGAATTTCAAGATAAAATTGATGACTTTGCTGCTCAACGAGGTCTTAAAGCTAAAATTGGTTTCTCTGATGATGATTTAAAGAATGTTAAACACATTGAAGATTTATATGCTAACTTATCAAAAGAAAGATTTCCTAACATTGTTGAGTTTACTGTAAAAGGTACAAAAAATCCCGAAAATATAACTAAAACAGTTAGAACTATGGAGTCTAAAATGAACGAAACTTCACAACAAACTCCTGGTACAGAAAACTCTGTATTGAAATTCACTCAATTTGGAAATATGGCGGCTCAGTTAAACCCACAAGGTCCTGACCAAAGACAAGATGATTTTGCTAATCAGTTCAAAAGACAAACTAAATACTTATCAAAAACATCCAAAGATATTTTAGGTAACAAAAAACGTAAAAAAAAAGATTAGGTTATAAAATAAATCCTGTTAAAAATTCCTCTAATTAAGAGGATTTTTTATTTTAAATCATTTCATTTAATATATACAATATGAGATTTTTATCAAATTACTTAGACTTTATTTTTGAGGCTGTTGCTAAGCAAGAAATGAGACTTTATTACTCAGATGAGTTTAGAAATATATTAAGAAGAATTCAAGATAAATCAAGTGTTGCTCAAGCTTTATTAAACTCAGAAGACTCTAATCAAATGATTGATATTTATACTTTAATTGATATCACCGAAAAGAATGATACAATCTCATTAATACAAGTAAATAGAATAACTAGAATAAATACAGATTTAGGAGAAACATTGCCTTATAATATTAGAGATAAGAGAAGAGGTAGTGAATTTTGGACTAAAGCGAGAACTGAGATGAAGATTGGTAGATGGACATCAAGAATATTTACTGAAGTCCATAAATCAGAATTACCTGCTTCAAAAATTGAGGAATTTGTTAACTTATATAAAGCCGCTATTGATGGTGAGGATCTTACTAATTTTGAATTAGTTAGTGGTGAAGATATTAGAAAATGGTATCATGAAAACAATTACAAAGAAAGAAGAGGTCAGTTAGGAAACTCTTGTATGAGATATAATAATTGTCAAGATTTTCTTGATATTTATGTTAAGAATCCTGAAGTTTGTCAATTACTTATATTAAAGTCAGATGATGATAAAGATAAAATTACCGGTCGTGCTTTAATTTGGAAACTAAAAGATGGTGAATATTATATGGATAGAATCTATACTATAAATGATTCAGATAAATTATTATTTCAAGATTATGCTAGAATTAATAAAATAGAAAATTCATATGATGGTACAGGTGTTAGTGATCTTGAAATTAAATTAGGCGATCATACTTATGAAAAGTATCCTTATATGGACACCTTAGTTGTTTATAATCCAACAACTAAAATTTTAAGCGGTGATGAGGATTTATGGCCCGGTCAAGGTTATATAAGTATTCAGGATACTCAAGGTGGATTTAGAGCAGAAGATGCTGTTTACTCGGATTGGGATGATGAGTATATAAATAGAGAAAATGCTGTATATTGTAATAATGTTGATAGTTGGTTAAATAGAGATTCTGCTAGATATTTAGAATATAAAGATGTTTGGGCAGCACCAACTGATGATGTTGTTTGGTCTGAATATCACTGTGAACACTTCTTTATGGATGATTGTGTTTATTCCGAGATAATGGGTGATACATTATATCCTGATAATGAAAATGTTATAGAAATAGAAATAGATTCTGATGGTAATACAGATTGGGGTGTTAAAAGTAGAAAAGACCTTTATATAGAAGAAGTTGTGGTTGGTGAGACTAAGTACTTCCTAAGAGAGAATTATATTAAAGATCCATTCACTGGTGAGTATCATTTCAAAGATGAAAAGGTAGGCGCGGGTAAAAATATAGTTGAATATAGTAAATACTTAGATAAAACGATATCTGAGAAAATAGGTATTGTATTAGATGATAAAAACACAGATAGAAATGGTAACCCTACAGATACTTTGATTCAAAAAGTAAGAGAAGAGTTGAAAAATCTAATGAAAGATTTTGAGATAACTGATGAAATGAAAGTATCTATTGATAATAATAGTGTTTGGAAGAATAATGTTAGAGGTGTTTTCTGGGGAGTACATAAAGATAATATGCCAACTGAAGAAGATATGTTTTTAACAATCAAAGCTTACCCAACAATTTATCCTATGTCTAATCCTTATAGACATGTTAGTAGTTTAACTATGAGTAATCTTTCCGCCTCAATAGTTCGAGATTTCTCAGGAGGCGAAAGAAAGTTCAATATATTTAGATCAGAAGGTATATTAAGAAATATGATGAAAGCCGCTTACATCTTTGATTATTCTTTATTTCCTGAAGAAATCTATCTTAGATATTTATTTATCACTGTCTAAGATATCATCAAGTTTCTTAGCCCTAACTTCCTGCGTGGTATTATTAGAACCGGTTTCCCACTTTACTTTATAATCTTGAATAAACTTCTTAGCATCATCAACAGTTTTATATTCTTTGCCTTGTCTAGAAATAGTTTCAAAAGTAGCTTCTTGTGTATAGCCACAAAGTTCTGATGTTAGTGCAACTTTATTACTACTAGAATTTATACTATATGAAATAACATAGTATTTCCATTCTACTTTTGTAGTTGAGAATATACCATACACACCTAAGTTTGAATGGTCTTTTATTTTTTCTTCGTATAAAAATCTACCTTTATTCATTATTTTATAACTTGATCTATTTTAATATCTCTCTCGATGGCTTCTTTATTTTGGAAGTACCATATACGAAAATCACAAGCGTAATAAATAAACTCTTTTACACTTCCATCCTCGTTAGTTTCAGCTTGACAAGTTTGACCCATCATGAAATTACCAAAACTTTCTTTCCAGATTTCTGGAATATCAGAATCTCTAACATCTCTTCCCGACTCATAAACTTGTTTCAAATTTTCCATATACAAATATACTAATTATATAACTTTTATAAAAATAAACTAAATAGTTTTTTTAGAATATATCATGTGATGGATAAAGCCTACATAAATGGTATAATAAATAGAGTTCTCAGTAAAGAATTTTCAAACATTCAAAAGAGAAAAACTGTTGATTACAACGACAGGGTAAACTTTGCTTGTCCATATTGTGGAGACTCACATCGTAATGCTCACGCTAAACGTGGTAACTTCTATTATAATCGTCTTATCTTTATTTGCTTTAACTGTGATAAGAAAACTACCTTTGATAGATTCTGTAAAGACTTTAATGAGCAATTAGATCCGGATAAAAAGCTGGAAATGATAGAACACTTAAACAGTGTTATGACTTATTCTGATTACGAAGGAGACTTTGTTGATGCTAGATTTGAAAATCTTATTGATATGTCTGAACTTGAAAGAGTATTTAGTCAAGATTTAACACCTATTTCAGACTTCAAACCTATTCAAGTAAATGGTGGTGTTTATAAGTATCTAGTTGGTCGTGGAATTCCACCAGAATATCATAAAAATATTTATCAAGCCAAGTATTGGAAAAATGAAGATGAGTCGGAATGGATTATTGCTCTTTTAAATCGTAGAGGTGATAAAGTATTAGGCATGCAAATTCGTAACTTAAAAGAAGGTAAAAGAAGAACTTTCAAAATCTATAATTATGAAAATCTTTTAGAGTGGGTTAACTTAGGCAAAGATGTCTCAGAGCCTGATATGAATGATTTAGTAATCTATAATAAGCTATCATACTACTTTAATATACTTAATGTGAACTTTGAGGAAAAGATAACTGTATTTGAAGGTTATTTAGACTCTTTATTCTTTCCTAACTCAATCGGTCTTGTTGGTGTTAATACTGACTTTAGATTCTTAGAAAGTAATAATCTTGATTTACAATACTTCTTTGATAACGATGAGGCTGGTTATAAGAAATCTGAAGAAAAGTTAAAAGAGAATTATGCTGTTTTTTTATGGAGAAAGTTATTTGAAGATATTGTCAATAAAAAGAATGCGGCAGATCCTTATAGACTATTACATCGAATTAGTAAAGTAAAGGATATTAATAAATTAGCTGAATTAGTTCCAGAGCCTTTCAAAAAATTAGAATTAAATAGTTTTTTTAGCCAAGATGTAATGGATGTTAAATGGATTCCCAAATTTAGAAGAAGAAAAAAGAATGAAGAAGAAACTGATTATAATAAGAAGTTTGCTAATTTCAAGAATCTTTAAATAAATAATTTACCTTTTAGATTTTTCTTTTTAATAGAGATATAAGTCTTAAAGTCCATATTGCCTCTTTCATTATTACAATCTTTACAACAAACTACTAAATTAACTTGACAGTTATTACCACCATCTGAAATTGGAATAATATGGTCTGCTGTGGCATTTTCTTTATCTAACTCAATATCACAATAGATACAATTGGCTCCAGTATTTTCCTCTAAAAATTCTTTAGCAAATCCTGAAGTTCTTCTTTTAACATTTTTGCCATTATATTTAAGACCAATGACTACAAAGTCTTCCATCACTTTATACTTCTTTCTAAATATCTCACAAGACTTATATTTCTTGTTCATATTCATTGCTACTCTAATTGGAATTCTCCATTTGAAATAGGTTTCTTTATCAACTGATAAGAAGTGTGGGTGTTCGGCTTTGTATATAAATTTTAATATTTTAAATAACCTCATAATTTGTCTAGTTATGATATATATTCTATTTATCTGCTTTCCTAAAATTATATATACACATGAAAAAATAATCTAATCACTATGGCAAACGAAAAAAAATCAACTGTGGAAACAGTTAATAAAAAATGGTATTCACTAGCATTTGATAAAGTCAAATGGTTCTTTAGTGAATTGATCGCTATGTATAGCGGCAAATCATCTTATTTTTCAAAGAAAAGAATTGAGTCCGGTGTAGCATTTATTATTGCTCAATGGGGTATGATTTTCTTTCTTTTAGAGAAACATTCTAGTTTATCAATGGGTGAGTTCCTTCTTTGGGCAGCAGCAGAATTTGCTGTTTCTGGATACATCATCAATAAGATACAACAAGAAAAGAAAAATGAAACTCCAGTTGAGTAATCATAACTTATTTAAAACAAAAAAACCACTCAGTGAGTGGTTTTTTTGTTATTTACCAAATTTCTTTAGTCTTGTATGTCTGTAGCTTTTAGATTCATAAGCTCCCATTTCATCTTCTAAGTCTCTACGAGCTAAGTCACCTTCAGTTTCATCAAATGATGGTTCTTCCTCATGTTCGTGAGTATGTGGATTTTCAGGTGCCTCATTAGATCCACCTAAATAATTAACAACTTCTTCTGCTGTTGAGAATTTTTTGTTATCAACGTGGAACTTTTCAGTCTCTGAATAAAAGTTAATTTTTTTACCTTCGTAATTAATAGAACCGTCAGTGTCAACTTCAGTTCCTAATTCATTAGCCAATTGATTTAATAACATCTGACCTTGATACTCACCACCTTCTTCTTCAGGTAAATCATTACTATCACCATATCCATAAGCTAGAGGAGCATCTTCTTCTGAAGGAACTTCAGTTGGAGTAATTCCTGGTCTAGTTGGTCTTGGTCTAGTTGGTGTATCTGGTGTAGTTGTAGGTTCAGCTGGTCTTGTAACCGGAGCTGGTTGTCCTTCACCCATTTCAAATTCTTCGTTAATACCTTTAACAAATTGATTATACTTTTTAATCATGTTATTTTATTATTTTTTTAATTATTATAGATATTATATATTAAATTATAAATCTTTATTTTTATCATCTAATTCTGATACAACATAATCCATAAAAGAATCTAATTCATACTCTAAACCATTACAGAACTCAAATACATCATAAGCATCTTCATTTGACTTCTTAGATACTGAATAAAAGTCTGGTGATATTTGCCCACCGCTATAAACAATTATTCTACCTTCTAAACGACCTTTTAATTTCTTCCCTGAGGGAAATATTAAATCTGGTACATATAGAGTTCCTATATAATGAACTTCATCTCCATAGTCTTCAGTTTCAGAATGTTCAAATTTGAAATAACCATTATCATCTTCAAAAATAGTATCATTCTCATCAAATGCCATTTTTTTATGTATTTCTTCTTCAGTTCCTGTTTTATGAGCGTTTAAGAAATCTAATTCATCGGGCCTAAGCGATGCCATGCCATACTTAGATATCTTATCTAAGATGTCGTCCACTCTTTGTTGAACTGTATAGCCCTCATATCTCATTAGATGTTTCATAGTATTCATTAATGTATATATTTATTATCTAATCATCACTTTTACCAACTTGTATTTTCCAAGCCCCAGTAGACATTCCACCAATCCAAGGTCTAGAATCAAATTGTTTTCTTTCAACTTTCTTTCTAATAGTTTGATAAACATCATGTATACCCATTCCTTCGGTTTGATAAACACTTATAAAGTTATTATCTATTTTTCCCCATTCAAATTCTTCATAATCTATGTCATCAACAACTGATGATAACTTTCTTTGTCTGTTATAACTTTTAACCTCAGTTAACCAGTTTTTTATAAAACAAAAGATGAATCCATTAGACCCATCTTTAGCGTGATTTAGAAGTAAATCAAAATCCATTCCTTCATAAAACTTAACATTTACATTATCAACTGTAATTTCATCAATCAAAATCATCAAATATGTCATCAATTTTTTTGTCTCTCATTTCAGACTTATGAAGTTCTATGATTCTATCATGAAAAAGTTCATCATTTTCAAATCTAAACTTAAAATCTTCAAATGAAGAACTACTCATTTTTAACAATGATAAGGAACCCTTTGATATTTTTCCTTCGATTAGTCTATCATTTAAATAATCTATGTAATATGGATATATTTCGTCATTTTTCATAATTTATATATCCACTTTTAATATATACCATATGATTAAAAAGTATTCAAATTATATAAATGAGGCTACTCAAACAGCTTATCTAAATGATAATCAAGGTGGTACTGGGTTCTATACTAATAAATATGGACCTAACTCTCTTGCTACTTTGAATAGTGATATTCTTAAATATATAACTGGTATTTATGAAAGCTATGGTTTTAGTTATCAAAGTGGTAATAAAGATATTGATGTTAATGGTAGATTAATAAATACTGAGTATATTGATAAAATGGTAAATAATTATACTATATTCAAGACATTTATTAGAGAAAATAGTATTAAAAATGAAATTGATTTTTATAGCTTAATTAGATCTAAATTTGATGATATTTATAATTATAATGGTAGCTTCTTTAATAGACAGACCTTACCTATTCTAATAAACACAACTAGAAAAGGTAATGTTAATGAAATTAAATGTAAACAAAAGTTTACTGAATATGCTAAATCTAAAGGATTGAATATTGTAGTGGTTGATCCAACTATTGAGGAAGATGTTACCGGAATTGATGGTAAATTCAATCACAACGGTGTCGAATTCACAATACAAATAAAACCGTTTGATGAGTATAAAACAATAGGTGATAAATTATATGCTAAATCAGCTGGATCTTTATCAATTGGTTCTGTAAATTATTTGATGTTATATTCTGATAAAGAATATATTATAATAAAGAATAAAAATTTAGATCCTATTACGATAAAAGGTCAAGTTTTTATCTCACCTTTATCTAGTGTTATTTATAGAGATTAAAACCCTCCTTTACCACCAAAGATATCCATTACCACCGAAAGTCTTTTAGTAATTTCAGGCATTCCTAATGGTTCAATAATTGAATTTACAGGAGATAAAATTGATTTAGCAAATTGCTCATCATAATCAATTGGCGGTGCGAACTCCATTGGATAAGAACCACGGATATAAGCAAACATATCTGTTACAGATTTGTCTTTACAACAATAGTATTTGATTTTAGTTCCTGATTTAATGAACTCGTACTTTTGTTGATAATCCTTACTCTTCATTAGTAAGTAATTGTAGTGAGCCGCTGATTTAACAGCAAAGTGAGCACCACTTACAAATTGTAAAGGTAAAGATTTATCGTTTAGAACTTTAATTTCATATTTAGAAACCGAAGATTGCATGCATATATCGTCAATATCAGCCAATTCAAACTCTTTTCTTAAACCTTTAACTAGCTTTAACAAGTCTTTGATGTTAAATGTGTCAGCGTGTGAGAATAAATACTTAACAATACTAACAATTTTATCACGAGCAAATGCTGGAGTAGAGGAACGAACAAGTTCAACACCTTTTGGATAGATATAGTTTAATCTTTCATAGGGAATACCGTCTTCAAAAGTGATGTGACAAATATATTTCTTCTTAGCAATGTTAATCATTGATTCTGAAATTCTTTCTAACTCAAAGTCTTCTTTATTTTCAACACCAAATGATCCAGCATAATCTTCTAAGCACTTCTTAAAGTAACCACCATATCTAAAATGGTCAGCTCCTTGAATGAAGTCTTGTTCACTATTCCAGTTAAATCTAATTTCAGATGTGAAGACACCATTGTTAATCATTTTATTTAAACTTCTATCTTTAACATAGTTACCATCAATTAATACCAATTCATAATCTTTTTTAATTAATTCTTCTAATTGAGATATGTTATTGGCAATACCTAAACAGTTTGAATTTGAAGTTTTAGTTTCATCGTTTGTTAATATGATGAACTTTTCTGTTATAGAATTAAGATAATTACTGTTGAATATCAAGTTTTTCCAATCACAATGATCTATTGCTGGTTTGAAAGAAACAAAAAGTGAGTCGGTGTCAGCGTAGATACTAACAGGTTCACTTTTATTAATTTGTGTTACGTTTTTTATACCTAATCTAAAGTGTAATTCGTGATCAAGATGCCATTGATTATACCAATAGTCTTCATTAACTTTATCCATTGTTCTGGTTAAATCTCGACCTTGAGCTGTAATTGTACCAGCAACGTGATTATTATATAATATGAAATATGAAGTAGCAAACGCACCATAGGAGCCGTTAAGTACTAATTTTAACGCAAGTTGTAATGCGTTATAGTAGTCAACTTCTTTCTTTACATCAGAAGCCTGTTTCTTTAACAGTTCTATTTTCTTTAATTTCTCCTCTTTTGTCATAGTAGAAATTATATGTAAAAAATGTTATAAAGTTTGTCTGTTATTTCTTAGAAGATGGTTTAATCATCATTAACCAACGACCACCTTCTAACTTTGGCATCGACTCAAGTGTACCAAGTTCGTCTATTCCTTTAGCGTATTTTAACATTGTTAATTCACCTCTTTCAGGGTTGGCTCTTTGTCTACCTTTTAGTTGTAAAACACATTTGATTTTGTTTCCTTCTTCTAAGAACTCTAAACCTTTTTTGATTTTAGTGTTCAAATCATTATCTGATATTTCAGGTGATAATTGAATTTCTTTAGTAACAGACTTTAGAGAATTTCTTTTTTTCTCTTTTTCTGATTTTTCTAAGTTGTAAAGGAATTTTTTGTAATCTTCAATCCTCACGACTGGAGGATTTTGATTTTCGTTAATAAGAATTAAATCTAGATCATTCTCCTCTGCTAGTTTAGAAGCTTCATATGAGCTCATTAAAATTGGATCATCGTAAAAACCCACAAGTCTAACTTGTGGGAATCTAACTTCGTTGTTTAATTTGTGTTTGTTCGTTTTAATAACACGAACATTTCGGTCTCTATTAGTATTAGGTTTCATGTAATAACAGCTTTTATTACAATATGTAAAAAAGTTTACATCTACTTTAAAGTATCTTTTAAAAAGTTAGTATCTTTTTTCAAAGGTTTAATTGAGTCAATTCTTGGCACAGTTGTATCTTTTCTAACCGCTGGTTTATAAGGCTTTGTAATCTCAACTAAAGTATCTTTATGATTGATAACAGTAATAAGTGAGTCAATTGTGTTTTTTCTTTTATTACACTCTTTTTGAGTTTCTTGTAGTTCCACAACTGTTGTTTCGTAATCAGTTCTGATAAAACTTATATCACTGTACAAGTTTCTAACCCAAACGGCTAATATAACCGATAAAATACATAACCAAGAAACCGCACTTCTGTTTCTTCTTAAAGCTGTTCTATCTCTTCTGTTTAACATAGGATATTATTAATTATTGTTTCTCTATTTTCTGATTTTAAGTAGGTTATGAAATTTTCTAAATGTATTGTCTTAGAGCCTTCATATCCATCACCTGATTTATATCTAAAGTCTGTTGACTTTAATTCATTGTACTTTTGTTTTAAGTATTCCTTAACATGATTGAATGGATCATTTGGTCTTTCATCATAAATAAAATCCAATTCATTAAATCTTTCATCAACCATCATAACAAATACACCTTTATTTGTTAATACTCTAACTTCTCTAACACCTCTAATGGTTTTGTCAATAGTATTGGTATCATTATATAACAATTCAATATTTTGAGTGTGTATATGAAGTTTGTATTTAAAATTAGAATTCATTATACAAATATACGAAATTAATTAATCATCTGAAAAATCTTGTTCAAAACTTAACATTAAATTTGAATTATCATCTCTAACTAACATAAATGTTTCAAAGATACTGAACTCAATATTATCCATTTCGTTGATACAACTCAAAAACTTCTTATTTAACATTAAACTAGCACTTCTATCATCATCAATAGATTCTATTTCTAGTTCCCAAGATGCTCTTTCTGATAAAGTTACTTTACCACTTAAAACACTAATGTTGATAATTCTTTCTGAGTTGATACTTGATAGTTTCTTAACATCCGAGAACTCAGATTTATTAATGTTAAAGAACCATTTTCTATTTTTAAGATTCAATCTTTGAGATAAAGCTCCTTTATTAATATCTCTCATTTCATAGTGTTCACCGGCTATCCAGTTTACTTTTAATTTACCACCAACAATTTGTAAGGAACGACCATTCATAATAGTATCATCATCTGGTGATTCTTTATAAGAAATTTCAAATGTGATTTTTTCGGAATCTTTGATAAAGTTAAGATTCTTTACAAACTTCTTAGCATTAGCAATAATGATATCAATAGAATATTCTAAATCATCACCATATTCTAAATATTCTCTAGTATTTACTAAGTAGTTCTTGAAAGCCAACATAGTTTGACCACTACTCATCATTGAATACATCAAAATATTATCGTTATCAATTTTTAACTTGATAGTATCTTCAATTTTAGTCAAATCATCTAGTTTAGAGATGAAATCTACAAACTTATCACTATTGATTTTGAACTTTACTTTATCTGCCATAATTAAGGTATAATTTACTTACATGATATATTCAGAAAAACCAATTTTGTTTATTGGATTTTAATATATAAGTTATGATTAAAAACTGGAATCAATTTATTAGAGAGTTTGTAGAAAGTGAAAGCTTTATCGATGCTAAAATGTCTGAGTTAAGAGACCTTGTTGATGGTGCTACAGATGGTAACAACATTATCTATGAATGGGAAAATAAAAACGATCACGAACTAACTGTTACTTTTTCAACTGGTGAATTATCTATCAAATATGATTTTGATATTGATGATTTATATGTTACAAAAACTGCTGGTAGTAATGTAGATTTTCAAACAAGTGTTGAATCTATTGAAGAAGGTTTAGAAATCATTGAAAAAGACATTCAATCTATCTTAGGAATATCTGAAAGAGTTAAAGCTCAAAAATATAAAGGTCGTAAAATTCCTGGAAAATATTTAACTAAAAATCCAGGTAAAATGAAAAAAGAAATTGATACATTCAGAGGTAAAAAAGAATACAAAAAAGATTGGGATGCTGACTACACCGGTGGTAAAGGTGGTGAGGGTAAAAGAGTTAAAACTAAAAAATCCGCAGCAACTAAAGCTTACCAAAAAATGTTTGGAGATAAATAAAATAAAATAATAATATGAAACACTTAAAAACATTTGAGTCTTACACATTTGAAGACTTCACACATGCTGATATGGAAGATGTTAAAGACTTATTAGATGAAGGTTTAACAGCTGAAGAAATTGCTATTGAATTAGACTTTGATGTTAATAAAGTTAAACAAATAATTTCTTCTCTTAAAAATAGTGGTGAGTCATTAGATGAATCTAAAGATTCTGGTGTAACTGCTTCACTTAAAAAGAAATCAAAAGCATCTGGAATTCCTCTTGGAATTTTAAGAAAAGTTTTTTCTAAAGGCATGCAAGCTTGGAACGCTGGTCATAGACCGGGTGTAGCTCAACATCAATGGGGAATGGGTAGAGTAAATTCATTTATCACTGGTGCTGGTGGTGCTAGAAAAGCTGATGCTAATTTATGGACTAAGGCTAAAGCCGCAAAAGCAAGAAAAAAGAAAAAGAAATAATGAAACACTTACAAAAATTTGAAGCTTTTTTAATTCCTAAACCAGTTCGTAAGTTTAACCCTTTTTGGAAAGATGAGGATATAGCTTTAGAAATTCTTAAAGAATTAAAATCATTAAAAGGCAATTCAGAAGGAATTACCAAATTGATGATATCATCTGACAGAGGCGCATATACATTTTCATTAGATGGTTTCAAATTCTATGTTGCTTATGGTTTCCGTATGAGTCCTGGTGGTGGTAGATACAGTGGTGATATGAAAATGAATGATAAGTATATGGAAGTATCAACTGAGGTTTGTAAACAAATTTATAATTTAGTTGAACAATTAAAGAATACTGAACATATAGAAATGGAAGAAGACGATAAAAAAGATTTTAGAATCAATCGTGGATTGATGTAAATAAAAAACCCTCTGAGAAATCAGAGGGTTTTTAGTTTTAAGCCATTTCTTCAATTTTAATTTCAACTTGAGCTCGTTCACGAACTTCCTCAAACGTCCATTCTTTCATGACTTTACCATTTAAGAATACTTCAACCAATTCATCTCCATCTTCATCGTGTGAGTGTTCGACGGTTTGACCATTTACTAATTTCAAACGACCAGCTTTTGACTTTTTGAAAGATTGTACTCTTTCGCCTTTCTCGTTAATCTCAATTGGATTTTTACGAACTTCAGCTTCTTCACCGTTGATAGTGATAGAAGAACATTTGAAGGCGAATTTTTGAGTATCTCTATCTACTTTTTGTAGAAGAGCACCGCCCATACCAAATGCGATGTTTTCAATTGAGAATCCTTCTTCAATCATCATATCACAGATGTCTGAAATTGATTCGAAATTTACACCATCACCTTGGATTACTCTAACGTGTGGGTCAAGAACTTTGAACCCTTTATCGTCAGTTGTGCCACCAAACTTATCCCATAAAATATGAAAGATTTGTTTTAGCGTTTGTACTGGATCTCCTGAGTCAGGACGAATTACTAAACGTCCATCACGAGATAAGATTTTATCTCTTAAAGCTGTTCCCCAATAATCTCTACAAGCACGGATGATATCGAAAGAGTCAGATACACAAGCAACTAAGCCTGTAGGATAAGAATCTAACATATTTTCCATTGCCTTAACTTCGAATGGTTCGCCCCAAGAAGTAATTGTAGAGTGCTCTGAAGCAGGAATTGAGAACGCTAGTGGATTCTCAGTATTGTAGAACTCTTGAGCGAACAAGATAGCTGATACAGTGTCAGTTCCCATAAAGTTGATGATATGAGAAGATCCACCTAAACCAGATGATTCTACAGAACTTACACCTCGGAAACCGAAATCATGTAACATGAAAGCTACTACTCCGCTAATTTCTTCTGGGTTGTAAGATGTTGTTTTTTTAAGATAGCTGATAAGATTTTTCTTAACTTCTCTTGAAAGAGTACCAACTGTGGTTGGGTACCAAACTTGAAGTAAGATACTTTCTAAGAAGTTAGTCAACCAAGGAACTTCTGGGTCAGTGTTTTCAACTGTAACAAGGACGTTTCCTGTTTTAACTACTGTTCCTTCTGGAACTGCTTTGATGCGAACTGGTAGATGTCCGTTGTGTTTGTCTAAGATGTGTCTCCAACCTGCTTCATTGAAGTGGTTAGGTCCTAAGTGAGCATCCCAGAATTTCTTAGCCCTTTGAATTTTTTCTTCGGTTACAACTTGACCAGACAAATATTGTTTGATGAAGTATTGTAAACCATAGAACATTGTGTTGTTAAATTTACCACCTCTTGATTCAAGATAAGAGTAAACTTTTGATGTTCCTTTTGGATACTGTTTCCAGTGTGACGTTTTATAACTGTCAGTTAGTGTTAAAATGTTATTATTATACATAAATTAGGGATTTATTGTTATACAAATTTACGACTTTTTCATCAATCTATCAAAATATTCCACAAATAAATTATGGTCTACTGATACAGAAATTCTTGATACGTTTTTCAAATGTTCTTCGGTGTTTTTGAATGTGAATTTATTCAAAGGAACACTTGAGATTTTAGCAGAAAGTAATTCATCAAATGTTTTATTGATAATAGCAAATGGACCAGTTGGAATATCTGTATATTCATCAAATAACAAACCATTATCAGATAAGTATTTAATATTCTTTGTAATTTCTGCTTTAGTTTTCATTCTATAATTATCAAATGCTGTTTGACCTTGATTAGAAGTAAGAAGTTGATTGATAATCTCTTGAGGAGCTGTTGAAATAGAGTTATACTTATACAAAGAACGAATCTTCATTGTATCATACAGTTCTTTATTCTTAGTAGCAATATAACCAATTCTCAACCCTGATAAACCAACTGATTTAGAGAATGAAGAAATAACAATTACGTTATCTGAATAAAGTTCATAGATTTTATCAGACATTTCATTGAATAAGTAATAGTAAGGTAAATCTAAGATAAGAGTTTGATTTCTTTCTTTACAAACATCAGCAAATGCTTTTAAGTCTTCAAATTTAGGAGCGTAACCTGTTGGATTTGAAGGATAACATAACATTACAACACCTTCGCCAACTTCAACATTCTTAATATCAAAGTCATTGAACGTTTTGATATCTTTACCGTGAATGGTAAGAATTTTATTCCAAGAACCCCAATGATATTTAGGAACCCAAAATGTTTTATCTGATAGTGAGTTAATAACAACGTCTAATGTAGCCATTCCACCGGGAACAGTCATTACATAATGGTCATTAAGATGAAATTTATCTTTTATAGTTTCAATAAGTCCGGCATCACCATCGTTGCCGCCATATTGTTGAATTCTCTTTTGATTAAAATCAATGTTTTGAGCAAATGAGTTCAAATCAATTGTTGTGACATCCATAACTCCACGATGAAGTTTAAGATATTTATCACCAGTTTCTTTTTCTAGTTTTGCTGCTAATTCTCCAATCTCAACGATTGATGAATAAGTAACAGGAGAGGTGTTTACGTTCATATATGTTTATTTTTTTAAATCTTCTAAAAACATTGTCATTAAAACTTTGTGTTCTTTAACAATTTCAACTTTTTCAAGTTCTTTTATATCAAACCATTTCAATTCTGATACATCATCAGATGGTTCGATTCTACCCCAACCTTTAGTTGTTTTGAATAAGATAGACATAATCTTATCTTCTTCACTTTGATATCTCCAATCTGGAACTTGAATACTACCGATATAATTCAATTCAGTAATTTCTAGATTTCCACCAGCATCTTCACTTACTTTTCTACGAGCGGTATTCTCATAGCTTGAATCTGTTGGTTTAGAAAAACCACCAATAAATCTCCAAGCATCTTCATAAGGTCTTTTAGCTAGAAGAACTTTATCATTTTCCATAATAGCAACATCCACACAAGGATGAACTTTAGGATATTGATTATAAGATTGATAAATAACACCTGCTCTAAAATCAGCAGAGTCTTTAACTTCTTCAGATACCATCTTTCTAACTTCAGTACCAGAGACAAAAGTACCATATTCATCTAACTCTTGACAGTCAAATTGACCACCACCGTTTTTATAATAAGGAATGAATGAGTCTCTACCACCATACATAAGAGCATCACCGATTGGGTAAACTTCTTTAATACGTTTGTCTAGTTCATGTGACCATCTTTTATCATCACCAAAATCGGGCAGAGCAAGAATAACAATTTCTGGATAATGATGTTGAATCATTTTCTTACGAGATTCAAAATCTAAAGGATTTTTCTTAGTACCAACTACTTTAGGTACACCAAGAAAAAGAATTACTTTTTTATGATTTTTAACTACTTGGTCTATTAAGTAGTGATGAGCTTCATGTAGTTGATGAACTTGAAATCTTCCAACTAAGGCTCCTATTGTATATGATTTATCCATTTTAATTATAGATTTATTTACAAATATACGAAATTATAAAATGGGTTTCACCATTTCGTTGATAATTTTTTCAACTTCTCTTAATTTTGCTCTTGTTGTTTTTACATCTAATTGAATTCTCCAGTTTTTAACAGCATATTCTTCTGAATCAGGAATTTCCTCAACTGTCATTTTGATTTCTTCTTTTACTTCAAGTGGAATTTCTTCAAACATAGGATTTTTATTTTCGTCCTCTGATTCTCTCATCATCTTTTCAGTTAAAGACATTTTTCCACCTGACCAAACTATATCATAAATGCCGTTTTCAGATTCAAATATATGACCTTTTTCAAATACTAATTCTTTAGTTACTTGGTTAAGTAATTTAGTTTCAATGTACCAATCTTCTTTAAGTAGAAATTTAGGGAAATTCATTTTTGTATGTTAAATTTTAATATATACTTATATGATAAAGAGGTATAATGGTTTTACTGTCCAAAAATTATTAATAGAGTTATTTTCAATATTTGAGTCTGAAGGTATTTACGTTTCTGGTGACTTTATGGCTAAGTTAAAAAGTTTATCAACTCAAAGTAATAATGTTGGTCAAATATCATCTGCCATAATTAATATAATTGAAGAAGATACTTGGCTTGAAGATAAATATGTTCGTCAAAATTACTTTGATATAACAGATAAAGATGATATGATTTCTTTTTTACAATCAAATAAAGTTCCGAAGGATTGGGACGCGGATGATGATCCATCATTGCCTTATTCTTTACCTGGTAGAAATGAGGTTAAAATTGGTAAAATTATTAGACTTTTATGCTCTTCAGAAGAAGTGGTTGATAAATTAGAATTCAAACCAAAAGATAAAGATTTTGAAGATTTTGTAAATGCCTATAAAGCATCTAAATTAGATACTTCAAAGGAATTTAGGCTAGTTAATGGTGAAGATATTCATAAATACTATCAAATGAAAAACTATTATTCATCTCACGGAGCTTTAGGTGGTTCTTGTATGGCAGATGAAGGTAAAAGCACATTCAGAGTTTATACGGAAAATCCTAAGAAAGTACAATTACTTGTTTTAATTGACGGTGATGGTAAAATACATGGTCGTGCTTTAGTTTGGAAATTAAAAGAATCTCCTTGTGAGGCTAAATACTTTATGGATAGAGTTTATACAAATGCCGACTCTGATGTAATTAAATTCAAAAACTTTGCTGAAGAAAAAGGATTTCTTTATAAACAAAAGAATAATAGCTATATTGAGGATAATATTAAATTTATGTATAAAGGCAAACCTTTAATGGGTGAAGTCAAAGTAAAACTAGATGGTGATTTCAAAAACTATCCATTTATTGATACATTGTGTTTCTTGAGTAAGAAATTAGGCGATTTATCTAATATACCTACAAAAGATTGTTATTTCTTACACTCTGTTTCTGGTGAGTGTGAAGAGTGTGATAGATGTGAAGGCAAAGTTATAGAATATGATGATGAATATTGTTCAAGTTGTGGATTAGGACTTGAAGAGCTTATCAAATTTAAAATTGTTAAGAAGTTAAAATAATTATCTTCCTAAATAGTTCATCAACTCAATCATATTCTTAATTGAGAATCCTAATGATTCTAAGTTTCTAACAGTATCTCTTAAAAATTCAATATAAGATTCGATTAATTCAATACATCTGTCATTTTCAGCTAGGTGACCATCGATAAGAATTCCTTTCTCACCTAAATTTGTTTTAATACCAAATCCAGTAGCATAGAATACAAACTTATCTTGTCTTAATTTCTTAATCTTAGTAGTTTCTTTACTTCTCTTATTTAAGAAGAAATTAACTTGCTCATTGATTTGTTGTCTATGGGTTAAAGCCAAAGATTGAGCATTTAGAATTTCTTTAGAGTTTGAAGGATTTGATAAATCTACAGCTAAAACTTTAAATAAAGGTTCAACTGTTTTATTCCACTCAGTTCTTTTATCATTAAAGAATTCTTCTAATTTATCATTAGTTTCTTTAACCTTTGTTATTCTATCTATTTCGTCTTGACTATAAAGATTCATCGTTGTCTGGTAGTATTTTTTTCATTTGGTATGTTCTATGTAAACTCTTGTTATAACAAGAACTTAAAGCATTTTCTATAATATTCTTTACTTTTGTAGAAACATCGTTGTTTATATATTCTTCTAGAATGTTACTCCATTTATCTACTAAATTTTTATCTTCTATGATAATGTTCTCAATGCTATTATCATATATTAATTCAACACAAGTATTTCTATTATCTACGACTATTTCAATTGAATCGGTAATTCTATAACCTCTTAAAGATCTTAAAGATTGATTTTTGTTAGAATCATCTTCTGGTTTTTCGTCAATATTGAAACTGATATAATAGTATCTATATCCATATTTCATCTTTTTAGAGAAACTGATTCTCTCATCTGATTCATGTTCTAATAAGAATTGTAAAAATTCATCAATTTCCTTCATAATACTTTTATGAAATAAAATCGTATTTGTTTATAAGGCATAAAAAAACCTCTTAGAAATCTAAGAGGTTTTTAGATATTTTAATTAATATTACTTAATATCTGTTGATTCAATCAATGTATAAGTAAATGAGTTACCGTGAATATCTCTAGATTTTCTACAAATTTTCATAAACTCTTCAAAGTCAGCAGACTTTTTAAATACTTGACATCCTTCAGACCAGTTCTCAACATAAGTTGAATCAGCACCAGCTTTATGAATATTGATACCAAATACACCTTCTTGAATTTTATCTTCATTGTAAGTTAAATCTTTATTAGCATCTCTATAAACTTTTACGTTTTTAGCTTGACCCAAAGCCTCATATTTACCTTGGTGTAATCTAATTGTATGAGATCCTCTGTATTGACCTTCTACTAATCTAGCAACACCAGCAGCATTATGGTATTCTAAAACTCCTTTTTTACCTGGATCAGTTGTAGCTGACCAAGAATGAAATTTCCATGCTCCATTTTCTTTGTAAGATATTGTTAAAGTGTCGTCAAATACGTTTGTTACTTTTTGTCCAGTAGCTGAATTTCTGATACCTACAATATTAACATCAAATCCTTTATTATTAGCATCTTCAAACCAAACATAACCTTTTGACTTTACTGCTGCTTCAACTTGTTCTCTTGTGTAACTCATAATTTCTCCTTTTTTTATTTTTTAAGATTGGAAATCTTGAAAACTTTTAATACCACCTTCAGATTCTTCATCTTTATTCATATTAATTGGCTCTTCTTCTGAATCATCTCCACCAAAATCACCATCATGTGTTGAAAATCCGTGGTCAATATCATTATCATGTCCTGCCAAAAAATTAAATACTTCTTCAACATCATCTTTAGATGTAGCTATATGGTCTACTGCCCAATTGTGACCATCTGATAACATTGCGTCAACTTTAGCTTCATCCATTTCTAACATCTCATCTACTAATCTTTTAATAGTTTTAAGATTACCAAAAAACATATAATTATTAGTCTCAGCGCAGTTTTCTTTTAGTGAATTAGACTCGTTAGACATTTCATTTTCCATCTCTCTACACATTTCTTCCAACTCTTCATTTGAACATTTCTCAAGTTCATTCATTTCATAACCATTTTTACAAAGAACTTGACACATTTCTTCTCTAGATGTGTAACTTTCAAATTTTTTTATTAGTTTCATATTCAATTTTTAATTTTTTATATATTAATATATTACTTTAAAATAGTAACCACTTCTGGATAGTACTTTCCAATTTCTTTGTTCTTATCATCGTAGTCAATTTGAGAAATTACATATCTCATGGCATTTAATCTACCTATTTTTTTATCATTTGAGTTAATAATAACCCAAGGTGATTGATTACTAGATGTTTTTGTAAACATTTGATTTTTGAAATTACCTATAATCTCCCATTTATCTAATACTTTAGCGTCATTTGGAGAAAACTTCCAATATTTAAGAGGACTTTGTTGTCTTAATTCAAATCTTTTGATTTGTTTTTCTTGTGTAATAGAGAACCAAAACTTAATTAGAATAACTCCATCACTTATAAGTTTTTCTTCCCAAGGAATAACCTTATTCATAAAATCAGTATATTGTTCTTCTGTACAATAACCCATAGCAGGTTCTACAACAGCTCTATTATACCAACTTCTATCAAAGAAAACTATTTCACCTGGTTTAGGTAAGTGTTTTTCATATCTTCCAAACCAATTTTGTTTTTCTTCATCTGTTGGTAAACCCATAGCAACAATTTTGAATCCTCTTGGATTAAGATATTCTGTAAATCTTTTAATTGTTGATCCTTTACCAGCTGAATCTCTACCTTCAAATACAATAGCCACTTTCTTGTTGTTTTTAACAACCCATTCTTGTAACTTTAATAACTCAACTTGTATTTGGTATTTTTCAGACTCGTATTGTTTTCTCGGTAGGATTGAACCTTCGCCGCCTGGGATTTCAAATTCTTCAACACCAACGGGATCACCAGCATTTCTAACTTGATTAATTCTATCTTCAATTGTTTGATAGTATTCATCAAAGGCTTCTCTAACTTTTCTTTTAGTATTTCTTTTTCTTAAATCTAAAATTTGATTAACTTTTCTAAGAAAAGCTTCAATATTTAACTCATTAACAAATTCTTGTGTATATTCATTAACCAATTCTCTCATAATAACTTTAATATCAATTCTATCAAAGTTTTTATATTCTATTTTATTAGTAGTAAAGTTGTATTCAATGTTTGCTAAAATATAAGTACGGTACTCACCAAGTCTAAACATTAACTGTTGTTTAGTATCTTTAAGTGTAGCATCATCTAGTTTTGAGATGCTAATTTCTTCATTAATGAATTTGTTAAAATTGAAAATCATAAATTAATATATGTTTGAGTTATATATTAAAATAATAAACCAAAATATTAGACTTTCTTGTCAAATAAATAAAGGTCGTAAATAGCATTACCTTTAACCTTCTTAATATTTTTAAGAACTTGACCAGTTGTAGAATCTAATACTTTATAAACACCGATGTTAATACCCTTATCATCTAAAACTTTAACTGTGTTTCCTGGTTGTCCTAGTGCGCCTAAAACTGCTATGTATTTGTTACCATAGATACTTTTTAAGAACGATACTTTAGCAGTTGCTATATCCTTTATGTTATTAACATAAGCATTGTCTAATGGATTATTTAAGTCTAAAACAGACTCTGTATTTTTAGTTCGAATAGTTACTGATTTTCTTTCTTCATCGCCTAAAGTAACTTCTTCTCTGTTTTGAATTTTATTTTGAGTGACTAAAGCTTGTTGATTTCTTCTAATTTCATTAAAATCGGCTTTAGCAATATAACCACCTCTCATACCTTTATCATTCATATTATAACCAACTGGGGCTAATCTATAAAATGAACCTGTGAACGTCATAGAAAGAATTCTATCGGCTCTAAATAAACGCCATATTTTTTCAGTATGTCTTTTTTGTGATACAGACCAACCATTTAAGTGCCAACCTCTTAAAAGAACTTTACCTTTTGATGAACGACCTAAAACCATTGGATAAATTGCTCTTTCGTGTCCCGCGAAATGATTGTCTTCCTCTCCTTTATAGTTAATAAGAAAAATCATACCATATTTAATGGCTTTAATCATTGTTTGGTCAGAATACTTAATAGGCTCGTTGATTGGAATGTTAGCAATGTCTTTAACATTCTTTAGAGTAAACTTAGATACATACTCTTTATCCTCAACTAATTCATAGTTTTCACGGATAACAAACTCAACTGGCTTCTTATTATAGTAATCTTTTAATTGAGACAAATTCATATCTTATATATTAATTTGTAGTTGTCTAATTTACAATCTTGACTTAGTTATTTCAATGGCGTTAGGATTTATATCACATCCAATAAAATTTCTATTCAACTCTTTACAAACAACAGCGGTTGTTCCACTACCAAGGTAAAAATCGGCTACTAAGTCTCCTTCATCTGAAGATGATACTATAATTCTTTCTATTAAAGACTTTGGCTTTTGAGTATCATAACCAACTCTTTCCTTTTTATCATTTTGACCTAATATATTCATTTGCCAAACATCACCGATTACTTTACCTTCTGGATGATAATACTTTTCTTTTTCATATCCTCTTGGTGCTGATAAAGAATAAGGTTCTCTAACAGGGTTGAATTTATAATTGTCTGTTTTTGAATAACGATAGATTATATCGTGTCTTTTACCAAAGTCTGACTTCTTTCTAGGTGCGGTATTATAAAACCAAATGATTTCATTTCTCATATTATCATATCCAAATATATCATCCATAATACAACGAATCCAATGATTAATTTTAGTGTCCATTTGTAGATAGATTGTGCCTGTATCTTTTAATATACGAAACATTTCTTTTAGACGAGGTATATAATGTTCTTCTACATCCGATTTGATAGGTTTTAGATCTTGGTAGTCTGAGAATTTTCTACCGGTACCATATAAAATATCACAATAGATAACATCAATAGATTTATCTTCAATTGATTTCATGAATTCTAAATTATCTCGACATTCTATTCTCATATAGTTTTTATATTTAATTATGAATTTGTTTAAAATAAAAAAAGAGACCTAAAAGCCTCTTTTGTTTATAAGTATCATTTTAATTACTTAGCTACAGTAGCTGTATCAACTGCTACGCAAGTAGAGTCACAAATTGTAGCTGTAGAGTCACAGCATACTGCTGTTGAATCTGTAGTTGTAGTTTCTGTTTTTTCTGCTCCAGTTGTACAAGAAGCTAAGAAAATTGTTGCTGATGCTAAAAGCATGAACGTGATTTTTTTCATTTTATTTGTTTGTTTGTTTTTTTGTAAATTGTTTGTAAATTGTTTGTAAATTGTTTGTAAATTGTTTGTTTAGTTTTGTAAATTATTTGTTTACTCATTCAGATATTATATATTGAAAATCATGTCTTTTGTTTTAAATTTTGTTCATATTTTAGAAAATATTTTTTTAATATATAAGAGTACAAATATACAAAATATTTATGAAACACCTAAAAAAGTTTGAGAGCTATGATTTAACTCAATCAGAAGAAATTTCTAATTGTCATTATTCTTGTGATGAGTGTGATAACATTTGGAAATCAGAAGAAGAATGTGATTGTTGTAAATACTGTGATTCTAATGAAATTGAAGAATTACATGAAGAAGAGTGGAATGAGTTAAATAAAATGAGATTGGAAAATAATTAATAATATGTCAATTAATAATAGAGAAGATGCTAATAGATATTACCAAATGATTAATGATTTGGTGGATGAATATACTGAAAAGAATAAGATTAGACCTTCTAACCTTAAAAGATATTTACAACCTGGTTCTGAAAGATTTAATAAATTCTTAGAAAGAAATAAACTTAAAGATGTTAAAGGTGCGGCTGTTATACTAAAAGATATCATTGAAGATAGAGATAGTATGGAACAAGATGGTGTTATTACTTTTGAATCTTTCAGAATGTTTGAATCTGAAGAATTTAAAATTCATTCATTAAAACAATGTCTTTATAAAGGAATTGAAAAAGCAACAGGTAAAATGGAAAAAGTTTTAGCTGATTACTTTGATACTAACTTAGGTGATATTGATATTGTTGATTCTGATAAACACATATTCAAATTAAATGATTGGGAAAATAGTGATTGGGAAGTTGTTATTTATTCTAAAGAAGAGATGGATGTTATTTTAACAAATGTGGTTGAACATATGTATAATGAACTTTCTAAAAAGAAGATAGAATTATCTCAACATATTTCTATTGAACTTTCTGATTTAATTAAAGAAGACGCTTTTATTAATAAAATTGAAAATATTTTAACTGATGAAATGGCTAAAAAACTTATCAGTGATTGTCTAGATAACGGCTTCAAATTCAAAGATGAATTTAACAATCATTTTATCTGGATTTCTTAAATCATGTAACATCATGATAATCTCTTAACACTAATATAATAATTATAAATATTAACTGATTCTATTGACTTTCAGCCAATTTTATAATTTTTTTGATATTTCTTACTAATATATAACTCAAAATAAAATAAAAATATATGTTACTAAAAGTAGGATCTAAAGGAAATGAAGTGAAACAACTTCAAGAAAAATTAGGTTTATCAGCAGATGGTTCTTTCGGACCTGGTACAGAAAAAGCAGTTAAATCTTGGCAAACAGCTAACGGATTAACAGCTGATGGTCTTGTAGGAGACGGTACTTGGAGTAAAATGTTCGGTGGTGCTGTAGCACCAGTTGTAGCGGCTCCTGTTTCTAATGTTGTTATTCCCCCAAGTAGTTTTAAACTAGAAAAATTAAAAGGACATGTTCCTGATGCTGTTATTGCTCAAATACCTGACACAGCAGCAAAATTCAATATTACTAATCCATTAAGATTGGCTCACTTCTTGGCTCAATGTGGTCATGAAAGTGGAGGTTTCAAAGCAGTTTCTGAAAACTTAAATTATTCAGCAAAAGGTTTAGTTGGAACATTTGGTAAATACTTCAACTCTACAACAGCGGCTCAGTATGAAAGAAAACCAGAAATGATTGCTTCAAGAGTTTATGGTGGTAGAATGGGTAATGGTGATGAGGCTTCTAAAGAAGGTTATAAATTCAGAGGTAGAGGTTATATTCAATTAACCGGAAAATCAAACTACACAAACTTTGCTAAATTTATTGGTGAAGATACAATTGCTAATCCAGATTTAGTTGCTACTAAATATCCTTTAGCTTCTGCGGCTTTCTTCTTTGACTCAAATAAATTATGGTCAATTTGTGATAAAGGTGCTGATACGGCTACAGTGACTGCGGTTACAAAAAGAGTAAATGGTGGTACAATCGGTTTAGATGATCGTATTAAACATTTCAATGAGTATTATGCTTTACTTAGATAATAAAATTATAATAACAAAAAAGGGAAGATAAAACTTCCCTTTTTTTATTTTAAATAATTAGTAACGTGATTGAATCTTTTTTTTATAAAATCAGATATTATCTGGCATTTCTCATAATCCTCTCTATCTTCAAAATATTCTAAAACTTCTTCAATCTGTGATTTTTTATAAGGCTTTAGTTTATCATCGAATGGTTTATCTTTTGATATTCTATTATAAATCTCAATCATAAAAGAATTTAAAGTTTTCAATTTAGTATAACTCATTTTATTACTTGTTATAGTTGTTTAAAAATTCCTTTTCTTCTTCAGTTAGATTTTCAATACCTACTTTATTAATTTTATCTAAAATATCATCAATATCTAATTTGGTATTGTTTTTATTAATTATCTTTTGAATATCAGATTGGTCTTCACTCATAGATTTCATCATGTTTATAGATTTTTCTTTTAATTCTTGAAATGAAACACCGAATGACCTTTCAAAATCTTCTCTATAAAAAACTAAACCTAAAATTTCAACAACATCAACAATTCTATGGTAATGAACTCTATTTATTGAAGTCATTATTTCATTTAATAATTCTTCATCTACTAAATCGGAAGTCATTATTAATTTATCACCTTTGAATATATTTAATTGATTTTCTTTTTTATCTAAAAAATAAATAACATCAACTCTACCATAGTCTTCCAATTTAACACCTATATAAACAGTGTTATTTACTCTAGTTTTGAATCTAGATTTTTTTGTATTAACTTTTTCTAAGATTTGTTTAAATTGTTTGTTTCTGTCAAGAATTAATTTATTGTGAGCTATCTTTTCAGATAGTTTGTTTGACCAGTTTTTCAATAACCCGCCTAAAAAAACACCAGCAAAAAGAAATAATAAGTAATTAAATATCATAGTTTATATATTTGTTTTCTAATTTTTACTATTAAATTGTTAATAAATTCAATATCTATACTATCTGGTAGTTCAGAATTATCAAAAAGTTTATCAACTTCTATAATCTCTTTTTCTACACTATCAATTAAAGTTTGTAAATCAACTTCACCTTTTCTAATAGCAATCAAATCTTTAGCATTTGGTCTACGAACAATTATACCTTCACCTTTAGCAATTTCTTTAGCCATTTCCATAAGTCTCTTACAATGTAGCATATTCTTACCATCAATTTTTTGACCGTGAGATTTAACATCTACCCAACGAGATTCATTTCTTTGTTCCAACCAAGTTTGGTAAGACTTGTAATCATTACAATGTTGAGTATAACCATCTTTGTTATAAGTAATAACACAGATAGGTTTCTCACCTTTTGGAATAGAAGAAAGTCTTAGTTGATTTGATTCAGCTGAGTTAAGACCTTCTCCAGTTTTAACTAAACCTTTGTAACCAAACCCCATATATTGTCCGGATTCTTTTCGAATATTAATTAGAGTTTTACGAGTAGATTCTGATACACTTTCAGAAAACATACAAAAAGCATCTTTATCAAAATAAACAGCATAAATATCTCTAGCATTTGGAACATTTACAACACCAATGAACTTTTCTTCATATCTATCATTGTTCCAAACTTTCCAAGGAATAGACTTTTCACCTTCTATAACATAAACAAAATCAAGAACTTCTTTACGAGTTACTTTATCTTTTTCCCAGTTTTGTTTTTTATTCTGACCTTTTGCTTTAGAAATTTGTTGTTTAGCATAACCACCAAAAGATTTAGCACAAATTTTAGTGATAAATTTTTCTTTATCATTTAAAATTAAATCAAAAGCAGGATCTTTGTAAATAATACAGTCTTCTGGAGTATTAAGAAGTTCAAGAACAGTAGGGTTATTACTTCCTAATAGCTCAAGAAATCTACGAATTTCATAGATTACAGTATCATTAGTATCATCATTAATTTGTTCAGTATATTTATTTCCTAAAATATCATTCATAGACTGAATAAAAACACCAGAATAATCAGTGTCTGATGTCTCAACATTAGTTCCATAAGCATGAGATCCACGAATAACAAGGTATAGTGGTTTAGCACCAGGTGACTTTTCTTCAATAAGTTTAAGTAGTTCTTCTTTCATTTTTAAATTATGAATGACAAAGATAGATATATTTTTTCTAAATATCAAATAAAGATTCTACGAATTTAATATATAAGAAAAATAGATAGATTTAAATGATAATAGGTACTTATAGTGGCGGTAGTGCTTCAGCATATGAATATTCAACTTTTCCTGAATTATTAAATCAGATACCTGATAATTCTGGTAATTTAATTGAGGCTATTAATGTTAGAAATTCTGTATATACGTTATGGCAAAGAGTATCTCAAGTACAAACTGTTGCTAGTCAATCAGCATCGGCTTCTACTACATATACTAACGCAAGTCCTACACCTTATACAATTGGTGGTATTCCAGCCGGAAGTACTTTCAGTGATAAGACAATGACCGAGATGTGGGATGCTTTATTATATCCTTATATACCACCTTCTGCTTCTTTAAGTGGTGGTAATACAAGAGAATTTGGTAGTTCTAATGATATTACATTAAGTTGGTCAGCTACTAAAGGTAACAAAAATGTAACCGCTATTACGGTTTGTGTAGGTAGAGTTGATCAAGAATCTATAACACTTACAACAATTAATAGTACAGGTAATCAATCAAGTATAAAATCTAGTAACTCTACTTCTAATATAAATACAACATTTTTTATGACAGTTACAGATATTCCTAATGGTTCAAGTACTGTTTCTGCTCAAACTACGGTTAGTTGGAGCGCGGCAGTTTATTGGGGTAGAACAACATCGTTTGCTTTACCAAGTATGTCTATTGTTGGTTCACAACCTGCTTGGGCTGATGGAGCTGGTGTTGGTTCTGGTAAAAATCTATCTGGATCAAGAGCAGCTAATTATAATGGTATAAACGGCAACAGTCAATATTTAGTATTTGCTTGGCCATCATCATATGGTACACCGACATTTACTGTAAATGGTCAGCCATTTACATCGGTGTCAAAAATAGGAAATGGAGTTTCTCACACAAATATGCATGGTTATACTTCCAATTATGATGTTTGGATTACAGATACTACACAAGCTAATGTGCTAACATCATTTATAATAAGTTAAAATAAAAAAATAAAAAAAGTATGCCAGGAAGATATGATTTAGATAGTTTAGGTAGGTACAAAGGAACACTAGTTGGAGCACCTATTAGAATTAATAGTCCAGCTGAAGTATATGCTAGTGCCTATGCTACAGAAATTATGGGTGGTTTACATGTCGCTACTGCGAGCTCGGATAGAAATAATATCATTGAAGCTAGAAGAGATTGGGGTATGATGTGTTATGTTATAAATGAAAACAAAACATATCAACTTACTTATGGTAATGTCTCAACTAATTTGACGGATGATAGTAACTGGGTTGAGTTCACTAGTGGTAGCGGTGGTGGTAGTGTTATTCATTTAGATGCTTATACAATAGATGGACAAGGTTATACCGCTTCTGGTACAAATACAATACCATCTTATAGTCAAGACGCTTTATATATTGTTAATTTTACTTCACCAAATGTTGGAGCAAGTGTTTCTTTAGATATTGATTCTTTAGGTCAGAGAGTTATTAAAAAAACAGATGGCTCTTCACTGACAAATATTAGTTCTGGTGAATTAACTACAAATTATCAATATTTAGTTACTTATAATGGTACAGAGTTTGAATTATTAAATCCTGGTAGTGGAGCTGGTTCTGGTTTGAGTAATAAATATTACATAAGTAATACAGAAACTGTAACTGTCCCATCAGCAAATCAATATTGGATTTATGGTGATTTAACACTTGATGGTGATATAGATAATTATGGTCATGTAATTGTTGCTAATGGAAGTCTAAATATCGGATCTGGTGCTCTTAATAATCTTGGAGGAACTTATTCAAATATTTATTTTGCTGAAATAAATGGTTTAGGTCAAGCAAATTATGTTCCAAGATGGACTACATCTTATATGTTGACAGCTTCTTCATCTATTTATGATGATGGTAATCAAGTTACTATATCAGCTCCTACTTTTTCAGTTTCGAGTAATCTTTTGTTGTCAAATGGTGCTAATAATGGTTATATCTTAACATCTGATTCAAATGGTGTTGCTACTTGGCAACAAGGTGTTACTAAATACTCGGCTACATTTTCATTTGGAGCAAATGCGACTCAATCAATAGCTCATAATTTAAATAGTAGTGCTATAATATTTAACTTTTGGGATGAAGATACTGGATTTCCAGCTACTGTCAATGTTCATAAGTATGATTTAAATACAATAGAGGTTATGTCAACTGTTGCCGTTGCTAATGGTAGAGTTGTTATAATATCATAAAAAAATAAAAACAAGGAATGTCTCATAATGTACAAACTAGCTTAGTTGTAACAGGTCAACAGGGTTTACCTCCGTTTAGAGCCATCAGTAATAGTGGTTTAGACGCTTTTGCTGTAGGTGCTGATGGCTATGTCTATCTTTATAATGTTGATGTAGCAACAGTTTCTCCTACTTATAGTTTCCTTGTTTTAGGTGCTGGTGGTAAAGTTGAATACACTTCAATGTTTTCTACGGGTGGTCCATCTCCTGGTACTTCTTTAGATGTTGTTGATTATATTACTGGTGAAACATTTAGCTCAGTATCTACTATGATATTTAGAGGTGGTGTTGTTAGTGTTCCTCCATCTGGAACGGCTAGTGGTGTTACTGTTACTGGACCTGCTCCTGTTGTGACTGTTTGGATACCGGCTCCTAATTATGTTGGTTATTTCACTCCATCTTTGGGATCTGGTGCTTTTACAAGATATATATCTGATCCTAGTACAAACGGTTATAATAGCACACCTGGTACTAATGGATATTATGGCACTGGTGACTGGGATCCTGCTACTAATTTTACAGCCAGTACTACTAGAAATGTGACAAATTCTTCCGGAAGTTTGACATTATTTACCGAGTCCGAGTTTGCTTGTTTTAATACAGGTACTACAATGAGCCTTTATTTATATAATCATGATGGTTCTATTTTAAGATCTATAGTAGGTCATGTTATAAATGGCACTGGTGCTACATCACAAGGTGGACTAACACTTAATATAACTACTTTTGCTGCTGATAATGATAGATATAAAGCCGCTGCTAATGGTACAGTTAATGTTGGAAATGAGTTTCCAAATGGTGGTAGATTTAACTGGAAAGTTGTACATAATAATGGAGATGGTGTTGGTAACATAACATATGGTGTTTATGAATACACACAAACTACTCCTGTTTTTTATGATAATGATGGTTCTTCGTCAAGCTCTAATATATCAGGTGTTGTTGATTTTGATGAATTAACACCGACGCTTGTTTATTATTCAGGTGTTGCTTTTTATGATACTGGTTCTACATTCGCATTAACAGCTTCTGATGTTAATTTATTAAATGATATAACCTTTCCTACAACTAAACAGATAGATTTTTTATGTAATAATATGGCGATTAGTGGTACATTAGATGGTCATAGTAATGGTAGTAAAGCCGCTGGTACTGCTATCACTGGTTGGACAATAGCCTGGGATAAATCAGGTCTTACTTATTCAAGAACTGGTACAGTTAACTCATCTGGTGTTTATGTTCCGGGTTTTGGTACCAATAATACACTTAGTGCTTCTTATCCATCTTATATAAATTCAAGAATATATGATTATAGCTCATCTACATATAACTCAGGTAATAAAAATATGTTATTTGACACTGATCCAACAGATACTATTTATTATAATAATAATCCTTTAGATAGTGAAAATAGTAGATTATTAACTGGTAGTGTTATGAGTAATGGTAATGCTGCTTTTGTTTCAAATGTTACACTACCTTCTGATGAATTACAATATATTTTCGGTAGAGTTATTTACCCACAAGAAAATTTCACAACTTATTATCCTACTATAAATTGGACTAATTCAGTTAATTATTCAAGTTCTTCAGGTTCTAATAAAACATTTCCTGTATATGTTAGTCCTTTAAGTGGTTCGGGTACAACTAATAACGTATCATTTAATGACTATAGATGGCATGTTACCTCTTATGGTGCTGATGCTAACTTCCAAGGTCCTTCATTTACTACAAGTTTTACTAATGGTTATTTCCAATTTAGTGGTAATTTTCAAGAATCTGATTTACATTATAGTTTTACTTCAAATTCAGCTCCAGGAAATAATGACTTGGTTATACTTGTTGGTATTGACTCAAGTGGTTCTAACTCGAAGCCTGATAAGTTTTTATTTGTTTCTGGTGATCCAGCTACATATGAAACTAGACAAACACATTCAAATAATTTAGATAGTTCGCCTAAGCAAATAAAATGGTCTAAGGGTACAATTGGTGTTACTGTTTATAGAATATGGTTGTTTGTTGGATATAAAAACACTACTAGAGGAAAAAACTTATATATGTCAGATATAAGTTTCTACATATAAAAATATTAATAAAAAATGATAGATGTAAAAATAGTTAAGCAATTTAAGGACCCTGATACAGGAGTAGATATTTATATATTAAGCATTCAGATAGATAAGAATTACTATAGCATGCCTGTTAATAAAGATCAATTTCAAATAATATATCAAAAGCTAAGATCTATACAAAATAATGATCCTTTAGAATAATATATAAACTATGTCTAATCAAAACTCAGATCTACAAAGAAAAGCCGGTTTTTTTCACTCATTAGGTAAAGTTATAACTGAATATAATAACACACCTGGGAATGAAAATTATAAAAGTGCTCATAATGTCCGTTCAAACGAAGTTTGGATGGATGAGATACCTTATGCTATATTTGGCTCAGCTTCTTTATATTCTGATGGTCTTGTTGTTAGACAAATAGGTAGTGCTTCAAATTCAACTTCGGGTAATTATAATGACCCACTGAATCAATTTGACTCACAAGCATATCTATATCCTTTATCTCAAACTAATTATCAAACTTGGTTCTTAGATACAGGTACTCCAAGTGCTTTTGTTGATGGTTTCTTACCTTCTAATGAGTGGGTTAAGCCATTAATAAACCCTTCTGATGTTCCAAACTCTTCCGGTGCTCCATCTGATGGTTATCAGTTTAGAATCTATAGAAACGATGGTACTTTTATATCTTATGGTGCTGCTTATTATGATGTTGATTACTTTGCTGGTTTAATTAGATTTGATGTTGGTAAGACACCAATTGATAATGGTTCTACAAGCGGTTTAGGATTTCAATTTAGTCAGGCTTCGTTTCAGGCTATATTACCGGTTACTGATGCTACAAGAAAAGCATATATTCAAAGTACAACTACTGGTGGTCCAAGAGCAGTTGCTTGGCAATATGTAGGTCAAAGATTATCTAACTATACTTTTACAGGTGGTGGATCTTTTTCATTCATTAATAGCCCAACAATTGGCTTTACACAAAGTGGTATAACTTATTCTGCTTATATAATAGATGGTAGTTTAACAGCTTCGATGTTAAATACTGGAGTAAGTGGTGGTGCTACTGCTGGTTATGTTCTTTCAAATACAGGAGATGGTAATTTTGCTTGGGTTCCTGCTGGTGCGGGTGGTTCAACTGGAACCTCTGGTTCATCTGGAACAAGTGGAACTTCTGGAACAAGTGGATCATCAGGAACCTCAGGTACAAGTGGGGTCTCTGGATCTGCTGGAACATCTGGTTCATCTGGAACAAGTGGAACTTCTGGAACAAGTGGTACATCAGGAACAAGCGGAGTCTCAGGATCAAGTGGTACATCCGGTACTTCTGGTACAAGTGGAACTTCTGGTACTTCAGGAACAAGTGGTGTCTCCGGATCTGCTGGAACATCTGGTACAAGTGGAACATCTGGTACTTCAGGAACAAGTGGTGTCTCCGGATCTGCTGGAACATCTGGTACGTCCGGTACTTCTGGTACAAGTGGAACATCTGGTACTTCAGGAACAAGTGGAACTTCTGGAGTTTCTTCATCAGTTGAATTTCATAATACAGATACTATTACATTTGCTACACAAAGTATACCTGGTGGTTTATCTGCTTCTGCTTCTATTAATCTAGGTAGTCTAACTGCTTCTCATTTAAATACCGGAGTGAGTGGTGGTGCCACCGCTGGTTATGTTTTATCAAATACAGGAGACGGAAACTTTGCTTGGGTTGCTCCTGGTGCGGCTAGTGCTAATCTTTCAGTTTCTGATTATAGTAATGGTACTACATTTAGTAATATTCAAAATATTATATTTAGAGGAGGTTTAGTAACCACACCAACGCCAACGCCTGGTAGTACCGCAATGGGTGTTTTAGCAGGAGCACCGACAAGTTCAAATAGTGTTACTGTTTGGATACCAGCTCCACCTCAAGCGGTTTATGCTTCTCATTTTAATACTACTGATGGTAATACTACAGGTACGGTTACTAGAACTTTATCAACATCTACCGTTAGAATAAGTTCACCAACAAGTGAGGGAGTGCCATTTGAAGTTGGAAGTTCTCCTAATACATCTTGGGCTTCTCAAAGTCAGCCAGCGACTACAGGATCAACTCCTACTTTTCAAACACTTGGTTTAGTTACTGGTTTTAGTGATAATTCTGGTGGTGATGCTAGAATTATAGTTGATATATTTAGAGGAAATGGAACATCTACTTTTTCAACATATACAACACCTACTTTATATCAGAATGGCACACATACTAATAGTGCTGGTATATCAGTAACTATTGGATCATATGCTGTTGATGATAGTGGATTTCCTGCTATTTATACAACAAAATATAAAGCAACAGTTAGTGTTTCTGTAAATATGTCTACAATATTTGGACTTTATTCCTTAGATGGTGGTAGATATTCTGTTAGAATTAAATTTATTACAGATACATCTACCGATGGTGGTAGTACATATACAGCTACTTCTGCTGATGTATTTTATGATACTAACCCAAATACGCCATCTATTGGTGGGTCAACTACAATAATAGAGTCTACAAATTCATCTAATATTTTAACTAAACATATTAGTGGTGTTGAGTATTATATAACTGGTTCTCAATTTGAGCTAACCACAACTAGTATTAACAATTTAAATAAAAATACTCAGGGTTTTTCCAGTGGTGTTACTAAAAATTTCACTATAACAGGAACCAACTATAATCTACCTACTTATAATTTACAAGCTTGGTTACCAAGTGTTGGTACTTTTGTTAATTGGAGTAATTTATACACCAACACTGGTATTACATATTCATATACAAGTTGGACAATATCAGCTTCTAGTACATTTAGATACAGAGGTGCCGCGGCCGTAGCCTCATCACAACCTTTTGATCCTTGGGCCAGTGGAAGTGCTGCTAATTCAACAGGAGCTTCTGTTTTAATTGACCAAGTTTCGGATAATTCAACTAGATTGGGTGAAAGTTTTACTGGTGAAACAGAAAGATTAGTTAGAGGTTCATCTACATATTCTGTTTGGGATTCTACCACTACTTTAGGTACTTCTATATCTAATCAAACTGGTACCGGTCCTTTCTGTGATGCTTGTGTTGTGGGTGGTTATTTAGTTAGACCTGATAAATATTTTTTATCTGCTGGACTTACTACTTTACAACCAAATTTAACAAGTTACAAACCAGATAAGAATGGTACTAATCCAAATTATTCATCACATACACAGATATCTACTTATCATAGAAGATTTTATACAGCCTCGGCTTTAAATATTCCTTCATTTATTATGACATTTAGTGGTACTGTTACTGGATATACTGATTTTAATGCTGCTTTATCAGCTTCACAATTAAAAGTTTATATTAGAAGAATATCAAGTCCTACCGGTAATTATGGACCTACTTCTAATCCACTTTGCTTACATGGATCTAATTTGTATAACTCAGGTGTTTTTGATGATAATGGTACTACGGATACTGCTGCTACTGCTATAAGAACTACTAATACTGGAAATGCTATATCTGCTACATTTGGTGGTTTCCCAGCAAATACAGGTTTTTGGATGGAACTTCAAATAGTAGATTCTGCTATAAAAATTGATTATATTAATGTAACTCTTACTTTTTCTGATAATACAACAGATTCTTCAGCTGTAGGTGCCGGGTAAAATAAAAAATAATAAAATAAAATGGATAATACATTTAAACATTCAGTTTCATTAAAATTAAATAAAAAAGCTGGTTTAGCGCATCTTTCAATTAGGTCATCTGATTATAAGGTTGAAGTGTTTAAGTTACACATTTCAGACATTGGTAGCATTCTCATGCAATTTTCAGATGCGATGAGAGACCAAGATGGTCCGGATGAGGTAGTAATTGAACCTGAAATTCAAAATAATTCACAAGAAGACACAGGAATGGTATCCTAAATTAAATATA
>B570J14230_10000006_pt1 | contig 82590 bp, 86 predicted proteins | sample LakMenepilimnion_3_FD_14230 | JGI IMG/M metagenome (IMG submission 14230) | reverse complement strand
AGGTTCCCATCAGGAAAATCCCACAATGGTCGCTCCCCTGCAATCGGCTTGTATACAACGTTAATTCTCTTCGATATATCTTGTTGAACAAATCCATAGAGGGTTGCATTAGAAGCATCGACTAAGCGACCTTCCACAACTAACTCACCAGATAGAAGATCATCTTCTGTCATCAGATCGTCACGCTCAATTCGCACGAGGACAGATATGTCCATCGATATTGATAGGACCACCACAGAACATGCAAGGTTGACGTCCAGCCTTGATGACACCCGCAGCACGCGAAACAAACGTTCTCACTTGAGTTGGTGTAAGAGTAAGACGAACGATAGGTGGAGCTTCGCTGATGTCATCTCCAGCAATCTCTTCAAAGATCTCTTCACTGTCATCATTCGAAATCCCTTGCGCTTCAAACTTGATCATCTGGGTATCAAACTGCCACGTAATGGCCATAACGCCTAATCGGAATTCGGATTCCACAGGAGTGTCCAATGGCTCGGAATCTCGTACTAATGCACCTTGCGTAATGCGTGCCTCTTTAAGGATCTCCGAAAATCTCTCTGTGAGAGCCTGTGACTGTGTTTTTTCAAGAGAAAAAGAGAACACTTGACCAGCTTTTCGAACTTGGATGAAGAACTCTCGCTCGCCGGGCTGTCCCACCGTCCCCAGGACGAATCGGTCGACCTCATCAAGGTTATAGACACGTCTAGACACCAGAGCCGCCTCCGATTACACGACGGTTTCGCAAGTTGGGGGTTTTCTTAAAAGAGGAAGGAGATGTTGGCAGATTCAGTTGTAAAAGCGAGCGCTCTGATCCATTCCAGTCAATAACTGTTAATGAGCATGGATCAACAATGATTCGTTGAAAATCATCAATCTCCATGTTGAGCGCCTTTGCGGCTGCAAGTTTGATGATATCCCCGTGTGAAACGATAAGAATCCGTTTCTTCGGAAATTTTCTAGATAGTTTGTTGAGTTGACGCTCGACTCGATTAGCGGCGCTGGTAAAGCCTTCTCCTTGCGGGAAAGTAAATTGCGACGGAGTTCTTTGGATAATTTTCCAACCGCTCTCTTTTCGAAGCTCCTTTAATGAACGTCCGGACCATTCTCCATAATTCATCTCAAGAAAAGCCGGATCTTTCTCGACGCGCTTGTGCATCACATTAGCTACAGGCTGAACTGTCTGAAGACATCGCTCGAGTGGGCTAGACAAAATACGATCGATTGCGAATTTCCGGATAATCAAAGTAAGCGCGCGCGCTTGCCTCTCCCCCTTTTTCGTGAGAAATGTTCCTGGCAATCGTCCAGCGAGGATACCTTCGACATTGGCTGTCGATTCGGCATGACGCAAAAAGATGAACGTTGTCATGTTCGTAGGTTAGCCATTTTGCGCAAAACTCTCTCCTTCCCGAGTTTCTCCTCCTATTTTGCTAGGGTTTTTGCATGGAACAACGTCAACTTGGTCGAAGTGGTGTACGCGTAAGTCGATTGGCGTTGGGAACAATGACATGGGGACGAGACACAGATGAACACGAAGCCGCAGAGCAGTTTCGTTTCTATCTGGATGCCGGTGGGAATTTCATCGACACAGCCGCTGTCTACGGCGATGGTGATGCAGAACGAGTTCTCGGCGGTTTGTTAGGAGTTCTGGGCAATCGAGACGAGATAGTGCTAGCGACTAAGGCTGGAATAAGTTTCAAAAGTGGCGAGCGCAAGGTCGACAACTCTCGGACCTCCCTCATAAACGATCTTGAAAAATCTCTCACGCGCCTCAAGGTTGATTATGTTGATCTCTGGCAAGTTCACACCTGGGACGAGACTACGCCTTTGGAAGAGACGCTCAGCGCCATGGACTACGCGCTCTCATCTGGAAAGGCTCGCCATGTTGGAGTTTCTAATTTCTCAGGCTGGCAACTCGCTCGTAGCGCAACGCTACAAAATCCACTTTTCGGGAAAGCTCCTGTATTGAGTACGCAGAATGAGTACTCCTTGCTCAATCGACGCGTCGAGCGAGAAGTTCTTCCAGCATCTCTCGAATTGGATATCGGATTTCTAGCTTGGTCGCCGTTAGGCCGTGGTGTTCTCACCGGTAAATATCGCAGCGGATTGCCTTCGGATTCTCGCGGCGCAAGTCCTCACTTTTCATCATTCATTGCGCCATATCTTGATGAACGAAGTTCCCGAATTGTTGAAGCGGTTATGGTTGCCGCTGATGGCCTTGGTTATTCTCCATTGGAAATTGCACTTGCTTGGGTACGGGATTGTCCAGGAGTCACATCAGCCGTAATCGGAGCACGCACCGGAGCTCAACTACGTGGCGCGCTAAGTTCTGAGAACGTAAACCTTCCCATGCCAGTTCGTGAAGCCCTCGATGAGGTTTCTGCAGAAACCTATTTCTGAGTTAAGCGTTTACCAAGAAATGGTGGAGAGTTCGAGCTCCAAATTGAAGTGAATCGATCGGAACTCGTTCATCAATACCGTGGAATAACCCGACGAAATCGAGATCTGAGGGAAGTTTCAGCGGGCTGAATCCATATCCCAGAATGCCCAATTTGGCTAAAGCTTTGTTATCAGTGCCACCACTCAGGAGGTAGGGAATTGGAATGCCTTCAGGGTCCTCAGATTTGATTGCTGCAATCATGGCATCGACCAAAGCTCCTCCAAATTCCACCTCTAGTGGAATATCTGAGACCAAACTTTCAACAGTTACATTCTCTCCAACTAGTTTGCGAACAGTGTCGAGCAACTCGGCTTCATAACCAGGCAAGGTTCGACCATCCACTACCGCGCTTGCAGATTGAGGGATGACATTAGCTTTGTAGCCCGCCTCAAGCATTGAAGGATTAGCTGTGTTATTGAGAGTCGCACCAATCATCTTCGACATCGAACCAACTTCATTGAGCAAAGGCTCTAGATTATTCGGATCGTAAGATTTTCCAGAGAGCTCTGCAATTTTCTTAAAGAATACCTCGTTCGTTTTTGTGATTCTCTGTGGCCATTGAAAATTCCCGATTTTTGAAACCGCATCAGCAAGCCTCGTAACTGCGTTTTGATTGTTAATGACAGATCCATGACTGGCTACTCCGGTAGCAGTGAGTTTCATCCATTCGATTCCCTTTTGGGATGTTTCAATCACATAAACGCGTTTACCCGATGTGAGAGTAAGAGAGAAGCCACCAACTTCAGAAATAGTTTCTGAGCAACCAGCGAAAATTTCGGGATGTTTATCGGCCATCCATCGAGAACCATAAATACCACCAGCCTCTTCATCGGCGAAGAAAACGATGACAATAGTTCTATTGGGGCGATAGCCATATCGAGCCCATAATCTGAATACCGCAAGCATCATGGCATCCATATTTTTCATATCAACAGCGCCTCTTCCCCAGATACAACCATCCTTAATCACTCCTGAGAAGGGATCTACAGACCAATCAGCGGCATTTGCTGGAACAACATCTAGATGACCATTGACAACCAATCCAGCGCGAGTTGCATCTGTTCCCTCTATTCGCGCAACAACTGAGCATCGATTAGGCGCACTCTCATATATCTTCGATTGGATTCCAACCTCAGAGAGTTTTGCGGCTACGTATTCGGCAACTGCCTTCTCGTCGCCTTTTCCCTCACCGAAATTTACGCTTGGAATCTGTATCAATTCTTGGCAAAGAGTGACTACGTCGGCTTCGAGTTCTGAGCGTTGGGCATCATTGAGAATCATGGGCTAAAGTATGCCCTCTCATTGTCCGGGTGGCGGAATTGGCAGACGCGCTAGCTTGAGGTGTTAGTTCTCGAAAGGGATTAGGGGTTCAAGTCCCCTCTCGGACACGGTTTTATAGATACGCTCCCGCCGTGAGCGCTACAGCAAATGAGATGACCCCCCTAGGTCGTGCTTTATCCCTGATCGCCGATGTGCCTGACTACCCCAAACCAGGAATTCTCTTCAAGGACATAACCCCATTGCTAGCCGACGGACCAGGTTTTGGCGTAGTCATCGATGAATTTGCTAGATCGATCAGGGCGCTTGATCAAAGGATTGATGCCATTGTGGGTATCGAAAGCCGCGGCTTCATTCTTGGCGGCGCTATTGCCAAAGCGCTGGAAATTGGGTTCGTAACAGTTCGAAAGCCTGGAAAGTTGCCCCGCGATGTTTACCGCAAAGAGTATGCGCTCGAGTATGGATTTGATGCCCTCGAACTTCATAAAGATCTCTTAACATCTGATGACAATGTGATTATCGTCGATGATGTGCTTGCAACTGGTGGCACAGCGCTTGCCTGTCATGACTTGGTTGACATCACTGGAGCAAAGGTTGCGGCGCATCTTTTCCTTTTAGAAATTGAATTTCTGCAAGGCCGAAAACTTATCTCCGAGACGCACCCTGACGTTGATGTAATTTCTCTCTTGAGGGCGTAACCATGGCTGAACTCATTTACTACTGCGGCACTATGGATAGCGGTAAATCCACTCTTGCCTTACAGACCGCGCACAATCATGAATCGCGTGGTAGAGCTGGTTTACTTTTCACAAATCGTGACAGAGCTGGATCAGGAAAAATTTCATCGCGCCTTGGATTAACTTCTGAAGCCTTAGAAGTCTCTGAAGAGATGGATCTTCATAAGTTCGTGGTTGACCAACTCTCGGCAGGGCGTCGCATTGACTATGTCATCTGTGATGAGGCCCAGTTCTATGCACCCTCTCAGATTGAACAATTAGCACGTATTGCTGATGGACTCGGCATTGAGGTTTATGCCTTCGGCATTCTTACCGATTTTCGCACCAAGCTATTTCCAGGATCCGCGCGTCTCGTTGAACTTGCCGATCGGGTACATACCCTGCAAGTTGAAGCTCTTTGCTGGTGTGGTGAACGGGCTACACACAATGCTCGAACTATTGGTGGCGTTATGGTCACCGAAGGTGAGCAGGTTGTGGTTGGAGACACCAACGGAGCAAATGAAGTTGCGTACGAGGTGCTCTGCCGGCGACACCATATGCGCAAAGTAACTGCACGAAATTCTGGCGCTGCGCACCAATCGATTGACCCGTTACCCTTTAACTAGATTGCCCTTAGGCTCACCCCATGCGAACTACTTTAAGGAGAATCCCCTAATGAAGACTCGTGGTTACGCGGCGTTGTCTGCGAAAAGTAACTTAGTTCCCTTCGAATTCGAAAGACGTGAACTGGGCTCCCACGATGTCGGCTTTGCTATTGAATACGCGGGAATTTGTCACTCTGATATTCATCAAGTTCGCGAAGAATGGGGCCCAGCGCTTTTCCCAATGGTCCCAGGACATGAGATCGTGGGAACAGTTACTTCTGTTGGTGCGACAGTCAAGAAATTTCGAGTGGGAGACCGAATTGGCGTCGGAGTATTTATTGACTCTTGTCGCAAGTGCAGTAATTGCACGCGCGGACTTCAACAGTATTGTCTAGAAGGAATGACTGGAACCTACAATGGTTACGAACGCAATACTCAAACTATTGCCTATGGTGGTTATTCGAATAATTTCGTTATTGACGAAAATTACGCGGTTACAGTCCCGACCAATCTTGAGATGAGCGGCGTTGCTCCCCTTCTATGCGCCGGTATCACTCTGTACTCGCCAATTCGGCATTGGAAAGTGGGCCCTGGATCAAAAGTCGCAGTCATGGGTCTGGGCGGTTTAGGGCATATGGGGGTCAAGTTCGCCGCCGCCTTAGGAGCAGAGGTAACTGTTTATTCACACTCTTCGCATAAGGAAGCTGACGCGCGCAACATGGGAGCTACTGATTTTGTTGTGACCAAAGGCAATGAATGGCATAAACCGCTACGAAAAAGATTCGACCTAATCCTGAATACTGTATCTGCAGATATTGATTTGGATCCTTATCTATCAACGTTGGCAACAGATGGAACCCTTGTGATCATTGGATTGCCCGGAAAGCCTTACGCAATCAATGCTGGAAGTATGCTCGATGGACGACGCTCAATTGCCGGTTCGATGATTGGTGGCATGCCGGAACTCCAAGAAATGCTCAATTTCTGCGGCGAGAAGAACATCTTGAGCGATGTGGAAGTTATTGAAGCGGACTACATCAATCAAGCCTACGAAAGAACAGTCGCAAGTGATGTTAAGTATCGGTTTGTGATCGATGCTAAAACATTTTAGAAACGACTAACTGCTGTTGCAATAATTGGTGCAAAGGCGAGCGCGGGAAGAAGATCGCCAATCGCCATTGCCTTAATGTTTAACAGCTTTAAACCAATACCCAGGAGAAGCACTCCGCCAGTAGCGGTCATGGCCTGAACTTGGTAATCCGAAAGAATAGCTCCTAAACCGAAACCAGCCGCCGTCCATGCAAACTGATACACCCCTACGGGCAAGGCAGACATTGCAACTCCCCAACCGAGGGCGGCAGCGAACGCAATCGATGTGAAAAAATCGAGAATACTTTTCAGGGTTAACTGCTCTATACCTGTAGACATTCCATCACTGATGCTGCCCAGGATTGCCAGAGGTCCAATCGCGAAAATCAGCGAAGCGCTGACAAAGCCTTCAACAAAGGGTGAAGATCCATCTTTATCAAATCTGCGCTTCAACCTAACACCAAGATTCTCCAACCTTGCTTCGATCTTAAGCAGCGAACCTAGTAATCCTCCGATCAATAAAGACGACAGGACAACTAAGAGTGGCCAACCTTGAGGTAGTGCGTCAATGAGTTCAACTTTCCATAGAGCTGCGATGGCAGATGCTGCACCGACGAGAGTTATAGCTCCCAAAACATCAGTCATGAGATTTCGGGTACGTTCCGAAAGTTTGTTTCCTGCCAATATTCCAAGCGCGGAACCAGCCAGGATCGCAACAATATTGAGGACGGTTCCAAATCCAACAAACATGAGAATGAGTGTAAAGCATTTGTGGTGTACGGTTCTTTGGTGCGCGAGTTTATCGAACGGTTAAAACCACATAAGACTGTCCCCGCAACTCCATGGACAGCCGCACATCGTTGGGATCTCTCCCCTTCTCGCGTAGCTATTCTCATTTTTGGTCTCTTCATTTTCGGTATCGGAGATAGCCTGCTCATAGTTGCTGAACTCGGTAACGCTCCATGGTCCGTGCTTGCTCAAGGGATTGCGCTGCGAACACCACTTTCGGTTGGAGCAGCAACTTTTCTTATCAGCGGAATAGTTTTAGCGCTTTGGATTCCGCTCAAGGAAAAACCTGGATTCGGAACTCTGGCAAATATTCTGGTTATCGCCACGGCAATTGATATCGGAATAGCCTTTATTCCCCATCCAGATCTCGTGGCGCTCAAACTCTTGTATGTTCTCGTAGGTATTGCTCTAGTTGGAAGTGGTTCGGCTCTTTACATCACCTGTGGGCTGGGACCTGGTCCCCGTGATGGCTGGATGACTTCTATGCATCGTCGGACAGGAATCCCGGTGGGTCGAGTACGAATGGTTATTGAAGTGACGGTACTTATTCTGGGCGCACTGCTGGGAGGGACGCTAGGGCTCGGAACTGCGCTTTTTGCCCTTCTCATTGGATATTCCGTCGCAACCTCCTTTGGTGTCGTTGCCCGTCTTACTAGCAAGTAACACATAGGTTTGGACCATTCCCCTCAGCCTGTGGACTGACTCCACTCGGTGTCGCAACCACCACCGTTAAAAAATTAGCGCCATCCCATTTTGGGATGAAAGGAAGAGCATGCTCGATTCATACTTCAAAATCTCGCAACGCGGATCCTCAGTAGCTCAAGAGGTCCGAGGCGGAGTAGTTACCTTCTTCACGATGGCCTACATCGTCGCACTCAACCCATTGATCATCGGTCTTTCTAAAGATGCTGATGGCAAATATCTCGGCGGCGGAGATGCGCCAAATCTCGCACTCATCGCTGCTGCTACTGCTCTCGTTGCTGGAGTTCTCTCCATCCTCATGGGCCTTGTGGCAAATTTCCCACTCGCACTCGCTACCGGCTTGGGCCTGAACACCTTCGTGGCAGTTGGTATTGCTTCGAAAATGACTTGGGCTGATGCAATGGGACTTGTCGTACTAGAAGGAATCATCATTCTGGTCTTGGTACTTACCGGGTTCCGTACCGCGGTCTTCCGTGCAGTTCCTACCCAGTTAAAGATTGCAATCTCAGTCGGTATCGGCCTCTTCATTGCTCTCATCGGTCTTGTCGATGCGGGCTTCGTCCGCCGTACTGGAACAGGTCCCGTACCAGTAACTCTGGGAAATAACGGAGAGCTCGTTGGATGGCCTGTAGTGGTCTTTGCCTTCGGCCTTTTCCTAACAATCGGTTTGATGGTTCGCAAGATTAAAGCGGCTCTTCTTATCGGAATTATCGTTTCTACTGGTCTTGCTATTGCAATCGAAAGCGCTTTCAAGATTGGTCCGTTGTTCAACGGAGCAACCGGTGAAGTGAATCCAAAAGGCTGGAACTTGAACGTTCCTGCAATGCCAGAATCTGTCGTCGCCACACCTGACTTCGGACTACTCGGATCATTTAACCTATTTGGTTCCTTTGATCGCGTGCCGTTGATCACTGCGCTACTTCTTGTCTTCACACTTCTCTTGGCGGACTTCTTCGACACCATGGGAACCATGACAGCTATTGGACAAGAAGCAGGCCTCAACGACAAGGATGGAACTCCTCCAAATGCTGATCGCATCCTTCTTGTTGATTCTCTTGCCGCTGTTGCTGGTGGAGCTGCCGGAGTCTCATCCAATACTTCTTACATCGAGTCGGCTTCAGGAGTTGGCGAAGGTGCTCGAACAGGATTGGCATCGGTTGTTACTGGCGCTCTCTTCCTGCTCACCACATTCCTCGCTCCACTTGTTGCAATCATTCCTTACGAAGCCGCAACCCCTGCACTCATCATCGTTGGCTTCTTGATGATGACTCAGATCAAATCAATCGACTGGGATGATTATGGAATTGCAATTCCAGCCTTCCTAACAATTATCTTGATGCCATTCACCTACAACATCTCGGTAGGTATCGGTGCAGGATTCGTCTCGTATGTAGTCATTAGATTCTTGCAAGGACGCAGTAAGGATGTTCATCCTCTACTACTCCTCGTTGCCGGTCTCTTTATGATTTACTTCTTGAATAACCCAATCAATACCTGGGTTTCTTAAGACAATTGAAGAAGATAGGGCCTAGAGCAATCTAGGCCCTATTTCATTTACCAGATAATCGGTTCTCGACCTTGTAATAACAATTTTGAATTGACCGCTGAAAATGGCTTTGAACCAAGAAAACCACGATGCGCTGATAAAGGACTTGGATGAACACCCTCTACAACCATTTCAGGTGAGAAGAGCGCGCTTAGTTCTCGGGCCGAATTCCCCCAGAGAAGGGCGATTGCGCCCTCTGATGCGCACACCTCAACGATTGTCTTAGTTATATCAATCCATCCTAACTTTAAATGCGATCCGCTATCTCCAGCAGAGACCGTGAGTACCCGATTGAGCAACATTACGCCTTGGGAACTCCACTTACTCAAATCTCCATCCGCGGTGGTAGTAAAACCTATATCCGTCATGATCTCTTTCTGGATATTCATCAGGGATCCTGGAAGGCCTGACTTTCTCGGTGAAACTGCAAACGAAAGCCCCATTGCATCGTTGGAATTTGGATATGGATCTTGCCCTACTACTACGACGCGTACTTCGGTTGGGGGTATCTGAAGCGCTCTAAATACGTGTTCTTTATCGGGAAGAATTCGTTCACCAGCATCTGCTCGCCTTTGAAGTTCGGCCCCGATCTCATTGATTCTGGCTTCGTGCGGCATTAAAGCCGCTCTCCAGGATTCGGGAACTAGTGAGAAAAGCATCAAAGTTTAGAAGAGGCAAAGTAACGAGCGCCATTGAACTGTAATTGAACGCTAACTCCGAAAACCTCGGTGATGTTCTCTTCCGTCAAAACCTGAGATATCGGTCCAGCATGCGCAACGATTCCATCCTTGAGAAGCAAAGCGTGTGTGGTTCCGGCTGGAATCTCTTCAATGTGATGTGTCACGATTATCGTTACCGGTGACTGCTCATCGCTTGTGTATTGGGTGATGCGATGAAGGATGTCTTCGCGACCGCCAAGATCGAGCCCAGCGGCGGGTTCATCCAAGAGCAGCACCTCGGGATCTGCCATAAGCGCGCGTGATATCTGAACTCGCTTCTTTTCGCCTTCGCTAAGCGTTCCGAAAGTTCGTTCTGCTAAATCTCTTACGCCAAAAGTTGTGAGCAAAGCTTTTGCTCGAGATTCATCCCATAGGTCATACTCTTCTTGCCAGCGCCCGGCGATCGCATACGCAGAAGTCAAAACAATATCAATCACGCGTTCTTCACTTGGAAGAATCTCCATCATCGCGCTAGATGTAAAACCGATTCTTGGACGCAATTCGAAAACATCTACAGCTCCCAGACGATTTCCCAGAATAGAGACCTTCCCCGAAGTAGGGTGTATCAAGGCCGCCAATAATTGGAGAAGAGTTGTTTTGCCGGCACCATTCGGGCCTAGTATCACCCATCTTTGACCATCTTCTACCGACCAAGTTATTGGTCCCAAAATAGTCCGATTGGCACGTCTAACGATTACGTCCTCAATCGCGAGCAGGGATTCCATAGGCAGAGAAGATACCCTCTTCGGATTCCATATTCGCTAAACTCCGCTCGTGAGCGATTCATTAGCCAAAAACCTTGTCTACAAAGCAAAAGCAATTATCCTCATAAGTGGAGTTGCGCAAGAATCTCCATCAAAGCTTATCGAAGGCGTATTGTCCACTTACGCCCTACGCGTTGACGACCTTCAAGAAATTCTTATGGAGGGTCGATATATCGGAGCATTTGCCATCTCCTTCGACCCTGCGCACACGATCGCCATTGAAGATGAGTTGAGAGAGTTGTTGAAGGAGCGAAATCTCGATATCGCTTTAGAAGTTTTATGAAGTATCGACTAGCTCTCTTTGACGTCGACTCAACCTTGATTGAGCAAGAGGTTATCGATCTCCTCGCACAAAGAACCCCTTACGGCGACAGGGTTTCTGAGATCACTCGTCGGGCTATGGCTGGTGAGATTGATTTCGACTCAGCGTTGAAGGAGCGAGTATCTCTACTTCGTGATTTACCTGAAAGTATTTTTGATGACGTAATCTCAGAGATTACTTTCTCCCCTGGCGCCCTCGAACTCATTACTTTTCTCAAGAAGCAAGGGGTCTTAGTTGGCGCAGTATCCGGCGGGTTTATCAATATTCTCGAGAAACTTTTTAAGAGAATTTCGCTTGATTATCTCAGCGCCAACTCTCTTGAGATTCAAAACGGTCTGCTGACCGGCAGAACACTTGGCCCGATAATCAATCGCAGAGCGAAAGCCGAGGCTCTTTCACACTTCGCAGAAATCTCAGGGGTATCTATGCGGGAAACAATCGCGGTTGGTGACGGTTCAAATGATGTCGACATGATCACTCTGGCAGGACTCGGCGTGAGCTATCGAGGTAAAGAGGTTCTCAATAAAGTCGCTGATGTAGTTATCGCAGATAAGGGTCTGGATTCTCTGATTGCCTATCTATAGGCGGCAAGAATGGATATCAGTAACCAGAATTCCCCGCGCTCCCACGCTCCATAATTCATCCATAACTGCGTGAACATCACTTCGCAACACCATCGCCCTAACTGCTACCCAGTCTTCTTTCTGCAAGGGAGAGATAGTTGGTGATTCCAAACCTGGGGTTAACCTGCATGCCGCCTCGAGATTAATCTTCTTAACGTCGTAATCTACGAGAACATATTGACGAGCGATAACTACGCCGCTGACTCGCCGAATCAACGTCTCAGCCTTGCTGGCTGGTTGGGCACCAATGCGACCAATAAGAATCGCTTCGCTCTGCAAGAGAACCTCGCCAAATGTTTCAAGTCCAGCTTGCTTGAGGGTGTTGCCGGTAGAGACAACATCAGCAATGACATCGGCAACGCCAAGCTTGATGGCACCCTCAACGGCCCCGTCGAGTTCAACAATAGAGGCTTCAAGATTCTTCTCTTTTAAATAGGCTAAAACCAATCGTGGATACGCAGTTGCAATACGTTTTCCGACAACAGAGCCCACTCCAGATGGAGCAGCGAACCTAAAAGAACTTTTGCCGAAATCTAATTTCATAATCTCTGTTGCTGGCGCTTGGGAATCAAGCAATAAATCGCGACCGGTAATTCCAATATCTAGCTCGCCGGATCCAACATACGTTGCGATATCTCGTGGTCGCAAGTAGTAAAACTCGACACCGTTGGTGGGATCAGTAAACGTTAAATCCCGACTATCAGTGCGCTGACGATAACCTGCCTCTTGAAGGATGCGAGATGCAGAATCCGCGAGGGATCCCTTATTTGGGATTGCGACTCTTAAAACTTCCTCATTGAATGATTTATTCATTACAGCCTCTTATAGACATCGTCGAGAGATATTCCGCGAGCCAACATCAATACTTGCAGGTGGTAGAGAAGTTGGCTGATCTCTGTGGCCAGCTCATCATTGCTCTGGTACTCAGCAGCCAGCCACACCTCACCAGCTTCCTCTAGAACTTTCTTGCCAATTGCATGAATCCCGGCATCGAGAGACATCACTGTGCTTGATTCTGCAGGACGCTCTTTCGCCAGTGCATTGAGCTGCGACCATAACTCGTCAAAAGATTTTCTACTCATAATGAGCAGAGTTTACTTCTTTATGGATGTAGGAGGTGTCGCAATTACTACGAACTTCGGAGCGCTTCAACCCGTAACTGTTGAATCATTCCCGCAGGATCCTCGGATTTATAGACCGCCGAACCTGCAACAAAGGTGTCGGCACCAGCAAGATATGCCTGACGAATCGTAGGCAGAGCGATTCCCCCATCTACTTGAAGCCAGGTTTCAGAGAGGCCTTTCTGACTTAACCATTCGCGAGCTTTTTGAACTTTGGGCATCATCGCCTCCATAAATGATTGGCCACCAAAACCTGGCTCAACAGTCATCACAAGAAGCATGTCGAGTTCCTCCAGTAACTCTTCAACTTCCTCGATAGGCGTACCTGGTTTGATAGCCAAACCTGCTCGCTTACCTTGAGCGCGTATAGCACGTAGCGTTTGAAGAGGATCGCTACAAGCTTCGAGATGAACTGTGATACTCACTGTGTTCGTGGCTGCGTAATCAACAGCCTTTGTGTCAGCAGATGCAATCATGAGATGCACGTCTACAGGTAATACGGACTGGGCAATGATCTCTAACGAACGCTCTAACGTAAAAGTAAAATTTGGAACAAATTCGTTATCCATTACATCCAAATGAAGTAAATCAGCGCTCTGGGCGACTCTGGCTATTTCATTGGGAAGATCATCAAAATTAGCATTGAGGATACTTGGGCAAATACGAATCACTTCACTCTTTCCTTTCATTCGTGAGCCCTCACTCTCGTCAGCAGCGAGATAAACATAGAATCGCAATCATCCCTATGGGTCCATAATTGTAGATTGCCATCCAAATCGGCGCGTGAATCGCCGATTGGTCTAATCTCAAAATCTGAGTGGCGCCGCAAAAAACTTCGAATTTGGAATGTGGTCTCTGCCTGGTGCGAGCTGCAGGTGACGTAAGCAAGCACGCCACCTGTTCGAAGTTTCGATGCTGCAGAGTCCAGAAGTTGCGATTGGAGTACCGTGAGATTCTTGAGGTCCTGCAAGGTACGTCGCCATCGAACCTCAGGCCTGCGTCGCAATGCACCAATTCCTGTACAGGGTGCGTCCAGCAAAATGCGTTCAAAGGTTCCAAGTTCCGTGGGGATCTCTCTCCCATCGAAACTAATAACTTTTCCGTAATGAACTACTTGTTCCACCAGCCCGGCGCGCATCTCCGAGAGTTCGTTTGCAACAAACTCTCCCCCATGAAGCTTCAAAAATGACGAGATATACGCGGCCTTGCCTCCAGGACCGGCACAGAGATCAAGCCAACGCAAACCTGATTCATGAGTTGCGAGGAATATCTCAGTTACCTCCTGCGATCCACGATCTTGAACCCCTGCACGACGTTCTCGAATCGCAGGGATAGTTCCCGGGTCACCATCCAAAACTGCTGCGACATCGCTTCCAGCGATAGCTTCTGCTCCCGCGTCGCACAGCTCTTCCTGCGATGACAAACCAGGCCAAGCAATCAAAGTGGGCTTGGCCGGGACGTTATTGGCTTGGAGAAGAGCGGAGACCTCATCTGCATTCTTCAGTGAGTCAAAATAAGAACTAACAATCCACTCAGGATGGGAGAAATTCTCTGATAGTTGATGTTGTCGATCCTCGCTCTGGGAGAGTTGATCTAGCGTCAATGAGTCTACTTTTCGTAGAATCGCATTGATAAAGCTTGCAGTTGATTTGCCAACAACATGCTTCGCTAACTCGACCGATTCATTAATGGCAGCGTAACTAGGAACACGTAGTTCCTTAAGTTGATGAACGCCAAGTCGCAACACAAGTAGAGCCTTTGAATCAATCTCCTCGATTCTCCGATCGCTGACAGCTGAGATGTATCTGTCATGCCTTCCTTTAAGGCGGAGCGATCCATATACCAACTCTGAAGCTAGAGCCCTATCTGATGCGGACAATGAGGAGCTGCTCAACATTTTAGGAAGAATCAAGTTGCTGTAAGCGCCATGTAACTCAACCTCAACTAGGGCTTCGAAGGCGAGTAAGCGCGGGTTCGCAATTGATCTCACGAAAAGTGAATTTCCTCTATGCCTTGAAGGCCGCGAATCCATTCAGCGGCGGACATCTCGCGCTTACCATCCGGTTTAACTGTGATTATTTCAAGTAATCCACTTCCGCATGCAATAGTCAATGGACTGAAGCTCACGCTAGTACCGCTGCTAAATCCACTAACATTTTCGGTCGGAGAAACACGTGCCTGGGTAATCAGGGTTCGTGTACCTGCGTATTCGCTCCAGGCCATAGGCCAAGGATTCATGGCCCGAATCAATCTATCGATTTCACCAGAGGATCTATTCCAATCTATGCGACCGTCATTTTTTACAATTTTTGGAGCATGCGTTACGCCATTGGCATCTTGTGGAGTTGGAACAATTCCATCCTCAATCATCGAGATTGATTTCAAAAGAGGTTCAATACTCTTGAAGCTCAATGCATCGAGAAGTGACGCCGTCGTATCATCGCTATTGATTGGATGCTCAACCTGCGCATATATGGGTCCGGTATCCATCCCTTGATCCAACTGAAAAATTGTGACTCCTGTGATCAAATCCCCGGCTAGTAGTGCGTGTTGAACTGGAGCAGCACCACGCCAACGAGGAAGTTGGGAAAAATGAATATTGAGCCAGCCATAACGAGGTAGCGAGAGTTCTGCCGCCTTGATTAACTTTCCGTAGGCGATTGTTACAACCAAATCCGGTCTCTGGGTTTGAAGAACATCATTAAGTTCTACGTGAGTTTTAGGTTTATGCACCATACGTTGATTCTGCTCACAGAAGTTTGCGAATTCATTTGGAGCTAGTTGACGACCTCGTCCAGCAGGTTTGTCCGGCGCACTTATAACTCCGGCTAATAACCCGGCTGACTCAAGCGCATCCAGAACTGGGAGCGCCACTTTCGAAGAAGATGCAAGAAAGATTCTCACTAAAGATTTCGTCCAAAGGTTGAATGTGGAGAAGTTCGGATCTCAGGTGCAAGTCCAGCGCTATCAGCCTCCAAGAACCAATCAGATTGACGAATCTCTTTCATAGCTACTTTTCTTAGTTCTGCTGGGAGCCGATCTATAAAGAGGATGCCGTTGAGGTGATCGGTTTCGTGTTGCAGTGCACGCGCTAGGAGCTCAGAACCTTCCACCATGATGGGCTCACCGTGCATATTCAAGCCTTTAGCAACCGCGCGCATTGCTCTAGGCGTTTCAAATGCGAGTTCTGGAAATGATAAACATCCCTCTTCGCCTTCTTGTAACTCTTCGCTTAACTCCAAAGAAGGGTTAACCAAATGTCCGAATTCATCATCCACATGCCAAACGAAAACGCGCAACGGAACTCCAATTTGTGGAGCCGCTAAACCTGCGCCTGGAGCATCAATCATCGTCTCGGTCAAATCTTTAACTAACACTCTCAGCTCTTTATCAAAATCCACGACCGGCGAAGCAGGGGTCGTGAGAACAGGATCGCCGAAAAATCGAATGGGCTGAATGGCCATTCTCAGATTGTATCGGAGCAGGGAGAGGTTTCTAAATGAAGTACGGGTCAACCTCTATTTTAAAAAGTTCCTTTTTGCTCAAAGAGCGTGCCTTTTGAAGAGCCCGTAGAGCTTTAAGAAAAGCCGAAGCAGACTCATGTTCACACTTAATGATTAGGCAATTACTCTGCTGCGAGTAAAGAGCTTCTACTTGATCACCAAATTGCAGTGAGATTTTCTGTCTTAACGACACAAGCGCTCGGGCATCGCCGGAAATACGTATCAGCCTGGCCTCAGGGGGAAGCGCGACTTCTTTGCGTTCGATAAGTTCGGCTTCAAGAGAACGGTTAACTCGATTCGAGATAAAACTCTGTGCGATGTGTTGTTGCGAAGCAATCGAGAGATAGATCGGAGAGCCTGGACTAACAAGACCCGCGAGATTGAACCAACGTTGACGTAGTTCCTCCTCCGCACGAATGAAGGGGCGACTTATCAATTCTTCTCCATCTAGAAGTACTAACGCTGAATATCCTCCGTTAACAATCGGTTCAACGCCATAGGTTGAAACTACAATCGATGGCTCTGAGCTGATGGAATCGATTGGTTTATCTGCTGTGTTTACCTTAATTGGTATGCGCGGGAATGCTTTACCAATTTCTTCATAGATTCTCTCGGCTCCCCCACGAAAAGCCATACTTTCACGAGAATCACATTCGAGACATCGCCATTGACTCGTGGTCACATCACACATGTTGCATGCATACTTTTCCTTCTGAGCAATGATGATTCTTCCACCGCAATGGCATCGAGCAACAGACTTACACTTACGACAGATGAAGGTGCTTGCGTAATTCTTTGTTGCCACACTTACGAGAACGACTCCCTTCTTTAGACCTTCACGAATCGTGGAGTGGTACGTCTCTGGAAGAGTACGAATTTTCGAACTTTTTGTGAGAATCCGCACCTTGCTTCTCACGAGTTGGAACCAGCCCTTTTCAATAAGACGCCACAACTCCAATGATGGTGCTGCTCCTACAAAGGTTATGTCGATGTGTGATAGGTCCGCGCGTAGCATCACCACATCACGCACATTCCAATACGGGGCTCTCTTATCGAAGTAGTGTTCAGAAGCTTCATTCACTACAACTATGTGATCTAGGTTTGGAAATGTAAGAAGCGCTGCGCTGCGAGACCCGATAACCAACCTATGCGATCCTTGAAGAATTTCAAGAAAGAGCCTTCGCCTCTCAGTAGGCTTGACACTTCCGTCATATTCAGCGAATTCTGTGATGCCACGCATTCTGAGTTCGTTCTTGAACTTCTCGATATCACGTTCTGTGGGCAATAAAACAAGAAGAGATGAACCCGAATGTGAAACTACGAAGTCCACTGCAAGATCAATTGCATTTTCGCCAACTCTGGACAATAGATAGTGACGACTGTATTGATCCCTTTTTCTTCCCTTTCGTGGCAATCACGTCTTGTTCGAGTGTTACATTCAGGGACAGTGGTGGCAAAAACTGCTTTAGAACATCAAATCGACGAGCGACATAACGCTCGGTTATCGCCTCAATGAGGCGTAGATCTTCCGACGATAAGGCACTAGGTAGTAGCGCCTTTGAAACGGGACGTAACCCCACGTTCTCAATTGGCTTGACCGCCGTGATTACTCCCAGTACTTCCCTCTCCTTGAATGGTACTTTGACGATGCTCCCGGACTGTATTGAGTCAACTAAATCTTCTGGGATTACATAAGAGAACGTTTGATCTAAATGAAATACATCGGTTTCAACAAAGACATCTGCTTGAAGCGTTAACCCTCCAAGTTCTTTATGTCGCGAACTGGCCGCTCTGCTTTTTTGGCGACGTAAAGAGAGTGGCTTTGATGGTGCCACGTTTACTTCAGCCCTTTACTGCAGCGCTAAGTGCATCCGCGCGATCAGTGCGCTCCCAAGTGAACTCGGGAAGCTCGCGTCCAAAATGGCCATATGCACTGGTCTTGGAGTAAATAGGACGTAGCAAATCCAAATCGCGAATAATCGCAGCTGGTCGCAGATCGAAAACCGAGAGCACGGCATCAGAAATCTGTGAGACCGGAAGGCTTTCGGTACCAAATGTTTCTACAAAGAGTCCGACGGGCTGAGCCTTGCCAATTGCATAAGCGACCTGCACTTCACATCGATCAGCTAATCCGGCTGCGACAACATTTTTCGCAACCCAGCGCATTGCGTATGCGGCGGATCGATCAACTTTCGATGGATCCTTGCCGCTGAAGGCTCCTCCTCCGTGTCGAGCCATTCCTCCGTAAGTGTCAACAATGATCTTGCGACCAGTGAGTCCCGCATCGCCCATTGGACCACCGATAACAAAGCGTCCCGTCGGATTGACTAATACTCGAACATTCTTCGCCGAGAGGTTGAACGTAGCGATGATTGGATCAATCACATGCGCCTTTATCTCAGGAGTTAACTTCTTAACAAGGTCGACATCAGGTGCGTGCTGCGATGAAATCACAACGGTATCTAGAGCAACTGGCTTATCTCCGTCGTACTCAATCGTTACTTGCGTTTTGCCATCGGGACGAAGGTAAATCAAATTACCGCTCTTACGCTCGAAGGAGAGCTTCTCCGCTAATCGATGGGCCATTGCTATGGGCAGGGGCATTAACTCGGCAGTGTCCTTCGTGGCATAACCAAACATCAAACCTTGGTCACCCGCGCCTTGCAGGTCCAAAGGATCACTGGAATGAGCTAACCGCTCTTCAACAGCATGGTCCACTCCCGCAGCAATATCTTCAGATTGCTGACCAATAGAGATTGATACGCCACAACTGTTGCCATCAAAGCCTTTATCAGAACTGTCATATCCAATATTCAGAACGGTCTGCCGGACAAGTTCATTTACATCTGCGTAACCGTCCGTAGTAACTTCGCCAGCTACGTGTACCTGTCCAGTAGTAATGAGCGTTTCACATGCTACGCGACTCTTGGGGTCCTGACTTAAGAGAGAGTCCAGAACTGCGTCAGAGATGGCATCTGCAATTTTATCGGGATGACCTTCGGTTACTGATTCTGAGGTGAAAAGTCGCTTAGCCATGCACTCGTTCCAATCTTGAGGCTACGTGTCGAATGATGCTCTTTGCAACATCGTGTTTATCGACGCTCGAGAAAGATTCAGCTGCGATATCAAGACCAATAAGCGTTCCGGTAGTTTTCTGTTCTCCAAAAATTGCCCCGGATCCAACGTTGTTGACATAGAGGAAGTCGGCGCCTTTTCGTAGCATCTTCTCTTCACCAAGTTTTAATGAATCATGGTGCGTTTCAGCAGCAAATCCGACAATTACTTGATTCGATCGCTTTCCCTGTGCAGCCTCTGCCAAGACATCTGCATTCTTCACTAGGTCTATTGCGGCCAGATTTTCTTTTTTGATTTTCTCATCTGAAAAAGTAGCAGGCTTTGCATCGGCAACTGCTGCACTCATCACGAGCGCATCGTGCTGGGGAAATTCACTGAGAACAGCCGTGCGCATTTGATCTGCTGTTTCAGTAGAAATCACTCTCGCACCTTCTAATTCGAAAGGATCAGTAGCGCCTGCAATGACTGTAACTTCTGCGCCTGCACGGAGAGCTTCATAAGCAATGGCTAGCCCTTGACGCCCGCTAGATCGATTACCAATGTAGCGAACTGGGTCGATTGCCTCTCGAGTGCCACCAGCAGTAACCAGGACTCGCTTATTCTCGAGGGTTGCGTAGGTCTTAGTTATCTCTTGAACCATAGAAATAATGGTTGCGGTTTCAGGAAATCTGCCAATGCCGGAATCTTTTCCTGTTAGTCGACCAATATCAGGTTCGATCACAGTTATTCCACGAGCGCGAAGTACTGCCACATTCTCTTGCGTAGCTGCATTGAGCCACATATTCGGATGCATTGCGGGAACAACCAGAACTGGTGCTGCCGTTGCTAGGACAGTTGTTGTGAGAAGATCATCAGCACGTCCCTGAGCTATACGCGAGATCACATCGGCAGTTGCTGGAGCGATGAGAAGAAGATCCGCCTTATCCGCGAGCGAAACATGTGAAACATCTGCGGCGTTCTCCCATACCGATGTTGAAACTGGGCGACCCGAGAGCGCCTCCCATGTTGCCTTCCCTACAAAGTTCAGGCTTGCAGAGGTAGGAACAACCGAAACTAGGAAGCCATGATCTTGTAATCGACGAAGAAGCTCGCAGGATTTATACGCCGCAATGCCCGCGCTGACCCCGAGCACAACCTCACGGCCGCGAGGGAAGGAAATCATTGCGCCAGCCATCGGCTATTTTCTAGCTTTGAGGTTCTAAGTTCTCAATTGTGAGAAGTCCATCATTGATCTCGCGCATAGCGATGGAAAGAGGCTTCTCATGAACATGAGTTTCGACTAGTGGGCCCACATATTCCAAGAGACCTTCACCGAGTTGAGAGTAATAAGCGTTGATCTGGCGAGCGCGCTTGGCTGCATAGAGAACGAGAGAGTACTTCGAACCGCTCTTATCCAGTAGTTCGTCAATCGGTGGATTTGTGATTCCATCAAGCGTAGCCACTCGTACTCCTCTATAAAGATGCAATATGCGACCTATGAAGCCGCCAAGGATACCAGTGAGTTGATTACTTCATCGACCCGATGATTGGTCAGGATATGGTCGAACTCGCCTGCTGCGGCCATCTCCGCTCGCGCTAGCGCTAAACGGGCTGCTATTCGCTCTGGGGTATCAGTACCTCGATTGGTGATTCTCGCCTCGAGTTCCGAGATTGACGGTGGCTGAAGAAAGACCATCATGGCTTCTGGCATTGCAACCTTAACTTGGCGGGCTCCGGCTATTTCAATCTCGAGCAGAACATTTTTGCCAGCGTCGAGCGCTTCTAGAACAGGTTGGCGAGGTGTTCCATATCGCGCTCCAGCAAAATCAGCCCATTCAAGAAAAACGCCTGCATCAATCATGTTTTGAAACTGCTCGTTAGAGACGAAATGGTAGGCAACGCCATCTTCTTCACCTATACGAGGTTGGCGCGTCGTGGCTGAGACTGAAAAATAGAAGTGATCCTTCTTCTTTAATTCATAAACAATGGTGCTCTTACCGACGCCCCCAGGACCAGAGAGCACTATCAACTTGCCGCGCGACATCATCGCTCTTCCTTGAGAATCTTTAACAGTAGTTCGTATTGGCTTCTACCGACGCCTTGAACTCGACGGGCGTTAGAGATGCCAGCGCGTTCCAAAACGGATGTGGCCCGAACCTCTCCGTATCCCGGCAGTGACAGGAGCAGTTCCTTGACTCGCATCTTGCGGATTGCTTGATCTTGGCTTGAAAAAGCTTCTAACCAACTACGTGATCCACTCTTTATCTCCGCTTTAAAGGCGGCCCGTATTTTCCTCGATTCGGCTGCTTTGACTAACGCAGCTCGACGCTCTTCTGTTGTGAGAGTAGGAGGAGAACCCATGTGCTCATTAAAGCAAGTTAAGCCATAGAACCTAAAATTTGGCTTACAGCCTCGCGTGGGTCAGTTGCTTGGGTGATTGGCCTGCCAATTACTACGAAATCTGAACCAGCGGCTATTGCCTCTCGTGGTGACATCGTGCGCTTCTGATCATCACTTAATGAAGCTGTGGGCCTAACGCCGGGGGTGATGAGACAAACGGAGGCACCCAGAATTTCGCGAAGGATAGTAACTTCGTGAGGCGAACAGACAATTGCCCGAGCTCCTGCCTCGACTGCTCGCTTTGCTAATCCACNCGCAAGTAATTGTGGGTCGTTCGGTAAATTCATGGCTGCTAATTCACCTGCATCAAGAGAAGTCAGCACTGTCACAGCAGTAATTTCTGTCGCAGGGAGAGCCGTGGCTGCGGCATGAACCATCTCGTAACCGCCTGCGGCATGAACAGTGAGAAATCTTGGGGCAAGTTCAGCAACGCTCCGACACGCTCCTTGAACCGTGTTGGGAATATCGTGAAGCTTGAGATCTAAAAAGATTTCAATCTCGGAAAACTCGCGCTGAATCTGGAAGACACCTTGGCGTCCCTGAGCAGTGAAAAACTCGAGACCCAGTTTGTAGATTGAAATATCCTCGCGGGTNTTCTCGATCATGGNTCGCGTACGATCCATATCAGGATAATCAAGGGCGAGAATAATTCTCGATTTCTCAGTCATGGGCTGCTCCTACCGCCTCTGCTACAGATGAGAATCCACGTGCTTTGAGTAATTCTTCAATCTCGCTTTTAACTTTTATAGCTGCTGTTGGATTACCGAAGTTGGCAGTACCAATCGATACAGCGCTCGCACCCGCAAAGATCAGTTCTAGAGCATCACGTCCTGAGGTAACCCCACCCATTCCAAGTATTGGTACATTTTTAAATGCTGCATGCACTTGATAAATCGCTCGTACCGCAACGGGGCGAATTGCGGGCCCTGAGAGGCCACCTGTTTTGCCTGCGAGTTTTGGTTTCTTTGTATCAATATCGATTGCCATACCAAGCAGAGTGTTAATGAGCGCGAGACCATCAGCCCCCGCGGATATAACTTCTCCTGCGATACTGACGATGTCAGTAACATCGGGTGAGAGTTTGGCGATGATCGGAAGTTCTCCCCCGATATTTCTCCGGACAGCTTCAATCACAGAGCGAGATGCCACAGGGTCACACGCAAAAACTAATCCGCGATTTTCGACATTCGGGCAAGAGATATTGACTTCGATCCCACTTAGCCCGGAAACAACACGTAAGCGGCGAGCTAGAGAAGCAAATTCGTCAACTGTTTCTCCCGAAATCGAAACAATTGTTCTGGCGCCTTGAGACATTAACCACGGGACATCAACTTCTAAAAACTGATCTATTCCAGGGCCTTGGAGCCCGATTGAATTGAGCATGCCACTTGGAGTTTCAGCCATACGTGGAGTTGCTCGACCCGATCGCGGTTTCAGAGCAATCGATTTAGTGACGACCGCGCCTAACTCCTGTAGATCAAAGAACTGCGCTAATTCTTTACCAGATCCCGCGCAACCGCTGGCGGTAAACACAGGAGATGGAAAATACTTGTTGCCAAATTTGCACCTTAAATCAAACGCCTGAAAGTTCTTATCCATCATGAGCCCCATGTACCTTCAGGAATCTTTCGGCGACTATCCCAGATAACCTTCTCGCCATCCATTACTGGACCATCGATGCAAGATCGAGTCATCTTCACAATTCCATTTTCATCTTTCATTGGAACAACACAGGTCATGCATACTCCGATACCGCATGCCATCGATTCTTCAACTGCGCATTGATGCATCATATTGAAGCGTTGAGAGACCGCATCTACCGCAGCAAGCATCCCCATAGGCCCACACGAATAGACAATCTCGCTCTTGTATTTCGCAATGAGGTCTGGCATCACATCAGTAACTCTGCCTTGAGTGCCAGCAGAACCATCCTCCGTTGTAATGGTAAGTGAGTTAACCGAACGCTTGCCCTCCAAAGGTGCATAAATCTTTCCGGCGACCGAAGCGCCGAGCACCATATCAACGCGACATCCACGTTCTTTCAGTACTTCTGCTAAACCAAAGAGCGGTGCAGATCCATATCCGCCACCGACCAGAAGTGCGTTGACTGGTTCGACTGGAATCCCGAAATGCGTACCTAGCGGTCCCACCATATTCACATGGTCGTGAATCTCAAGAGATGTAAGCCAACGGCTTCCTTGGCCGTGCGGGGCGACGACGAGTTCAATTGTTCCGCCATACTGCCCGCGGTCGCTTGCTCTATAGATGGCAAATGCGCGACGCAGAATCATCGATGAGCCACTTCCGCCTACCGAGATTGCCACGAAGTTTCCGGGTTTTGCATATGACGCCATATCACCTACGGCAAAGACAATGTGATGATATGCACCAACCTTTTTATTGGAGATAATCTCCACATCCTGCTGTTGCGCGCGTTTGTTGATACCGCTCATAAACGATGCCAATCCTGAATTGACTGAGAAGTTAACTTCTCCTTCTGCAGTTCTCGTATGCCTTCTACAGCCGCGCGCAAACCTGGAACCGTTGTAACACAAGAAATTCCCCGTTGTACCGCCGCTGTTCTGATCAATCGACCATCTCTCTGTGCACCTCGACCGAAGGGGGTATTGATCACGAGCGAAATTTTGTTTGCGTTGATGAGATCGACGGCTGAAATTGATCCTGGATTTTCCAACTTATCGGCATGTTTTGCGACCAAAACAGTCTCGACCCCACTTTTTTTAAGGAAATCATGAGTCCCTTGTGTTGCGTAAAGTTCGAATTGAAGTTCCTTCAATCCCTTGAGCGCCGGTAAAGCCGATTCTTTATCCTTATCTGAGATAGAAACGAAAATGGCTCCTGATCTCGGTAACGGACCAAATGCAGCAATCTGACTCTTGGCAAACGCAGCTCCAAATGTTGAGGCAATACCCATGACTTCACCAGTGGATTTCATTTCTGGGCCAAGAACGGAATCAACACCCTGTCCATCGATCCGTCTAAATCGATTCCAGGGTAGGACAGCTTCTTTAACCGAGATTCCCTTAGCTCTCCCCTGATTGTCACTGGGAAGAATCTTCGCTTCTCTCAAATCTGCAATCCTCTTTCCGCAGGCAATCAGCGCAGCAGCCTTCGCTACTTGGATACCCGTGGCCTTACTAACAAATGGAACTGTCCGTGACGCTCGAGGATTAGCTTCCAGAACAAATAATTGACCACCGGAGATTGCAAACTGAATATTGATCAGGCCTTGGACACCAATAGCGTTCGCCAATTTATATGTAGCATCTGATATTTCGCGGAGCATTTGCTCATCAATGGATTGTGGTGGAATTACGCAAGCACTATCACCTGAATGTACTCCCGCCTCTTCAACATGCTCCATAACTCCAGCTAGATAGAGCTCGTGGCCATCAAAAAGCGCATCGACATCAATCTCAATCGCATCATCAAGGAATTTGTCGATTAAGACGGGGTGTTCAGGGTTGATCTGCGTGGCGATCTCAATGAATTCAGAGAGTGATGCGTCGTCGTAAACAATCTGCATTCCTCGACCGCCGAGAACGAAAGATGGACGAACAAGCACTGGATAACCAATCGCTGTGGCAACTTTGAGAGCTTCTTGGTACGAAAAAGCTGTGCCGAATTCAGGGGCTCGAAGTTCATTGCTCTGCAATACCTTGCCAAATTCTCCACGATCTTCAGCGAGGTGGATTGCCTGCGGCGAAGTTCCAAGAATTGGAACACCCGCAGCGAGAAGTCCTGCTGCTAATCCAAGAGGCGTTTGGCCGCCCAATTGAACGATAACCCCCGCAATCGGCCCTGCAGCAAGTTCCGCTCGATAAATCTCTAGAACATCTTCCAGGGTGAGAGGTTCAAAATAGAGACGGTCTGATGTGTCGTAATCCGTCGAAACAGTCTCCGGATTGCAATTAACCATGATCGTTTCGAAACCGGCCGCACTCAGAGCAAAGCAGGCGTGGACACAGCTATAGTCGAATTCAATTCCCTGCCCAATTCGATTAGGACCACTTCCTAAAATAAGAATCGCTGACTTGCTTCGAGGTTTCACCTCTGTTTCAAGATCGTAGGTTGAATAGTGGTAAGGAGTAAACGCTTCAAATTCCCCAGCGCAGGTATCTACAGTCTTATACACCGGGTGAATCGCTAGCCTTTCACGAACTCTAGAAATCTCGATTGCTGTCGTATCTCGGATTTCAGCAATCTGCTGATCAGAAAAGCCCAGTCTCTTTGACTTTCTTAGCAGCGACTCGTTGAGATCGGGTGCAATTTTGATAGCTAAGGCTTGTTCATTGATCTCGATTATCTGCTGCAAAAACCATGGATCAATTCCAGAAGCCAAATGAACTTCACGAACTGTCGCACCTGCCGCTAACGCTCTTTGTACTTGGATCAAGCGATGTTCGGTCGGTATCTGAACTGCTTTAAGGAGCTCCTCTTTGGACTCTGAGAATTTCCAGGTGAAAGTCGAGTTCTTCTTCTCTAGGGAACGCATCGCCTTCTGCAGCGCTTCTGGGAAAGATCGCCCAAATGCCATCGCTTCCCCCACGCTCTTCATGGTGGTGGTCAATCGTGCATCGGCTTCAGGAAACTTCTCGAAAGCAAATCGGGGAATCTTCACAACAATATAGTCGAGCGTTGGCTCAAAGGAAGCTGGGGTTTTCTTGGTGATGTCATTGGGAATTTCATCAAGTGAGTACCCAATAGCTAGTTTGGTTGCGATCTTTGCAATTGGAAAACCTGTTGCTTTAGAAGCAAGTGCGCTACTGCGAGAAACTCGAGGATTCATCTCTATAACGACAATGCGTCCGTTGGAAGGATTGATAGCGAATTGAATGTTGCAACCACCGGTTGCGACACCAACCTCTCGGATAATTTCTATACTCAAATCGCGGAGTCTTTGAAACTCAACATCTGTGAGCGTAAGCGCTGGCGCAACCGTGATGGAATCACCAGTATGGACACCCATCGGATCGAAGTTCTCGATGCTACAGACAATCACAACATTATCGAGATGATCTCTCATCACCTCAAGTTCAAACTCCTTCCAGCCGATGATCGATTCTTCGAGCAGAACCTCCGTGACAGGACTAAAGCGCAATCCTGCCCCAGCAATCTGCTCAAGTTCATCGCGAGAATATGCGATTCCACTACCTAACCCGCCCATTGTGAAAGAAGGTCGAACCACGACAGGGTAATTGAGAGTTTCGACTGCTGTGAGGCACTCTTCCATCGTGTGGCAAATTATCGATCTGGCAGATTCACCGCCTACCTTTTCAACAATAGCTCTGAATTCTTCTCGGTTCTCTCCACGACGAATCGCATCAACATCCGCGCCAATCAATCGGGTGTTGTACTTCTGGAGGATGCCCTTCTCATGTAAACCAATGGCCGCATTAAGAGCAGTCTGTCCGCCGAGAGTTGCCAGAATGGCAGAAGGCTTCTCCTTAGCAATGACTTGTTCTAGAAACTCAGAGGTGATGGGTTCGATGTAAGTCGCGTCAGCGAACTCTGGATCGGTCATAATCGTTGCAGGATTAGAGTTCACAAGAATGACTCGAATACCCTCGGATTTCAGTACACGACAAGCCTGCGTACCGGAATAATCAAATTCACATGCCTGGCCAATAACAATGGGACCACTGCCAATAACAAGGACGCTCTCGATGCTCTTATCGCGTGGCATGTGACTCCAGCATCGCTAGAAAGTCATCGAAGAGATAATTCGCATCATGAGGTCCCGCTGCTGCTTCCGGATGATATTGAACTGAAAATGCGGGCCTATCAAGAAGTTTGAGGCCTTCAACAACTCCGTCATTAAGGCAAACATGGGTCACGATCCCTGGTCCAAAGACGGTAGTGAAAACGCCATCTGTAGGAGCTTCAACCGCAAATCCATGATTTTGGGCGGTGATTTCGACTCGGTTCTTCACCTTGTTCATGACAGGCTGATTGATGCCGCGATGACCGAACCTCAATTTGTATGTATCGAAACCGAGCGCCCGCCCGAGAATCTGATGTCCGAAACAGATGCCGAATACTGGAAAGCTCTCTTCTAGCGCCTGTCGAACTAATCCAACTATCTCTGTCATGGTTGCAGGATCACCCGGACCATTGGAGAGAAATAATCCATCAAATCCCTCTGCTCTCAAGGCGTCATAAGTCATCGAAGCGGGAACCATATGTACTTCAATTCCACGTTCGGACATATTGCGTGGAGTTGCAGCTTTAATGCCCAGATCGATCGCTGCAACTTTGAATTTACGGGTACCGAGCGCTGGAACCATGTATGGCTTGTCGGTTGTGACGGCATCAGAGAGAAATGCTCCAGACATCTGTTCGGCGCTACGTACCTTCACCACCATCTCTTCGCGAGTTAGTTTTGTATCCGAGAAGATTCCCACCCTCATTGCGCCACGATCACGGAGGTGCAGAGTCAGCGCTCTCGTATCAATGCCTTTAATGCCCACTACATTGTTGGCTACTAAATCATCTTCGAGAGTTCGCTCAGAGCGCCAATTTGAAACAACTGGAGATGGATTTCTTACAACAAAACCACTTACCCAAATTTTTCGAGATTCTTCATCCTCGGTATTCATTCCAGTGTTGCCTATATGTGGCGCTGTCATGATCACAACCTGCTTGTAATATGACGGATCTGTTAACGTTTCTTGATAGCCTGTCATGCCTGTAGAAAAGACTGCTTCACCAAATGTCTCTCCCGTACAAGCCCAAGACTCACCTTCAAAAATGCGTCCATCATCCAAGACAAGGTAAGCGCTACTCACATACCCCTCCTGTCATACACCAGCGCGCCATTATGGAAGGTCTTCTCTATGACAGCTGGTAATTCCATGCCGTTAAAAGGCGTGTTCTTACTCTTGGAATGCAATTCGCTACGTTCAACCGTCCAGCGAGCCTCGAGATCCACCAGCAGTAAGTTTGCGGGTCTGCCTACTTTCAACTGACCATGATCTTGATATCGAGCGATTGATGCTGGTTTAGTTGACATCCGATCAATGAGAGTTGCCAGAGTCATCAATCCACTTTCAACCATGGTTAGGTAACAGATTGAAAAGGCAGTCTCAAGTCCAACCATCCCGAAGGCCGCTGCGCTCCATTCACAATCCTTTGCCTCATGGGGATGAGGGGCATGATCTGTGGCAACAATATCAATGGTTCCATCTGCTAAACCTTCACGTAGAGCCATCACGTCTGTGGCAGTGCGTAAAGGCGGATTAACTTTAAAGACCGGGTCGTAACTTTCAGCTTCTACATCAGTCAGAAGAAGATGATGTGGCGTAACTTCTGCAGTAACTTTGACGCCACGCTTCTTGGCCGAACGAATGATCTCAACTCCGCCGGCAGTCGTAAGATGGCAGATATGTAAGCGACTATCTACATGCTCTGCCAACAGAACATCTCGAGCGATGATTGCTTCTTCTGCGACAGCCGGCCAACCTTTAAGGCCAAGACGCGCCGAAACTTCGCCCTCGTTCATCTGGGCATTCTCAGTCAAACGCGGATCTTGCGCATGTTGAGCAATGATTCCATCGAAGGTTTTTACATACTCTAATGCGCGCCGCATTACCAGTGGATCTGCAACGCAGTGTCCATCATCGCTAAAGATTCTCACCTTTGCTTCTGATTGATTCATGGCTGAGAGTTCAGCGAGTTGTTCACCTGCCTGACCTACAGTCACCGCTCCAATGGGAAAGACATCACAGAGTCCATGAGATTCACCTAAACGAAATACTTGCTCAACCACACCTGCGGTATCAGCTACCGGCAGAGTGTTGGGCATCGCAGATATCGCTGTAAAACCTCCCGCAACCGCGGACTGCGAACCCGTGAGAACAGTTTCTGCATCTTCCCGTCCAGGCTCTCTGACGTGCGTGTGAAGATCTACCAAACCAGGTAGCACCGTTAAACCTTGAGCATTTATCTCTGTAAATGCAGAAGTTGATAGCGTTTCCACCAGAATTCCATTTTCAATGAGTAGCGTAATAGGAGCGCCGTCAGCATCAAGTGCACCATTAATCTTCCAACTCTTCACGACAAAGCTCCTATCTGCGAGGCGAGATCTCGTGATGTTGCTCCACCAAGTAAAAGGTAGAGCACGGCCATCCGGACGCTTACGCCATTGGCTACTTGTTCGACGATCACAGAGCGCGCCGAATCTGCGCCATCTGCCGAAATTTCCAGACCGCGATTCATCGGTCCTGGGTGCATCACAATCGCCTTTTCCTTCATCGATTGAATTCGTTCAAAATTTAGACCGAAGTTGCGCGAATACTCTCGCTCGGTTGGAAAAAACAGATCATCCATTCGCTCTCTCTGGACGCGGAGCATCATGACGACGTCTACATCACTGATGACATCATCAATGGAATAAGAAACCTTCACCTTCCATGATTCGACCCCAACCGGTAAGAGCGTGGGTGGTGCCACAAGAACAACTTCTGCGCCGAGTTTCTTCAACAAAAGTACGTTGCTGCGCGCGACCCTCGAATGAAGAACATCGCCAACTATTGCAACTCGAACACCATTCAAATCTCCATTGTTCTCCTTGAGGTGTCTACGAATTGTAAAAGCATCCAGGAGCGCTTGCGTTGGGTGCTCATGAGTTCCATCTCCAGCATTAATGACAGCCCCGCTCATCCAACGTTGGCGAGCTAATTGATGAGGAGCCCCAGATGACCCATGACGAATAATCACTGCATCAGCGCCCATCGCCTGTAGCGTGAGAGCGGTGTCCTTCAGACTCTCGCCTTTACTCAAACTTGATCCCTTTGCTGAAAAATTGATGACATCTGCAGATAATCTCTTGGCGGCGGCTTCAAACGAGATTCGAGTTCGGGTTGAATCCTCAAAAAAAAGATTCACGACAGTTCGCCCACGGAGCGTGGGAAATTTCTTAACCGATGCATCAGAGAGCTTTGCCAATTCTGCGGCTGTATCAAGTATTTCAATAGCTTCGGCTGCACTTAGGTCATTGATTGAGAGTAGATTTTTCACAGTTGTGACCTGCCTTCAATCACAACTGAGTCGTCGCCATCAAGTTCCTGCAAATGCACTCGGACCGACTCGGCTTTAGCTGTAGGAATGTTCTTACCCACGAAGTCAGCGCGAATTGGTAGTTCCCGGTGGCCGCGATCAATCAAGACTGCCAACTGAACGCTTTTTGGACGACCTAGTTCGTTAAGGGCATCAAGAGCCGCTCGGATAGTCCGGCCTGAGAAGAAAACGTCATCGACAAGTACTACATGTTTCCCATCAATTCCCCCAGCTGGAATTTGAGTTGGCAGTAGAGCTCGCGGTGGGCGCATGCGGAGATCGTCGCGATACATAGTGATATCAAGCGTTCCCAAAGCAACGTCAGACTCTTCAATCTCGGTTATAGCGCTGGCTATTCGTTGAGAGAGCACAACGCCACGTGTGGGGATTCCTAGTAATAGAATTTCAGCAGAGCCGTGGTTTTTCTCTAGGATTTCATGAGAAATTCGGCGTAGCGCTCGGTTGATTTCACCGGCATTGAGAATAAGGCTCATTAAGGCTCCTTCGCCGCCTCACAGGACGGATCGTTAAAGGTTGGCTAACCCTAGCATGCCCCACCAAAGAGATGACCCTGTGGAATTCTCAGGGCCGCCCTCGTTTTCTACCTTAATCTGCCTCGATGCCCACCCCAGAAACCATCGCTGCGCGACTTCGTCATATTAGGCAGCAGCAGAACCTCACATTGAAACAAGTTGAGATCAAGTCTCGCGGCAGATGGAAGGCGGTTGTCATCGGATCTTACGAGAGAGGCACTCGCTCGCTCAGCATCCATCGCGCCCAAGAGATCTGCGACTTTTACGGTGTTCCACTCGTCGCACTCTTCAAAGAAACCTCTCAAGAAATTAATCAAGATCATGAAATACGACTCGTTCTGGACCTGAGGAAATTACGGAGCATCGAGCGTGGCGCGGACAACTTCACGCAACAGATATACAACTTCTTGCAATGGATAGCAGAGCATCGAGATGACTGGAATGGTGAAGTTCTTAGCATTCGGAAATCAGATGGCCAAATCCTCGCCATGATGACTCATAAGCACCCAGAACAATTACTTGATGCTTTAAAGAATCGCAACTTACTACTAAAGAACTAGATCTGACTTAATCTCTAACACTTTACTCAGTACACCGTTGATGTACTTGCTTGAGTCATCTGTCGAGAGCGTCTGAGCCAATTCCAATGCCTCACTTATTGCAACCGATGTTGGAACTGATTCTGACCATAGAAGTTCATAAATGCCCAACCGGAGGATATTGCGGTCAATAACTGGCATTCGATCCATATCCCAACCCTGAGAATAGGTGGTGATGAGCTCGTCAATTTTTCGACGATGGGATTCCACTCCATCAACGAGGTCTTTAGTAAAGTCCCTGATTACATACTCAAGTTCAGTAACGCGCTTTGTTAGAAGCGTTTGTGGCGACGTTTTTCGGATATCACTTTCATAGAGTAAGTCCAGCGCCGCTTTACGGGCTTTGGAGCGAGTACTCACTTAGTTTGCGCGTCCTAGATACTCACCTGATCGAGTGTCGACCAAAACAACCTCATCTTGCTTGATGAACAACGGCACCTGGATTGAAATTCCAGTTTCCAAGGTGGCTGGTTTGGAACCAGCAGACGAACGATCGCCCTGTAGACCTGGCTCTGTATAAGTAATCCGAAGTGGAACATTTGCGGGAAGTTCAACATAGAGCGGATTGCCTTCGTGCACCGCAACGATCGCCTCGGTGTTTTCAAGCATGTAATTTGCGGCGTCTCCGACAGTTTCTGGTGAGATAGTCATCTGATCGTAAGAAGCTGAGTCCATAAAAATAAATCCAGAGGTGTCTTTGTAAAGGAATTGCATTTCGCGCTTTTCAAGAATTGCAACATCAACTTTTACACCCGCATTGAAGGTTTTCTCGACTACTTTTCCAGAGAGAACATTCTTTAACTTGGTACGGACGAAAGCTGGACCTTTACCAGGCTTTACGTGCTGGAATTCGACAACGCTCCAGAGTTGACCTTCGATATCGAGGGTCATACCGTTTTTTAGATCATTTGTGGTAGCCATAACGCGCAAGATTACACGCCATTGAGTTATTTAACTAATTTACTCAACGCCTCAAGAGCTAATCGATATGAATCCAATCCAAAACCAGCAATGGTCCCGTTCACTACTCCCGCAATGACAGAGGTGTGCCTGAACTCTTCGCGCGAAAGAGGATTGGAGATATGGACCTCAATTGATGGAGCCTTGAGCATCGAAACAGCATCTCTAATCGCATAAGAATAATGGGTAAAGGCAGCGGGATTGAAGACAATAGGAATCTTATTCTCCGCAGCTTCATGTAACCAACCAATAATCTCTGCTTCGTCATTGCTCTGACGGATATCAGTAGAAAACCCGAGCGCTTGGGCTGCCTTATTGACTGTCTCTTCAATATCACCATAGGAAATATCGCCATAAAAGTTCTTTTCTCGAAGATCTAATCTCGAAAGATTCGGACCATTAATGACCATAACTCGCATGGGTAGATTTTACCTTCCAATCTTGGATAAATAGAGTTCTTGTAGCTCCCCGCTTGTAACGTCTTCGCACCGTGTTACTACTCCTAAATCGCTCAGGGTCACAAAACGAAGACCGTTCTTGCCCTTTTTCTTATCGCGCTGCATCAGCTCCAAGAGCGAATCCCACGCCTCTACTGGATATGTGGTGGGAAGCCCACACTCTTCTAGAATTTCGTAGTGCTGCTTGACGGCTTCCTCGGACAAACTGCTCTTGAGCGCCGATAGCTCAGCTGCAAAAATCAAACCGATTGACACGGATTCTCCATGTCGAAGTGAATAACTCGAATGCTTCTCTATCGCATGGCCCAGAGTGTGGCCATAATTCAAAGCTTCACGTGCATAGGATTCGCGGAAATCCTGAGAAACTATCTCCGCTTTCACTTTAACTGATCGATAAATCAATTCCGCAAGGTTCTTTCTCCATCCTTGCTTAATCAAAGCGAGTATTTCGGTATCTGCAATAAACCCACATTTTGCAATCTCAGCCATGCCTGCAACCAAATCACGCTCGGGAAGAGATTGTAGGAAATTCAAGTCAATCTTGACTGCGCAGGGTGAATGAAACGCGCCCACTAAATTCTTTCCGTTGGTGAGATTAATACCAGTCTTCCCGCCAATTGCCGCATCAACCATAGCCGCCAGCGATGTGGGCACAGCTATCCACTCAACTCCGCGCATATAGGACGCTGCTAGAAAGCCGGCAAGATCAGTTGTGGCTCCTCCTCCAATACCGATTATGAGGGTCGATCTGGATAAGCCTAAGCGCGACATCTCTTCTAAACAATTGAGAAAAACTTCTCCACTTTTCTGATCCTCACCATCAGGTACAAGAATCGAGTTCCAGCTAGACGGCATCGCCCGAACAAGATTTCGGATGTTGCTTGAAATAATGACACAAACGTCACGACCTTCAAGTCCGTTCACCAAATTCTCAACCACGTTATCGACGAACTCGACGGCATATTCTCGTTCAGCGTTGACTTTAATCTTTTTCATCGCGTTAACTCCGGTAGAAGCTCTTCGACAACCTCATGAGCTTTTCGATTATCAGTTGAAATCCTACGAGTAGCGATTCGCTCATAAATGGGCCGTCTCTTCTCCATCAGCGAAATCCATTGTTGCCTAGGATTACCCAGTAAGAGCGGGCGTTCTCTGTTGAAGCCGACGCGCGGAGCGGCATTTGATATCGAGACATCTAAGAAAATAACTTCCGCCATTTTTGAAAGCGCGGTTTCTACCTCCGAATCAAGAACCGATCCACCTCCAAGAGAGATGACGTAACCCTCTTTCTTGATTGATGCTAAGACGACATCTCTTTCAATCCTACGAAATTCAACCTCGCCATCAATTAAAAAAATATCGGCAATCTTCTTCCCCGTGGTTTCTTCGATGAGATGATCCGTATCGATGAAATCACGCTGCATTTTCTGGGCCAAAATTTTCCCGATGGTGCTCTTTCCAGCTCCTGGTGGTCCAATAAGAACGACTGACTCCATCTGGTTATCGAATCTTCATAGCAGCAAGGTAACTCTCCAGATTTCGCTTTGTTTCTGTGAGGCTATCGCCGCCGAATTTTTCTACCATCGCTTCGGCTAATACAAGTGCGACCATAGCTTCAGCAACGATTCCAGCTGCCGGAACTGCGCACACATCTGAACGCTGATTAATCGCCTTTGCCGCTTCTCCATTGGAGGTATCAATAGTGTCGAGCGCTTTAGGAACCGTAGAAATAGGCTTCATTGCAGCGCGAACGCGGAGAACTTCACCCGTCGTCATTCCACCTTCAGTTCCGCCCGCTCGGCCTGTTCGTCTGCGAATCTCACCATTGTTATCGCGTTCGATTTCATCATGCGCTTGACTGCCTCGCCGAGAAGCAGTCGTAAAGCCATCTCCGAGCTCTACGCCTTTGATTGCTTGTATGCCCATCAGGGCGCCTGCCAAACGTGAATCGATTCTACGATCCCAGTGAACGTGCGAACCAAGCCCGGGCGGCAATCCATAAACGAGTACTTCTACAACGCCGCCAAGAGTGTCGCCTTGAGAATGTGCATCGTTAATCTCCCCGATCATTCTTGTTGAGATTTCGGGAAATGCACATCGCACATCGTCACTATCAATTCTAAGTTGATCGTTTACTTTGGGCAGTTCATAATCAGGGTGGATCGCCACCGAGCCAATTGATACAACATGGCTCAGCACCTCAATTCCTCCAACTTGACGCAAGAATCTACGCGCAACGGCGCCGAGAGCGACCCGGGCTGCGGTCTCTCGCGCTGAGGCACGTTCAAGAATTGGCCGTGCATCATCAAAATCGTATTTTTGCATTCCCACGAGGTCGGCATGACCAGGTCTTGGTCGAGTTAACGGCGCATTGCGACCGAGCTTCTCAATCTCTTCACGTGGCACAGGATCGGCGGACATTACTTTCTCCCACTTGGGCCATTCAGAGTTAGCAATCTCTATAGCAATCGGTCCGCCCTGTGTTTCGCCATGGCGGACTCCCCCGATGATGCGAACCTTGTCCGCTTCAAAATTCTGTCTTGCTCCACGTCCAAAACCTAGTCGTCGGCGACGCAAGTCTTCATCGATATCAGCAGTCGTGACGTGAACAGATGCAGGCACACCTTCCAAAATTCCCACCAAGGCAGGACCATGAGACTCACCCGCAGTTAACCATCGCATCCGAGAATTATCGCAGATAAGACGCGAAAGGCGCTCTGCTAATAGAAATACCCAACCAGCCCTGCGCCCATGAACATGTGCGGTGCAAATGGAATCTCAGCTTTGAGGTTCTTTGCCCCGATTAAGGACCGTCCTGCTATCAGTAAAGAGGCCGTTATCCACGCATAAAGATTTGCAATGAGTACAGAGGACACATTCGCCGACCAGATTCCAACATATGCTCCAATGAGAGGCGAGAGCCTTACATCTCCAAAACCTAATCGATTACCCGAAAGCGCAAAAAGGACGATAAAGAACGATAGATTCACTAAGGCTGCTATGAGCACTGTCTCGCTGTACCAAGGAGCAAGTGAGAGTAGACCTGGATAAACATGCCACTTACGGATTCGATGACTACGAAGATCAGTAAATGAAATTATGATCGCGAAACATAGAAAGTGAATTTCTGGCACACGGACGAGCGTAAGCCCGCATTACTAATCGTGTGAGAGTTATTCACACTTGATCGACGAGCGTGTAAAGATGATCTCGTAGCGCGTGAAACATGGATTGTCGGTCAAATTCAACCTGAGTCATCAACCTCAATTGGTCCAGCGCTTGCGCACAGAGTAAATCGAGCCCTGTTATGAGTTCACCCGATACCTCTCTCTGTTTCACCGATAATGGTGGTAGCCATGGCGAATAAAGCGCATCCAGAAGAATTGGAACGCCGGTGAAGTGATCTGCTATCGATAAGGCGGCTTCTGCTGGGACAGTGTTGATAACGAGGTCATAGGAATTGACTTCTGGAATGTGGCTCCAGTCATGAAAGTCAATCTTCGCATCAACCATGCATGAACGTAGCAAATCATCTTTTGTGCCACTTCTGCGGAATACGGAAATTGATCGAACCTTTGAACGCTCCAACTCCGACAATGAAGCCAAAGCGGCCCGCGCTGTTCCACCGCTGCCTAGTAGAGCAATGCTCTCAAACTTCCGATATTTGAGCAGAAAACTAAATCCAGTTACATCGGTAGAGGTGGCACTCCAACCACTGGGTTCACGGAAAATGGTGTTAGCAGATTGAATTCTTAACGAGCGGGAATCAACAGTAATGAACTCTGAGAAAGGTCTTGAGCACAGAACTTCCTTGAGAGGCATCGTAAGCGAGAAACCAATCCACGATGATTGAGGCGTGAGCTCTTTGCGCAACCAGGCTAATAAAGCGGTTTGATCTATCTCTATCGCCCCGTATTTACCGTCAAAGCCCAGGAGCCTATAAGCAAAATTATGAATTGCTGGAGAAAGAGAATGTGCAATCGGTGATCCGAGGACAGCCGCTTGGGAAATCATTCGAAGAGTCCATTTCGAAAATTCTTCTTGTACTCTGCTTTCCACTCTAAGAATTTCTCATACGAGGCTGTAAAGCGCGTCTCCCCCGGTTTCACCGTCACAAAATAGAGCCAGTCACCGGACACGGGCTTGAGAGTTGCTTCTATGGCCGCTCGTGTTGGGCTACCAATAGGCCCTGGCGGTAATCCACGGTTGATGAAAGTGTTGTATTTGCTAGCGACCCTAGTCTCTTTCAAAGATACCCTGATTTCTCCTCGACGATCAAGGGCGTAATGAACAGTTGAGTCAAACTGCAAAGGCATTCCAATCTTCAGCCGGTTAAAGATAACTCGTGCGACATTTCCAAACACATCCGGCGTTCCCTCACTTTCAACGAGAGATGCGATGGTGAGCAATTCGTTGGCTGTAAACCCATCAACCGAGTTCCAATCAATACCTTTGGTTGCCCATTGGAACTTCTCGAGCATCTTGTCGAGTATCTCAGTCGCCTCAGTTTCTTTACTGAAAGAGTACATTGCTGGATAGAGCAAGCCTTCGATGTTCTCTGTCGTGAAGGGGGCAGGGACCCTGAGCGTCCTAAGGGCGTCCTTAAGGTCCTTCTCTGAAACTCCAAACCTGATAATTGATTCGCTAATTTCAGTTAGCCGAGCACCATCTCTAATAACGATGAGATTCGGAATCCGTGCAGAATCCAGTAACTGCTCCAGCGCAATTTTTGCTGGGATTTGTGTTTCCAATCTATGTTGTCCCGGAGCGATACGAGCCGAGCGAGAATCAGCAACTGCAACTCTGAAGAAAGCAAGCGATGATTTCACAACACCCAACTCTTCAAGCTTTTCTCCAATAGCCGATCCTGTTTCGCCATCCAAAACTTCAACAATCACCTCGGGCCCTGCCATGCCCTTCTCATAATCTGGCGCGGATTCAACGCCTCCTTGAAGGGCGCGAAGCGTAAGAGTGAAGAGGATAACCACTAAACCGGCAGCAACGATTCGCGCAAATGGGCTGCGATTCATAAGGTGGGATATTTGCGAGAACTTAGATTGCATTTCCGGCTAGCGCCCCCTGTGCTCGCTCAATGTCCAATGCAAACTCCAAAATAATCGCCGCAGCTAGCTGATCAACATTTGATTTGGAAACTTCCCTGCCGGATAAATGTGCATTAGAGGTGGCTAGTTTCGTACTGAGTCGTTCATCAATCATGCGGAACGTAACTTCCCTGCCTACGGCACTCTTTAATGTGACGGCGAAGTTTGTCGCTTTTACTGATGTTTCGCTCTCGGTTCCTGACAAATGCAGCGGCAGTCCTATATATACAACGTTTACGAAGTTATCGGTGATGATCTGTGCAAGCTCTTCTACCGCATTCTCGCTAGATAAAGTCGAGAGAGGTGAGGCAAGAATTCCCGAAACATCAGATATTGCCACCCCAATTCGCGAACTGCCGTAGTCGATGCCTAAGCGTCGACCTTGAGGTAACACGTCTCTCCTATTTGCAATCAACTAGTTCTTAACGAGCTCTTAATTGCAATGAACGCCTCACTAATTCTTGAGGAGTCTGTACCTCCACCTTGTGCGAAGTCATCCTTACCCCCGCCACCGCCGCCTAATACCGCTGATGCGATCTTAACCAGCGCACCGGCCTTTGCCCCGATTTTGCGTGCTGCATCATCAACGGCAACCACAATGATTACTTTTTCTTCTCCTGCACTTGCTAGCGCCACAACACCGGAATTCAACTTGGCGCGAAGATCCAGCGCGATGACGCGCAGTTCGTCTCCACTGAGATTTCGCCCCATATCGTGAGCGATGACCGCATAGTCATTAATTTTTTCAGCCTGAGTGACAAGTGATGCCGATTGAGCAAGTACTTGAGCGGTACGGACCTGAGCAAGCTCCTTTTCGACGTCCTTGAGTTGGGCAATCATTGCGGAAATACGTTCTGGTAATTCCTCGACTCTTGCACCTTTAATGAGATCAGTTAAGGAATTGAGGAGGATGTGCTCTCGAGCCAAGAAGGAATATGCATCAACGCCAACCAGAGCCTCTACTCTACGTACGCCTGCACCAATAGAGGATTCGCCGAGAAGTTTCACTACTCCTAGCTGTCCTGAGCGCGCTACATGCGTACCGCCGCACAATTCGCGAGCCCAATCGCCAACACTGACAACGCGAACTCGATCGCCGTACTTTTCTCCGAATAGCGCCATCGCGCCGATTGATTTGGCCTCCGCTTGGCTCATTTCTTCGGCGGTAACTTCCAGATCTTCCAACAGTAGCGAGTTCACTCGGGCTTCAACTTCAGAGAGCGCAGATGGTGACACTGCCCCCGCTGATGGGAAATCAAATCTGAATCTACCTGGAGCGTTCTCAGAGCCTGCCTGTGTTGCAGTTTCGCCTAGAACCTCGCGAAATGCTTTGTGGACCATATGTGTCGCGGTGTGCGCCCGCGAGATACCGCGTCGACGTTCAACATCTACCGATGCATGAACTTCGGTTCCTGCACTCCACGAACCACGCAACACGCGGCCACGATGAACAAAAACTCCAGGAATCGGCGATTGAACATCATCAATTTCGATCACAGAACCATCGCCACTTTTAATCAAACCACCATCGGCCAGCTGACCACCACCCTCAGCATAAAAAGGGGTTCGATCCAGAACTATTTCCACCTCATCACCCTCGTTTGCGTGAGCAGAAACTTTTCCGTCAAGCAAGATTCCCAAGAGTCGGCTCTCGCTCTCTAGATGGGTGTACCCGATAAATTCAATCTTCTTACCCAATTCGGCAATTTTGCGATATTCCGAGACATCCGTATGACCGCTCTTCTTTGATTTTGCATCTGCCTTGGCGCGATCACGCTGTTCCTTCATGAGACGCTTGAAACCATCAGCATCGATCTTGAGACCTTGTTCGTTGGCCATTTCAAGGGTGAGGTCAAATGGGAAGCCGTAGGTATCGTGCAATTTAAAGACATCTTCTCCGGAAAGCTCATTCCCGCCCGAGCTCTTAACCGAGCTACTTGCTTGATCAAAGATCTGTGTTCCGCTTTTCAGGGTTTGAAGGAATGCATCTTCCTCGGCAATTGCGACCTTAAGAATTCTCTCTTGGTCCGCAACTAACTCTGGATACTGTGGGCCCATTGCTTCTATCGAAGCAACAATGAGTTCTCTCATGTTGTGATTAGGAGAGCCAAGCAACTTCATATTGCGAGTGGTTCTGCGCATCATGCGGCGAAGAACATAACCGCGACCCTCATTTCCTGGCGTAACTCCATCACCAATCAACATAGTTGCGGTTCTTGCGTGGTCGGCTATCACTCGCAAGGAAACATCTCGACCGTTCTCTTTGCCGTACACAGCGCCCGTAATCTCACTCGCCTTATTAAGAATGTGACGGGTGGTGTCGATTTCATAAATGTTCTCAACGCCCTGAAGTAGTGCAGCTGTTCTTTCAAGACCCATACCGGTGTCAATATTCTTCGCGGGAAGTTCTCCGATGATCGGGTAACCCTCTTTACCGGGGCCATCGCCGCGAATATTTTGCATGAAAACCAGATTCCAGATCTCAAGATAACGATCTTCGTCTGCAATTGGCCCACCCTCTTTTCCGTATGCAGGGCCACGGTCGTAGTAGATCTCAGAACATGGCCCACATGGACCCGGAACGCCCATTGACCAAAAATTGTCGGCCATGCCGCGACGTTGAATGCGATCTTTTGGAACGCCTACCTTTTTATGCCAAATGTCAGCAGCTTCGTCATCATCAAGATAAACAGTGACCCAAAGCTTCTCTTCCGGAAATCCATATCCACCATTTGAAATCGGTTTTGTGAGCAATTCCCACGCTAATTCGATGGCGCCCTCTTTGAAGTAATCACCAAAGGAAAAGTTTCCACACATTTGAAAGAACGATGCGTGTCTCGTCGTCTTTCCTACCTCGTCGATATCAAGAGTTCGCACACATTTTTGAACTGATGTTGCTCGCGAATATGGCGGCTTCATTTCCCCCAAAAAGAAGGGCTTGAAGGGCACCATTCCAGCATTAACCAAGAGTAGGTTCGGATCATCAGCTATAAGAGAAGCCGAAGGAACAACTGTGTGATCAAGGCGTAAAGAGTTCTCAGACTCAAAGAACTTCAGCCAACGTGATCTGATCTCCGCGGAGTTCACGAGAGTTTAGAACTCCTCGTCATCCACGTAGCGCTTAGCTTTGCTCTTCTTACTCGGCTTGCTCTTTTTCTTTTTTCGTAGTTGCGAAGCTGTGAGTACAGCTCCAGCCGCCTTCATCGCCATCTGGTTCTTATCGAGGAAGGATGATGTGTTGTCTGCGATCTTTGTACTGAACTCTTCCATAGTTCGCGTTACCTTATTAATACTCTGTAGTGGACCATTTACGAGCTCTACGGTGGTGGTTACCTCATGAAGAAGCGGCGCGGTCTCTTGCGAGATATCTTTCACAGCTGCGCCAACTTCATCGATAGCGCGCCCAAAACGTACGACTGCGTAGGCAATGGCCAAGCTGATAATCAATAACGCGCTAGCAGCAATGATTGCTGCAATTCCACCTGCGGACATGTGCCTAGCCTACCGAATCAAGCATGAGACCAGCGTCGGAGAGCAATATCTGGCTTTTTGCGCTCTTTATGCGCCTACAAAAGAGGAGAAGGAACCAGATGCCATCATTCTTTGCCTTCAGTTTTAACCTCAGGTTTGAAATCTACGCCGGTTTCTTTCCGCTGGGCCTCAGTAATCGGAGTGGGAGCTCCAGTAAGTGGATCCCCGCCGCTGGCGGTCTTGGGAAATGCAATGACTTCTCGAATGGATTCTGCTCCCGCCAAGAGTGCGCAAAGGCGATCCAGACCCAGAGCGATTCCACCATGTGGCGGTGGCCCGTAATTAAATGCTTCGAGCAAGAAACCAAACTTACTTTCAGCCTCTTCTTTAGTGAGGCCGATAACATCAAAAACCGCTTGCTGAATGTCACGACGATGGATACGTATCGATCCTCCACCAATTTCACTGCCATTGAGAACAATGTCGTAGGCATAAGCCAGAGCTGCGCCAGGATCACTTTGAAATGATCTCTCAAACTCAGGTTTAGGGCCAGTGAATGGATGATGAACTGCAGTCCAACCACCGTCATCTGTTCTTTCAAACATCGGCGCATCAACAACCCAGAGGAACTTCCACGCACTCTTATCAATCAGATTGCAACGCTCGCCGATTTCAAGACGGACAGCACCGAGAAGATTGAGAGAGGACGTACGCTCTCCTGCTGCGAAGAAAATAGCATCGCCGTTGGCAGCGCCAACATGAGCTGCAATTCCAGCGCTCTCTTTCTCGGAGAGGTTTTTGGCGACCGGACCAGACAAGGCCCCATCATCACCAACAAGAATGTAGGCCAATCCTTTAGCGCCACGAGCCTTTGCCCAATCTTGCCACGCATCAAGTTCTCGTCGTGGAGAAGAGGCGCCACCAGGCATTACTACTGCTCCTACAAACTCCGCTTGGAACACTCTAAAAGTTGTTTCCTTGAAGAATTCTGTTGCATCTACTAATTCATTTCCGAATCGTAAATCAGGTTTATCCGAACCAAATCTGCGCAGCGCTTCGTGATAGGTCATGTGAGCAATGGGAAGCGGAACGTCGTAGCCAATAGTCTCTTTGAATACAGAGTGAACAATCTTCTCTGCAACCGCTATGACATCTGACTGATCCCCAAAAGACATCTCTATATCTAGCTGAGTAAATTCTGGCTGGCGATCTGCGCGGAAATCTTCATCACGGAAACAGCGCGCAATTTGATAGTACTTCTCCATTCCAGCAACCATGAGAAGTTGTTTGAAGAGCTGGGGCGATTGTGGGAGGGCGTACCACGAACCGGGTTGAAGTCTGACGGGCACAAGAAAGTCTCGTGCTCCTTCCGGAGTAGAACGTGTGAGGTAGGGAGTCTCAATTTCCAAGAACTCTTCTTTATCCATAACAGACCTAATGACGGATGTGACCTTGGAGCGAAGGCGCAGCGCTTTGCTCTGCGTTTCACGGCGGAGATCCAAATAGCGATACTTCAATCGAATCTCTTCGCTGACATTTACATTCTCACCGCTATCGACAGGGAATGGCAATGGTGCCGCCTCACTGAGAACTTCCAGGGTTTCGCAGATGATCTCGATCTCGCCCGTGGGTATCGTCAGGTTTTCATTGCCAGCAGGACGTTTTGCGACTTTGCCTTTCACAACTACGCACCATTCAGCGCGGAGCGCGCCGGCAACTTTTTCGTCAGAAATGACAACTTGAACATTTCCGGAAGAATCTCGAAGGTCTATAAATGCGACTCCGCCGTGGTCTCTACGACGCGCTACCCATCCTGCAAGCGTGACGGATTCACCGATATTGCCAGATCTCAACGATCCGGCTCCATGAGTACGGAGCACTGTTAAACCTTTCTACATAGGGCGTTTCAAGGGCGAACGCGAGACTTTTCAGCCAAGGTGTTCGCAAGAGCGCTAAGGGTAACGGAAATGACCTCTCCTGTGGCCATCTCCTTGAGCTCTACGGTTCCCGAAGCGAGTTCTGCATCGCCTAGAACAATCGAAAAGCGCGCTCCGGACTTATCTGCAGCTTTCATCGCGCCCTTCAAGGCTCGATCGCCGTAACTTTGCTCGATTACAAAACCGTCTTTACGCAGATCATGCGCCAAAGAGAATGCTTTCTCTCTCGCTTGTGCGCCCAGTGGCACAATGAATAAATCGGTATATCTCAAATCCGCCGGGATTACTCCTTCTGCTTCCATCGCCAAAATGACTCGATCGATTCCAAGTCCAAAGCCAATTCCTGAAAGTGCTTGCCCGCCGAGAATCTCCATCAGACCGTCATAGCGGCCGCCACCGCCAATTCCAGATTGCGCACCAAGACCCCCATGAACAAATTCGAATGTCGTGCCGGTGTAATAATCAAGGCCTCGAACCATTCTGGGATTTACCTCATAAGGAACGTGCGCTGAACGGAGCGCTTTCTGAACTATTTCAAAATTCTCTTTACTTTCATCATTTAAGTAGTCGAGCAATAGTGGAGCTTTACTCATAGCTCTCTGAATCTCTTCCCTCTTATCGTCAAATAATCTCAAAGGATTTTTCTGCGCTCTTAGTGCAGTTTCCTCGTCAAGATTGAGAGAGTCGATGTACTTAACCAACTCTACGCGGTGAGCGTTTCTAGAGTCGGCATCCCCAAGCGAGGTAACTTGCAATGCAAAATTCTTGAGACCAAGATTCTTGAAACCGTCGTAAGCGATAGCAATAACTTCGGCATCTAGATAGGGATCATTGACTCCAATTGCTTCAATTCCTACCTGATAAAACTGGCGATAACGGCCCGCTTGTGGTCGCTCGGCACGGAAGAAAGGACCTTTGTAGTAAAGCTTTACTGGCAGTTGTCCCCGATCCAAATTGTGTTCAATCACTGCTCGCATGACACCTGCGGTTCCTTCTGGTCGCAGGGTTATAGAACGTCCACCGCGATCTTCAAAGGTGTACATCTCTTTCGAGACAACATCGGTGGATTCACCTACTCCGCGCGTAAATAATTCGGTGTCTTCAAAAATTGGAAGTTCAATAGGTTCATATCCAGCAGCGAGCGCTGGCTTTATGAGCGTCTGCGCAACATGTTCAAAGAGATGAGAGCGCGGTGGGTAATATTCCGAGACGCCTTTTGGTGCTTGGAACTTTGCCGTCATTGCAATCTTCCTTCCATTGCTGCTCTCAAATAGGTATTGCTGTGTAATTCTTGTTTCATTACCGTCTCGTCACCATGTCCTGGCAATACACGTAGGTCTTCAGACAAGGTCGCAATTTTCTCACGGAGAGTTGATTCCATGTCGCGCATTGATCCTCTCGGCAGATCTGTTCTACCTATGGAGCCCTTGAAGAGCACATCACCGCTGACCAGCAGCTCATCATTCACCTGCGCTACCAACGAACCTGGAGTATGGCCTGGGGCATGAATCATTCGGAATTTCATCTCACCAAGTTTCATCTCCCCGTCTTCTTGAATGGACCAGGTTCGAGCAGGCTCAGCAAAATCCATTGCACCACCGGTGGAGTTCTTTAGTTCTTGTACCAGCGCTTTGCTCTGTTCCCCCATCGCTCGTTCGGGGAATTGAAGCAAATCGCGATCTGCTTCATGTACAAAACAATCAACCTCAACAAAGTCGTCTACCGCGGAGATCAGCGAAAATGTGTGATCGAGATGTCCATGCGTAATCAGGACTGCACCGATTGTGAGTTGATGTTGATCAAGTTTCTCTTGCAGTTGCCTATTGATGTTGGGTATATCAATCCCGGGATCAACAACTACGCAGGGATGGCCTCGACCGGGTGCGATGATCCAACAGTTGGTCTGGTAATACGGAGCGATCACGCGATCAACCAACAGGGCCATGGGGTGATTCTCCCAAGATTGCCCCCTTTTACCCTGAAGCAAGGGGCGATAAGAGGGGGTTTTTACAGAGGGCTGCGATGCGGGTACCTTGTAGCCCTTACCAACCGCTGAACCCATAACGCCATTGATCAACTCAAGGCGCGCAACGTTCGAGAAAGTTAGGCCATCATGGAATCCCTCGATAATCAACAAACCCTCCCAAATTCTGCTGCGGCAGCGCTCATTGGAGATCCCGCAAAGTTTGGTCGAGTAGATGAGAGTGGCACGGTCTATGTCCGAACCAGCGATGGCGAGAAAGTAGTCGGTTCTTATCCCGGCAAAACGGCCGAAGAAGCGTTGGCTTATTTCGTAAGAAAATTCGAGATTGTTGCCTCAGAAGTAGCGTTACTCGCGGCACGCATCATTAGCGGCGCAATGGTCCCCGAAGATGCGCACGATGCGGTCAAGAAACTTCGCAATCAAATCGAGCACCTCAATGGCGTTGGAAATCTAGAAGCCCTGCGCAGTTCATTAGAGCAGATTCCGCCACTGATCGATGAGCATCGTCCAGCATATGAAGCCAAGAAGGCTGCCGAAGCTGAAGTCAAGGCGGCAAAGCGCGCCGCGTCAATCGCAGCAAAGGAAGCTCTCGTTACTGAAGCTGAGTCGTTAGTTGATTCCACTAGCTGGAAAGCAACAGGTGAACGCCTCAAAGTTCTTTTGGATGAGTGGAAGAAGGCGCCTCGCCTGGACAAGAAAACTGATAGCGATCTATGGAAGCGTTTTTCAAGTGCTCGAAACAAATTCGACAAACGTCGACGTACTCACTTTGCATCCTTGACTCAACAACAGAGTGAAGTCAAGAACACCAAGGAGCGTATTGTTACTGAGGCGGAGTCCCTTGCGACTTCAACAGATTGGGTTGCTACCGCTCGTCGCTACAAGTCACTCATGGATGAGTGGAAGGCCACTGGTCGCGGCAAGAAGAACGATGACGCCAAGTTATGGACTCGTTTCAAAACCGCGCAAGACACCTTCTTCGCAGCTAAGAACGCCGACCTAGAAAAGCGTGGCGAATCCATGGCCGCAAACCTTGAGAAGCGAGAAGCTCTGGTTGCCGAAATTGAAGCAATTCTGCCCATCACCAACCTCGACGATGCGCGCCGCAAATTCCGCGATCTTCGCAACAAGCTCTCAAAGGTTGGAATGATCGATCGCAAGAAGAGAAGTTCCCTTGATAAGCGCGTTGACATCGTTGAAATGACTTTGAAAGAAGCCGAACAAGAACAATGGCGTAGAAGCGATCCTGGCGCTCGTGCTCGTGCCAACGATGTGGTTAATCAGTTGCTGACCGCGGTTGCGGATTACGAAGCTAAAGCCTCAAAAGCTGAAGCTGCTGGGGATGCGAAGAAGGCTGCCGAACTCCGCGAAGCTGCCGCCGCGCGTCGTATGTGGTTAAGCGAGGCTCAAAAAGGTCTTGCAGACTTCACGACTGCTTAGTTATTTGTGACTCTGTAGACGTCGTACACGCCTTCGATTCGGCGGACCGCCGATAAGACTGCATCCAGATGTGATGCGTCTGCCATTTCAAAGGTGAACCGCGAAAAAGCTACTTGATCCTTCGTCGTATTCACAGCAGCGTGAAGGATATTTACTTGCTGATCGGATAGCGTGCGAGTGATATCTGAAAGCAAGCGAGCGCGATCAAGCGCCTCAATCTGAATATTCACTAGGAAGACCGACTTGGCTGTTAGATCCCACTTCACCTTTATTATGCGATCACCCTGATGGAATTTAAGGTCAGCAACATTGACGCAGTCACTTCGATGAATTGATACACCATTACCGCGAGTGATAAAGCCAGTAATGGCATCTCCCGGTACTGGTGTACAGCAACGCGCAAGTTTGACCAGAACATCTTCAACGCCTTCGACTTGAATACCGCTTGCAGTGCGGCGTGCTGATCGTGGCGCTCCTCCTGTAACTAAGTTCTCGAGCAAAGGAGTGTCATGGGTCTCTTCAAGGCCCAATGAATTCTCCAAGCGATCGATGACATGTGCAGCTGAGATATGGCCATCGCCAACAGCTGCGTACATCGCTTCGATATCCGGATAATTGAGATCATGAGCTAGTTGCAGCATGGTGTGCCCACCCAAGATTTTCTGTAACGGAAGGCCGGCTTTACGCATCTGGCGAGCAATGGATTCCTTACCCGCCTCAATAGCCTCCTCGCGTCGCTCCTTTGTGAACCAAGCCTTAATCTTTGAACGCGCCCGGGGAGACTTAACAAAGTTGAGCCAATCTCGGCTTGGAGCTGCGTTCTCACCTTTATTGGTAACAACTTCAACCACATCGCCATTTGCCAGAGGAGCTTCCAAGGAGACAAGTTTGCCGTTGACTTTAGCGCCAATACATCTGTTTCCCACTTCGGTATGTACGGTGTAAGCGAAATCGACCGGAGTCGAACCTGCTGGTAACGCGATAACACTCCCCTTCGGCGTAAAGACAAATACCTCAGGTGTACGTAGATCAAATCGCAGAGCTTCAAGAAACTCTGTTACATCGGAGGTTTCCTGCTGCCACTCATGCAATTGTTTGAGCCAGAGCATGTCAGGTGAGTCGGCCGATCTCGATGCTGAACCAAGTTTGTACTTCCAATGCGCAGCGATACCGTACTCAGCGCGACGATGCATGTCGTGGGTGCGGATCTGAATTTCAACCGCTTTCCCGGTCGGACCAATAACTGTTGTGTGTAAAGACTGATAGAGGTTGAACTTGGGCATTGCAATGTAATCCTTGAAACGCCCGGGCACTGGATTCCAGCGCGCATGGATGGAACCAAGGACGGCATAGCAATCACGTACATCATTGACCAAGATTCGAATTCCGACGAGATCATAAATGTCATTGAATTCGCGACCGCGAACCACCATCTTCTGATAGACGCTGTAGAGATGCTTTTGGCGGCCAGTAACTTGAGCGGCGATACCCTCTTTTGTTAAATCCTCTTCAACCACCGAAATAACATCGTTGGTGAGTTTCTCGCGTGATGGATTACGTTCTATAACTAATCTTTCAATTTCCTCAAACTTCTTCGGTTCAAGAAATTTGAATGACAGATCCTCGAGCTCCCATTTCACCGCATTCATTCCCAGTCTGTGGGCGAGCGGCGCGTATATATCTAGGGTTTCACGAGCTTTGCGAGCTGATGATTCAGGATCAACGTATTGCCAGGTGCGCGCATTGTGAAGGCGATCGGCAAGTTTGATGACTAGAACGCGAATATCCTTTGCCATCGCCACAACCATCTTGCGTACCGTCTCGGCTTCTGCGGTTGGGCCGTACGTTAACTTGTCGAGTTTTGTGACTCCTTCAACGAGAGAAGCAACTTCATCACCGAAATCCACCCGCAATTTCTCGGATGAATAATTGGTGTCTTCGACGGTATCGTGTAGGAGCGCAGCGGCTATCGTTGCGGGATCTAAGCCAAACTCGACAAGGATTTCTGCAACTGCAACTGGATGGGTTATGTAAGGATCGCCACTTTTGCGCAGTTGTCCCTGATGCGCGGTTTCAGCAGCAACAAAAGCACGTTCTACAATGGAAGTGTCGACGTTCTTGTTGGCATCACGAAGTCGTTGCACGACTGGAGTGATGAGCGCGTTCATGCGCTAAGGCTACTTCAGGACTATTTGTCGCGCTTCTTCGCTGAAGCGTTGCCCTGAATAGACCCACCCTGTTTAGCAATGACTCTCTGATTGAGGGCCTTGATAGCTGGCTCACGTTCGCGCAAGCTTGCCAAGAGCGGGGCTGCAATGAATATCGATGAGTATGTTCCTGCGATGAGTCCTATGAATAGCGCTAGAGCAAGATCCTTGAGAGTTCCAGCTCCGAGAAGACCAGCGCCTACAAAGAGAATCGCAGCAACAGGCAAGAGAGCAATCAATGATGTGTTGAGCGAACGCACAATTGTCTGGTTCACCGCAAGATTTGCGGCCTGAGAGTACGTGCTCTTGCCGGTACTTGTAATCGCACGCGTGTTCTCTCGAACCTTGTCGAAGACCACAACGGTGTCGTAGAGCGAATACCCCAGAATCGTTAAGAATCCAATGACGGTGGATGGGGTTACCTCAAAGCCCACTAATGCATAAATTCCAACAGTGATGAAAACGTCATGAATAACCGCCACAATCGCCGCAATCGCCATCTTCGGTTCGAAGGCAAGTGCAAGATAAATCATGATGCAGATTAGGAAGGCGATCAAACCTTGGAAGGCTTTGCGGGAAATCTCTTCACCCCAGGAAGGTCCGACATTCTGTGTGTCGATTGACTCGACGGTGACCCCAAATTTTGCCGCTAGCGCATCTTGGATCGCATTGGACTGGGCTGGCTCAACAACGCCGGTCTGGACGCGAATCTTGTCGCTACCAATTGTTTGAACGATCGTGTTGCCCGTATAGCCCGCAGTTGTGACGGCTGTACGAGCCTCTTCAATTGTTCCTGATGTTGTCGTTACTGTGTAAGAAGAACCACCTTTGAATTCAATTCCAAGGGCAAGGCCTTGAATAGAGAGTGCAAAAATAGAAAGTGCGACAAAGACTCCCGAGAGCGTGTACCACTTCTTACGAGCCGAGATGATGTTGATCGACGTTTCGCCGCGATAGAGGCGGCCACCAAGTCCTGAGAACTTCATGATTTAGGCTCCCTTTCCCGATAAATCAACTGATGCCATACCGACGCTGCGTGGCGAGACTCCTGACCAGCTAGAGCCTGACTGGAAGTATTTTCGCTTCGCAAGTAAAGACACAAATGGTTTGGTGAAGAAGAAGATAATGATCAAGTCGATGATGGTTGTGAGTCCGAGAGTGAAGGCAAATCCACGGACGCTTCCAACCGAAACAATATAGAGAACCACCGCAGAAATCACTGAGACCAAGTCGGCAACCACGATGGTGCGACGAGCGCGTTGCCAACCAGTTTCGACTGCGACGCGCAATGGTTTTCCATCTCTCATCTCATCTCGAATACGTTCAAAGTAAACGATGAAGGAGTCGGCTGTGACGCCGATCGCCACGATAGTTCCTGCAATACCTGCGAGAGTCAGAGTGAAACCAACCCACTCTCCGAGCAACCAGAGTAGTAAAACCACATGGGCTGCGGCGAGGGCTAGTGATCCAATCACCACCATGCCTAAAGCTCTGTAATACGCAAGTGAGTAAAGAATGACAAGAAGCATTCCAAGTCCGCCAGCGATCAAGCCAGCAACAAGTTGATCATTTCCGAGGGTTGGAGAAACTTGTTGAACTTCTCCCCGATCAAAAGCTAGTGGAAGTGATCCATATTTCAGAACGTTTGCTAAGTCTTGTGCTTCTACCTGTGAGAAGCTGCCAGTGATCTGCGCACTTCCGCCCAGAATTGCTTCATTGATCCGCGGCGCAGATACAACAACGCCATCCAAAACAATTGCAACTTGGTTCTGTGGAGCTGGGAGACTCACAACGCTCTGGGTCAAAGTTCCGAACTTCTTTGTTCCTTCACCAGTGAAATCAAGTGAGACGAACCAACCGCTCGCGCCCTGCTGATCGATTGCTGCAGTCGCACCTTTAATATCTCGTCCCACAACTTGCGCGGGAGCCAAAATGTATCGAGCGCTTCCTAAACGGTCGCAGGTTACGATTACAGAATTAGCATCGTCACCACCACTGCCCAGAGTTGACTCTGGCTTTGTGCAATCAAGCGCCAAGAAAGCCTGTGTTTGTTCTGGAGAAAGAGTGGAACCCTCCAAAAGTTTGGAATCATCTGGAGTAGGAATAGCTCCTGCTTCCAGAAGAACTTGTCTAAATCTCAACTCTGCGGTCTGTCCAACAAGATCAACCACGCGACGGCCAGTTTCTCCAGGAACAGAGATGACGATTTGGCGATTAGTTCCGGTGCCTTCCGCTGTTACTTCCGCTTCAGCAACACCGAGTGAGTTCACGCGTTGGCGGATGATTGCCACAGCTTGATCGATCGCTTCAACAGTTACTTGACCCTCTTGGCCCGCATCAAGACGTGGTTGGAGGGTGACGCTTGTACCGCCGCGCAGATCCAAACCTAGGTTGAAGGAAGTGGCTCCGATGGAGATGGCCAAGCCAAAAAATGCGGCTGTGATCCCCAGAGTCAGCGTGAGGGTTCTGGCGGGACGAGCTTTTTTGACATCGCCCGAGTTACGTTGATTATTTGCGTAAGACATGAGGCGAAAGTCTAGGGCTGTAAGTCAGGACTGTCGAAAAGCCCCAGGGCCTGGCTCGGCGGATTTTTACCTAGATGCTTCCAAGCAGCAGGTGTTGCCGCCCTTCCACGAGGGGAACGGACCATAAATCCACTTCTCACCAGGAATGGTTCGGCTACGGACTCAACGGTTTCGCGTTCTTCACCCACCGCCATTGCCAATGTATTGAGTCCTACTGGCCCTCCACCAAATTGGTCAATGAGAGCTTTCAAAATCGCTTTATCGAGGCGATCTAAACCAATCTCATCAACCTCGTACATGGTGAGCGCAGATTTCGTGACGTCGATATTGATCGAACCGTCGCCATGAACTTGGGCATAATCTCGAACGCGACGAAGTAAACGATTTGCGATACGTGGCGTTCCACGAGATCTGCGACCAAGTTCCTTGACCGAGTCCTCCGTAATTGAGACGTCAAGCAATGATGCGCTTCTCGTAACAATGTTCGAGATATCGCCTTCGTCATAGAAATCTAAATGAGCTGTGAATCCAAAACGATCGCGTAGCGGCCCAGGTAATAAACCTGCTCGAGTCGTGGCACCTACCAGAGTGAAGTGAGGAAGACTCAGTGGAATTGCTGTCGCGCCAGGTCCTTTACCAACAACGACATCTACACGAAAATCTTCCATCGCCATGTAAAGCATCTCTTCAGCCGGTCTTGCCATTCGATGTATCTCATCAAGAAAAAGAATTTCGCCTTCAACAAGGGATGAGAGAATTGATGCTAGATCCCCTGCATGCGTGATAGCAGGACCACTTGTCACGCGAATAGGAGCATTCATCTCTGTTGCAACAATCATTGCTAAGGTAGTTTTTCCTAGCCCTGGAGGGCCTGAGAGCAGAATGTGATCCGATGGTGCGCCGCGTTCACGCGCCGCCCGCAATAAGAGATCCACTTGATCCTTAACGCGCTGTTGACCTACAAATTCTTGTAAGGAATGTGGCCTCAGTGCTTGTTCGGCGGTGATGTCTTCTGGGGAGATAGCCCCACTCATAATTTCGTCACTCACGAAGTTCTCCGAGATCTCGCAAGCGCAAGCTTGAGCATTTCAGGCAGATCTGCTTCATTAGGGGTTCGACCAAAATTGGCAATGACGTCATCCAGAGCTTGTTCCGCCTCTTTTTGAGAGTAACCCAGGCCTGTAAGGGCGCCAAGAACCTGATTGCGCCATGGTCTATTCAGTGAGCTCTTGGACTTATAACCTCCACCAAACTTATCCTTGAGTTCCAAGACAATTCGTGAAGCAACTTTCTTTCCGATTCCAGGAACTCTCTCCAGAGCTGCATGGTCTTGACTGCCAATTGCGTTTTTCAGATCTTCTGGACCATAAACTGCTAAAAGAGCGCTTGCTACTTTAGGACCAATGCCAGTTACTGATTGCAACTCAATGAAAAGTTCTTTCGCTTCTGTTGATGAAAAACCAAAGAGGGTCCAAGAATCCTCTCGAACCACGAGTGAAGTATGTATTGAAATGAGAGAACCGACTTTTGTTTCACTTGCAAGTTCGGGTGCCACTATCACCTGATAGCCAACCCCGGAAACATCAAGGATAAGTTGGTTGAGACGCACGTCGACAACTTTGCCAGTCAATAACGCGATCATCGAACTCTCTTCAACTCCTTTAGCCGTGAACGTTCTTTTGCTGCTGCTGTTGCAATGCGCTTTGTGGCGCTTCCACGCCAATGATGGCAGATTGCAAGTGCGAGAGCATCTGTCGTATCCACGGGCTTTGGGGGCGCCGATAGATTGAGAATCTTCGTGACCATATTTGCTACCTGCTTCTTATCTGCTCTTCCCGAACCAGACACTGCAGCCTTAACTTCACTTGGCGTGTGCAGTGCTATCGGCAAACCTGATTTTGCAGCCAATACAAGGGCGACTCCTGCCGCTTGGCCCGTAGCCATAGCAGTCCGGACATTGAGTTGGGAAAAGACTCTTTCGATGGCAATCACATCAGGTTTGAATTTTCTTATCCAGGATTCGAGTTCGTCGTTGAGTTGCAACAATCGCATCTCTAACGGCGCATCTACATCGGTTCTGATGACGCCACAATCAATCATCGTGAGAGTCTTGGGTCCTGAGCGTTCGACAATTCCAATCCCACATCTGGTGAGGCCCGGGTCAACCCCTAAAACACGCATTGCGTAAGACTAATCGGGGCCGAAAAAACCTTACGAAAGGCTCGCCATTACCTCTTCAGAAACATCAAAGTTTCCGTAGACGTTTTGAACATCGTCACATTCTTCGATTGCATCGATGAGTTCGAAGAGATCCTTTGCAGCTGATGCATCGAGGGGAATTGATAATGAGGGCAAGAACGAAACATCTGCAGATTCATAGTCGATTCCAGCTCCCTGAAGTGCAGATCGAATCGCGACCATCTCGGAGGCCCCACTCACAACTTCGAACGTTTCTCCAAGGTCATTTACCTCTTCCGCGCCCACATCGAGAACTGTTTCAAGTACTTGATCTTCAGTCAGGGTGGAATTGCCTTGAGACTTCTTCACGATAACAACGCCTTTGCGATTGAACATATAAGCCACAGAGCCGGGATCGGCCATAGTTCCTCCGTTTCGCGTTACAGCAACTCGAACTTCTGAGGCAGCGCGGTTGCGATTATCTGAAAGACATTCAATAAGTAAAGCAACTCCACCGGGTCCATAACCTTCATACATGATGGTCTCCCAATTGGATGCAGATTCATCTTGACCTGATGCGCGCTTGAGCGCTCTTTCAATATTGTCGCTTGGCACCGAATTCTTCTTAGCTTTTTGAATCGCGTCATAGAGGGTCGGATTTCCAGCTGGATCTGCTCCACCGTTTCGTGCCGATACTTCTATTGCCTTGATGTACTTGGCAAAAGCGCGTGAGCGCTTAGAGTCGATGAGAGCTTTCTTGCGTTTGATGGTTGCCCATTTGGAATGACCTGACATTAACGCGCACCCGCCTTGAGCGATTCCTTGCAAACTGAATCAATGAAGTATCGATGCACTCTATTGTCGCCCGTTAGCTCTGGATGGAAAGAGGTAGCAAAGAGATTGCCTTGGCGAATAGCAACAGGGTGCCCATCAACGCTGGCCAATACCTTTACTTCGTGTGAGACCGATTCGACCCATGGCGCCCTGATGAATATGGCCCGGACGGGGTGATCGGTTATTCCCTCAAATTGGAGATCAGTTTCGAACGAATCAACCTGACGACCGAATGCATTTCGTCTGACTACAGCATCAATCCCGCCGAAAGTCTCTTGTCCTTCGATCGCATCCAGCACTTTGTTGGCGATCAGAATCATTCCTGCACATGAACCATAGACGGGCATTCCGGAACGGATTCTCTCGGCGATCAAATCAAAAACACCGAAGGAACGAGCGAGCTTGGCAATCGTCGTCGACTCTCCACCAGGAATTACCAGTGCATCTATTGACGCGATTTCCTCGGGTCGCCTGACACTTGTCGCGGTAACACCGCAATCACCCAAAGAACGGATGTGTTCACGAACATCGCCTTGGAGCGCTAAGACTCCAACTTTCATGGAAACTACCAACCTCGTTCAGCGAGGCGATGAGGTACGGGAATGTCTGCGACATTGATTCCGACCATCGCTTCTCCCAAACCACGCGACTGTTCAGCAACAACTTTAGGATCATCGAAGAAGGTAACTGCCTTAACTATGGCTGCTGCGCGCTTGGATGGATCGCCTGATTTGAAGATTCCAGAACCTACAAATACGCCATCAGCACCGAGTTGCATCATCATCGCTGCATCAGCCGGAGTTGCGATACCACCAGCTGTGAAGAGAACTACGGGAAGTTTCCCGGTCTGAGCGATCTCTTTCACTAAATCAAAAGGCGCTTGAAGCTCCTTTGCGGCAACATAAAGTTCATCTTCTCTCATGGAGGTAAGTCGACGGATCTCATCCGAAATTGAGCGCATATGTGTCGTAGCGTTAGAGACATCGCCCGTACCTGCTTCACCTTTTGAGCGAATCATGGCTGCGCCCTCATTAATGCGGCGGAGAGCTTCTCCCAGATTGGTAGCGCCACAGACAAAAGGAACGGTGAAATTCCACTTATCGATGTGATGTGTGTAATCAGCTGGGGTGAGTACTTCTGACTCATCAATGTAGTCAACATCAATTGCTTGAAGAATCTGAGCTTCAACAAAATGTCCGATGCGAGCCTTGGCCATAACGGGAATGGAAACTGTCTTTTGAATTTCAGCGATCATGTCAGGATCTGACATACGTGCTACGCCACCTTGGGCGCGGATATCAGCCGGAACTCGCTCAAGCGCCATTACTGCAACTGCGCCAGCATCTTCTGCGATGCGCGCCTGTTCAGCGTTGACGACATCCATGATGACGCCACCCTTGAGCATTTCTGCCATACCTCTTTTAACGCGCGAGGTTCCCGTTACATGTTCGTTAGCCATAGCGCGATTCTACTTTGAAAGCCTATTTCCGCGAATCCGATTAGCTACCGCTCTTTTTTGGCGGAAAAGAGAACTCTGGCTCTTGGTCCGTTAAGAAAAACCAGACCTGTCCAGGCTGGAAATATGCCTCGCTTCCATCTGCCAATGTCCATCTCGTTGGATCCTTGGCGGTGGGTCGACTCCACACGACTTCAGTCATAGAGCCATTACGAAGCAGGTATGCCTTACCCGATCCCGTCACAGTTGACTTCGGGGTGACTCCCCCAAATTTATCGCCATACTCAGATGGATTAATGGAGACCAACTGAATAATCATCATGGGAGATCCGAGCTGTGTTCCTGAGGTTGCAAGATTAATTTTGTTATCGTGATTGAGTAGGAATCTCTTCTCATTTCGATTCCAGATTGCTTCGTATGAGGCGTTGGGCCAGAGGATTTTGGCAGAAAGAATCTTCTTTGCGCTTTTATCCTTCGGTCCATGTTCCCACCCGACACCTTCTGCTTGATCGACGTCAGGGTTTTTTGCCAGAAGTAAATTGGGTTTCACCATCATGGCATAAGGCGCATTACGTTCGGGAATATTGAAATAGATTGAAGGTGGATTTCTTTCTGCGCTGAGATTTTCAATATTGGCCTCAGCTAACGCTGGCCGTAATTTACTCTGGGAGCCGCTATAGATGAAACCAACTCTGCCAAACTGCGCCAAGATATCGATATCGCTGATACGTGCAGATCTGATAGGACCAAGTCTTTCGGGATATTGAGAGCTGTAAATTCCCATCAAACGAGTTAATCCTGCTTCTACTTGAGTCACAAAGAGAACATCTGCAAACTCGACGCCTTCCTGGGGATGTGCATAGGGGGTGTCGTCAAACTTCACCGCTAAAACCGGACCGCTTGTACCTGGAAGCCCCGTGAATACATTTCTTTCTATCGCAACTTCATCCGATTCATCGCTTGAAGTTAGAAACGTGCATCCACTGAGTGCAAGCACTAAGGAGAGAATAACTACGCGCTTCACCGCAACTCTTCCTGAAGATACTCATCCTCGAAGGCGTACTTCACGGGTAAAGGCGCATGTCCCGCTAAGCGAAAAATGCGATAAATCATCTTTTCGCGTCGGGAACGAGCTGATGAAACAGATTCGAGATGAAGGGTTATCGCCACCTTAATTCGCTCGGTTAGAAGTTCGAGTTCCGTGAAGAGCTCCGGGTATTTATTGACCAAACCGGATTCGGCGCGAAGTAGAAGCAAAGCTTGCGTAAGTCCACTCTCGGCCTCGCTACGTTCTGAAATCTCTGCTTCTCGTGCTTGGTGTGCGGTTGCAGTCAAAAGAAGTCCTGCTGCAGGATCTACATCTGGTAGATGTGCGATTTCCAAAGCCAACGCCGCTCTACGTTGCAATACTGCATCAAGATTTGCCCATGAGGTTTCTGCTCGGTGATGAAGTCGATCGAGGCGATTGGCACTAAAGGTGAGGTACCAGATTCCAAGAAGTATCAGGATTGGTATCCATACAAATGTAATGCTCATAGCTGCTCATCCTCTCGACTAAACAAACGACTCCAAGGTCGAGAGTCGGAGACTAAAGTAACTCGTTCTCCCTCTCCTCGAGCATGGAGATAAACATTCATAATTTCATCGCCAACATTCTTCCAATCGAACCGCTGAGATCTTTCAGTGCCTGCCTGGGAGAGCGCATCTCTCTGGTCAGGGTTGTGCAAAAGTTGAATAATCTTTCTGCTTAGCTCATCCGCATTCTCATTGGCGAAGAGAGCGCCATACTTTCCATCATCAAGCAAGAATCTAAATGCCGGTATATCGCTAGCAACAATGGGAACCCCTGCAGCCATCGCTTCAGCCAATATGATTCCAAAGGATTCTCCACCAGTATTGGGCGCAACATAGAGATCTAGTGACTTCAAGAAAGAAGCTTTCTCCTCATCGTTGATTCTGCCTAGGAACTGCAGTCGATTTCGTAGAGCAGGATTAATCGACTGCATTGCCTCTAACCCTTCACCAGGGCCTGCGATGAGCAATCTAAATTCAGGAAAAATCCGAGCTACATTGGGAAGAGCCTCAAGGAGTACACCAAGGCCTTTTCGTGGTTCAGAAAAACGACCAATAAAGCCTATATTTAAGGGTTTCTTCCAGTCGGAGTTGGGTTGAGCGTCTGCGAAGAAATCAACGCTAATTCCATTGGGAATAACAACGGCATCTGTGTCGAGGTGAATCCGCAGTGTTTCTCGAGCAACTTCACTCACGGCGATACGCGCTCTTAGTTTCTCAATAACGGGTTCAAGTAGTGGCGCAATCGCAAAAGCAACTTTTTGCCGTGGAGCAGCTGCATGAAACGTTCCCACGAGCGGTCCTTCGGCAATTGAACACGCCAGAAGTGAGAGTGAGGGTATGGCTGGCTCGTGAAGATGCAGTACATCGAAGTCTCCCGCAGCAATCCATTGTCTGACTCTCGACGCTGCAACTGGGCCAAAAAGCACACGAGCCACCGCTCCGTTATAGGGAATTGCCACCGGCCTTCCCGCTGGGACTACAAAATCTTCTTCTATCAACGACTCATCGGTACACGGTGCAAGGACTGAGACTTCATGTCCTTGCGCGCGATAGTGATACGCCAGATCTCTGATGTGAGCTTGAACGCCCCCTGGAACATCCCATGCATAGGGAGAAACAAAACCGATTTTCATGAGCGCTCCACAAAATCGCCATCAATGAAGATTCTTTGTTGCATATGCCATGATTGAGGATCAAGAGAAATTGCATCTTGGAAACGGCTCGCCAACACTTGAGTCACTCGAGCAACTTCTTCTTTCTTTTCCGCCGTGCGATTAACGGAAACCGGCGGGGTAAAGGTGATTTCGATTCCCTGTTCTCTGTACGAAACATATGCAGTGATCAGATCCGCACCCGTCTCATATGCAAGTAAGGCAGGACCAGCCGGCATACGCGCGGTTGAATTGAAGAAATTCACATTAATACCAGATTTGCTTAAGTCTCGATCCGCAGCGAGCGCAACTAACTCCCCTGTATTTAACATCTCGGTCAATGTATCGATAACGCCGGAATTGATATCTAAAACCCGCATCCCCATTTCTTCGCGAAAAACCAGGAATTTACGGAAGAGTTTCTCAGGTTTGAGGTGTTCGGCCACAGTATTTACTCGAACTCCAAGCGCACAGAAATACGCCCCAGCATGATCCCAGTTTCCAGCATGAGGTAGCGCAACAATTACGCCTCGTTTCTCTCTGACAGGACTGAGAAGAAAGTCTTCATTGCGAGTTGTGACGGTCGAAACAATTCTCTCCTTGCTCCAATCGCTAATGCGAAATGTGTCGCACCAATATCGCATTGCCGAGCCAAGACCTTCGCGAACGAGTACCTCTGTTTCACGATTACTGAGATGCGGTGCAACTTTCTGGTAATTGCTACGCAACCTACGAGTACGTTTACCGTTACGTACATATGCTAATTTCGCAATGACCCTAAAGAGTCCGTAGGCCACGGATTCGGGTAGGACTCTGAGCAATTTCCAGAGCGCGCTATAGGTGAGATAAGTGATCCAATCCTTCATCTGTCTAAGACCTTGCCACAACAAGAAGTCGTTGTGCGATAGTGATGACTCCAGCAATTCCAACAATCATGAGAGATAGAGGCATTGCTATCTGTAGACCAAGTCCGTAGAAGCCCGTTCCCACCAGTAAAATGATGAGTCGCTCTGCGCGTTCTGCAAAACCGACGCTGCAATCAATTCCTAGACTCTCTGCCTTGGCTCTTATGTAAGGAATAAGCCCCCCAGACACCAGAGCAAAGAGAGCTAAGAGCGCGATATAGCTCTCGCCTTCGCCATAGGCATAAACCATGATGCCTGCACAAATCGCAGCATCCGTGATGCGATCGAGAGTCGAATCGATAAGCGCTCCCCAACGAGTTGTCCCTTTTTCGGAGATTCGCGCCATAGTTCCATCAAAGAGGTCGCTGAGAACAAAGACAGAAACAACAAGAGTGCCAACGAAAAAATCTCCCCTTGGGAAGAAGTAGAGCGCGCTTACGACGCTACCGGCAGCACCCAGAACCGTCACGCCGTTAGGGGTCACACCCCATCGAAGTAAGGTTCGACAGATAGGTGTAATCAATGCCGTTACTGGCGCCCTTAAACGATTCTGAATCATTGAGTACATCGTAGGCTTTCCTCGTGGTTGAACCCAATATTGATGAGGCGCGGAGCAGCCAATTTGCCGCAGGAGAAGCACGCTGGTTGATTGCCGGACATCCCAGCGCAAGCCCTCATCGCATCTCTGCTCTCTTCCAAGGAAACTTTCAGAGTTATGAAGTTGAGGGTGCTAACCCAAATTTCGATGATGTGCTGGAGGACATTGATGCATGTGCGTTGGTAATTAATGCAAAGACTGGAGTTTCTTCCTCCATGATTGATTTTTGGGGTCACGTAAGTGAGCGTCAATTTCCTCGCCTCATGATTGTTTGTGGTCTTGAACTCAGTGAGATTGACTTCGACGATATCGTTTTAATTGCAAATCGAGTCCTCGAACAAGTGGTGACGCCATTTCTCGTGCTTCATGACGACGTGGGCGAGCCAATCGGTTTGATTTCTCTAGATTCCACGGACGTACATGATTACTCAACAAAGACTGAGCACATCTATCCTGCTGATGAGGAACTCAAAGGCCTCATCGCCGAATTCCGAAGTGAATATCAGGAGCAGACCGAAGGCCTAGATGACGATGCGTTCGGCGCTGGACTTGTAGTGCCAGCTCTTCCACTCGTCGAATCGCGTGGGATAGGAATTTCTGAGCTAACTAGGTACTTCAAAAAAGCTACCAGGCTGTAGCAATTTCCTCACGAGTTTGAGTGAGCAATTTCGGCAGTACTTTTGTTTGACCAATAATCGGCATGAAATTGGAGTCACCGAACCATCGAGGAACAATATGTTGATGGATATGGTCAGCTACTCCAGCCCCCGAAAGCGCGCCTTGATTAAGTCCAATATTGAAACCACCACAGTTTGAAACTTTGCGAAGCACCGACATGGCATGCGCGGTAAATGCCTGCATCTCGTTACGTTCGCTATCCGATAACTCAGTTAGATCTGCAACATGGCGGTTAGTACAAATCAAAAGATGTCCCGCGTTATAGGGATAAAGATTGAGGACTGCATAAACTTCTTTGCCCCGCGCAACAATGAGCGCTTCTTCATCGCTCATTTGAGGAATCGAACAGAACGGACATGGAACGTCATTGTCGGGCTTAGGGCGATTCTCCCCAGCCAAGTAAGCCATTCGATGCGGCGCCCAGAGCCTTTCCCATCGATCAGGTATACCGGCGCCTCCTGTAATTTCGCTTTGGGACATAGCCTTAAATCTGCTTACGAGTTCTGACAGTTTCCAGAATCTCGGCGATGGCATCTTTGATGGCGATACCGTTCTTCTGATCGCCGTTGCGGTATCTGAAAGAAACCGCGCCAGCTTTTTGGTCGTCCTCGCCCGCAATCATCATCAATGGAATTTTCTCTGTCTGTGCGTTGCGAATCTTTTTCTGCATACGGTCATCCGATGCATCGATTTCTGCACGAATGCCTGCACGCTTCATTTCCTTTACTACCTCTTCAAGATAGCCATTGAATGCTTCAGCGACCGGGATGGCTCTCACCTGAACAGGAGCTAACCATGGAGGAAATGCGCCTGCGTAATGTTCTGTGAGAACTCCAAAGAACCTCTCGATCGAACCAAAGAGGGCGCGATGAATCATCACGGGCTGTTGACGCGAACCATCGTTAGCGGTGTATCCCAGATCAAAACGTTGTGGCAACTGGAAATCTACTTGGATCGTCGACATCTGCCAGGTGCGTCCAATCGCATCTTTGGCTTGGACTGAAATCTTGGGACCGTAAAAAGCTGCTCCACCGGGATCGAGTACTAATTCGAGTTTCTGTTTCTCGGCCGCTTGGCGCAACGCCTCTGTTGCTGCTTCCCAATCAATGTCGGAACCCACAGATTTTTCTGGGTTACGAGTTGAGAGCTCTAAATAGAAATCAGTAAGACCATAGTCGCGCAGAAGATTGAGAACGAAAGTCAGAAGGCTGTCGAGTTCGCCCGCCATCTGCTCTTTGGTGCAGTAGATATGTGCATCATCTTGAGTGAAACCTCTTGCGCGCGTAATCCCGTGAACCACGCCGGACTTCTCATAACGATAAACGGTGCCGAATTCAAACAATCGAAGTGGCAGATCCCGATACGATTTTGATGAAGACTGGTAGATCAAATTATGGAACGGACAGTTCATCGGCTTCATGTAGTACTTCTGACCCTGCTTTTTGACAGTGCCATCTGCGTTGAGCTCTTCATCCATCACCATCGGTGGGTACATGCCTTCGGCATACCACTGGAGGTGTCCCGAAGTTTCAAAAAGGGCAGCCTTTGTCAGGTGCGGTGAGTAAACAAACTGGTAATCCTCTTCTTCATGCCGTTTGCGCGAATAGTCCTCCATCGCTCGCCTGATGATGCCGCCTTTGGGATGAAAGACTGCCAACCCAGACCCAATCTCTTCCGGGAATGAGAAGAGGTCGAGTTCAGCACCAAGTCGACGGTGATCTCGCTTCTCTGCTTCGGCCAATAGATGTAAGTAACCATCTAATTCTTCTTGAGAGGGCCACGCAGTTCCATAAATTCTCTGGAGCATTGGATTCTTCTCAGAACCTCTCCAGTACGCTCCCGCGCTGCGCATTAACTTGTATGCAGGGATAAATTTCGTCGAGGGGAGATGCGGGCCACGGCAGAGATCGCTCCATACCGGTTTGCCATCGCGACCAAGATTGTCATAGATCGTTAACTCGCCTGCCCCGACTTCAACACTTGCGCCCTCGGCTGCGTCGGATGATTTTAGCTTTACGAGTTCACACTTATAGGGCTCATGAGATAACTCTTCTAGCGCCTCGTTATCAGTTATGACTCTTCGCTTAAAACGTTGGCCATCCTTCACGATTTTCTTCATTACTGATTCCAGCTTGGTGAGATCCTCTGGATTGAATGGTCGTTCAGGGTCAAAGTCGTAATAGAAGCCATCTTTGATCGGAGGGCCAATTCCGAGTCGCGTTTGCGAAAAGGTTTCTTGTACCGCCTGAGCAAGAACGTGCGCAGTTGAGTGACGAAGAACCATCAAACCTTCATCAGATTCAATCGAGATTGATTCAACAACATCACCATCGTTGAGATCGGTCCAGAGATCCCTCAACGCACCATTTATCTTGCAGACCACAATTGCATTCGGACCAGGTTTAACACGATCCGGATACATCTCTTCGAAAATCAAAGTGGGTTTGGAATCAGATGCAACAGCACGCGACATTCCGTCGACGGTGATCTGAATCTGGGCGGTCATTCCGCGAGGTTACCAAATATGAATCAAATAGCCGTTATTCGCGCTTCTAGCGCTGGTTATGCGAAGTAGATTGCAATAACAACGATTGATGCGGCTGTAAATCCCGCAGCCAGCATGTACTTCACCCAAAGCGGCATTCCTACTTTGTCCGCTGCATTAGCGGCAATGGTCTTAGTTTTGAGAATGGCTCGAGAGGCCCATGCAAACTCTGATGCCAAAATACCAAGTCCAGCCAGAAGAACCAGAAGCCCAGGCCCCGGTGCGAAGAGGAAGACTGTTCCGATAATCGTAATCAAACCGCCGATAACACCGATAAAAATACGCCATACAAGAGAGCCATATGGAGTGCTCTTGATCTGTTGGCGGATGTTCATGGTGCAAGTTTACCTAATACCCATGAACTAAAGGAAGTCTGTAGTTGGTTCAGCTCCTTAGAAGTCGGATAGAGATTGCCTTCATATCTCTCAATTCCCACAATTTCACGGAGACTTGAAGTGAGGGCGAGCCCCTGTACCGATTCAATCGTCGAGATGGGTAGGACGGCCTCCTCTACGCCAAAGTTTTCAATCAGCAGTGCCCGAGTAATACCGGGTAGACAACCACTAACGAGCGGAGGTGTTAACCAACGCTCACCTTCTAGCCAGATGACATTTGCTAAGGCGCTCTCCACAACCTCATCTCTCTCATTAACGAAAATTGAATCATCGAAGCCTTGTGCTCGTGCTGTGCGCAGTGCCAACGCGTTTTCGGCATAGGAAGAGCTCTTATGTCCCGCCAGACCTGCGCCTGACTGTCGTCTTCGAAAGTATCGATTGACCGACAAAGGCTTATCCAAAAGTTGGTATTCAGAGTGTGTGACAAACCATTCACCATCCCCATAGACAGTGATACGGAGCCTTCCGAATGGAGAACAGGGGTTGGCATCAATTACTGACTTCACAGCGCTCTCAATTTCACTTGCGCTTGGTGCAGATACCTGCAAGAACTTCAGCGTCTGGAGGAGCCTCTCGATATGCCTCTGAAGTTCAAAGGTCTTGGAGTCGTAGGTTCGAAGAGTTTCAAAAGCGCCATCGCCCAACAACCACGCAGAGCCCACAGAAGGCATTGTGAGTTGATCGACTAGACCTGTGTTGTGCCAGATCTTCACTGCGCCATTTTCGCACTGATACTTGGGGAATTTTTGCTGGCGATGCCAATTAAACGACGCGCCTTTAGCTCAGTTTCTTCCCATTCAAGATCAGGGTCGCTGCCCCATGTAATACCTGCTCCAGTTCCAAAGTGAAGAATGCGATCTGAACCTTGCCAGAAAGTACGGATACCAACTGCAAGATCGGCGTTTCCATTTTCAACCCATCCCAGCGCTCCGCAATAGGGCCCTCTCTTGCCTTCCCATTCTTGAATGATCTTCAAGGCAGAATGTTTAGGGGCGCCGCTCACAGATCCTGGTGGCATCATCGAACGCAATACCTCAACAACATCTTTGCCCGGGGCAACTCTGGCTTGAATATCGGAGACTAGGTGAAATAGACCTGGATGTTCTTCGGTTGCCAGCAATCGTGGCGTGGTGACGCTTCCTGTTTCGGCGATCATTCCTACATCATTTCGAATCAGGTCAACAATCATAAGATTTTCCGAGTGATCCTTCTCCTGGAAATCACTGGTGGCAGAAGTGCCTTTAATGGGACTGGAAGTAATAACTCCATCACGAAGCGAAATGAATCTTTCCGGTGACGCAGATGCGATCTCCAGATCGGGAAGATGAATGTATGAGGCAAATGGCGCCGGATTTGATTCAACAATTCCTCGTGCCAATTGAGCAAGACTGGGATTCTTTGAATTATCAACGTTCAAGATTCGACACGCATTAACTTGGTACACGTCGCCGTCTGCAATCTTTTCTCTAATCTGATTTACGTATTTATGATAGAGATCTCTGTCATGACTGCTCTTCCATTCGTGCGATGCAACCCCCTGCCACGCCTCTGCACTCACCGGCAGATCACTCTCAACAACGTTAGAAAATTTCGCTAAGGTCCATTCCGATTCAAAAGTTCCGATTACGGCCCAGAATCCCGGCTCCCTGAGATCATCGAGATTATGTGAAATACGTTCAAGACCGGTTGCCAACCTGCCACCCATCCAGAACGACCAATTCATAGACCCGACGCTACCGCGTGCTTTCCGCCCTTACCTGTTCGGCGAAATCCTTAGTTTCTTGCGGAGAATCTATGACTTGGGTTATGCGCACTAGGTGCGATAGATTTCGCCCTCTCGTAACGCCTCGGCGCTACGAATGCGGACGTAGCGCAGTTGGTAGCGCGGAACCTTGCCAAGGTTCAGGTCGCGGGTTCGACCCCCGTCGTCCGCTCGATTAATGAGGTAGAGCTTTTCAAGTTTGGACCAAGTTGCCGTGATGCAACAATGGTGGAGTGGCCGAGAGGCGAGGCTCGGGACTGCAAATCCCGCTACACGGGTTCAAATCCCGTCTCCACCTCGAGCAGTTCTAACATTTCTAACGAATGTATAGTTCTCGCAGCTTAGGACGATTAGCGCAGCGGTAGCGCACTTCCTTGACATGGAAGGGGTCACTGGTTCGATCCCAGTATCGTCCACGCGAAAGGCCAAGAAGCTCGCGCGTTTTACAGAAAAGAGCTTGCTCTCAATTTCCTTTGGAAAACTACCTCCTCCGATATCCAGCAGGACATTGAGGTTTAGAGCCTGTTATGTATTTAATTTTCTCGTTTTTTACACATTCAATAGTGATTCGTTGACTTGAATTGGATATCGCCTTTGTTACCTTCAACGAATAGCGCTTCTTAAAAGCAAGGTAATTGCTGGTCTCGTCAGCTGAAATTTCAAAAGTGCACACTCCAGCTTTCAAGGCCGTAACTTCGACGCGATTGACCTTTCCCTCTGCCTTGCAAACGTCAGCAGAGGTGATCTGTAAGGAAAAAATATTATCGAACTCATTCCAGATAGAGACCCGTCCTCCTACTTTTAACGAAGTTACAGGTAGGGAGTATGTCTGATTCTGTTTTGGTGCTATTTCAAAAGATTCCCACTCACACTCTGATTGACCGTAACTATTGATGCCAACGACACAGAATTCGTACTCCCCGTTGTTCAATTTAGGTAGTGTCCACTCTCGCACGTTGGCCGCAAATTCGACCGAAGAAAGAATTTCAGATTTTCCTGCCATACGAAGTTCGATCCTAATGCTCTGCAGTTTCGCGTCAGGAGCGCTTCTTTCACTGCTTCTCCATGTCAACAGAGTTGGATTCCTCATCGAATAACTAACATTAATCTCCTCAGGTTCTCGATCTATTGTGTGTCCCCAGAACGTCGAGCAGCTACTTTCGCTGACTTTTCCTCTAGCTTGCACACAGATCCAGTAGCTACCTGCCTTCCAATTGTGTGTGACAAGGTTTGTCTCGGTTGTGCGGTAGGTCTTCGTCTCCTTAGATTGTTGATCGCGCGCGATGACCGTATATCCCACAATCTGATTGTCCTGTGAACTCACGCTTGGATCCCACTTGAGTATTTCCTTCGACTCTTCAAATGAGAAATTCACCGTAGCGGGCCGAGCAATAACCGTGAATTTCCAGGACAACGCTTGCATTCCGCTTCCAGTGATCTCAACGTTATGCAGGCCCGCCTCTAACGGTGCGCGCGGAATCACCAAGACGATGTGATCGGCCCTCATGATTGACGATCCCGCAGGGCCATAGATGGAGTCAGAAGTGGTCCACGTATGTTCGCTCACGACACAGAGATCGGAAGAATTTGATAACACCTGACCCGAAGGTGTCTTGAGCACTGCGCGTACGTCTATAGAGGGGCTGACGAGAAAAGATGCCAGCAGAGGTAGACCTCGAAACTGTTTCCAATCGCTGCCACATGATTCTCGAGGATCCGGGTATTCGCCATCAAAGCTATTGAGTCGCACAAATGATCCATCACCTGGGAAGGTAACAGTTTTTGTTCGACTGCCAACTAAACCATTGATTACATCTAACCCAGTTTCATAGAAACCAGTTCGTTCATTGAGCACCGATGCGTATCCGGTGGTCTTCAAGTTATCTCTCAAGAGTCCCATCGTATGCAAAGGGGCTTTCATCCAAGAATCTATTGCTTCAGACTCCCGACCAATACTTGTCAAATTTGTGCCGCTATTTGCTCCTTCGCGAGAGTAATACGGACTTGCTGGATTCTCGGAATGGCTATTGCGATAAGCACCAACGAACAAACTTGGATCCGTCTTAGCCAGATAGATTGAATGCTTAAGCGCTGCTGCTGATTGAGCAGAATTCTCGGTAACTGGTTCAAGTCCTGAAGAAATTCGATAGTAATTTAAAGTTTCAAGCCAACTAGCGTCCATAGATGGAATTGGTACAGGTTCAGCCCGAGATGTCGATATCGGGAAAAATAGCATCGTCAGCAGCGTCAGCGATGCCACAACTCGATTGAATGAGCCTGACGCATTTGACATGAGTTGAGTCTGCTCCATACTTTCCTTACTGTCTATATCGACCTGTCAAGATTTTTACTCAGAATGTTCAACGTTCTGCCAGGCTTCAATAATTGATCGAATTTTTCATATCCCCGTTTGAGATAGAACTCCAGTTGATCCTCAGTCCATAGATACACAAGTTCAATTCCATAATCGCGAGCTCTCGCCTCCATCAATTCGAGTACCTGCGAGCCAATCCCACTACCTCTCAAATCTTCTCGTACGACAAAGGCGCATAGCCAGGGCTTGAGATGTCGGTACTCCTCAAGATCATCAAAATCGCATAATCCGATGACGGCAAGAACTTCATTGGCATCCTCAGCTACTGCAAGAAAAAGCAGCTCTTTGGAGTCAGTNTTCGAATCCCATGATTCGTAATCTCCGTTCAAGACACGGCTATAGAAACTTCGCCAATCATCAGCTGTGAATTCCTCCTTGCCTTCTCCCCACAAGGCAAGACTCCAAGCCAGCGGCTTGGCAAGAAGATCGGGTTGAGATCGAGCAGGAATCAAGCGGAGAGGCGACATGAATTTGTTAAACCTTTCTCGCGCGCGACTAACTTCCTCCAATAGTTTGCCGTTAATCCATGATTAAATCCACATATGGGTGCAAACAATCAGATGCCATGCGACTTCTGCCAACAGCCGTACGATCCTGTAGCTACTCGTTGGCTATGCCCTCATTGCCACATGAAGACTAATTGCTGCGATGGCGCACCTTGCGACATTCCTTATGCTGAGATTGTTCCCGTGGAAAGCAAAACAAGTATCAACGAGCCGAGAAGTACTCGATAGACAACAAAAGGCATAAAACTCTTTGTTTGCACAAATTTCATTAACCATGCGATAACGGCGTAGCCAATAACAAAAGCGGTAACTGTGGCAACCGTTGTCTCAACTAGTGAAAAGGTATTTGTATCTTCTGAGAAAGAATTCAACAGCTCGTACGTTCCGCTTCCAAGAACTGCGGGAATCGCGAGTAGAAACGAATAGCGCAAGGCAGCGTCACGCGTGTATCCCAAAGTTCGACCCATAGCGATTGTTGCGCCCGAGCGAGAGACGCCAGGAATAAGTGCAAGTGATTGGGCTAATCCGTAGAGAAGCCCATCCTTTGAATTTAATTGGTCAAGGTCTTTATCTTTTCGACCGATGTAATCAAGTAATCCCAAGAGGAGTCCAAAGATGATGAGGGTGGCGGCGATAAGCCAGAGAGAGCGGAAATTTTCTCGTATGTAGCTCTGCCCGAAATACCCCAGGAAAAAGATGGGAAGTGAGCCGACTGCGATCAATATTCCCAGGCGAACATCCTTGGCTTCCGGACTGCCTGGTTCGAACTTCACGCCGAAAATTCGTCGAATCAACGCATGTGCGATTTTCAGAATATCTCGGCGAAAGTAGAGCAAGACGGCGATTTCTGTACCGATCTGCATAATTGCAGTGAAAGTAGCACCGGGATCTTGCGCAGATGGAAGAAACTCACCAAGGAAGCGAATATGTGCGCTGGAAGAAATCGGCAAGAACTCGGTGAGTCCTTGAACGATTCCCAAGAAGATTGCTTCAAGCATTATCTTGCGGTTACTTCAATCCGCGTCGTCGAAGTAGTGGCTCGATATCCGCATCGCGACCGCGGAAATTACGGAACATCTCCATCGAATCAAGAGATCCTCCCCGACTCATCAGCGAATTTCTGAAGTGATCACCATTCTTACGAGTGAGCCCTCCGTTAGATTTGAACCATTCGACCGTGTCGGCATCTAAGACCTCGCTCCAGATATATCCGTAATACCCCGCGGAATAGCCGCCGGCGAAAATATGTGAAAAATATGTTGAGCGATAGCGTGTTGGCACTGGGGCGAAATCAAGACCATAGTCTTTGATCGCGGCGCTTTCGAAATCTTCAACACTGGAAATTCCATCTGTAGTAGCGAGTGAATGCCATGCAAGATCCAAAATGGCGGCAGCAAGGTAGCTCGTGGTCGCATGTCCCTCATTGAAGGTTGAAGACTCATGCAATTTATCAACCCAGCTCTGCGGAAGGCGCTCCCCTGTTTCATGATGACGCGCATAGTTATCGAGTACTTCAGGCCAGAGTATCCACATCTCATTAACCTGAGATGGGAACTCAACAAAATCTCTCTGGACGCTGGTGCCCGAGAATCGTGGATACTTAACATTTGAAAGCAATCCATGTATCGCATGGCCAAATTCGTGGAATAAAGTGGTCGTTTCATCGTATGTCAGAAGTGTTGGTTGTCCTGCTGGAGGCTTGGGAATATTCATGTTATTTACTACTACGGGATATTGACCCAAGAGATGGTTTTGATCCACGAGCGTGTTCATCCATGCGCCGCCACGTTTGGAATCTCGAGTATAGAAATCTCCAATGTAAAGACCGATTGCAGAACCATCTTCATTGAATACCTCAAATGCACGCGCCTCGGGATGATAGGTCACAAGATCGGGGCGCGCCTTAAACGTCATTCCGTAAAGTTTTTGAGCGGCAAAGAAAACGCCATCGATGAGGACTTTCTCCAGCTCAAAATAGGGTTTCATAGCCGCCGTATCTAGATCGTACTTCTCGGCCCTTACTTGCTCTGTGAATAAATCCCAGTCCCAACTTCGAAGTTCGTGTCGATCTGTTTTGTCGATGATGGCCTGAATATCTCTCGCTTCACGCTCTGCATTTTCAACGGCAGCAGGGGCAATCTTTCTCAACATTGCATGGACACGATCGGGATGTCCTGCGGTTTGCTCACGTAAAACATATTCGGCATGTGAACTAAGACCAAAGAGTTTGGCGCGTTGGGCGCGAAGTTCGACCATCCGAAGCAAAACTTGACGGGTATCACTGGCATTTCCACGGGCGCCTTTAGATAGCGAGCGCTCCATGATTCGCTGACGTAACGCTCTGTTTTTTAGTGAACTCAAAACAGGATGCCCTGTGAAATTAACCATGCTGATCATCCACTTATTGGAGACGCCACGAGCTTCTGCGGCTGCTTTACAGGCTGCGATTTGGTTTTCGCTAAGACCTTCAAGTTCTTCGACGCTATCAACAAAAACTGCCAAATCATTGGTATCAGCCAGCAAGTTTTTACTGAATTGCGTCTCAAGTGACGAGAGTTCTTCGTTGATTGCCTTAACGCGATTTCGCGCCTCTTCGTCAAGGGCCGCCCCAGCTTGCAGGAAGTCCTTGTAATAGCGTTGCAGCAACCACGCATCCTCGGCTGGTAAATCTAGTTTTGCGTCAACTAACTTTTGAATTCGCCCAAAGAGCGCAGGGTTGAGACGTATCGCATCTGAATGAGCAGCAAGTTTTGGAGCAATCTCAGCCTCGATTGAATCGATGTGATCGTTGGTGTCGCTAGAAGATTTGTTGTAGAAGACATTGAGCATCCGCCCCAAAGTTTGTCCACTCTTTTCAAGGGCGACAATGGTGTTCTCGAATGTAACCTCACTTTGGGCGAGTATTGAATCGATCTCACCCACCTGTTCGGCGGTTCCTGCATAGAAAGCTTCGAGGTAGTCATCCTCCGTGATCTGCGCGAAGGGAGGTAACTCATATTCCAAGGTAGAGCGCTGCAGGAAAGGGTTAGTGGTCATGCGCTTCTCTCTTCGATGAATAGTCGGGAATTTTCAAATATCGTCTCGGCATCGTAGTCGAGGGTTGCAACGTGATAGCTATTGACGAGCTCGATCCTTCGCTTGTCTTGTGATCCAAGCTCAGACATGACGATCTCGGTATTAGATACCGGTAGAACATGGTCATCAACGCTATGAAAGAGCAAGGTTGGCGTCTTAATAGAAGGAATGGCTTTGCGAGCCAATTTTAGATACTTATATAACTGTGCGACTCCCCGCAAAGGAAGCGCGTCATATCCCCATTCGGTAATACCTGGCTTCTTTATGTCATCACCAACAGATGCACGGCTCTTTTGGAAGCGAGAGATGAAATAGACAAACTTAATTTGTATGCCAGGAATATGAATCATGGGGTTGACGAGAACTAGTCCATCAATGGAACTTTGGTTCTGGGCTGCTACATAGAGTGAATTACCGCATCCCATAGAAAGTGCACAGATGAATACCTTCCTACAGCTCTTCTTCAGCTCATCAAGTTCGGCCTGAACTTTTGCCGGCCATTGGTCCCATGAAACGTTGTTGAGATCGCTCCACTGAGTTCCATGTCCTGGCATCAACGGAACAGAGACCGTGTAACCAAGATCGTTTAAGTAGTGCGCCCAGGGTCGCATTGAGGCGGGCGTTCCTGTGAAACCATGAACGAGGAGTACTCCGATCTCCTTCTTCTTCCCGTGGCCTGCTGCTCGATAGTCCGATAACCAACCGGCTGGCGCTCCTTCAAGACCCATATGCCAACAGTAAAGAGATTGAAGGTAAATGTCATTCATCCCGTCTACCTTTGGCTTTGTGAAATCCATATCATGGCAGCCCTCTTTCGATGAACTTGGACGAGCGTTGATTGATACTACTTTCGTTGTGGTCGACCTTGAGACCACGGGCGGTTCACATAGCAGCGATGCCATAACCGAGATTGGCGCAGTGAAGATTCGAGGCGGCGAGATCATCGGAGAGTTCCAAACGCTTATCAATCCTGAGCTACCGATACCTGCCTTCATCACAGTACTCACTGGAATCACCGATGCAATGGTTGTCGAGGCGCCAAAGATTGGTGAGGCTCTCTTCTCTTTTCTCGAATTCGCTGGATCTCCTCAAGAGACGGTTGTAATCGCACACAACGCACCTTTTGATATCGGCTTTCTCAAGTCGGCATCAGCGCGATGCGATGTTCCATGGCCCGGATATCAAGTGCTCGATACAGCAAGAATTGCACGCTATGTCGTAACACGAGATGAAGCGCCAAATTGCAAACTTGGCACACTCGCCACTTTTTTTGGCGCCCACACAGACCCCAATCACAGAGCTCTCTCTGATGCACGTGCCACTGTCGATGTGTTTCACGGGATCCTTGATCGTCTCGGCTCTTTTGGCGTGACCACACTTGAAGATCTCAAATCATTTACGAATCGCATTACTGATGCCCAGAGAAAAAAGCGATTTCTCGCTGAAGGGTTGCCAAATTCCCCTGGTGTCTACATCTTTCGCGACTCACATAACGAGCCCCTCTACATTGGTACGACGCGTAACCTGCGAACTCGAGTACGTTCTTATTTCACCGCTGCAGAAACTCGTAAGCGGATTTTGGATATGGTCTCACTGGCAGAACGATTGGATTTCATCGAAACCCCAACCATCATCGAGGCTGAAGTTCGAGAGCTCCGTTTGATTGCTGAAAAGCAACCCCGCTTTAATCGACGCTCAAAGTTCCAAGAAAAGGCGGTCTGGGTAAAGCTCACTGAAGAGAGTTTTCCTCGCCTAGTTTCAGTGCGAGGACATCGCGGGCTCTCCGATGAAGTTGGTTGGTGCGGGCCGTTCAATGGTCGTGACGAAGCTGCGCGCGCAATCGAAGCGCTCTATGAAGTAACTCAGATACGCCAGTGCACTCCTCGGATTACCCTGAAATCAATGAAGAGCGCGAGCCCATGCGCGCTCTTTGATATGAAGCGATGTGGGGCGCCATGTGTTGGCAAGGAATCTGTGGATTCCTATGCGTCGCATGTGCTCACTACTCAAGTCTCCCTACACCATGACGCGACTTCTCTTCTCTCAACAATCAATACCCGGATGCACGAACTAGCTGAACAAGAGAGATTTGAGGAAGCTGCTGATATCCGTAATCGACTCAGCGCCTTTATCCGAGGCACAGCTCGCGGACAGCGAATTCGATCTTTGACACGAGTTCCTCATATGGTGACGGCGTTTATGGTCGCTCCCCAACAATGGGAGTTTCTTGTTATCAGATTCGGCCGTTTAGCCGGAAGCGCTCAAGGGAGCTCCAAGAACTACCGAGAAATCGTCGAAAGCCTTCGCCTCACAGCCGATGTCGTAGCAGACAACGGTGAAATTCTCCCGGCTTCCCACCACGAAGAAGTTGAAGTGCTACTGAGATATCTCAACCAAGATGGTGTTCGCCTCGTAGAAATAGATGGTGAATGGTCATTGCCAGTTTTTGGTTCTGGCGCAGCACGTGATGTTCTAGAAAAGGCACGGGAAAATTCAGATGCTCTGCGCTACAAAGAAGCCTTCGCTAACTCATTTGATAGATCTCCCCAGCGTTCCAGCAATTGAGTTGCCGATCCGCTATCTATCGCTTGACGAGCGTAGACATAACCATTGGCAAGTTGTTGATCAATACCAAGATGTAAATCAGCTTTAAATGCCGCAATAGCCGCAGCCGCGTTGAGCAGAATTGCTTCTCTGTATGCCCCGAGACGACCAGCAAAGACTTGCTTGGTGATCTCTGCGTTCTCAACTGCTGACCCACCTTTGAGATCTTCGATGGCGTAGATCTCTAAGCCAATGTCACGTGGATCAAATATCTCTTTACGGATCTCGCCTTTGTTGATGATGTACACCGTGGTTGTTGTTGCAAGTGAAATCTCGTCCAAGCCATCGTCACCTCGGAATATCAGACCTTCACAGCCACGTGCAGCCAGGACTTGTGCCACAACTGGAAGAAGTTCTGCTCTGGCAACTCCAATCGCCACCGCAATAGGTTTGGCAGGGTTGGCGAGCGGGCCGAGAATATTGAAGATTGTTGGAACTCCAAGTTCTTTACGTGCAGCGGCCGCATGCTTCATTGCGGGATGGAAAACGGGAGCAAACGCGAAACCAATTCCGATTTTTCGTACACACTCTTCTACTGCCTGCGCATTCAAGGAGATATTGACTCCCAACGCTTCCAGAAGATCGGCAGAGCCACTCTTGGATGTTGCAGCTCGATTTCCATGTTTGATGGTGCGAGCGCCCGCTGCTGTTGTGACGATCGCAGCAGCAGTTGAGATATTTATTGTTTGGGCACCGTCTCCGCCTGTGCCAACAATGTCGACTGCGCGATCCGGGATATTGATGAGCTGGGCATGTTCATACATTGAACCCACAAGTGCCTGTACTTCATTTGCGGTTTCGCCCTTTGCGCGAAGTGCAAGTAAGAAATTTTTGATCTCATCGGTGGAGGCTTGGCCAATGAGAATTTGATTCATCGCCCAACGTGTTAAAGATATTTCAAGTTCGCGACCTTCAGATAACTCTTGAAGGATCTGCTCCCACGATGGAGAACTAGAAACCATGAGAATTAGGCGTTGACGCGAGACTTACGAAAGATATCGGCGACGGTCGTGGCCAAAGTAAAAGGATCGATGGGATGAGTAATGACGCCCTCAGCGCGAGACCATCCGGCCAACCATGCATCAGACTTTCTTCCCACAAGAACTACTACAACACCGCAGTTGAAGACTTCATCCTTGAGTTGTTTTGCGACTCCTAAACCACCTTCGGGGACAGACTCTCCATCAAGAATATAGAGATCTACGCGCTTGCCTGAATCCACATAACTACGAAGCGCAGGGGCGGTGGCAAACTCCATAACCGAATGTTCTGGCAGATCGCTCGAAAGTCGTGAACCGAGAGCTTTTCGAACCGTCTCGCGGACAGAAGCATCATCGGAATAGAGGGCTACCTGCAAAATCATCTCGTTCTGGCTGGCCATGGTGTCGCAATTCTAGGGGCAGGTACGGGATATCGCGTGCGTGATGCGTTTCACCGCAGTGATGGCTCTCAAACCCTGATGCACAGCAATAAAACCAGCTTTATCGGGAATAATGCCCCGTATGAGTAGCGCGGTCGCCACCCCACCTCGTCTGAATAGACCCAATATTGTCGCGGTCGGAACCATCGTCTGGCTCTCGAGTGAGTTGATGTTCTTCGCAGCCCTCTTCGCAATGTATTTCACCACTCGTGCAGTCCAGGGACCTGAGAAATGGTCCGAAGGCGTTGAGTTTTTGAATATTCCGTTCTCTGCGCTCAACACCACTGTTCTGGTTCTTTCATCAGTTACATGCCAATTTGGAGTCTTTGCTGCCGAGCGTTTTCAAAACGCTCGCACAGGCTCGCTATGGCAACTCTCAAAGTGGGGCATGCGCGAATGGTTTGCTCTCACTTTTGCCATGGGAGCTTTCTTTATCGGTGGACAGGTTTTCGAGTACGCCGAACTCGTTCATGAAGGATTGACAATCTCCTCCTCTCCTTATGGTTCTGTCTTTTACCTCGCGACTGGCTTCCACGGCCTTCATGTCACTGGTGGATTGATTGCATTCTTGATTGTGATGATTCGTGTTTCCAAGGCGCGACGATTTGGTCATTCACAAGCAACAACTGCGATTGTTGTCTCCTACTACTGGCACTTCGTGGATATCGTCTGGATTGCCTTGTTCTCTGCAATTTACTTGGTGCAATAAACGGAGCGTGAGATGAGATTTATTTCGAAGTATCGCCGCCATAGATTTGCAGGTCCCTTTTTACTTCTTGCTGGACTTCTCTTTGTTGGATTCGGATACACCGTTGCGCAGGCCGCATCTGAGAATGTGGCGCTCTCCTCATCTGATAAGGCAACTCTCATTGCAGAAGGTAAAGAAATTTTTGCTCGTGGATGCTCCTCTTGCCACGGACTCAATGCAGAAGGTGCAGGCATCGCTCCATCCTTGATCGGAGTGGGCGGGGCTTCAGTTGATTTTCAAGTAGCTACAGGGCGCATGCCGATGGCTGACATGAGCCAACAAGCAATGCGAAAAGAGCCTCTCTATAACGAAGAAGAGACTGCTGCACTTGCTGCATATGTGGCTTCTCTTGCACCTGGACCAGCTGCCGTCACAAATGAAGAATTAGCATGGGAACGAAGTGGTGACACTGCAGAAGGCGGAGAACTTTTCCGCAATAACTGCGCCATGTGCCACAACCTGGCAGGTCAAGGTGGAGCATTGACGCAAGGTAAGTACGCCCCAACTGTTATGGGCGTAGAACCTCGTCATATTTATGAAGCGATGTTGACTGGACCTCAAGCAATGCCGGTCTTTGCTGACACAACACTTACTCCACAAGAGAAGCTCTCTGTTATCAAGTGGATTAAACATGCGGAGAACGAACCTGCACTTGGTGGCGCCGCACTTGGTCGAGTCGGCCCAGTAACCGAAGGCTTGCTCGCTTGGACTCTTGGACTTGGTTTGCTCATTGGTATTGCTGTCTGGCTAACAACGAAGGCGCGATAAATGATGTCTACAGAAAATACAGGTAAAGAACTTGCTCCGCTAGCCGATCCTGGACTTCCAGAACACGTACACCGCAAAGCCGATGTTGATCCTCGTGCAGCACAGAGAGCAGAGCGCCAAGTCGGCATTCTCTTTCTACTTTCTGTTGTAGGAACTCTCCTTTTCGTTTACGCATATGTAGGTATTGATGAAGACCTCTTTGTTTTCGTTCCTGTTATGGGCAACACCAATGCGCACCAGCTCTTCTTAGGTCTCGGACTTGCAATGGCGCTCTTCTTTATTGGAATGGCTGCTGTTCATTGGGCAAAGACTTTGATGCCCGATCATGAAGTAATTGACCAACGCAAAGAACAGCGCTCCAAGAACGAAGACCGCGAAGACTTTGTCACAACCGTCAAAGAGAGATCTGCAGAAGCGGGATTAGGTCGCAGACCATTCATCAAGCGAACGATGGGGCTTGCGCTCGGCTTGGTAGGAATTTCCCCCATACTTCTACTCCGTGATCTCGGACCACTTCCCGGCAATGACCTCAATGAGACGAATTGGAAGGCGGGTACTCGCCTAGTTACCGATCCAGGTGATCGCCCCATCAAGCCTTCAGACTTAGAGGTCGGTGGCGTAGTCCAGGTTCAGCCGGAATTTCCGCCAAACAAAGAACGTCATCTTGATGACATTGCTCAAGATTCACTACTTCTCATCCGAATTCGCCCAGAGGAGTTCAACCTCGATCCCGAGAGATTGTCGTGGACCTACGAAGGCATCATCGCCTTTTCCAAGATCTGCTCCCACATGGGTTGTGCGGTAGCTCTCTATGAGCAGACCACGAAGCACCTTCTCTGCCCGTGCCACCAATCGACTTTTGATGTGACTCGTGCCGCAAAAGTTATCTTTGGACCAGCGGCGCGACCACTGCCACAATTACCTATTACCGTTGATAACGAGGGTTACCTTGTGGCGAAAGCGCCTTTCAACGAAGCAGTCGGACCAAGTTTCTGGGGGCGTGATTCCAAGTGAGCGCACGTGAACGTGTAGCAGGACAAGTCGCAAACTATGTGGACGAGCGCACAGGTTCAGCCAAATGGTTGAAGAAGACCCTTACAAAAGTTTTCCCTGATCACTGGTCATTCATGCTCGGAGAGATTGTTCTCTACTCATTTATCATCCTGTTGCTCTCAGGAACATTCTTAACTTTCTGGTTTGACCCATCAATGCGTGAGGTCGAATACGAAGGTTCATATGAGCCGCTCTCAGGATTGAAGATGTCGGCCGCATACGCATCAACTTTGCATATTTCATTCGACGTTCGCGGTGGTCTCTTGATGCGTCAGATCCATCACTGGGCTGCGCTGATTTTTATGGCCGCAATGGTGGCGCACTTGATGCGCGTCTTCTTCACCGGTGCCTTCCGTAAACCACGTGAATTTAACTGGATTATCGGCGTCGGACTTCTGACGCTCGGAATTGTTGAAGGTTTTTTGGGTTACTCACTTCCTGATGATTTGCTCTCAGGTACTGGAATTCGAATCGCAGAAGCGATTATTCAGGCGATACCTGTTGTGGGTTCTTATCTCTCGTACTTTATTTTCGGTGGAGCTTTCCCCGGCGAGATGTTTATCCAACGCATCTACACAGTCCACATCCTGCTTCTCCCTGGAATCTTCTTAGCTCTGATTACTGCTCACTTGATGTTGGTCTGGTACCAGAAGCACACTCAATATCCCGGTCCTGGTCGCACAGAGAAGAACGTTGTTGGCTATCCATTGATGCCGGTTTATATGGCTAAAGCAGGTGGATTCTTCTTCATCGTCTTTGGAGTAACCGCGTTCCTCGGAGCAGTAGCCTCTATCAACCCAGTGTGGATTTATGGCCCATATAACCCAGGCCAGATCGGCGCAGGCTCGCAACCTGACTGGTACATGGGATGGCTCGATGGATTAGTTCGTATGGCTCCCCCGATTGAAACTCATGCTTTCGGATACACCATTTCATGGAACATTCTCATTCCTGGATTGATTATTCCTGGAATCATCTTTACGGGAATGGCTCTTTATCCATTTATCGAAAGTTGGATGAGTGGCGACAAGCGTGAACATCACATTTTGGATCGTCCGCGCAATGCCCCCAATCGCACCGCACTCGGCGCAATGTCAATCACCTTTATGTTGGTCACTTTGATCAACGGTGGAAATGATTTGCTTGCAACCCACTTTGATCTATCAATTAATCAGATCATGTGGTTTTCGCGAATCGGAGTCATCGTGCTGCCGCCACTTGTATTCGTAATCACTAAGCGCATCTGCCTATCGCTTCAGCGCGCAGATCGTGAATTGGTTCTGCATGGCCGCGAGACCGGACGCCTGGTCATGTTGCCTCACGGAGAATTCATTGAGGTACACGAACCACTAACTCGTGAGAAGCTCTTCACCTTGACGCAGCACGAACAACCAGCCGCAATCGAGCCGGTGGCGTCCGATGAGAACGGCGTACGAAACCCTAAGGGTGCAAAGGCCAAACTTCAGGCGCGTCTATCCCGCGCTCATAGCGAGCAAGTAGTTAAACCAAGTTCGAAAGAGATGCTGGAGATCGAAGACCACCACTAATTGGCGGTTTTTTCGCAATACTTCTTCAGACGTACAAGCGTCTTTGCGACTGCAATCTGTGTAAATGGATAAGCCTTACGAAACTCGAGCCACCCATTAAAGGGTGACTTTGTGGCATCAAATGTTTCTGTCACAACGGTTTGTGTTGGCGTAATTTCCTTGAGTTCATAACGCCAGATCCAGCGCCCTAGATGGCGCCAAGCAATTAACGTTCCTTCCTCAAACTCAACGACCCGGTTGGTGATGCGGTACTGCACGCCAATCTTCATATTCATGCTGAATTTGGCTCCGAGAGAGAGTCTCTTCGGTCCCCTAATAACCGCCTTCACCGATTGACTTCCATCAATGACAGGGTGCATCTGGGGATCGGCAAGAAGATTGAAGATTGTTGAAATGGGCGCATTAACAATGATCGAGGCAGATTTCTTCTTCTTATCTCCAGTATCAACAATGTCGGCCCGGATTTCCATGTGCGAGCGCCTTTCTTGGGCGAGTTTTAGTGGTGCGAATCTGCGCCGTATGGCGAATTGGATGGACGCTCATACTCGAGCACAAAACCCATGACTGAAATGATGAGAGCGCCAACTGCAATTAAAGTCAGCCACCATCCGACGATCAAGCCGACTCCTGCAGCCGTAGCAGCAAGTCCAACTGGAAGTGGCCACCAAGAATGAGGGCTGTAGAAACCTAACTCCCCGGCTCCATCTGAAATCAGAGCATCAGGATTATCTTCTGGAAGCACACCACCTGTACGACGATTAAGGAACCAGAAGTAGTAACCGATGATGAGAGCAAGCCCTGCGCTCAAGAAGATCGCAGTAATGCCCAGAGGTTCACCACCAAGTTGCCAGTAGACAACTCCAACCAGCATGTAAAAAGCGAAGAGGAAGAGAAAGAGACGGTAGCCCAGCTTCATCGCGTTTAGTGTCCTTCAATCTTCGACAGATGCGGATGATGGAGATCAAAAGCTGGACGCTCTGAACGAATCTCGGGCATGCGATAGAAGTTGTGGCGAGGAGGCGGACAGGATGTCGCCCACTCGAGAGAGGCGCCATAACCCCATGGGTCATCGGAGGTGACCTTAGGCGACTTGCGCGAGATCCAGACGTTGATAGCAAATGGAATCATCGAGAGAGCAAGCAAAGTTGAACCTACCGTTGAAATCATATTCATCGTTGTGAAGCCATCAGAGGCAAGGTAATCGGCATACCGACGCGGAAAGCCCTTGATGCCTAACCAATGCTGAATCAAGAATGTTGTGTGGAAACCAATAAAGAGAGTCCAGAAGTGGATCTTTCCAAGTGTCTCGTTGAGCATCCGTCCGGTCATCTTTGGCCACCAGAAGTAGAAGCCCGCAAACATTGCGAACACGACTGTTCCGAAGAGAACATAATGGAAGTGCGCTACAACGAAGTAGGAGGCAGAGACAGCGAAATCAAGCGGTGGGCTAGCCAAAATCACACCTGTGAGGCCGCCCAATAAGAAGGTAATCAAGAAACCAAGAACCCAGATCATCGGAGTCTCAAAAGTAATCGAACCTCGCCACATCGTTCCGATCCAGTTAAAGAACTTCACGCCTGTGGGAACTGCGATCAAGAAGGTCATAAATGAGAAGAATGGGAGCAAAACTTGGCCAGAGGTGTACATGTGGTGCGCCCATACCGCAACAGAAAGTGCAGCAATCGCAATCGTTGCAGCAATCAGACCTTTATAGCCAAAGATTGGTTTACGAGAGAAGACCGGAAGAATTTCACTTGCGATTCCAAAGAATGGCAGAGCAAGGATATAAACCTCAGGGTGACCAAAGAACCAGAAAAGATGTTGCCATAACATCGCGCCACCGTTGGCAGGATCAAAGACTTGCGAACCAAAGAGGCGATCAGATTCGAGCCCTAAGAGCGCCGCGGCCAGAGGTGGGAATGCAATGATTACCAAAATTGATGTGAGAAGGACGTTCCAGGAGAAGATTGACATGCGGAACATCGTCATTCCAGGAGCGCGCATTGTGAAAATAGTCGTAATGAAATTGACGCCACCAAGAATTGTTCCCAGACCGCTGACGGCAAGTCCCATGATCCAGAGATCTGCGCCGATTCCGGGTGAGTAAATGTTGTTCGATAGCGGCGCGTATGCGGTCCATCCAAAGGAGGCCGCTCCACCAGGGCTCAAGAAACCAGCAAATGCGACGATTCCACCGAACAAGTAGAGCCAATAAGAGAGCATGTTCATACGAGGGAAAGCGACATCTGCAGCACCGATTTGCAGCGGCATGATTACGTTGGCAAAGCCAACAAAGAGTGGTGTTGCAAACATCAGCAACATTATGGTGCCGTGCATTGTGAAGACCTGGTTGTACTGCTCAGAGCTTAAGAACTGCATGCCGGGGCGAGTTAATTCAGCGCGAATTAAGAGCGCCAAAATGCCTCCGATAAGGAACCACGCAAAAGAGGTGA
>B570J14230_10000005_pt1 | contig 99519 bp, 155 predicted proteins | sample LakMenepilimnion_3_FD_14230 | JGI IMG/M metagenome (IMG submission 14230) | reverse complement strand
CCCTGGGCTTTGCCAGACACTCCGGAAAAAATGGATCAGCTCAAACTGTGGTTAAGTGAACCGCATCCAGTTGGTCCAGATGCGTCTGATGCCAAAGATGTGCTAGGTGACTACATTGGCGACGACAACTTGTTTAATCAACTGGAAGAACTGGCCGAAGAAGATCCTGACGCAGATGCTGTTCCCTTGGTCATGGCCTGGATTGATCGCAATCGAGATGAATTTGCTGAGATTGCTGAACTGGCTCAAAATTTAGAAGCAGCCGCTGCTCCTGAACCAGCAGCACCTCCTGCTGCTCCTGCTGCTCCAGTTGCGCCCGCTGCTCCGGTTGCAGAGGAAGTAATCTCTAGCAACAAATTATCTGAAGCAGGCGAAAGTTTTGGCGATGCTTACTTGCAAAAGGCAGCATCTGGCGCTCCAGGCCGTTGGATGATTAGTCAAGATCAGGCCAAGGCAGAGTTGGCCAGAAGAGCAGCGGGCGGCGCCCAAACTGTTTCTGCACCTGAACCGGCAGTGTCATCTGAACCATTTGTTCCCAAGGATTATCAAACAAAAGAACCATTGACAAAAGGACCCAACGGTAAATGGTATAACAAAGCAGGACAAGAACGCGATGGTCTACGCGGCTACCCACTCACTGCACAGGGCACTGCTCAGTTCCGTAGCCTGGTTCCTCCAGCACCAGCAGCACCGGTTAATGAAGAGGACTACACAGGCATGTATGAATCTGATCTGGCAAGAATAAAATCTCTAGCACAGCTCAGATAACATAAATAAAACAAAGAAGGGCGTGTAGTGGCATGCCCTTCCGTAAGCAACTAGATAGGCAAAGTTCGCTACCTTTGGTGGTAGGAAACACAGACAAGCTGTGTTATAATAACTTGTAGGCAACATTTAAGTAGATCTTAAATTTTTAAAATCATATTAACGCACAAGAAAGGCAACACAATATGGCATCACTAGCAGAAATCCGCGCACGGCTACAGGCCGCAGACAGCAACAAAGGTGGGCAATCCACCGGAGGCGGCGACAAATCAATTTACCCACACTGGAACATGGAAGAAGGCAAAGAAGCTGTACTTCGTTTCCTGCCAGACGGTAACACAAAAAACACATTCTTTTGGGCAGAGCGAGCAATGATTCGACTGCCATTCAATGGCGTCAAAGGTGAGATGGATTCCAAACAAGTCATGGTGCAAGTGCCATGTGTTGAGATGTGGGGCGATGCTTGCCCAATCTTGGCAGAAGTACGCACATGGTTCAAGGACAAGAGTCTTGAAGACATGGGTCGCAAGTACTGGAAAAAGCGCAGTTACATTTTCCAGGGCTTTGTACGTGAGAATCCCATCGGCGACGACAAAACACCGGACAATCCTATTCGCAAGTTCATCATTGGACCTCAGTTGTTTACCTTGATCAAAGGTGCCTTGATGGATCCTGAGTTGGAAGAATTGCCAACTGACATGTTGCGTGGCTTGGATTTCCGCATTGCTAAGACAAGCAAAGGTGGATATGCAGACTACAACACATCAAAATGGGCTCGTAAAGAATCCGCCCTGACTGAAGCTGAACAAGCTGCTGTGTCCACACATGGCCTGTATGATCTCAGCACATTCTTGCCCAAGAAGCCCGGAGCAGTTGAGCTCAAGGTAATCAAGGAAATGTTTGAAGCAAGTGTAGATGGACAGCCTTACGATACAGAGCGTTGGGGTCAATACTTCCGTCCTGCTGGTGTCAACGCACCTGCTGGTGGCGCAGCCTCTGAAGACGCTCCTGCTCCTGTGGCACGTTCAGCACCTGCACCTGTTGCAGACTTTGACGAAGATGTTGCCGCAGCAGAAAAATCTTTTGCTGTTGAGCCTGTTGCTGCCCCAAAACCAGCACAAAAAGCCGAAGACATCCTGGCCATGATTCGTTCACGTCAACAAAAGTAATCTGACGTCACACACAGGGCGATCCCTGTGTGTTTCTATATGTATAAAGGAAAAAACGAATGGCAAAAGCATTTGACGTAAGCAAGTTCCGCAAGGAAATTACAAAAAGCATTGAAGGACTCAGCATTGGCTTCAATGACCCTACCGACTGGGTAAGCACAGGTAACTTTGCACTGAACTATCTGATCTCTGGATTCTTTGATCGAGGTATTCCATTAGGCAAGGTCACAGTGTTTGCTGGTGAATCTGGCGCAGGCAAAAGTTACATCTGCTCGGGCAACATTATCAAGAACGCACAAGAGCAAGGCATCTATGTGGTGTTGGTTGACAGCGAAAACGCACTGGACGAAGCATGGCTCAAGGCACTGGGTGTGGACACCAGCCAAGACAAACTGCTGAAACTCAGCATGAGCATGATTGATGATGTGGCCAAAACAATCTCTACATTCATGCAGGACTACAAGGCCTTGGCCGAAGGCGAACGTCCCAAGGTCATGTTTGTGATTGACAGCCTGGGCATGTTGTTGACACCCACAGACGTTAATCAGTTTGAAGCAGGCGAAATGAAAGGTGACCTGGGTCGTAAACCCAAAGCACTCACAGCCTTGGTTCGTAACTGTGTCAACATGTTTGGCAATTACAATGTGGGCTTGGTCTGTACCAATCACACATACGCAAGTCAAGACATGTTTGATCCAGATGACAAGATCTCGGGTGGACAAGGATTTATCTACGCCAGTTCAATTGTGGTTGCCATGAAGAAACTCAAGCTCAAAGAAGATGAAGATGGCAACAAGGTGTCAGAAGTCAACGGTATCCGTGCGTCATGCAAGATCATGAAAACACGCTATTCAAAACCGTTTGAAGGTGTGCAGGTCAAGATTCCGTACACCACGGGCATGAGTCCGTACTCGGGCTTGACTGATCTAGCTGAGAAAAAAGGTATCCTTAAAAAGGATGGCAATAGACTGGCATTCACTATACAGGACACAGGCGAAATTATCAAGTATTTCCGCAAGGCCTGGGAAGCCAACGAAGATGGCTGTCTTGACAAGGTCATGGCGGATTTTGCCAAGATCAAAGATGAGGTCGTTGTAGAAGAAGCAGGAGACGAAGCATGAGCGAAACAGTAGCAAGTGAAATCTGGAGTGAGCTCAAGCGTTACGTGAACACTGTGGATCGTGACGAAGCAGCAGAAGCTGTGGTTGCGATCTTGATTGACAACGATTCTGATGTGGATGATATTCGTGCTGCCTTCAAGAACGATGTGGATATCAAACGTGCGCTCACTGCGTATCTTGACAACGACCGAGATTATGTGGATCCCGAAGACGAAGATCCGGATGAAGATAGTGATACCACAGAAGATGACAACTGGGAAAACTAATGGGCGACAAATATTTTCCTATCAAGACTGCAACAGCCTGCCAGTTAAAATGGAACTGGAGTACTCTGTATCTTTACAAAGGAGTAACTGCTAGTTGCCATCGTGCTGGACACGGGCAGTTGACTCCGGAGACATTTGATACTTTTCACAATACTGAAAAAAAGCAATCAGAACGCAAGCGGATGTTGGACGGGCTTTGGCCCGAAGATTCCAGTTGTTACTATTGCCGTGACATAGAGCAAAGTGGTGGTTCTAGCGATCGTATGCGACATCTTGCGATCCCAAATCAATCACCACCGGAGTTGGATTTAGACCCCACAGCAGTAGTAGTTCAGCCAACTGTGCTTGAAGTATTTTTCAATAACCAATGCAATCTTTCTTGCTTGTATTGTTCTCCTGATCTAAGCTCAAGAATGAATCAGGAGTATAAAAAACATGGTAAATTTGAAAAGAACGGAGTTGTTCTAGAATACTTTCCTATTGACTCAGACTATTCGGCTATGTTAACAAAATTCTGGGAATGGATGCAAAAACATTCAACAGGACTAGTAAGATTTACTGTAGCAGGAGGAGAAGGTTTTTACCAGCCTGAACTTGAAACTTGTCTGGAATATTTTGAATCTACTGAGCATCCTAATCTAGAATTTTGTACCATAACTAATCTAATGCTAGATTCAAAAAAACTAGAAAAGTTTGTGCAACGATTTAAAAATTTGGTCACAAGTGGCAAGCTCAAACGAGTCGATTTAACCTGTAGTATTGATTGTCTTGGCCCTGAACAAGAGTATACAAGATACGGAATGAAAGTGGAACAATGGATTGCAAATTTTGAAAGATTGCTACAAGAGCCTTGGTTGACCCTGCACATAAATCAAACTATTAGTGTTCTCACAATCAAGACTATGCCTGCACTGATTGAAAAAATAAAAGTCTGGAAATCACATCGTGAGATAGGACATTTCTTTAGTGTGGTTGCACCAGGTCCCGGTTATCTTGTACCAAATATTTTAGGAAATGCTGTGTTCAAGCAAGATTTTGATTGTATTCTAAATTCTATGCCAACTGACACTGATCAAGATCAATTGGCCATGCAGTGCATGGAAGGCATTGTGCATAACTATTCTCAATCACAACCAAATAGTACCGAGCTTTTGAAATTAAAAACATTCCTTGATGAAACTGATCGTAGACGTGGCACAAGTTGGGTCAAGATTTTTCCTTGGCTCGTAAAGGAACTGGAACATGTGGTATAGTCAAGTGGCCGCGGATCTGGGCAAGATCCCAGACTTCATGGCACACTATGATCGTGAGCTCACGGATGCCAAACGAGATTGCAAAATTGGCGGCATCGTTGAGAACAACATCAAGCTGCTTCCGGGCATAACTGAGCAGAGATTCTACCAGCTTCAGGAAGTGGAAGCTGTACTAAATCTGCTGAATATTCAGTTACGCAAGATTCGTCGCAAGCACTTTCAAAAGTATCTGGAAGGTTACAATCGTGCTCTCAGCAGCAGAGATGCTGAAAAGTATGTGGACGGCGAAGATGAAGTGATTGACTTTGAAACCATTATCAATGAAGTAGCCCTGCTGCGTAATCGCTGGCTGGGTATCATGAAAGCACTAGAAAGCAAGAACTTCATGCTGGGCCACATTGTTAGACTACGAGCAGCCGGCATGGAAGATATTCAAGTGTGACCATTGATGCGTGATACATAATAGTATGAAACGCACAGCATTTGTAACAGGCATGACCGGCCAAGACGGTCCATATCTCGCCAAGCTCTTGGTTGAAAAAGGTTATCATGTTTATGGCCTTGTAAAACGATACTCTAATCCCAATTTAGACAACATCAAGTGGTTGGGCATTGAGAATGACATTGAGTTGGTCACTGGTGACATCACCGATGAAAACAACATGAATCATCTTATGCAAACTCTCAAACCCAACGAAGTGTATAACTTGGCTGCACAGAGTTTTGTTGGTGCTTCGTGGGATCTTAACAAACTCACCACAGAAGTAAACTCCATAGGCGTACTGAACTTGCTCAACGCTATCCGCAGCCACAGCCCTAACACACGCTTTTATCAAGCCAGCACCTCTGAGATGTTTGGTAATGCCACAGAAGCAGGCTCCCAAGGTGAAAATACTCCGTTCCGTCCAAGATCACCGTATGGCGTGAGCAAGTTGTATAGTCACTGGATGACCATAAACTTCCGTGAAAGCTACAGCCTGTATACCTGCTCTGGTATCTTGTTCAATCACGAAAGTCCCTTGCGAGGTCGTGAATTTGTCACACGCAAAGTTACTGATGCAGTGGCCAGAATCAAACTGGGCCTAGCAGATTCAGTCACCCTGGGCAATCTTGACAGTAAACGTGATTGGGGATTTGCCGGAGACTTTGTGGAAGCCATGTGGCTCATGCTACAACAACCCCAAGCCAGAGATTATGTAATTGCCACAGGCGAACAACACAGTATTGGTGAGTTGTGTGCTGTGGCGTTTGAACATGTGGGAATCACTGACTGGACTCATCTAGTAAAAAGTGATCCTAGATTCAAACGTCCTGCTGAACTTTATAGCCTGCTGGGCAACAGTAGTCGAGCAGCCACAGAACTGGGATGGAAACCTCGCACAGATTTTGCAACCATGATTCGTGACATGGTTGATGCTGATCTAGTTCGGCTTCAGCCTGGAAAGTAATCTTCCAATCGGTCCTCCCGATGCTATTTCACCCAGGGTCCACTCTGTGTGACATAGATCTTCAAGCCACTGTGCTCGTTCGGGCATGCGTGGCTTTTCTATATCTGCAAAATCTGTGTTGGCCACTGGCAATGCCATGCTGTGTGCGCCAACAAATGCAGGAATGCCATCTATAATGGCTTGACTACCGGGCCCTGAATTTTCATTGACCACTGCCCAGGCAGCGGGCAACATGGTTCTAAAATTGAACTCATCGTAGGTGCCATGCAACTTGACAGGTTGCTGTATTCTGGTGCCTGGTCTGGGTCGAATTTTTTGTCTTGGGTGCGGGCGTATGACGATTGGTCTATCAGTGTGTGCTCTTAGACTGGCAATAGTTTGATCCAGCCATTGCTCACTGGATGGTAACCCTGTCCATTGCTGACTGTCGTCTCGCTGCATGGCCACAAGAACATGATCGCCCTGGTGCCAGGGCTGTGATCTCACAGACAACTTGGCTGCACGGTTGTTTTCATGCCCTTCGCCAAACCATCCTGATGCATTTACACCATTCACACCCATCTTCCAGGTTACCCCGCGGTTCAACTGTCCAATTTCCATTATTATCACAGGACGACCTGAAGAAGAAAACTCCTGCCACACAGCTTGATTTGCCAGCATTCGTCCAGACCACAAGTGGCTCCAGATTACTGCAACGTCAGCACTTGTGTTGTGTTCAGACACACGAATACAATGACGTTTGCAGCCATCGCGGAATGCTGCAAACACAGGCCCAGAATTAAGGGCTCCAAAGCGATTAAATATACTGATGTTCATGATATGATATTAAATAGTTATTGAACAAACACCATGTATAAAATAAATTCTCTCTGGCACAGTCCCGAACCCCCTAATGGATTCTTTAGTGAACGCTTGTCTGAACATGTAGATATACACTATCAACAACGGTATCGTTACTATATATTCCAAAATATTCCACGCAAACGCACCATGATTGACATTGGTGCCAACATTGGTATCTTTGCCAGACCCAGTGCCGAACAGTTTGAACGGGTAATATGCTTTGAACCAGTGCTCAAAAATTTTGAAGTGTTGCAAAAAAATCTAGAAAGTTATCTCAATGTTGAATTGCATAACCTAGGGCTTGGCGATAAAGATCAAACAGTCACATTTGAATTACAAACTCTTAAGTGCGGTCATACCAAACAAGTTGAAGAGTTTGTTGCTAACCCTGAGTTCGAAAAACACACCGGAGAACTAACCACTCTGGATCGATTCAATTTTGAATCAGTTGACTGGATCAAGATAGATGTTGAAGGCTTTGAAAATGCAGTGTTGGAAGGAAGTCGCGCCACTATACAACGCAATAGACCCTGGTTGCTGATAGAAGACAACGGACAACAAGAATATCACAAGCAATGGTTGAACGACTTGTGCGGCCCATACGAAGCAGCAGCAGTCAAAAGCAAGAGCAACACAATATGGATACCACTATGAAGCATTTACCCTATGAACGACAAGGTTTTAGTCAGAATGACGAGACTGGAATCATTGAGTACATGCTGGCAGGAATAGCTGATCCCAAACAAACTTTTGTGGAGATTGGATTTGGCGACGGAACACAAAATATGACTCTGGACCTGCTGCATCAAGGATATTCGGGAGTTGGCATAGATGGGTGGAACTGGAATCCATCTGTGACTGAAAGATGGCCAGATCAGTTGATCAAAATACAGCAAATGATTTCCCCAGGTGATGTTGCACAATGCATACCCGAACAATATTGGCAACCAGACTTTTTTAGTCTAGACATTGACAGCTTTGATTATGAAGTGGCATCAACTCTATTGCACTCAGGATTCAGCCCTGCCACAGTGTGTTGTGAAATCAACAAGCATTTTGGCAACGACTGGGCTAGTTTTCCTTATGTTGAAAACCCAGTAAAAAAAGTCACATACAATAGAAAATTTCATTATGGCTGTTCATTGTCAAAGTACAAAGACCTGTGGTCACAGTATGGCTATGAGTTTTTTACATTTGACACAAGAGCAGTGAATGCATTTTGGTTCCATCCAGACCGAGTCAGTATAGACCTAACTGTTCCCAGAAAGCAAACACTTGATGAGATAGATACTGCTATCATCAAACAACAAATTGCCGATCATCAGTACTGGAACAACAAACAAAACGAAATTTATCAACCCACATGAAATACGCAGTACTAACAACATTCCATGCTGCTGGCTATGAAAAATATGCCAGCCGCATGATTGATACATTTTTACAAAATTGGCCTCAAGAAGTTGACCTATATGTTTACACAGAAGATTGTGCTATCACACAATCAGCACCCAATCTACATGTGAGAGACCTACACGCAGCAAGTCCAGAAATTGTGGCATTCAAACAACGCTGGGGATCGGACCCTAGAGCACGTGGACAAGTTGCCACAGGGCCTGTGGATCGCAAAGGCAAAGCACCTGGTATTGGATTTCGCTGGGATGCCATACGATTCAGTCACAAAGCATATTCTGTTAGCCATTGTGCTGCTAACTGTGCAGCTGATGTGTTGTTCTGGATGGATGCTGACATGGTATGCCACACACCTATCACTACTGAATTTATCAATAGTCAAATGCCTGTAGATACTGGTCTGGCATTTTTGGGTAGAGAAAAGAAATTTACTGAATGCGGCTTGTATGGCATGAATCTTCGGGATCCTGTGACTCGGGCATGGCTGCAAGAGTTTCAGTTGGCCTATGATTCCGGGCGTCTTATGACCATGGCTGAATGGAATGATTGTTGGGTGTTTGATGAAACTCGTAAAGAAGTGCAGGCAGCCAACCCTCAATGGCGTCAACTCAACTGGAGTGCAGGATTGATCAAAGGCGAAGGGCATCCACTAATCAACACTGCTTGGGGTGCATACCTAGACCATCTCAAAGGCAAACGCAAAGATACTGGGCGTAGCAATGACAAGGATCTTGTGAGACCCCGAACAGAAAGTTACTGGTCTTCGTCCACAGGCTCTTGACCATATTCTGCTTTTGAGTGCTTGGCCTTGAAGTGTATTAGATACTTGCCCAGCACAGTATGCGGCAACGGAGTTTTGTAGGGCTTGAGAAAGCCTGCACAAAGGTCTCTGTGCGTTGCATTGGGCACCGCCCGAATAGCCACACCCAGCACATCGTTGTCATAGAATCTACGAAGACCACTGCGATCACGTTCACGATATCGACGGCAATATTCATCTCGCAGCGTTGCAAAATCCGGATGGCGGGTATTCACTGCAAACACTCCGGTTTCGGGAACCAACCATGCTCCTTTTTTGCCGCTTTTGTCGCTGGTGTAATTTACGCCCATGTACAAACTCAGATGTTGTTGATCCAACAATGCTGTCCATAACTCGTCGGGCATGTCGGCAACTGATATCACATCAGCATCCAGCCACACAATCCAATCTGCCTTGCTGTGATGCATGGCATGCATGATGGTATAGGCTTTTTTGGCAAATTTCTTTTCACTTTGATTGCAGTCTGGATCTGCTTGAAACACAGTGTAGTCAGGTTCAAGATCATCAAAATCAATAATTTTGATTCGTTCATCAACAGGCAGTACCATGTGCTCCACATACACAGTAAGGCCGTGTGAGCTTGGCCAGTGTCTCAAAAAACTGTCTACACAATCTTTGCCAATCAGGTCATAGTAACGCTGATTCATGCTGGTAATAATTTCAATCATTTGACCGCCCATTTTTTCATGTGTTCCCAGCATGTGCCGGATCTCAATTCTTCGTGATTCCAGTGAAATTGTGCAATTCTCTGTATCCATGCGTCACGATCAGGAGTGTGTGGTTTTTCAATTCTGTGAAATCCTGCACCTGCTATGTCACGAGCCTGACTGCGATCTGGATCAGTAACAAATACAGGTATACCTTCAATGGCAGCAGCCACAGCAGGACTAGAGTTGTGGTTGATCACTGCCCAGCAATCAACAAAATCTTCAGTCAGTGTGCTACCGCCCTGGCTCAGTTGTATATTTGTTAATCTGCGGCCAGTGCAAAGTTTTATCAGACGTTCGCAGTATTTCACAGCTCGTTTGTCTCCGGGGTGTGGACGAATTCTAATAGGACGATCTGAGTATTTTCTTATTTCTGTAATGGTCTTGATGGCCCAGTCTATCACATCCCATCCTGCCATGCTCCACCCACCGTCACGTTGCAAACACAATAAAACATGATTGCCGTTGACTCTCCAGGGTCGCAATTGCACTCCTGTTTGTGCCTGTATTGATTGCCACCGAACAGGATCTGGAGTCTGATCGCAGTATTCGCCGGTGTTGGGGAACACACCATCATAGCTGTAGCGCAACCAATAGCCAGGGTTATTTGTATCCTTGTACAAAAACAAATTTGAATCAGCAATAACTGTGCGTCCACCCGAGCTGCGTTGACCTTCCACAATCTCTTGACGCAGTTGCAGGTGCTGGGCTGTTTTTCCGTGTTCGTGTACCCAGCCCAGGATCACAGCCACATCACTGGGTTGATATACAGATTCGGTTTCAATTATACCTTCGTCGCCGTATTCGGTCACTCCTTGTGCAAAATATTTCAAGGTGTCCAGTTTGTCCGTGGCCTTTTTCAATGACTCAGGAGTGTATTGTTCTTTTCTAGGCAGCGTGGCCAAATAGCTTACAACTTTCATGATTCTTGCATCATTCTAAATGCTGTGCCATTGGCCAGTTCCTTCACATGATATTGGCCATATGCCATACTGTGACACCAGGCGTCAAGTAGGTCTCGATCAGGATAAAATGGATTGTCAATCTTGGCCAAATCTGTGTTGCCCACCGGTGTGGCCACATGACTAGGTGCTAACACAAATGCTGGCACACCTGCCAGTATACTTTCTACAGCCGCTACGCTGTTGAAAGTGACCAGGGCATGCACATCTTTTATCAATAGCTGGCTGAGTGGTTGGTACTGAACTCTATCAATTCGTTTGGGCGCCCGTTCTCGTATCTCCACTGGAAGATTTGTGTATGTTTTTATTGTGGCCACAGTTTCTCTGATCCACTGCTGTTGGTCTATGCCATAATATCTACAGGGCTTTTCATCTGGAGCTGCCACAATAATTCGCTTGCCATACCGCCGAGGATGGGGTTTGATTCCCAGTTGATTCCAACGATCGTTGGGTCGCTCACGTATGGTGGCGTGTTGCAGATCATTCAGCACAATTCTGTGATACATCTTGATACCTTGTGAGTTTTTGTTACTGATATTGTTGCCCACATAACCCGAGTCCATGAAATAAAAATTATTGCCATCCTCTAGACATTGTTTCATTATTTTGTGTTTGAGAATGCCCCGCAACACCAACTGATTGTGATCTGTTGCTATGTCATACTGATAATCAAAATAGTCAGAGTTGGTAGGTTCTAGCTTGGCACTGCGAGCCAACATGTTGACATACTCATCCTCACCGTTTTTGCTGAGAAAAATCCAGTTGTTCATTCTATATCTCGCTGCTGGCAATACTCAGTGAGTATGCGTTCTTGATGCCACTCACTGCCTTGTGGTGTTGTGGCAAACTCATGAAAGCACGGTGTGCCCAGAGTGTAGTGCAACAGTTTGGCATCAGTACTGGGACCATACTCATCAGGCAACCAATTCCATTCAGGAGGCAAGGCACCTATGCGTTCATCGTCTAGCCAGGAAAAACGATGCAGTTCAGCACCTGTGGATTTTTCAATAAACTCAGGAGTTAATTTTCTATTGGGGAAACTGTTGCAGTTCCAGAGCATGACACTGCTCCAATTTTTTCGAGGATAGTTTTCATTTTTTGATCCCAGATATTTTTCACTCATGCGTGTCTGGTAATCGTGTTTGACCACTTGCACATCTTGTGCGGTGTTGCGCAGATTCCATAACTCGGCAATGTCTCCACGCACAATCATGTCACCATCTATAAAGATAGCATGCCCACTGTAGTTCATCAAGTGCGGTACCAGAAATCGACTGTAGATAAACTGATTGCTGCCATCTGTGTGTGTTTCTGTGTAGTCTCGGAACAGATTCAAAGCCAATGGAATGATGCTGACTGGTTGACTGGCATGTCTAATAATTGAGTTGGCACACACATGATACGCTATGGCTTCTCTAGGGTCGTAGCCCACAAAAACTGGTATGATGTTTTTCATTTTCGTTCAATATCTTCTTCAACACAGTTTTCACCGTATTGGATTTCGATCAGTTTCAAGGGTTGATCAGTCTCATTGCACAGCTGGTGCCACTCATTTAATTTTATCCACGTGGATTGGTGCCGTGCAGGACTTGCCATTAACTCGTATTCGGTGCTGTGAGGATTCACAGTGTAAACGGTGGCTTCACCTTCGGCCACAAACCAAAACTCTGCACGAGTTGAGTGCCGTTGCATGCTGAGTCTTTGCCCCGGCATCACTGTGAGTTCTTTGAGTTTGACATGACTGCCAACTTCGTGAAGAATACGATAGTAGCCCCAGGTTCGATCAGTTTTGGGCTTTTTCCATTCTTCCAGTATCCAGCTGCTGGAATTCTTTTTGTCGTCGCCGCCAACTCCAAATTTGAAGATCACATCTTGCACCACCATTTCGGGAATGTTGACTGCTGTACGATCACCACCGTTGGCAAAGATGATTTCATCTTCGGGATACATGGTCTGTACTGCACGAATGGCTTCAATACCTGAACCATCATCGTCATTGAACAGGATGCAGCGATCTACCATGCGTAAATTTTCTATCACTGCCACACGCTCAACTGCAGGCATAAACGGTCGCCCTTTTTTACGGCACAACCATGCGTCAGAATTTACTCCCACTACCAGTCGATCACCCAGTTGCCGGGCTGCTGCTAGATAGGAAATGTGTCCAGAGTGTAAGGGATCAAATCCCCCAGTTACAAGTACAATTTTCATGTAAATATTTATGTGCATACATAATGGTAAATAAAATATCATGGAGCATTTTTACCAAAGCGTTGACGGATTTATGAGTCACAAGAATACTATCATGCTTGATATTGTTCTAGAGCAATTTCCTGCAGGTGGTACCTGGGTAGAATTGGGATCCTGGACTGGCCGTAGTGCTGCATACTGTGTGGTAGAATTGATCAATCGTGACAAGCTGGGCCCATTTTACTGTGTGGACAGCTGGAAAGGCGAAGAAGCCATTGCCTATGATACTGACACTGTTCAGGACCTTGAAAACATATTCCGACAAAATGTAAAACCAGTGCTGGAGCACATAACAATGCTGACCATGATGAGTTGGCATGCAGCCGCTGATTTTGAGGATGATTCTGTGGACTTTTGTTATGTAGATGCAGGCCACAGCTACGAATCAGTGACCAATGATCTTGAAGCCTGGTGGCCAAAAATACGCCCGGGATCTCAGTTTGGCGGCGATGATTATACCAAAGGCTATCCTGGTGTGCAACAAGCGGTGTGGGATTTCTTTGGACCATTAAACATAAAGGTTCGACGATCTGGTCGTTGCTGGTTGGTTACAAAACCTTTTGATAACAACAGTTCGATTTAAATAACACATGACCACCTGGCTTGAATACTATCGTGACAACTATTTTGATCTACTGAACCCCACTGTTAGTGGTGCCAAGCGTGGACTTGTGGAAGGTCTATATCGCCGAGCTGACGGATTTAACCTGATGTTTGCTTATCTCGAAAGCCTGGCACTGCCCGAATACCATATTATTGAAACAGGAACCATGCGTAACCCGGGCAACTGGAAAGATGGACAAAGTGCTAGGTTGTTCTCAGAGTTTGTGGATCAACACGGTGGCACTGTTCGCAGCGTGGATATTGATCCTGCAGCAGTGGCAACATCTAACACGGCTATACCAAGCATGAACTTTCGAGCCACATGCATGGACAGTGTGACCTGGTTGCAAAGTCTGCAAGATTTGGACCAAACAGATTTGTTTTATCTTGACTCCTGGGATGTCAAATGGAACAATGACCATGACAGTGCTGCCCATCATCTTAGAGAATTCCAAGCCATTGAACCGTATCTAAAAGCCGGAGCAATGATAGCAATTGATGACAACAGTAGATTTGTTGAATCAGGAATCAGAACAGGCAAAGGACACTACATTGCAGACTATCTTGCGGCAAAAGGTATTTTGCCAGTGTATGACAACTACCAAATAATTTACAGGTGGCCTGAATGATAATTGATACTCTGCTGTTCAACGATGAATTTGACATGCTGGATATACATCTGGCCATCACTGATCATTACGTGGATCGTTGGATAGTGCTTGAAGCCAGCAGAACATTCAGCGGAATTCCCAAACCATACAATTTGTCAAACAATCTTGATCGGTATCAGACCAGGTACGGTGACAGGCTGCAGGTAGTCACACTAGAGTTGTCAGCAGATCAAACCAATCTTGTGTGTGAAACCATGATGCGGCAGGCCCTAGCACCTGCACTGGCAGAATGTGACTCAGAAGACATTGTGATACACGGTGATCTTGACGAAATAATCAATCCAGAATCCTGGGCAGATATTGTAGCATTGATGGATCAACACGATAAACCAGTCACATGTGGATTTGAAATGTACATGTATCGTGTGGATCAACGTGCTGAACGCAACTGGAAAGGCAGTGTGGTAGCACGCCGACGAATGTTTGACACGCCACATGAACTCTACAAGGGCAACAGCATCAAACGCAAAGATCGAAGCCATTGTGTGGGATTCAAAACACCAGTGGGCTGGCACTGGACCTGGATGGGCAGTGATGATCTCATACGCAACAAAGTGGTCAGCTGCATAGAAAGCCAGCACAGAGACCCTGAACAAATACTCGCAGCATTCAAACAACTTGATACCATAAGTGCTATCAACCATAAATGCACCACACACGTGATTGATGTAAAATATCCTGACAGTGTGCAGTCGGTATTGAAAAACTATCCTGCATACTGGCACAATCCGCCCGAAAACTAGCATGGACATTCAGCAAGAAAAAGCCATGCGCCGAGCAGCCAGAGCTGAACATCGAGCAAAGAAATCTCCGGGCTATGTTGCACCCACGGTGTCAGATCCTAAGGGTCCTGTTGATTGTGCCTGCGTGATACACGGCTCGGGCTACGACTGGATCTATGTGGATCGATTGTACTCCATGCTGAGTAGACACATTTCTCGCGGTATACGACTACATGTGTACACAGAACCTGGCAGACCTGTGCCATCGCACATGATCCGCCACGATCTGCAGGAATGGCCCGGTGTCAGCGGCCGCAAACAATCCTGGTGGTACAAAATGCAGTTGTTTAACCCTGCACATCATCAAGGACAATTGTTGTATTTTGATCTGGACACAGTGGTGGTAAACAGTCTGGACTGGATCATTGATCTGAATCCTGCATATTTTTGGACCATACGTGATTTTAAATCACTATGGAAGCCCCATGTGCAAAGCATGAACTCCAGTGTGATGTACTGGAACACAGTGACCTGGGCACCAATCTGGACAGAATTTGAAAAGCAAGGTGTTGAAAAGGTACAAAGCAGTTATCGCGGGGGCGATCAGGATTATTTAAATTCTGTAATAACTGCAAGACACCGTAGATTTTTTGAAGACGGACGAGCAGTGAGCTGGCGGTGGACTGCACTAAATGGCGGTATGAATTTTCGAAACAGAACCTACCGATCACCGTCACGTGGCACCACTATTGCACCAGACAACAGTTTGTTGATATTTCACGGCGATCCTAAACCGCACGAAACACACGATCCTGTGATAAACCAACACTGGTGTTAGGTTGTCCAATATTCGCCTTTTTGCTATAATACACACTTAGCAACAAAAGGAACTCACATGCTTACAGATGCACAAGAACAGCAAATTGAATCAGTTGAGAGCTATACACACAACTACGAAGCAGAAGCCATGCAGAGCTTTGAAGCCACAGGCAACGACAAAATGGAAGAACTGCAAGATCGTTTTGAGGAAGAAAGTGTGCTGTTGTTTGACTCAAGCGAAGACTTGGGCGGAATGACAGTGTACTTTAGCGGCCAAACACTTGTGGCATTCTACGACTACGAGCAGTTCAAAGGCGTGGTGTTTGACACTGCGGAAGCCTAAACGAATAATGGGCAACAGATTGCCCATTATTCACCATTGTGCTATAATACACACATCGCAACAAGGAACTGATCATGCAAGATACAATCACCCGTACTGAAGAACTGCACAGCATCTTCTGGGATATGTACAAAGACGCCCATGGTTTCCGTCCTCGTCACGTGGACACTACGGGTTGGACTGAAGCTGAATTCAATCAGGAGTTTGAGCACCTGTCCCGCATGATCCAGCACAACGAGTGTGATCGCAAGATCTCTGAAGAAAAAGCAGCTCACGAGTTTGAGATGCGAGTGCAGAGCATCATTGCTTGCGGTGCTGAGAATCGTGACATGGCCATGCGCTGGATACACGAAGCTGAACAGACTCGCGGCGACAACGACTACCTTGCTTACACTCTGGGCTTGCCTTATCGTTATTTCAAGTAATAGGAGAAGAAAATGATTGATACCGTCCAAACAGTAGAATTTCAAGGCATCACATACGATGCCGCACATGGTAGCCCATTTGATCGTGGCTCAGCAGACAGCTACTACGGCCGAGCACAAGATCCCCACAAGTACCCCAATGGCACCGGCAATGCACCTCGTGTGGAGGGCCCTGACATGACCATTGCAGAGATGCGTGAATACTACCGGGGCTATGAGTACAATCAAGAGTCCGGCGAGCGAAAACAGTACGATTGACCTTTATTCACCGAAATGCTATAATACACACATACGCAGCAAAAAGGAACGAGATGATTCATGAATACGGAATGTTTACTGACGCGGGCAACCAAGCAGTAGAAAGCATTGTGATGCTGAAGTTTCAACGCCAACTCAGTTGGCCCACTGTGCAAGCCATGCTGGCTGCACTGGCACTGGAAGAAGTCTATGCCGAAGCAGTAGACACCGCTGTACGCGAAGCAGTTTACACAGCCTGCTTCGATTGACCTTTATTCACCCAAATGCTATAATACACACATAGCAAAAAGGAGCTGATTATGATGGTACAAGATCGCAAAACTGGTGAATGGTACAACCCAGAGCTGAGATTCCAAGAAATTCTTGCCCAGCATTGGTTTATTGCTATTATAAAACGGCTAGCTAACAAATAACAGGATTTGACCTTTATTCACCGAAATGTTATAATATACACTTAGCAACAAAGGAAACACCATGCAAGATTTACAGACACAAGAACAGCGTTTAGACAATGCCATGCTTAAAGTGCAAGTTTCACTCAACGAGATGTTTCTAGACCAAAATGACGAAGTGCAAGACGCTTTTAACAAGTTTGTGCTAGCCTACAAAGCAGCCTTAAGCGCCCGTTATTAACAACACTTTGGCGCATTTGACCTTTATTCAGAGTTCTGCTATAATACTATTTTAACGCACAAAAAGGAGCCAACCGTGAGTGCAATTCGAATCGTTAGTGGTGAGTACCGCAACAAAAAAGTAAACGGAAACGTTTTCAAATTAGTCAGTGGATTTCAGACTGGCGTCAAGGGTGGATATGTGACTGTGCAAAATGACGGGGCATTTCCCAACTGCCCAGACACTATCCGCATTCGTGTAAATAATATTTCTGACTATGAAATGGTATCAGGAGAAGCTGTGACAGAACAAGTTCAAACACCCGTGGCTCAGGTAGCAGTTGAAACTGAAGAACAGGCAATGGCTCGAATCCGTGAGCGTTTTGAAATTCTTACAGACATGACAAAGGCCGCAACAGCCGGCGACATCCGTGCCATGATTGTGTCAGGACCTCCGGGCGTGGGCAAGAGCTTTGGCGTGGAATTGGAAATTGACAAGGCCACTATGTTTGACAAGCTGGCAGGCAAACGGCTTCGTGCAGAAGTTGTCAAAGGCTCAGCCACCCCAATTGGCCTGTATCAGACTCTGTACAAGTACTCAGACGAGAACTGTGTCTTGGTGTTTGATGACTGTGACTCGATCCTGTTGGATGACGTTGCACTGAACTTGCTGAAGGGTGCCTTGGACTCAGGCAAGAAGCGCAAGATTTCCTGGTTGTCAGAATCCAGCAGCCTGCGCCGCGAAGGCATCCCGGACAGTTTTGAATTCAAAGGCAGTGTGATTTTTATCACCAACTTGAAGTTTGACAAAATGAAATCGCAGAAATTGCGGGATCACCTGGATGCACTGCAAAGTCGCTGCCATTACCTGGACTTGACGCTGGACACCATGCGTGACAAGATTTTGCGTATCAAACAAATTGCCAGCGATGGCGTGTTGTTTGCAGACTACGACTTTGAGCAGTGCCAGCAAGACGACATCATTGAGTTCATGAACACCAATCAGACTCGACTGCGTGAAATGAGCCTGCGTATGGCGCTGAAGGTAGCAGACTTGGTAAAGAGCTTTCCAGCAAAATGGCGCTTGATGGCAGAGACCACATGCATGAAGCCTGCACAATGAGATAGTTTTTCTGGGCCTAGGTTGGCTCCTGCCCAGATTTCACAGTCGCCCCTAAAAAGGCGACTGTTTTTTTGACTTCTTGCAACAATAAGTATATACTAACATATGAAAAAATATTGTATAATGCCGTTTGCATCTGTCAGAATTGAAGATGGCAAAAATAAAAATTCAACACTAATTAGACCGTGTTGTTTGTTTAACCCGGATAAAAAAACAACTTACACTAACCTTAATGAATATCTTGAGTCAGATATGTTGCAAGAACTGCAACAACATCTGTTGACTCAAGATACCTTGCCTCCGGGCTGCTCTACATGTCAACTAGTTGAAGAAACAGGACAACTCAGCGTTAGACAACTTAAAAATAGATACTTTGACATTGATCATCTTGCTGAAACAGCAATACAAGAACTAGACATATTTCCATCAAACTTATGCAATCTCAATTGCATCATGTGCAGTCCAAAATTTAGTAGCGCCATTGGTGCCGAACAAAAAAGTATGGGATTGATATCAGAAATTATAAACTTTGATGAAACAGACCGTGTGTGCGAGGCAATTGAAACATTGCCAAATTTAAAATACATTTCGGTAGCCGGGGGAGAATTCTTTTATGCCAAGTATTGCATACGCATACTAGAACAAGTGCAAGCCAGTGGCATAGAATATTTCAAAATAACCACAAACGGCACAATACTAAATCCTAAACACATTGAAATCCTAAAACACATACCAAAATTAGAATTACGATTTAGTGTGGATGGTACTAGCGATCATTACGAATTCATACGATATCCGGCCAAGTGGGATGAAGTAAAACAGAATATACTAAACTATCAACAACAATTACCAAATGCAAAATTGGAAACAGTAATAGTAGTGCAACCACTAAATATTTTTTCAGTGTTTGATTGGTTAGAGTTTGCTAACCAAAATAATCTTGAGACACACTGGATTAATTTGCTTAATGATGACTTGAACTGGGATATGCTAACTCCGGTTGAAAAGAATAACATAGTTGAGTTTATCAAATTGGGACTCAAAAATAGTACCCTTACATCACGACAAAAAATATCTTTACTAAACTACAGCAAAAATACAATAGCTTGCTCAGAATTTGATTCTGTTGCTAGAACTAGGTCAATTGAGAAAATAATTAGGCTATGCAAACATCGCAAAATATCTTTAAATGTGTTAAACTTAGTGTTCAAAGAGCTACCAGATCTATTGCAAGAAATAATCAACTATGAAACAATGCACTATAGTAATTCGAGATGAAGTCAACATCAAGATAGAAGGACTTGATCTAGATTGCCGCAAGGCTCTGGTCACGGCATTCAAGTATGAGAATCCAGCAGCACGTTATCTGCCTGCGGTACGGCTGGGCCGATGGGACGGCAAGATTGCCTACTTCCAACTGGGTGGCAGCACCTATGTGAATCTCTTGCCCGAGATCATGCCCATACTTGACAAGTTCGACTATAGTCCAGTACTAGATGATCAGCGTGAGTATGCCACTTCTTTTGACTTTGCAGCAGTGTCAGAAAATCATTACAGTCATGTGCTGTGGCCCAAAACCCATCCAGCTGCTGGCCAGCCCATGGTGCTGCGTGACTATCAAGTGGAAATTATCAACAAGTTTCTGACCAATCCGCAGTGCATACAAGAAGTGGCCACCGGAGCAGGCAAGACCATTATCACAGCAGCCTTGAGTGATGCTGTCAGTGCCTATGGTCGAAGTATTGTGATTGTGCCCAACAAGAGTCTAGTAACGCAGACCGAGGCAGACTACATCAACATGGGACTGGATGTGGGCGTGTATTTTGGCGACAGAAAAGAATACAATCGTCAGCATACCATATGCACCTGGCAGAGTCTCAACAACATGATGAAGCTGACCAAGACTGGTGAAGCAGAAATAACCATTCATGAGTTTATACAAGATGTGGTGTGTGTGATTGTGGACGAGGTTCACATGGCCAAGGCTGATGCACTCAAGACCCTGCTGACCGGAGCCATGAGTCAGATTCCCTTGAGATGGGGACTAACCGGGACAGTGCCAAAAGAACTGTTTGAAAGCCAGGCCCTGTTGGTCAGCCTGGGTCCTGTGGTCAGTCGACTCAGTGCCAGCACACTACAAGACGCAGGCGTCCTAGCACAGTGCCATGTGAACATTGTGCAACTGGTGGATCATGTGGAATACGCTGACTATCAAAGCGAGCTCAAGTACCTGCTGGAAGAGTCCGGAAGACTGGACACCATGGCAGAACTGATACGCAAGGTAAACGAAACAGGCAATACTCTGGTGTTGGTAGACAGGACTGAATGTGGACGACAACTGGTAGAACGCCTGGGCGACAAGGCAGTGTTTGTGTCTGGTGCTACCAAGTCAAAAACCCGCCAGGACGAATACAATCAGGTAGCCGATGCCACTGACAAGATTATTGTGGCCACTTATGGTGTGGCTGCGGTGGGTATCAACATACCACGCATCTTTAATCTTGTGCTGGTAGAGCCAGGCAAGAGCTTTGTGCGTGTGATACAGAGTATTGGACGCGGTATTAGAAAAGCCGAAGACAAAGATCATGTGGAAATCTGGGACATAACCAGCACATGCAAGTTTGCCAAGCGTCATCTGACCAAGCGCAAGGCCTTTTATAAGGAAGCCAACTATCCATTCTCAGCAGAGAAACTAGAGTGGATGAAGATCAAATAATGGTTGACTTTACTTTACAAATACTGTATTATTAACACATGAGAATTTTAACACTTGACAACAAACCCTATGATCTAGATCATTTGCCCGACGAAGTGGATGATATGCGTTTTGCCATCCTGGACAACAGCAATCCACAAGATCCAGATTATCACTACATTCCTTTGATATTTTTAGAAAGCTTCAGCGCACCTGCCCTGGTGCTGCAGATAGGGGATGCCAGAATTAAAATGCCCGTGGACTGGCAAATTTTAATTGGTGAACCAGACCTGGGTGACCTAGAAATGCTGCCCTTGACCAGTATCAATGATCGTGGCTTCAATGTGTTCCAGTTCAATCCTCTCAGCAGCTTTAGACCCAGTTTTCCACCCATTGAGATTATTGATGTTTATCAAGAAGTATCCTGGTATGCTCCCAAACTCAAGAATGGACAGATGCTGTGTGTACCTATCAACGATGCCGAACAACCTGACTGTGTGTACTTTGTGAAAGACGTCAGTCGCAATTGTGAAATAGTAGACTACAACAAGGCCTGGTAGATATGGCTTACACAGAACCTGAAGTATTTGTAACAATCAATCGATTGGCTAGACTGTTTTTAGAAAGCTACCCCGAAGACCGCGAAGGTCTGGAACGATTCCTGCGTTGGGCACATGTTCAGTACGGGTATCAGTATGGGTAGCCTTGTGCCTGGTGTGCCCTTGATCTACGAACGTGTGGACGGCACGGTGTACTCCAGACGTGTGGGAGAACTTGCTCGCACAGTGGTGGGCCATGATCATGATCCTAGGACCAGTGATGGCAGACCTGTGTATGACCATATACAGGAAGATAAAATGTGGGGAGAGATTCGGCGAACGGCCCGGACCAATCCCACTTTACAAGACGCCCTGGAACGTGCTATAATGATCTATCAACTGAGCAAGACCACATGAGTGATAAACTACACATTTCAAACGAGATGCGCCAACTGGACGTCAAGAACAGAAACTTCTATGATGAACTTGACTCAGATGAGCGCAAGAAATTCTCTACGTTCCTGATGTTGCGCTGGGGCTCAGCAGTAGATGGTGCTCAGGAACTGCAAGAATACTATGTGCAGAGCTGCAACCACTATCTCAACAAGCACTTTTTTGACATAGGCCGTCATCCCAAACTGCAATGGCTGTGTGCTACTGCAATGAGTCCGGGCATGGGCACAATGCGACATCCCTGGATTGCTCCCAAGAAAAAAGAAGCAGGACTCAGTGCCAAACGTAAAGCCTTGATGGAAATATATCCCACCTACAAAGACGACGAAATTGACGTAATGGCCGAATTGGTTACACAAAAAGAACTAGACGTATACAATCGAGACTCGGGTAACACCAAAAAGTAATCAGCATGACCCATGTGTGCGAATATTGCAAAAAAGAGTTTGTGAGAGAAACATCTATACAAGCGCACATGTGCGAACCCAAACGTCGTCGTCGCGAGCGTGACGAGCCGGGTCCAAGACTGGGATTTCAGGCCTACATTCGCTTTTATGAAAGCATGGCAGGATCAGCCAGAAACAAAACACACGATACCTTTTGTGAAAGCAGTTACTATCGTGCATTTGTGAAGTTTGGGCACTACTGTGTGAACACCAGAGTGATCAACCCAGACAGATTCATGGCCTGGTTGTTGAAACACAATCGCAAGATTGACCACTGGTGCAGTGACAAGGTGTACACAGAATATCTAGTAGATCACCTGAAAGTAGAAGCCGTGGATGATGCACTCACACGAGCCATAGAGTTTGGCATAGACTGGTCAGAAAAAAACACCAGCCCTGCACATGATTGCATGAGATATGGCAATGCCAATGTCCTGTGCTATGCTGTGACCGCAGGTAGAATAAGTGCCTGGGTAATTTACAATTCAGAATCGGGACAGAAGTTTCTAAGCGAACTAGATGCCACACAGGTTGCTATGATATGGCCCTATATTGACAGCGATGCCTGGCAAAAGCAATTTCAGGATAGACCCCAGGATCAGGCATATGCCAAGAATATTTTGAAACAAGCAGGATGGTAACATAATGATCACCAGCGTTTACCCCACAAGTACATGGGTCACAACAACCAATCCTGTTGGACCATACATCAGTCCAGGTGCTGCCAGTGCAGGCATGTTGCGATACCACAACAATCAAACACAGGTGTATGATGGCAACGCCTGGCTCGCTATGGGCGGCGGATCCAGTGTGGGCCTTACCTCCAATGCTGAAGAAGCACTTGCCTGGGCATGGCTAAAGATGGCACAAGAGAAAGCAGCCCAGGACCTGGCACAAAAGTATCCTGCTGTGGCAGATGCACTGGAGGCTGTGCGTCTAGCTGAGCAGCAATTGAAAACAGTTGTGGCCTTGTGTACAGTATGAGCGCAGACATTGACATTGACTTTGCTGATCGCGAACATGTACTGAAACTGATTCAGCACACCCCTGCACGGCAGATCACAGATGGTAGACCTAGACGTCACAATTCAGGAGTGTATGTCACAGACATTCCACAAGATCCTGTGAATAACTGTGCTGCCATAGACTACGAGTCAGCAGAAGCTCGTGGCTATTTCAAACTGGACTTCTTGAACATGAGTGTGTATCAGTTGATACAGAGTCCCGAGCACTACGACGCTGTGCTTGCAGCCACACCACCATGGGCAAGACTATGGCAAGATCCTGAATGGGCCAAGCAGTTGGTTCACGTGGGCAATTATGGACACTTGCTGGCGACCATGAGACCTGACAGTATACCTAGAATGGCAGCATTTATATCAATCATACGCCCAGGCAAGGCACACCTACAAGGGTTAGATTGGCCCACGGTGTTTGATTCAGTCTGGGATGGCGATACCAGTCGAGGCTACACATTCAAGAAAGCACATGCTCTAGGTTATGCGGCTCTGGTAGCCTTGCACATGAATCTATTAGTCTAGGCGTCTCACAAGAGTAATAGATTTTCTCTTGCCTTTTCTACGGGCAATGTCATTTAGGCTGCACACAGGACCGTGCAAGATTTCCAGATCTTTGTTGACAAATGTGCGAAGGCACAGACGAAATTCATCCCATTCTCCACGCAGGAATATGTTGATCGGAATACTTCTGTTGCTTTCCCACCACCAGGTGTTGGCCAGATCAAGATAACGTCGTTTTTGTTCTGAATCTTTGACAGTTCCAAAGTCATAGATGGTTGTGATAACATCATCTCTGTTTTGCACAATCCCCACATATTCATTGCTGGCGTAAACGCACAAGGTAATAAACGGATATTTGTCAGCTAGTTTTTGAAATAAGTCTTTGCCCATATAGTATTAGTTTGGATATTTATACCAAGGCTCCTTAGGTAAATATTGTTTGGAGCGTCCTATGTATTCAACCCCTGTTTATCTTTATCAGCAAGTTCAGCGAATTTTATTAGTAGATACCAGCGGCGCTTATTTTGACCGGAGGTGGGATCCTGTGTATGCAAAAAAATTAACTGTCAACAAAGGTGTTGACAATGTGATCTTGTTTGAGTTTGTGAACCAAGATCAAAAACCTGTGAATATCACAGGGTCGGCACTGAAGTTTAGACTGATCAATTTGGCTGGCAATCAACAGCTGATTGAAAAAGAAATGGTCATAATCAATGCTCAATTTGGTCGTGCCAAGGTAACACTCAGTGCTGCTGAAACCACAGAGTTTCCTGCAGAACCGTCGAGCTATGCAATTGAACGTGCCAGCGGCGACCTAGTTGAAGCAGTGTTTGTGGATGCACAGGCTCTGGCCCGTGCTGATGTGGACATTGTGGATTCTGTGCAGCCACAGTTTGTGCCCAGCGGCCTACTAAGCATTCCTACCATTTATGGTCCAGAGGTATATATAAATCCTGTGTTGCAGGGCAACTATCCTGACTGGGCACTCAACCCGCCACCGGGCAATACCAATGCAAATCCTCAGAGATACTCGAGTTTTGTGTCAACCACAGGTGCAAGCCTGACCACATTCCAGTTGGAAATGGATCATTTCACTGGCAACATCAAGGCACAGGCAGCACAAACTTATGAATCAATCTGGGCAGATGTTTCGGACATCTATCAATACTATAATCGCACCGGAACAGAACCCATCACAGTGCCAGGATATCATCCTTTGCTACGTCTAAGTCTTGACTCCTATCCGGGCACAGCACAAATTCAATTGGCCACAGCCACAGCAAATGGAGCAAATGGAGTGATCACTTCTATCACTGTGAATCAAGGTGGTTACGGATATCTGGCCCCACCCAGAGTCAACATCATTGGACTTGGTGCGGGCGCTGTTGCTGAAGCAGTAATTGCTGGCACCTCAGTATCTGCCATAAATGTTATAAACGGCGGAACAGGATATGTGACCAACCCAGCTACCAATCAAGTGGCTGCAATAAGCATCAATACCGGAGCCGTGACAAGTATACTAGTTAGATGAAATTTAAAAAAATTGTAGGGTTTGGTGATTCCTGGATGTTCGGCGATGAACTACTGGATCCAGAACTACAACGACAACATTCAGATGCACACACATGCTGGCATCAAAACAACGCCTATCGTGAAAGTCACAACTTTCTGGGGCTGACAGCACAACACTACGGTGTGCCCATGGAAAACTTTGGAATTGCCGGAGGCAGCATGCAAAGTTCCATGTGGACATTTTTATGGTGGTTGGATCACGAGCCCGAGCCAGAACAGTGCCTGATCTTGATTGGACACACAGACTCAGATCGTCTGAGCTTTTACAATCCCAATCATGTGAGCTATGCCAACGATCCTCCTTGGAATCGATTCATACACTCAACCTGGGTGGAATACGGCAGCAGTGTGGTTCCGCAGGAATTTAGAAACATGGTCAAACAACAGCTGGTGCTGACCAACTGTTCAAAACTAGCAAAACTAAATTATCAGCAAACCCTGCTGAGCTTTGATGGTATTGCTGCTAGACGCAATCTTCAAATGATGCAGTTCCAGATCATGCCTGAAGATGTCAAACTGGATCTGCCCACCCAGATATGGCCCGGCTTCTCTACTACCATGTGGTTTCGTAACCATCCCGACAATCAACAACGAGAACTGGTCATGCCCGGAGGTCATCCCAACGAAATAGGGCATAAAATGATTGCAGAAAAGTTGATTTCTACCATAGATGATGTTACAATGTAAGAATGCTCGACATTCTTGGATACTTACCCGCCAAACGAAAATCTAGTGCATCGGGGTGGATCAGTTTTAATGCTGTGTGTTGTGAACACAACGGCGACACACCAGATCGCAGAAGCCGCGGCGGAATCAAAACATCTGAACAGGGCTGGAGTTATCACTGCTTCAACTGCAACTACACCGCTAGCTTTATCCTTGGCCGTACTGTAAGTTTCAAGGCCCGCAGGCTCTTGAGCTGGATGGGTGTGCCCGAACGTGAAATAGAAATGTTGAATCTTGAAAGTCTGCGGCACCGGAGCATACACGGCATTCTAGATGATAGACAACGCACCGTGGATATTCTAGCAGATATCAAGTTTGAAGAACGAGACCTGCCGCCATTCGCTGAACTGATTGGTAGCACAGGACTGCATCGCGACTATGTGAGATCAAGATGTGTGCCAGATGATTATCCTGTGATGACACAAACAAATCCAGAAGCCTGGCCCGCCCGTGATCAAGTGATCATACCATTCACACATCACAACAGCATTGTGGGACACACTGTTAGATTTCTGGATGATCGTAATCCACGCTACATCAATGACATGCAGCCAGGCTATGTGTTTGGCACAGACCTGTTGCGTCCTGACTGGACTCAGGTGATTGTGACTGAAGGTATCTTTGATGCACTTAGCATTGGCGGTGTTGCCTTGATGCACAACACCATAAGTGATGCTCAAGCTAGATTGATTCGCAATCTTGGTCGAGAAATCACAGTGGTACCCGATCAAGATCTAGCAGGTATGGAACTGGTGGATCGTGCTGTGGAACTGGGCTGGGCTGTGAGCATGCCCGCATGGCCCCGGGAAGTCAAGGATGTGAATGATGCTGTCAAACTGTATGGGCGCCTGGGCACATTGCTAACTATAATTGACGCTAGAGAAACATCCAAGATCAAAATTGAATTACGAAAGAAACAACTTGTTAAAAGACTACAGCACTGATGTTCAGAAACTATTCCTAGAAATGATGCTGGAGGACGCCGCCAGCTACGTTCGGGTGCAGAACATCTACAATCCAGAAAATTTTGATCGCAATCTAAGAACCGCTGCGGCGTTTATCAAGGAGCATTCAGAACAGTTCAAGACTCTGCCAGATCGAGCACAGATCGCTGCGGCCACAGGCATCAAGTTGAATGCAGTGCCAGACTTGAACGAAGGTCACTATGACTGGTTCATGACTGAGTTTGAAGCATTTACACGACGCCAGGAACTAGAACGTGCCATTCTAAAAGCAGCAGACTTGCTGGAAAAAGGCGACTATGATCCTGTGGAAAAACTGATCAAGGATGCTGTGCAGATTTCCCTGACCAAGGACATGGGTACAGATTACTTTGCAGATCCAGCAGCCAGGATCAACAAGTATTTCAATTCAGGTGGACAAGTTAGCACAGGTTGGCCGCAAATGGATCGACTGCTGTATGGTGGATTCAGTCGTGGTGAACTCAACATCTTTGCAGGTGGTTCGGGCTCGGGTAAATCCTTAGTCATGATGAACATTGCCCTGAACTGGTTGCAGCAGGGCATGAGTGGCGTGTATATCACACTGGAACTATCAGAAGAACTCACAAGTTTGAGAACAGACGCCATGCTCACAAACATGAGCACCAAAGAAATACGCCGTGACATTGACTCAACAGAACTCAAGGTCAAGATGGTGGCCAAGAAATCCGGACAGTATCGTGTGAAAGGCTTGCCGGCACAGAGCAATGTGAATGATATCCGTGCATATCTAAAAGAAGTACAGATACAAACAGGCATCAAAGTGGACTTTGTGATGGTGGATTATCTTGACTTGGTCATGCCTGTGAGTGCTAAAGTTAGTCCCAATGACTTGTTTGTGAAAGACAAGTATGTATCGGAAGAGCTGCGTAACCTGGCTAAGGAACTGGGCGTGTTGTTGGTAACAGCAAGTCAGTTGAACAGATCAGCAGTGGAAGAAATGGAATTTGATCACAGCCACATTTCAGGTGGTATCAGTAAAATCAACACAGCAGACAATGTGTTTGGTATCTTTACCAGTCGCTCCATGAAAGAGCGTGGCAAGTATCAGATACAGTGTATGAAATCTCGAAGCTCGACCGGCGTTGGTCAAAAAATTGATTTGGAGTACAACATTGAAACCATGCGCATTACTGATGAAGGTGGGGACGAAAACGGTCATAACAAACCACAAAGTTCAATCATGGACTCAATTAAGGCCCGCAGTCAAGTCGCGCCTGCTGACAGCGGCAGTAGTTCGCAGCCCTGGGAAAAGCCCAGACCACGAGACGGTCATGATCCTTTGAGTGGTCGAGTCACAGCAGATGTACAAAGCAACAAACTCAAGCAGTTGCTGGGGCAAATCAAAGCTGCATGATATACCTAGATTTTTTTTCTGGAAGCCATGGACATTTTTTAGAATACGTGATAAACACCTGGCTACACAAGGGTCCAAGGGTACATAATATTTTTACTGAGCACGGATCTTGCCATCAAATTCGCAATGACAAAAATTACATGGCGCACAGGATAGTAGAAGCTGCACATTATACTGAGTTTGATATATCACAAAATACTCCAACCAAGGTAGTTAGAATCAACATTAGTCAGGACTGGGCCAACTGGATATATCAAATCAATGTCATGAGCCGAGCCGGCGATATACCTTTAGAAAAAAAAATAAAACTAACCCCAGAATCAGTGAGACATAGTCCTGTAAAACTTAGAAATGAGTGGTATGCTAAATTTAATTCAACTGTTGATGGATATTCTTTGCCAGATAATTGGCGCTGGCCCGACGCAGTAGTTTTTGAATTTAACATGGAAAGTTTGTTTGATCTAGTGGAATTTTATAATGAACTGTATCGCCTGGCCAATTTTTTAGAAATAACATTCGTACCCGACCGGGAGCTAAGTGATTTATTGGAAGAATTTTTAACTAGAAACCAAGGATGGCAATATTACAAAGAATGCAAACACTTGGCACATGCCGCAATTGCAGGAAACAATATTGAATTTTTTAGTAATGAAATATCTCAGGCATTAATCAATAGTTTGTTGTCAAAGTCCATTGGAATATTTGATGGAGAGTTGTTTGATAATAATAATTATCCTACATCCACCTGTCAGATATGGAACATTGTGGATCAACACTTAAAAACTTTTGATCAAAGATTTTGATATGAAGAAAATCTTTTGTTTTGGTGACGGATTTGCAACCGGGCATATATGGCCAGAGTGGCCTCAGATTTTACAAACGCTGGTGCCCGAACATCAAGTAATCAATACCGCAGGAATTGGAGCAGGTACTGAATTTTTAGTCTCAGGATTTGTTGATCTATTAGATCAGATGCATGATAGCATAGTAATCTTTCAGTGGCCGACCGCTGACAGATTTGATAAGATAATCGAAGATGACTCCTGGCAAGAGATTATTGCCAACGACCCAACGTATCATTTCAACGTCAATGTAGATTTGCAAGGAAAAAACTGGTGGTTAAGTAGTGCTAGCAAAGTTCAGGAGGTCCAGCATTACCACAGCCTTTATGTACAACAAAGCCAACACAATCGTAGACAACAAGTATATCATGCACTAGTATCGCAAACAGCTGAAAATTTAAATTGCCAAATAGTTCATACAAGCACAGACTCAGAAAATTTTTTTAGTAAAAATAATCAATTTAGCACAACTAGGCAAGCAGAAGTGCAACCGTCGCCGATTGTACATTTTCATTGGTTAATAGAACAAATTATTCCTCAGATCAATGTTACTATTGATCCAAATTTACAAAAAGAATTAGAGTCACTAATCAATCAAACACAGTGGATTCCATATGATCTGGATAGAGAATCAATCTGGGCAGAAATAAATAATCGACTCAAGTCTAACTAACTCTAGTTGAAATCAAAAACCGATAAATAATGTCAAAGGTCTGCAATAAAAATCATGCAAAAACGCACCCGTAGTTTGTTAGAAGAATTAGATTCCATGTATATCGAGCGTGAACGCGATCTAGTGATTGAGAGTCGGGCATCAAATGTCATAGCCAGTGCTATCAACTTGCTGGAGCAGATTGATGCTACATACACACCCGAGCAAGCAGAAAATCTCACACGCAAACTGCTGAATTCTATCCGTACCCGGGACGCAGGACGTTTTGCTAGAACCGTTAGAAAAACTCCAACAAGCACATAAACTCAACAGGATCAAGATGAAAATTTTCGAAGGCGGCAATGTATTCAAAGACCCCCAAGGCCAACCACTGACACAACGCATCAATCAAGCTGACGTTGCCGCTACCATTGCCTGGGTGGAACAAGTTACAGGTATTGAATTTCCTGAAGATCGTTGGTTGGGCAGCACTGGCCGCAAGGCCACATCTGGTGACCTGGATCTAGCTGTGGATCTTGGAGAAACAACCAAAGAACAGGTGGCAGCCGGGCTAACACAATGGGCCACCAGTCAAGGACTCGACCCTCGTGAATGGGTTCGTAAATCAGGCGAAGTGCATCTTAGAACTCCCATCGGCGGAGATCCCGAAAAAGGATTTGTACAGACTGATTTTATGTTCTTTCCCAACCTGGATTGGGGCACATTCTATTATGGTGGATCTGAAGGATCAGCCTACAAGGGCATGAATCGCAATGTGCTGCTGAGCAGCTTGGCCAAACAAGCCGGACTCAAGGTGGGCGCAAATGGCATGATCAGCCGCACCACAAATGAACTGGTCCGAGGCGGTCAAGATCCAGACTATGTGTCTGCGGTATTGCTGGGCGGCACTCAGGACCGAGCTGCACTAAAGAATGTAGAATCAATTTATGCTGCTCTAGCAAAGGACCCCGACCGTGACGCCAAGCTCAAAGACTTTCGTGAATATCTAGCCCGTGAAGGCCTTAAAGAACCCGAAATGCCTGTAAAAGAAAATGATGTTAACTTCTTGGCCAGACTACGGGACAGAATAGTAAATCAAGGCATGCAGCAATTGATCGAAGCCAAGCCCTTGTATCAGATATACGAACAAGAGCCCACTGCGGTGGGCGGCCAAGCCAAGGGTATTGAGCATCTGGAAGACTATGTGTTCCGTCAAGGAACCGCGGGTGTTGACCGTGCGCTGGCCATTGCTGATTCTTTTTACAAACAGCCCAAACAAGGGTCAGTCAAATGGGACGGAAAGCCTGCTGTGGTATTTGGTCGCAAGCCCGAAACCGGAGAATTTGTGCTCACAGATGATGCAGGATTCGGTGCAGTTGGATATGATGGCCTGTTTACCAGTACCGATGCTGTGGCTGACCACATGGCACAGCGTGATGCCAATGCTGCTGCCAAAGGCAATCAGGCCACCCGAGTGCAGACACTGTTGCCAGTGTATCAGAGTATCTGGCCATATTTGGAAGCTGCTACTCCAGAAAACTTTCGTGGCTATGTCAAGGGCGACCTGTTGTACAGTCCCGAAAAGCCCTGGGAAATAAACGCAGGTCTGGTGGAATTCAAACCAAACACTGTGGAATACAGAATTCCAGTTGCCAGCAAACTGGGCAAGGACATTGCAGGATCTCAAGTTGGTGTTGCTGTGCATACCATGTACGAAGATGCAGGCGCTGCCAAGCAGCCACTCAGCAGAGTCAAGTTTAATCCTGTGCCCGGCCTGTTGTTGATCGAACCCATATATGCTAAGCCTGTGGAAACAGCAGATCCCATTGTCAAACAAATCAAGTCACTGTTGCGCCAAAACCGAGCAGTCATGAACACCTTGTTTAATCCTGCTGAACTACGTGCCATGAAAATAACTGACTTGGCCAAGCTGGCAATAGACTACATCAACAAACGTGTGGATCCAAACCATGCAGCATACACTGGCAATTTTAGTGATCTTGTGCCGGGATTTCTAGCCTGGCTGCAACAGACTCAAACACCGCAAAAGTACAACAACATTCTGCAATATCTGCGCAGCCCTACCAGCAATGAACAAGCCTTGGCTGCTGCCTTTGTGTTGTTTGAATTGCTGCATGATCTGAAACTGGACCTGTTGACCAAGCTGGATGCACAAGTGCCCGGCAACGAAGGATGGGTGTTTGCAACCCCTGCAGGCTATGGTAAAGCAGTAAATCGCTTTGATTTCACAGCCAGAAACAAAGCTCGAAACAACCCACCAAGCCCTTAATTTTTATCAAGATCGATAAATAAAAGTAGGGCAAGTAGCCCACTTACTTAAGGAGACTTTAAATGTCAGGATTTACAAAAACAAACGGCACGAATCAACCAGTATTCAACATGGATACAGCCAATGGCAACATTGGCGGAACAGCTAACATTGCTGCAACTGGTTCAGTTAACTTCCAAGGTCCCAAGCTGGATTTCTTCAGCTTGGTTGCCAATGGTGCGTTGACTACATCAGCAAACGTGAATGGCTATATCAACAATGTGTTGCAAGCTATTCAGACCAAGGGCACTGTGGCCATGTATCAAGTTAGTCCAGCAGCACCAACAGTGTTGAACTTGGCTATCTATCCAACAGGCGCATACACTGCTGCCACATTGTTGACCACTGCTAATACCAGTGCCACAGTGGCATCTGGTGGTCAGAACTTGGAATTGAGTTCAGCAGCCGGCAATGCAGTGTTCACTACTGCTGCTACCAACTTTGCTCCTGTCTAATACTAGATAGTAGTAAAAAATCAAGGCCCTGGTTTATTTCCGGGGCTTTTTTTTGGCCGTAAATACTCCATGGCATATAGTATTTGTGTATTGACTGATTTTGATTGTAGACCCACTGGTGTTACAGGACATTTTCGAACAAGCGTCTTGCCGTTTGTGGACCGAGCAGATCAATCAATAACCAATTTTGAATCCTGGAACAGCAGTAGAAATCAACAACGCAACTGGGAAACTATATTGCAATTGATAGGACTGTACACACAGCCGCAGCACATATCTAACATACGAATGCAAAACGGTCGTTGGGAATTTGAGTTTGAAACAGAGTTTGATGATGTGTTCAGACTCGATGAAGATCCAGTGGGCTTGCTCAAACAGGCATGCCGCGGCGTTCCAATCATCAACTATGTTCAGCAACAACTGACCACACTACTACAACCAGACGTGAACATTTGGTTCTATCCAAAAGGCCATAAATAATTCATGGACACAACAGAAATCGAAAAGAAGAGCCTGGAAGCGCATGTAGAGCTCTGCGCCGAACGTTATCGCCATCTAGAACTGCAACTAGATTCTGCCAATTCTGCTATCAGTCGACTAAAAGACATGACAGAAGAAGTTCATGCCATGATGCATAAAATTGTGGACAATCGAAACAATCAATTGATAAACTGGGGACTTGGATCTATTGGGTTCTTGTTGGCCACTGTTGGTTGGTTGTTATCACACTACGTATTCAAATGAAAGCCAGCCGCAAATTGGCCGCCCTGGCCGAAAGAGAACTGCCTCATCTGCTGGAAAACGTCATTGTAGAAGACGGGGAAAAATATCGTGCTTTTGGCAAATACACAATACAGCCCAGAGATCCGGGATTTGACGTTTCCATAAGAGACGATGCTGTGGGCAAATTTAGCACTACTAAATCTGCACTTGCCTGGTGCATAGCCGACAGATTAAACTATTTTAATCTTGCTAGACAAATACAAGAGCTAGATCAATCACTCACACGATTGCGCAATGATATTTACATCCGTAAGAACATTGCAGATCGTATGTCGGGAACTGCCTGGGAAACTGTAATAACCAAAGTATCCTACCGACAAGACCAAAGTCAACTGCTGGAACAAGAGTTGACAAAATGTATAAATTTGGCTAAATACTGGCAACTACGAGGAAACTCAAATGAAACTAAACGAACTGGCCGTAACACGCCCCACACAACAAATCGCTAAGGTATTCGAGAGTCATTTTGATCAACAAGTTCAATTTGACTCAATGAATCGCGGTCAACTGCACAACATGTATCGCAAGGTACGTGGGGTATTATCTGAACACAGAAGCGGCCCTGCACGTCACACCAGTGAGCGTGACCCTGCTTACCTGAAATTGATGATGATGGAACAGGCACTTGCAGAAAAAATCTACGAAGATGAAATGGCCGCTGCCAACACTGCTGCCCCTGCACCGGGAGTAAATCCCCAACAGGCTGCTGCCATGGCTGCCAAGCAAAAGATGGACCAGAAGACACAGATACAAAAAGAACTTGAAGATCTGAAAAAACAAGTGACCGACAAGCAGAACGAACTTACCAATCTCAGCAGCACTACCTCAGTGCAAGAACGTCGTCGTGCTCAAACTTATGGATACTATCTTAGCGAAAGCGAAGTTCAGCAAGCCCAAGTAGTTCTGGCTGCACAAGACATGGTTGACAAAATGCAAGGCATGATTGAAGACACCACTGAGATGCAGTTCAAAGAATTGCCAGCCTTGGTTGATTCAATTAAAAATCAAATTGGTGCAGATCAAGCAGCTCAGTTCAACAATGATGCACAAGCAGCATTGACCGGACTGGTTCAGAATCTGCAAGGCAGCAAACAACAGCTGGAACAAGCTCTTGGTGTGGTAACTGGTCAAGGCCCTGTTGAAATGCCCGGAGCTGAAATGGCTCCACCTCCACCAGCCGGCGAAGAACAAATTGACGTGAGCATGACTGCACCCTCTCCTGAAGAAGAACTAGATGCAGCAGCCGTTGGCCCTGCAGCATCTCTAGGACGAGAGCGCAGATAATGCGAATTGATGAAGTAGCTGTAGACGACACCGCAGACAAATTACTGGCCCTGGCCCAATTTGCTGTGGGCCGTGCCACAGATACTTCTGCAAAACTACAAATGCCTGTTCAGGCATTTATCAATCGTGCTAAAAATATTGGGATTGATATCACTCCTGATACTTTGCAAAGCCTAGTTGGCCAACCGCCCTTGAGTGGCATAATAGAACCCATGTCGCCAGATGCTACTGAATTGATATTCAAAGGCGGCGAACAACCTGGACCCACTGCTATGCCGGTAAATCAAGCACAAAATATTGTGGCACAGGCTGCAAAATCGGCCATGAACAAAGACCGTAATCTCGGTTGATTCAAACTGGTTGACTAGTCAGCCTGTTGGTAGTATACTCAACAAAAGGAACCTGTATGGCTTATTCAAATCAAGTAATCGATCACTACGAAAATCCACGCAATGTGGGCAGCTTTGAAAAAGGCGATGTAGACGTTGGCACAGGCATGGTAGGAGCACCTGCCTGCGGTGACGTAATGAAGTTACAAATAAAGGTTGACAATGATACAGGTATTATTACAGATGCAAAATTTAAAACGTATGGCTGCGGATCGGCTATTGCGAGTTCGAGCCTCATTACCGAATGGGTCAAAGGAATGCACATCGACAAAGCAGGAACAATCAAAAACTCCGACATTGCCGAAGAACTAGCATTACCTCCGGTCAAGATCCACTGTAGCATCCTGGCTGAAGATGCCATCAAGGCCGCAGTAGCAGATTACAAAAGCAAGCATGATCTCCTTAACTGATGATGCTGCTAGAAAAATAACTCAAACCATTCAACGTCGCGGCCATGGTATTGGTATTCGTGTTGGTGTAAGAACCACAGGTTGCTCAGGACTTGCTTATGTGTTGGAATATGTAGATACAGCACAACCTGAAGATATCTGCATTGACTGTGCCAACTGCAAATTGTTTGTTGATCCCAAAAGTTGTGCCTATCTTCAAGGACTTGAAGTAGACTACACAAGACAAGGTCTCAATGAAGGATTTGAATTTTCAAATCCCAACGAACGCGACCGCTGTGGTTGTGGAGAAAGTTTTAGAGTTTAAATGATAGTCAACCGATACAACTACACGCCCATCAATAGAGAAACCATAGACGGCAAACGACACTACTGTTTGCCCGACGGCAGCAAGGTACCCAGTGTAACCACAATACTGGACCGAACCAAGTCAGAAGAAAAACGTCAGGTCCTGGCCAACTGGCGCCGGCGGGTGGGCGAACAAAAAGCACAAGAAATTACCACAGAAGCAGCCAACCGTGGCACACGCATGCATGCGTATCTTGAGCACTACATGTTGAATGATGACATGAAACCCTTGCCCGGCAATCCTTTTGCACATCCTTCATGGTTCATGGCAGCAGAAGTTATTCTACAAGGACTGTGCCATGTGAATGAATTTTGGGGTGCAGAAGTTCCTGTGTATTATAGTGGGTTATATGCCGGAACCACAGACTGTTTGGGCGTATGGAAAAACAAGCCTGCTATCATGGATTTCAAACAGACCAACAAACCCAAAAAACGTGAATGGATTGATGATTATTTTGTGCAGTTGGCAGCGTATGCAGCAGCACACAACGAAACCCACGGTACTGCCATTGACTGCGGCGTTATTTTGATGGCTCAACAGCCCGATGTACTAGCAGACGGTAGCCTGGGCAAGCCCATATACACCGAGTACGTGATTGAGGGAGACGAGTTTGCACACTGGACCAATGAGTGGATGAAACGAGTTGAGCTGTATTACGCCACACGCTAAATACAGCACAGAATCAGGATTCATATGGCAATTGTACAAGTTAGTCGCATCACAAACCGTAAAGGTCTAGCAGAAAATCTGCCGCAATTGGCCGGTGCAGAATTGGGCTGGGCTATTGACGAACGCAAATTATACATCGGCAATGGCACCCTTCAGGATGGCGCACCGGTTGTTGGCAATACTGAAGTTCTCACAGAGTTCTCAGATTTGCTGTTGGTAAATGGAGCATACACCTACCAAGGTGCTGCTGCTGGATACACTGTGCAAACTGGTGCCACGTCAGGCAGTCCAGTTAGTTTGAGTTTACAAAACTGGTTGGATCAATTTGCCAGCGTCCTGGACTTTGGTGCAGTAGGCGATGGTGTCACAGACGATACGGCTGCTATCAATCGCGCATTGTACCAGTTGTTCTGTAGAGAAATCAATCCACAAATTCGCCGGTCGTTGTTCTTCCCGGCCGGCGTTTACTTGGTTACTGAATCAATCATAATTCCGCCTTATGCCAGACTCTACGGCGAAGGTGCAAACTCTAGTGTTATTACGCTGGACACTTCAAGCCCTACAAGTACCTTGAGTGAATACGTGGCCAGATTTGGCGACAGTCTACAACAGACAGGTGTAAACATTGGAAATAACGGTGCTATTGCACCTACCAATATTGAAATTGCTTTCCTAGGATTCCAGTCATTGGCAATCACAGACATCATGCTGGTACAGGATGCTAGTTTTTGCACATTTACCGATGTTGGTTTTAACGGACCGTTGGTTCAGGCCGATCTTGTGACAGATGCTGACAATATGGCATGTGTGCGGTTTGACTCAACTCTGAGTTTGATCTGCAACAACATCACCTTCCGTAGATGCAGTTTTACAGGCGCCACCTGGGCATTCAACACTGCCAACGAAACGCAAGGGTGTGTGGTAACTGAAAGCCAATTTGACACATTGTTCCAAGGTGTGCTGTTGGGTGACCCGACGCCTGTGAATGGTGGACCAACTGGATTCCGAATCCTGGGCAACAGCTTTGATAACATCTATGCTGAAGGTATCAAAATTGCTGCCAACACCGGACTCAATGCTTCGGGCTACAATGTGTTCTATGACGTTGGCAACCACTTTAATGGAACCACAAGTCCAGCCACATCAGTAATCAACTTCCTGGGTGAACAAAATGTCAGCATAGGTGACATGTTTGAACGTACTGCTGTTTATGCTACCACCTATCCACGAATCAACATAAATGATGGAGTTAATCTTGCGTATGAAAGTGCTGACCAAATCAAACAAGGCACCTATGTAAGAGAAACGGGTCAGGCACTGACCTTGGTGGACAACACTGCCGGTCAAGTTATAACCACATTTGATGCGACCAAAATTCGTGCAGTACAAATCAATTACACTATTGTGAGAACAGTTGACATTCAAACCGGAGTGTATTTTATTGTGGCAGGCACAACTAGCTCGGGCACAGGATTAACTGGACAAGATACCAGTGTAAATAATGGCACAGGTCCGGGTGTGACATTTGCTGTGAGCGAAACAGCCAGTGTGGTATCCTGGACTGCAACCACTTCCAGTACCGGTAATGCTGGTACTATTCAATATTCAATAACCCACCTAGCATAAAAAGCGATGTGGCTCCCCACTTTTGCTCAACGGCTCGACAGTTGGTCACAACTCCGGGCCCAAGCCGCACAGGTCGATTCAGAATCTGCACTGCACCTGATTAATGCCTGGTGGTTTTGCGCTCCGTGGCGTGCTTACCATTTGCACTGGGATGATCGGCCCACTTGGCCAGATCCCTGGCAACTATTGAGCGACAACATGTACTGCGGCCTTGCTCGCGGACTGGGAATCATGTATACTATAGCTATGCTGGACCACTCGGAAATGCAGGATTCCCATCTAGTAGACACTGGAAGTGACAATTTAGTCCTAGTTACCCAAAAGAAATATATATTGAATTGGGGGCCGGAACAAGTGTTAAATATCAACCCAGGACCTTATAAAGTTCATCATAGTGTTTCGCTACAAGAAATAAAACAACAAATTAAATAATAATGAAAACAATCACAGTACAAAAGCGCAATGGCCTTCGTGAGCCGTTGGCGTTGGAAAAATGGCAGACACAGATTGCAAAAGTATGCGCAGGCATTGCAGATGTTAGTCAAAGCATGGTAGAAATCAAGGCACAATTGCATTTTTATGATGGCATCACCACTAGAGAAATAGACGGTATCACGCTTAGAGCCATTGTTGACTTGATTGACGTGGAATCAAATCCCGGAGTTGGGCACACCAACTATCAGTTTGTGGCCGGCAAGCAACGACTATCAATGTTGAGAAAAGACGTTTATGGTACCTACACACCTCCTCACCTGTATGACATTGTGAAGACCAATGTGGCCACAGGCTTGTACACTCCTGAGTTGTTAGAGTGGTACACCGAAGATGACTGGAACCGCATGAATGACATGCTGGATCATGCCAAGGACGAACAATACAGTTATGCAGCTATTGAGCAGCTGATTGAAAAGTACCTGGTAAAAAATCGTTCAACAGGACAAACTTATGAAACTCCACAAATTAGATACATGGTCGCGGCCGCTACTGTATTTCACTCAGAAGAACCGAACACAGCGAGAATGCGCTATATCAAAGAATATTACAATGCAGCGAGTGATGGTCTTTTTACTCTTGCTACTCCTGTTCTGGCTGGCCTGGGGACTCCTACTAAACAATTTTCGAGTTGCGTCCTTATACGCAGCGATGACGACCTCGATAGTATATTTGCTTCGGGCGAAATGATGGCCAAGTATGCCAGCAAACGTGCTGGCATTGGCTTAGAGATTGGTAGACTACGTCCGTTGGGTTCACCCATTCGCGGTGGCGAAATCATGCACACAGGTATGATACCATTCTTAAAAAAATGGTTTGGTGACCTGCGCTCATGCTCACAAGGTGGCATTCGCAATGCCTCAGCCACAGTGTTCTATCCCATCTGGCATCATCAGTTTGATGACCTTATTGTACTCAAGAACAACCAAGGCACAGAAGAAACTAGAGTCAGACACATGGATTATGGAGTGGTCCTCTCCGCCTTCTTCTGGAGACGATTTAAGAATAAAGAGATGATCACATTCTTTGATCCTAATGAAGTGCCAGATCTGTATCAGGCATTCTACAGCAATACAGAACTGTTTGAAGAACTCTATGTCAAATACGAAAAGCGCAAGGACCTTCGCAAGAAGACCATGAGTGCAGAAGAAGTATTCAAGGGTGGCATCTTGAAAGAACGCACAGACACTGGCCGTATCTATCTAGTGTTCATTGACAATGTGATGAAGCAGGGTCCATTTGATCCTGAGTATCATACAATCTATCAGAGTAATCTATGTTGTGAAATACTTTTACCTACTAAGTCTTTTAAGCGCCTCGATGATGCTGATGGCCGCATCGCTTTATGCACTCTTGGTTCCATTAATTGGGGTGCCTTCCGTAATCCTGAAGATATGCGCAGGGCTTGTCGCATTTTACATAGAAGCCTCAATAATATATTGGACTATCAAGATTTCTTATCAATTCAATCCAAACTAAGCAATGACGAGATTCGTCCGCTAGGTATTGGTATTACCAACCTGGCATACTGGCACGCCAAGCGTGGCTTGCAATATGGTGAAAAGGATGCACTAGGTGAAGTCAAAACTTGGATGGAACACCTGGCATTTTACTTGACCGAAGCCAGTGTAGAACTGGCCAAGGAACGCGGCAAGTGTCTAGGCAGCGATCACACACGCTACGGTCAAGGAACATTCCCCTGGGAACTACGAGCTCAGGGTGTGAATGAACTTGCAGACTTTGCTCCAGAGCTGCCATGGGAAGCCCTGCGTACAGAAATGAAAACGCATGGGGTACGCAATGCCACACAAATGGCAGTGGCTCCTGTGGAATCCAGTTCAGTTGTAATCAACTCAACCAACGGTATTGAAATGCCTATGAGCTTGATCAGTGTTAAAGAATCCAAAGCCGGAAGCCTGACACAGGTGGTTCCAGAGTACCACAAACTCAAGAACAAATATCAACTGATGTGGGAACAGAAAGATTGTGATGGTTACTTGAAGACTGCGGCTGTTATTGCTGCTTATGTTGATCAGAGTATCAGCACCAACACATTCTACAATCCTGCACACTTTGCAGACCGTAAGGTTCCGACCACCCTGATTGCACGAAACTTGATGCAGTCACACCACTGGGGCCTGAAAACTTTTTACTACAGCCTGATCAACAAAACAGGCAGCAAGAATGTCACAGAAGATGCCCCGCTTGAAGTGATTGACTTTGACGATCAAGACGACTGTGAGTCGTGCAAACTTTAACAAAATAGAAATATAAAACAAATGTCAAAACAACAATATAACTTGGCAACACGAACCGATTACCTCAATCGCAAGATGTTCCTGGACCCTGCAGGTCCTGTAACTATTCAACGCTTTGAAGAAGTCAAATACAAAAAGATTGCAGACTATGAAGCCACAGCACGTGGCTTCTTTTGGCAACCCGAAGAAGTCAGTCTTACCAAAGATTCAAATGACTTCAAGGATGCCAGCGAAACAGTTAAGCATATCTTTACCAGCAACTTGTTGAGACAAACAGCTCTAGACAGTTTGCAAGGTCGTGGACCCAGTCAGATCTTTATGCCTGTGGTATCATTGCCAGAACTAGAAGCTCTAATCTACAACTGGACATTCTTTGAAACCAACATTCATTCAAAGAGCTACAGTCACATCATTCGCAACATCTACAACGTGCCCAAGGATGTGTTTAACACCATTCACGACACGCAACAGATCATCGACATGGCATCAAGTGTTGGCAAATACTATGATGACCTACACAGAATCAACTGTGCCAAAGAACTAGGCCAACCTGTGGAAGAAGTAGAACATGTGAGAGCAATCTGGATGGCATTGCATGCCAGCTATGCACTGGAAGCGTTCCGCTTTATGGTCAGCTTTGCCACAAGCCTGGCCATGGTAGAGAACAAGATCTTCATGGGCAATGGCAATATCATTAGTTTGATCCTGCAAGACGAGATCTTGCACAAGGAGTGGACTGCTTATATGATCAATCAGGTCATCAAAGAAGATCCACGCTTTGCCGCAGCCAAGGTTGAGTGCGAAGCTGAAGTGTATGAGTTGTATCTGGATGTGATCCGTGAAGAAAAGGGCTGGGCAGACTACCTGTTCAACAAGGGACCTGTGATTGGACTCAATGCCAACATTCTCAAAGACTTTGTGGACTACACAGCCGTGGGCGCACTCAAGGAAATTGGTATCAAGTATCAGGAACCTGCACCTCGCTCGACACCTATTCCTTGGTTCAACAAGCATGTGAACACATCAAACAAACAAACTGCACTGCAAGAGTCTGAAAGCACTAACTATGTTATTGGAGTCATGAGCGATCAGCTGGACTACGATGCACTACCGGAGTTATAAAATGAAAACTCAATGCACGATCTGCCCACTAGAGGGCTCACATTACACACAATTTTGCTCACTGCTTCCTGTATATCAGTTAGCAAATACAGTGCATGAATGTCAATATCAAACTGAATGTTCACAAATTAGAGAGTCAATAGAACTACAAAAGGAATTAGAAAAAGCATGACAACCGCAATTGTATGGTCAAAAGACCAATGCCCCTATTGCGACCAGGCCAAAACGCTACTGGAATCTCGAGGCATTGAATATGAAGAACGCAACGTGAGCCAGGACTGGACACGTGAACAACTACTAGAAGCAGTACCAAATGCTCGAACATTACCACAGATCTTCCTGGATGAAGAACTTGTGGGCGGATTTACAGAACTTAGAAAGAAATTAACAGAATGAAACATCTCGAAGGCAGCACAGTAACTTTTAAATTGAACTCTGGCGAAGAACTCATTGCCAAACTAACACGGGCCGACGGAGATTGGCTGGAAATCAGTGCACCAGTTAGTGTAGCACCTGGACCGCAGGGCCTGGGACTAGTGCCCAGCATGTTTACTGCTGATGCAGATGAGCCAGTCAAACTAAACATCAACAACGTGGCAATTTACGCATTGACAGATGATGCAGTCAAGATGAAGTACATCGAAGCATTGACTGGAATCCGAGTGCCGGAAAAGAAATTGATAATGGGTTAACAGCCCAGTATTTCACATCCATAAATACAGCATGGGGCATAGATTTGTAATCATGAAAGGCACTGAGCTTTTTGTGTATGATCAATACAAAGATATTCCTGACGATCTAGATCATGTGATAGAATTTCTGCCCGAAATTCCACCTGAACCACACACTCAACAGCAGCACGAAGAGATAGATGCCTGGTGTGGTCTTTTTTTAAAACTTATGGAAAAGGCATATGCGACCAGTAGCAAGATTAGGTGATCCCGGAGTTCCACATTGTTCTCCCTACGTTATTGCCAACGGCAGTCCCACGGTATTTGTCAATTTAAAACCTGCTGCAAGATTAGGTGATATTAGCACAGCGCATTTACGACCCGGTAATCCGTGTCGAGGGCATGTGGCGCCAATTTCTTCAGGAAGTCCAACTGTGTTTGTTAATCTTAGACCTTTGGCACGACTGGGCGATCCCTTGGCCGCATGTACTTTTATAGCTTCCGGAAGTCCAACCGTTTTTGCAGGATAACACATGGCCATAAGTGTGTTGACTCCATTACAAATGATTGCCGGCGCCACGTTAAGCAACAACGGTGGAGTGGCCATTGCCAACACCTGGACAGCAGCAGTAACAGCCTACACCAGCACATCACTATTGACGCCATTTTTTAATACTGTGGGTAATAGTGCTGCTGCCAACATCAGTGGAAACACACTGACCAGCATGTTTACATTTTGTGCAAACACTGTGCCTGCACTAGCTGACAACACACCTGCTGCGTATGCGTCTCTAGGCACAAACACCACATCTGGATTTACTGGCATAATTACTGCCCAGGGCTCTAGCTATCTTGGCAATGGCAATGTTGCAGTTTTTGCGCAGGTGTTTGGTGCAGCACAAGGTTACATAACTTCGGTCAATCAATTTATCAACACCAGCGTAAACAGTCAGACCTATCTTGGGTCAACGTTTACCACCATGAACAGTCTTGTCACTGGCAATCTCAGTGACACCACCTTGGCCATGACAACATTTGGACTAGACCTAGAAGCACTGGGACAATTGATTGATCTTGACAATCTTGGTAATTTTGGTTCTCCAGCAGCACTGCTACGACAATTGGTTACACTGACCAATCTCACACCAAACATTCAAGCTATCTTGATTCAAGCAGGACTTGACGAAGCCAGCATTGGTAATCTAACCACTCCCAATGTCAATGTAAGTGATAGTGTACAACATCTGGCATACCTGGGCCTGCTGAATGTCACAGGTACTGACCTAGAACAGGTGTTGGCTATTTTTGGTGTGACTACCAAGAACATAAACACCATGGCAGACCTGTTGAATCCTGCAAAAATATTCCCCAACAGCATTGCCAGTCTCACAGTACGCACCTACAATCAAGATACCACGTCAGTGCTACGGGCCATCTACGACAACACACAAGGCACAGTGAATTCAAAATTGTTGATTTACTTGCCAAGATATGTGTTGACCTTGGGTACTCTGAATATAATCAGCTACGAAAGACTTGCCAGAATCATACCAGCAGACCAGGCTCTGGCCTGCAAGGCCATACAAGTTAGTCTACAACAAATAAAAAATATAAGCAATCTCAATTTATCTCAACTGGCAGTAGCATTTGCTTTCATGCAGACCACGAGAGATCTGCCATCTATATCTGCACTAGAACAGGCTGTGCCTGCTAGCGTGGCTGCATACTATTCTAATTCATATGCTACCGGCTCAGGACCAGACGGAACACTGGTAATTACTGATCTTCTTGGCGCAGCAGTCGGAGTTGACTATACAAGTGTGCTGAGCAACACCACAGTCACAATCAACAGTATGACCAGTGCAGGTATCCTGGCCGGGTTGACCGACACCTATGGCAGAATGCAAAATACTGTCAACGGAGTGTACGGCAATGCTGTTGCCGGACCAGTTACGATTCCTGCAGGCACAGGTGTTGGAGTGTATGCCAATGCTGATGCAGCATTACAACAACTAATAGCCAATGCCACAGTGCAGGTTTCTAACATATCCGCAACATACCCTACCCAATCAGGCGTTTTAAATTCTGACTTCAACTCGATGGCAGCAAAATTGATTTCTGAAAATACCAATCTTGCACTGGCCAGCATAGACATTGCCAATCTTGACGCATCGGGTCGCGGACCAGTCATGAGTTTTGTGCAAAATCTGCCTGACTACGGAATCAATACAGAAGCCAATGGTCCAGCACAGTTTATCGAAACAGTGGCTGATCTTACCACCCAAGGCGGACAAGCTATTGTGGCCTGCCTGAGAGAAGGACGTAATCTCTTGGTGCTAAACGGCGTGGGCATTGGGCAAGATACTGCCATACCCAGCGAGTATGCAGGCGTAGTTCCGCAGGCCAATCTCATACCATCCACCTATTCAGACGCAGAAGCAGCCAATCTAGTGGTAAAATAACCCTGGATGCATCACAATCCGCTAAGTAACTAGTGTGAATAGCACAAAAATTAATTTTAAGGAAAAACCTCATGAAGAAATATGCTTTAGTAATGGCCCTAGCATTGGCCGCCTCCCTAGCACAAGCTGACGCCACCGTTTACGGTAAAGCTCGTGTGTACCAAGAAAACACCAAGACCGGCACCGCCGAAGGTGTAACCGCGTTGACAAACGATTCCAGCCGTTTCGGTATCAAAGCCACAGAAGCACTTGCTGGCGGCATCACTGCTGGCGTTGTGCTTGAAACTGGCTACGGTGGCGACGCTCCTGCAGCAACCACACTGGGTGACCGCACTGCTGTTGTTGGCTTGTCTCACAAGTTGGGTTCCGTGGCCATGGGTCGTGACAAACACACCATTGCTCGCACACTTGACAACTATGACGCCATGGGCAATGCTTTTGGTTCCAGCACCGCAGTTATTCATGCTGCACAAGGTTCACGTTTGCAAAATGCAGTGTTCTTGACTGCCAAGCCTGTTGCTGGACTTTCTGCTACGTATGCAATTGCCAACAGTGAAGTTGCTGGTGGCACTACAGAATCACAAGCCAGCAGTGTTGAGTACACTGTAGGTGCTGTGAGCGCAACTGCTGCTCGTTTGACCACTGGTACCAACAGCTATTCAGGCATCGTTGGTGCTAGACTAGCTCTGGCATCTGGCACAAAAGTATTTGCGATGTATTCTGAAGACAAAGTATCTGGTGCATCAACCACTGGTAAATCAGTTGGTGTTAACCAGGCTGTTGGTGCAGTGACTTTGCTTGCTGGCTACGGTGAGAATGACACTGTCAAGGCCTACAATGTTGGCGCATCTTATGCACTGAGCAAGAACACTTTGGTTCATGCACGTTATGTCAAAGAAGATTCTGCAACCAATGTACAGAAATTTGGTGCTGGTCTAGAAGTCAACTTCTAAATCCTGCACTGTATAACGCAGTACAACAAAAACCCGCTGAGGCGGGTTTTCTTTTGGTTGACCAATAATACCCATGATGCTATAATACACACATGCAACCAGCTGCTGCCCGTTATGAAAAGTTCAAACGAAAGATGTTGTTGTACTATCATCGCAGCGAATTTACAGTGGTAGAATGGATTGTGTGGTTGGCTATTTTGGGTTGGTTGACCAATATTGCTCGAAATGCTATAATACACACATAGAGCAAAACAGGAGCAGAGAATGGACATTACTCAAGCTATCTCAATCTGTGAACAGTATCGCATTGATCACAGCGTCAGCGGGTTTTTGTTAGAAACTCTGGAATCCATGCTGGCTGCAAAACAACGCAACGAACTCACTGCTGAACAGCGAGTGGCCCTGCAAACAGTCATGAACAAAGGTATGAGCCTGATTGCAAAGGCTGAAAAATGAAATGGTTTGCTGAAACAACTGAATGGTCCGGTGACACGGCACCCAATCATGTGTACCTGATGGACGATGGCAAGAGCAAGATGTATGCCTATGTGAAGTTTGGCACAGGAGCAGCACACAAATTTCGTACGCCCATGCGGATTGACATCCGTGGACGCAAATTCAAAATTGTGCCTGATCAATGGAATGTTTCTGTTGACGTGGCACCACCTGCAGGTGAGACCTGGACCGTGGCCGGCAGCAAGGGTGAGGTTTATACCGTGACTCGGTTAAACGGCAACTTGAGCTGCACTTGCTCGGGATTTCGATTCCGCGGCCAGTGCAAGCACACAAAACAAAACGGTTGACCAATATTCGCCAATCTGTTATAATTAACGCTTAAACACAAAAGGAGTTTTAGATGCTTTATACTTTCGCTGGTACTTCCGTTCTCAAAGGCGCTGTCAAAGTTCGTTTTGCCAACTCAGAAGCTCGGGGCAAGCAATTGGCCAAGCTGGGCGACACTGATGTGAATATTGTGCCGTTGCCAAGTGCAATGGACAAGGCCGGTGCTGTGTGTTATCTGCAGAATCTAGCAGGCTTTGCTGACACTGATGCGGTGCGTGAAGCACTGGCAGGCGAAGTGGCAGTCAAACTCCGCCCTGCTAAAACTGCAAAAAAACATCTCACCAAAACTGTTCGTGTCAAGACTGCAAAGCCTGCTCGTGTTCGCCGCACTGAGCCAGTGGTTGTTACTCAAGCAGAAGTTGACGCCTTGATGGCAGCAGTATTTGGAGTTAGGTAACATGACCAATCGCAAAATTGACTTTGCTCAATTGGGTTTTAATCGATACCAAGTGTCAGACATGAACATTGTGATGAACCTGAAGACTCCAGAAGAAATTCAGGACTGGATGGTGGCAGTGGGTGCAGCGGATGTGGCCTATGCCATCAGTTTGCTGGAACAAGCTGCCTTGCTTGAGCTGGACAGTGCAACTGACACCATGAAACGTTTTCCCGAAGCAATGGCTGCAATTAGAAAGGTAATGTAATGGGACTGGACATGTATGCTTATGCTGCCGCCAAGGCAGCAACAAATGACGAAACTGGACAGCGTGAAATTGCCTACTGGCGTAAACATCCTAACCTGCATGGCTGGATGGAGCGACTTGCTGAATCAAAAGATTTAGAGTACGACTCATTCAACGGCGTTGAACTAGAACTCGCCTGGGAAGATCTTGAAGCTCTGGAACAGGCAGTTACTCACAAACAATTGCCTGCCACTAGCGGATTCTTTTTTGGGCAGGACAGCGACGACGAATATCGAGACAGTGATCTTGCGTTTGTCCGAGCAGCCAAAGCAGAAGTGTTTTTGGGACTAAAAGTTTTTTATAACAGTAGCTGGTAATGAATACATTGATTGATTTTAGTGAAGCCGAGGATGATTTGAGATACATGGGTATGGAAATCCCATTGCATACCCGCGAAACACTTCAAAACTATTTGATTAAGGGGTTTACGCCATGTGGGTTTTGCGAATCAATGTTAGCAAAAGATTACGACCGTGCATTGGCTGTTGCTGATACTGCCAATCGTCAAATGTTTTGGGCTATAGCAACTTGGATTAGGGAAAATGCACCCGAAGGAAGTTGGGGTAGTTATGATATAGTCAGTAACTGGTGCAATGATGTTAATGGGTCGCGCACTGAGTTTGCTATTGATGCTGAAAAAAGATTTGTTTGGAAGAAGTTAAAAGAATGAAAAAAATCTACTACGAAAAACGTGGCCGCAGATATGTTCCTGTGTCTGAGTATGACAACGATCTTGCGGATAGTTTTTCTAAAGGTACTCATCTTGTGATGGTTTACCCAGGGGGTGCTAGTCGCCGATACAACATTGACCCTAACTATGCGGCCATGATGGCGGCCAGCCGAGTAGCCGAAGAGGCTATGATTCGGGCAATGCATAAAGCCAGTGAAATGCGGCCTGTTCGCACTCCTATCACACCTGCACAACAAAAGGCATGGAAGAAATTGGCTAAAGAGTTTGGTGATGAACTTTGTACGTTGAGCGGAGCCAGTTCACACGATATTGCCGAAGCAGGTATTCGTGCCCTGCAGACGGAAGCAGACAAACTCATGACACATGCCAGTGTTCGTGCAGCCTATGAACAATTTCTATTAGTATGTGCTTTGGCCCGCCCGCAGGAGAATTAAATAATGCATGACATTGACTTTGACAACAATGAGTTTTGGAAACACGTAGTGGTAGCTGACTGGATTCGCGACCTTGAATCCAGCGACAGCCGCTTGCACAAAGAACGAGTGATTGAAAAAGCCTTGATGGCTTCAAAATTGGGCAGTGCCGGCGCACAGGGTTTTTTGTTCAACTGTTACCTGGCATACAATCCTTTCTATGTGTACAATGTTCGCCAGGTGCCGGAGACTGAGGGTCTAACCGGACAGCCCAACCCGTGGCCTATATTCTGGGGCTTGTGTGAGGACTTGAGAACTCGCGGAGTAACCGGGCATGCTGCTAGAGATCGCATTGAACAAGTGAGTGAACTGTTTGATTCGGAGCAGTGGAATGGCATGTGTAGACGAGTCTTGATCAAGGACCTGCGCTGCGGCATCAGTGAGAAAACACTCAACAAGGTTCTGGGCAAAACATCCTGGAAGATACCTACCTTTACCTGCCAGCTGGCGCAAGATTCAACTGATCGTCCGGCCAAGATGAAAGGCATCAAACGCCTGGAGGTCAAACTGGATGGTGTGCGAGTTCTGGCAGTGGTACAAGGTGCCAGTGTTACACTGTACAGCCGCAATGGCAAGCCGTTTGAAAACTTTCCGCACGTGGCCGAAGCCATTGCTGCCAACCGCAAACTGATTGGTGCGTTTGGCGGACGATATGTGCTGGACGGCGAGATTGTAGGTGCCAGCTTTCAACAACTCATGCGGCAGGCACAACGCAAAACAAATGCCGAAACCACGGACATGGTGTATCATGTGTTTGATATCATTCCACTTGACAGTTTTCAAGAAGGACACTATAATGCACAACAGAGCAAGCGACTTGATATTTTAACAGGATCTCGAGCACGGTTTGATGCTACAGATTGTCTGCGTCTCATGGACGGTATCACTGTGGATCTGGACACAGCCGAAGGGCATGACATCATGAATCGATATGCACAGGATGCTGTGGCCAACGGATTTGAAGGTATCATGATCAAGGATCTTGGCGCACCATATGAGTGCAAGCGATCTAGTTTTTGGATGAAATGGAAACCCACAATCACAGTTGATCTTAATATTGTGGGTTTTGAAGAAGGTACCGGTCGCAATCAGGGCCGGTTGGGTGCTATAATTTGTGAAGGAGTTGATGATGACCGTAGAATTTGCGTTAATGTTGGCAGTGGGTTTAGCGATACTCTTCGTGATGAGTATTGGGCCAGTCGGAATGAGCTACTTGGTGACGTGGTTGAAGTCGAAGCGGACGCAGTCACACAAAACCAAGACGGATCATACTCATTGAGATTTCCGCGCTTTGTACGCTTTCGTGGATTTGAAGCAGGAGAAAAACTATGACAGAAGTCAGCAGAATATCTGCACAAAATGCAGAAGTGTATCGACAGATGGAAATCAAAAAGGTGGACAAGCGTCACGAAGAACTTAGACTAGAAGAACGACGTGTACAGGCCGATGCCAAAGTTGATGAACAAGCAAGAATTGAAATGAATCGTAGAATGAACCGTGCGGGACAAAACATAGATAGAATGGCCTAGCCGGGTCAACCATGAACAGTAATTTTTAGGAAAAATCATGCACAAAACAGTTTACACAGAAGTTGAAGTTGATGTTAATCTTGGAGATTTTGAAACAGAGGACCTGATCGAAGAACTAGAAAGTCGTGACGAATTACCCTCGAGTCATGGCCCATATGATGCTAAAGAGCTAGTGGAACAAATCTGGATGCTTCGACGCAACGGTAAAAACTATGATGCACCATTGGATCAGTTGGTGTATGCTGTGACTGGACGCATCATTTAATCAATCATGAATAGTAATTTTTTAGGAGAAATCAAATGGCAACAGCAAAAACAGTAAATCGACTCAGCGATAAGCTGACCAAGGTAAATGAATCATACACTGTGAATCGTTATGACAACGGTTTCATGGTAGAGGCAAGTGGACGCAACAAAAAAGGTGACTATGTCACTGCCAAGATCTTGTGCAACACACTGGATGAAGTGCTGGCTCTTGTGAAAGAAGCCTGCGAGATGGACCTGGACGTTTAATATCATGATTAAACTTTGGTTAGCGTTTGCTATTATTGCTGTTCTCATACACTTTGGCATCACTGCTGTTAGAAAGATGGACGGCAAGGAACAATTAGCCTTGACAAAAAGTATAGGTTACAGTATAATTGTGTCACTGGCAGTGGTAATGGTAATGACAGTGATTGTAATTTTATTTTAAGGAAACACAATGAAGCGTATTTTAACTCTCTCTATCTTGGCTGCTGCTGTACTGGCAACAGGTTGTACTCGTATTGAAACTGGTGAAGTTGGTGTGCGAGTGGGTTTTGATAAACAGGTCCAGAGTGGTGAACTACTTCCTGGGTCTTTCAATCAATCAATCATTGGTGAGGTTCTTACGTTCCCCATCAAGGACGTAAACGTGGTGCTGGAGAATATGACTCCTGTTGCCCGAGACAACAGCACCATGAAAGACTTTGATGCAGTGGTTGTTTACAACATCAACCCCCAGCAAGTAAGTGAATTGTATGCAACCAAGAACAAGAGCTTCCATACCGAGTTCAAAGGTGATACCTATGTGATGTACAATTACATTGTGCAGAATGCTCGTAACGCTATCTACAAGGCCGCTCGTAAGTATGAGGCCCTGGACATGGCAGATGCCCGTAGCGACATGGAAACCTTTATCAAGGAAGAAATTGTTCGCAATCTTGCCGAAGAAAAACTGGACGGTAGTATCAGTATTAGTCAAGTGCTAATCCGTAATATTGTACCAGCTGACTCAGTTGTGGCCAGTGCTAACGAATTGGTCAAGGCCAAGAACGAGTTCAAGACCGAAGAAGTCAAAGTGGCCACTGCTCGCAAGCGTAATGAGTCAATGCAGGCCAACCCAATGGCAATTCCCTTGCTGATGGCCGAAGCACAAGCAGATGCCATGCGTAAGTTGCCAGATGCTATTGCCAACTTCAAAGGTCAAACCTTGGTCATCAACGGTGTTGTGACTCCCACAGTACAGACCAACAGCGCAAAATAACCCAAAGGAACTATCATGGCAGTCTGGAGATTATCAACACATTACAAAAAGTCAGCAGTTGAAAAACAGCTCTGGTACAAGGATGGTGTGACAATCAGCAAGGAAGAAGGCTATCGTTGGGGCACGTTCTATTGCGAAAGTGATGAAATGCCTGATGTTGATCTTGCCAACCCAGACGGCTACGAACTCTACGGCTATGACTGGGAACTGGACAGCCTGGATGATGGTTGCTGGAGTGACTGGACATTTCCTGAGGATATGAGCGCAGCAGAACGTGAGCAGATTGAAGCTGCCTGGGACCAGGATTTCTCAGACGGACTTGAAGCACTGGGCTGGAGTCACAATGATACTGAATACTGGTTTCATGGTCCCTTGCTTATGACCAATGAAACCACTGGTGAAGAGTTTTCAGGCCTGGCAGAAGAATCACAAGAAAAAACTGCTCAACAGTTGGCAGCCGAACTTGACGAATTGATTGCTGAAATGCCAGGCATTCCAGACTATGCTGTGAAAACACCTGCGATGACTGAGTGGTATGACAGTGATACTCTTCCTGCGCGAACAGGCAGCTACGAAGTTATCACAATGACCTGGCCGTTTGTGATGTTTGCTGACTGGAATGGACGTGCCTGGCAACGAGAAGGCTTTGCAATCAACCCCTCGGCCTGGCGTGGACTGGCCGAGGATCCTGCCAAATAATTTGACAACAGGCCACAGTGCCTGTATAATTACTGTGCATGACCAAGGAGATGGTGCTGTTCGATAGTGCGGTGGAATTCCTAGGCCCACTGCTACTGTGGCATGTGAACATAAGTCACGTAGGTTGAGACACTGTCCTTGAATAAAATCAAAACCCGGCTGGTACCTGGGGGTATGCCAATAAGGACTAACACAGTGAAAGGATATGTATATGTCTGTTGAAATTGGGGCCGCTGCGTTGAGCATGTCCGAGTCACTCAGCTCTCTTGAATCAACGCCCTTGGTCATGCACCGTATTTGGTTTGATATCTCAAGCACCGACGTCTGGTACTCAATCCAGCGTGAAGCAAAAACACTCTATGGCACAGGTTGGAAAAGCCAGTCACGAGTCAAGCGCAAACTAGACAACATCTGGGGCAATCAAACATCCTATCCAGTTTGGTTCGATGTGCCTGAACAGTCTTTTGCATCCTGGATCTCGGTAAAGTACGCTGTGAGTGCCAAGATAAAATCCGGTAAATAGTCTTATGTTTCTTAGTCTTATAACTCTAGCCGTGGCTCTGAGTCTCAGCGTTATTGCTGCCTACTACAGCATTGCCGGCCTGGCAGCTATATTTGCAGCCGCAGTGATACCCATCATGATCATGGGATCCATCCTGGAATTGGCCAAGGTGGTTGTGACCATATGGCTGCACGAGTACTGGCCACGAGCCAGATGGTTGATGAAAATATACCTGGTGTCTGCTGTGATCATGCTAATGTTGATCACCAGCATGGGCATCTTTGGTTTCTTGTCAAAAGCACACAGTGATCAGAGTCTTGTGAGTGGCGACAGTCAGGCCAAGGTTTTGATCTTTGATGAAAAAATTCGAACATCCAAAGACAACATTGACGCCAACCGTCGGGCACTTAAACAGATGGATGAAGCTGTGGACCAGGTCATGGGTCGCAGTGCCGATGAGAAAGGTGCTGAGAAAGCTGTTCAGATCCGCAGATCTCAAAATAAAGAACGTGCTCGTCTCATAGCCGAAATTGACACTGAGCAGAAAACCGTGGCCAAGCTGAACGAAGAAGCAGCACCACTCCGAGCAGAATTTCGCAAGATCGAAGCTGAAGTAGGTCCAATCAAGTACATTGCAGCCTTGATCTACGGTGACAATCCTGATGCCAATGTTCTGGAACGTGCAGTACGCTGGGTGATCATGTTGTTGGTTTGTGTATTTGATCCACTAGCTATCATGATGCTGTTGGCATCTACAGAAAGTCTCAAGTGGGCACGTGAAGGTCGCACCAGTCGAGTGCTTGAACCTGAGCCACCAGCATATGAACCTGATGATGGTCCCATTGATCCAGAAGTACTGGAACAGTTACGTGCTAGAGCACAACAAGACTTGCCCACTGGCGAACTTGTGAGCCGGCAAGAACTATTTCCTGAGAACCCGCATCCAGCCGGTTGGATGTTTGAGCCCGACCCACAGCCAGTGCCACAAGCAGCAGAAACAACACTGCCCGACGATGATGACTCCGACGAAGAAAGTCCTGAACTCAAAGCAGCCATGACACAATGGAAGGCCGAGAATCCCACAGACACACTCAAACATCAACGAAAATTATTTGACTCTGGGCAGATAGAAGAACTGCCTTGGCTAAAGTTTTTGCCATCACATGAACCTACATCTGGATTTGGAACACACCTGCCCGACACTGCTGTAAAAGGTGACAGCTATGTGTTGACCACAACGATTCCCAATGTGTTGTATAAATTCAACGGCTCCGGCTGGATCAAAGTTGACAATTCTATAAAAGACCAGTATACTTACGACATAGCATACATAGATCACTTGATTGTTCAAATTGAAAAAGGATTGTATGATCCTGAGCTTTTGAGTGACAGTGAACGTGATCAAATCGAACAACGCATACAACAACTTCCAGAATAAAATAATGATCAAAGAAACCCATTCCTCATGCAGCTTCTGTGGCAAAAATAAAGATGACGTGCGTAAACTTATTGTTGGCGAGTATGCAGGCATCTGCAACGAGTGCGTGGATTTTTGTCAGGGACTGTTGTCAACTGACGAACCAGTTGTGCCACCCGAACCACCATCAGCCAAACTAGATCCAATGATCCTGAAGAACTATCTGGATCAGTATGTGATTGGTCAGGACGCTGCCAAGATCATGATCAGTGTGGCCATTGTGAATCATTACAAACGCATCAGCAAGACCACAACTGATCCAGAAATGGACAAAGCCAACATCTTGATGTTAGGACCCACTGGCTCAGGCAAAACTTTGTTGGCCAAGTCAGTGGCACGTTATCTTGATGTGCCATTTGCCATTGCTGATGCCACAAGTATCACTGAAGCAGGATATGTGGGTGACGATGTGGAAAGTCTAATCACTAGATTGTATGCTGCATCAGGCAACGATGTGGCCAAGACACAGCAGGGTATTGTGTTTGTGGATGAGATTGACAAAATTGCTCGCAAGGGCGAAAGCTCGTCGATCACTAGAGATGTGTCAGGCGAAGGTGTACAACAGGCCCTGTTAAAAATGGTAGAAGGCACTGTGTGTCGTATTCCAGCAGCAGGTGGTGGCAGAAAGCATCCTGGTGGTGACATGATTGAAATTGACACTCGCAACATTTTGTTTATTGCTGGTGGCGCATTTGTGGGGCTAGATACCATAGTGAAAAATCGTGTGCAAGGAACCTCCATTGGCTTTAACGCCAAGGTTGCAAAAACATCTATTGATACCGATCTGGACATGACCACACCAGATGACCTGGTGAAGTTTGGCATGATTCCGGAATTTGTTGGACGTTTTCCCAACTGGGTCAGTTTGAAACAACTCAGCAAAGCGGACCTGATTAGAATTCTCACAGAGATCAAGAATAACTATGTGGATCAGTATCGTTGGCTATTTTCTGAAGATGGCGTGGACTTGACGTTTACTGTGGCGGCACTGGATGAGATTGCGGAGCGCACCTTGGTCAATCAAACTGGTGCACGTGGTCTGCACAGCGAACTAGAACGTGTGCTGTTGCCGCACATGTTTCATCTTGCACAATACCGCCAGCAAGGCATTGCTGTGCTGTCAATTGACACGGATCAGGTGGCAGAACCCGAGGAACTCCGGGTTGTAAACAGCTAAAATGTACATTGAATTTGCATGGTCAAAGGATGGTGGCGGTCAGACAGCAGCACATGCAGTGGGCACAGTTTCTAAAAAACTGGCCACCTGGGCAAACAAGTACAACGTCGAGTACAAGACAAAAATAATCAAATGCAAGTTACGAGTAACTTTTGATTTGGACGAGTATTACACATTGTTTGGGCTGACCTGGGTCTTGGACCCAAAGTACCCAAGCTGGACAAATTACCGACTGATATCTGACCTAAATAACAAAATATAATTCTGATCTGTAGTATAATAAATACTGCGGTAGATGCCCATGGTGGGGTCTACACTAGTCATCTTGCTTAATAGGAGAAAAACATGACAAAAACTCTCACCCTTCGTAGTTTCGATATTCCTGCAATTCACAAGTTTGGAATTGGATTTGATAATCTATTTGACGACCTTATGCGTGTCACACAGCATCAAGCCACTACAAACTATCCTCCCCACAATGTGATCAAAACTGGCGACGACACTGTCACCATTGAAGTTGCTGTGGCTGGATTTGCTGAAGGAGAAATTGATATCAGTCTGGATAAACGTCAGTTGGTGATCTCTGGTGCCAAAGCAACAGAACAAGATCAAGCTCACGAATATCTACATCGTGGTATTTCACAACGCGACTTTAAACAAACATTCCCACTCAGTGAGCATGTGGAAGTAAACGGCGCAAGCATCAGCAATGGTATCTTGACTGTGTATCTGGAACGCAAAGTTCCTGAGTCAGCCAAGCCTAAAAGTATTGCAATCACATACGCAGTATAATATAATTGTGTAAATACAGTGGTGGAACTGTTCCACCACTCCATAAGGAACAACATGGCAAACGCAGAAGCAGCAACTATTTCAAAAACAAAAAAAGCCATCAAGGAGCCGTCTCTTTACCGTGTGATCTATATCAATGACAGCACCACTGCCATGGAATTTGTGATAGAGAGTCTAGTGGAATTTTTTGGTTATACTGAAGAAACTGCCACAGAACTCACTGTAAGCATACATGAGCACGGATCAGCTATTGTTGCAGTGTTGCCTTATGAAATCGCCGAACAAAAAGGCGTAGAGGTTACTGAAAGTGCAAGAAAGCAGCAGTATCCATTACAGATCAAACTAGAGCCTGACGCCGAATAAGTTCGGGATCACGTTTCTACAACAATTCTTTTGGGAAAATAAGGTGCCTGTTTGTAAGGGGTGTCGCCTCGGCCCCGACAGTTGTTGACAAATCTCACCCCATTTACATTTTGATCCACGGCCCCGTGATAGTGACCAAAACACCAGGTATGTATTTTGTGCTCAGTGTCATTGGTGCGTACTAGATTCATGAGTCGATTGCCCATGTGATTAAATTGTACAGTACCGGCTAGTACAATATCATGTTGTATCAAATTTGCACCCGGTACTGTGTGCGTGACAATCACAATCTTTTTGACATCGTTGTGCGTTTGTAATTTTTGTACACTGTTGATCAGATAAGCAGCGTCAGCTCTGGCACAATTGCTAAGTTCTTCAGGGTCAATTGAGTGTCCGGGCATGAATCGTTCATACCAATCTACCATGCGTTGTTTGCCCTCGTCTCGACTGATGGATGTGTCCAGATCGTAGCCCCACCAACCATTGGTTCCTAGAATAGCCACACCGTCGATTATTATCACGTTTTCCTGGAGATAAGTCACTCTCTGCAATTTGCCTATTGTTCTGGCCAGATCGCGATAGCTTTCTCCTAGCTCATGATATCTGTATCGGTGTTCATCATTGCCGTCGATATAAAACACAGCAGCATAACAGTTTGACAGATGTTTCAGTGTGTTTCTTACTATTTTGGGATCTGGACTTATGTCACCTGCTACCACACAAACAGGACTGGTGGGCTGACCACTCCAGTTGAATTCTTCAGACCAGGTGTCCAAATGTAGATCAGAAATTAAATCAAAGGTCATGCTCATGATACATATTTAAAAGGAATTGACATGCACATAATATTTGGAGAAGAGATTGGCCAAGCCGCCGCAGAAAAGTACATTGTTCTGGAACTGGATACATTTGAGATCAAAGGAAAAGAATCTCCAATGACTGCATACGCTCTTGTAGAGCATGTGCCATTACAGGACATGCCCACAATGAATCACTTTCATGATCTGCACACCAATCTCATGGTTGAATACCGCAAACGCAACTGGAAGTATTGTGAAGACGCCATGGAACATTTACAGGGCAAATGGAATGGAGACTTGGACACTTTTTATACCGAGTTGAACACCCGTATTCAACGGCTAAAGACCGAATCATTACCCGACCACTGGTCCGGAACTGTTCTTAAGAGCTAGGTAATTCAATACCTGATCTATTTCTTTTTGTGAACGAGTATCGTTGATTCCCAAGATACGATCTAGTTCTTGAAATTTCTTCCAGTGTTTTCCGGTACAATGTTGATTGACAGTAATTATGGCTTGATTCATATTGTCAACATATTCTTGTACTATGCTGGCTTGCCAGGCAGCTGAAAAAAATCTCTGCTTGTTTCTCTCAGCAATTTTGTGCAGTTGATTCCATAGTATGATTTTATCCGCTGGACACATGGCAGCAATCCTGGTGATTTCCTGAATCACAGCGGCCAATCTAGCCACCGGATCTGTTTCAAGATCATAAGACTCATCAATAAGATCTCCAAAGGTCTCAAATCCGTAACTGCGCAAATATTCTAAGCTACCGGTAGTGGCAACCAGCATAAAGGGTTTGCCACACGCAATAGGGCGCAGCGCCTTTTCTGTGAGATGCAATCGTGAATCATCAAACAAGGTTTCCAGCACAATTTCCATGCCTGTTTGAGCATAATCCTGATTGTTGTAATCGGCACTGGCATGAGAATTATGTGTGTTTGCAGGCAATACTGTTTCTAGATTTGCATTAGTGATTGCCAAATTGGAATTCTCAAACTTGTGTTGACTATAGTGCATGTCTGAATCCACAGGTGCAAAACTGGTGCGGCAATATTCCACTAAACCTGCTTTAATCAATTGATCAGCAAATGCTAGTCTATATTCTCTAGTACCTGACCAAGCACGATTGTATATTAAAAAATCTTGCATAAACGTGGCGGTATTATATTGCAACACAGGATCATGCGCAGCATATCTAAACCAATCAGCTGCAATCACAGCATGACTCCAGTAGTACACAGGTAAGAATCCATGTTGGAGGTAGATATCTGCCTCTGAGCTATTTTTTTCCGAATGCACAAGCAAAACATAATCATACAGACTGGTATGAATTGATCCTTTAAGGTGCCGTGATTTTTGGTACTCAATATATTTGTCTTCTAAATATAAAGAATTCGATTGGTGTTTGTCCACACATAGTCGAGCAAAATCATCTAGATTCCAATAACAAAAATTCAGCGGCTCCTGGTCATGAAAAATTGTTGGTGGCCTGGTCATCATTTTAGACCAATCTACGTATGAATATAACGGCGTTAGATCTTCAAGTTTTTTTGAGCCATGTGGCCAAAAGCGATAAATTGTTATATCATGATTGACAACGTCATGCAAAAAGTTGTATAATCTATCTAAAGGAACTGACATATATGAAGAATATTGGATTTATTGGAATTGGAAAATTGGGCCTGGACTGTGCAGAAGTTTTTGCTGAACAGCACACAGTACGGGGATATGATATTTACCCGCGAATCAGTGACTCAGTGAAAGTTTGTGACATAGACGAACTTGTGAATCAAAGCGAGTGGATCTTTATTGCTGTGCCAACTCCACACCAGGAAGGTTACGATGGATCTGTTCCAAGCAGCCATATGAAACCCAAAGACTTTGGTCACGATGCTGTGATTGACGCTATCAAGAACATAAACAAATATGCAACTAGTCCAAAAAAGATTGTGTTGATCAGTACAGTATTGCCCGGGACCACACGCCGCAAGTTTTTCCCACTGCTGGATCCACAGCATCAGTTCCTGTATAACCCTTATCTAATTGCCATGGGATCGGTCAAATGGGACATGGTCAACCCAGAAATGGTCATGATTGGCACCGAAGATGGCAACCCCAATGCTCTAGCAGGCGAACTGATTGATCTGTACAAGACTATTATGGCAAACAATCCACGCTACGAAATTGGCACCTGGGACGAATGCGAAGCCATTAAAATTTTCTACAACACATTCATCAGTGCCAAAGTTGGTCTGGTCAACATGATTCAGGACTTTGCTCTACGTATTGGACACATCAATGTTGATGTGGTCACAGATGCCTTGGCTCGTAGTACCATGCGTATCATGGGACCCAAGTACATGACAGCGGGCATGGGCGATGCAGGTGCTTGTCATCCACGTGATAACATTGCTCTGCGTTGGTTAGCAGAAGAATACAACATTGGCTACGATTTGTTTGATACTGTGATGCATGCTAGAGAAATACAAGCCAAAAACTTGGCTCAGTTCCTGATTGATCAAGCTGCATTGCACAGTCTGCCTGTGGTGATTCATGGCAAAGCATACAAGCCAGACGTTCCTTATTGCATTGGCAGTTACAGTACCCTGGTTGGATTTTATCTAGAACAAGCAGGGCACCAAGTGGTCTATATTGATCCTCTTGCAGATGATCGAACCCACGTGGTTGACAGTGTGGATTACCCTGCGGTGTTTCTTTGGGCACACAATCGCAAAATCACGTATGAATACACTGGCGACCAATTGGATACCCAACCCTACTGTGCTATCAAACCGGGCAGCATTATTGTTGATCCTTGGCGCAAACTGACTTCAACTGCGGAGTACGAAGTCGTTCACTATGGCAACACTCGACCAAAATAACATCTGGGTCCAGGGGCATATAGATGTTACCTGGGGTCTACAACATCGTGAGCTTGTCTATATAAACGAACAGTTCAATGATCGAGAAAGTCTAGCAGAATGGCGTCAGCTGGGATATACGCAAAGTAAATTTACCGGGGACATGTATGACATGCGTTTCCCTGAGCCTGTCTGGATGCAATCTATCTGTGACAAGTTTCCTTGGACCAAGCTAGGATGGAGTGTGTATTGTATGTCGCCAGGTACAGTATTACCAGCACACAGAGACAGCTACAACAGATTCAAACTCATACACGGGCTTGAATCAACACAGTCAGTGGTTCGTACCATTGTGTTCTTAGAAGACTGGGACAGTGGGCATTACCTGGAAATGAACGGTGCTCCTATTACCAATTGGCGTGCTGGTGATTGGGTCAGCTGGCGCGATGATTTCTTACACCTGGCCGCCAACGTTGGCAAAACTGATCGCTATACTCTACAATTAACCGGGACCGCATGAAAATTTTCAGTCACGATGAATACAGTACACTCAAGAGCATAGTGGTCGGCGACGCTAGTCATGCAAACTGGCCTGTCAACGATCCGGTGTTTAGCTCAGAAGCAGAGCGTACACTCTGGAAAGAAACACCTCTACCTGCTGGTCCTGTGCCACAATGGATCATAGACGAAGCCAATCAAGACCTGCAAACGCTGGCAGACACGTTGACAGCACACGGTGTTGAAGTAGTACGTCCGGATCCACTGAATTTTCAGGTCCACGATGGCCTCTACAACTACTGTCCGCGTGATAGACTAATTGTGCATGGGTCAATTGTGGTCGATCCTGCCATGATGTATCCTTGTAGAGATATGGAACTACAGTGTTATCATGATATTTTACAAGCAGCAGATCAAGTTATCACAATGCCACGAGCTGCAGGCATGGTTCTAGACGCTGCTAATATTTTGCGTGTGACACAACACAAGTGGTTGTTTCTTGAATCAGCCTCAGGCAATCGAGCAGCATACGAATGGTTGTGCAATCAGTTTCCTGATGTGGATATTGAACTGTGCAACTTCTATGCTGGTGTGCATATTGATTCGACTATTGTGGCCTTGAATGCAGAACAATTTGTTGTGAATGGCAGCAGGCTAGATCGGAATAGAAAAGATCTACCACGACATCTCAAGGGCAAAGAGATATTTTTTGTTGACGAAGTGGTGGCACAAGGATTCTATCAATATCCGTATGCTTCAAAATGGATTGGACTCAACATGTTGAGCATTGATCCTCATACAGTCATAGTTGATGCCAAACAACAAGCCATGATACAGGCTCTGGAACAGGGCATGGGCATGACAGTTATTCCGCTAGAACTGCGTCACAGCAGAACGCTGGGCGGCGGTTTTCATTGTGTGACTCTAGATCTGCATAGAGAGCCATGAATATAGCCTGGCTGTTGGCTGAAAATACTCTGTTGCCGCCGGGTCAGGACACACAACCCATGCGTGACATTGCACCCATCTGGGGCAGCTGGCGCACTCAACGAGCATATCAAACTGACAATGTGGTGTGCTGGGATGCCGACCAAGCAGCGGTGTTGATCGAGCAAGGCTACGCTGATGTATGCAATCTTTACATTCCAGAAACTGTTTATGAAACTCTGCACAAACCGCCGCGTGTTAATGTGTTTGGCGGAGCATTTGATTTTGTTGTGGATTCTGTGGATGACATTGTGGCTGCTCATTTATCGGCCAGTGTGGCAGATGTCATAATCATGGTGGGGTTTGACCTGGAATCCAAACCCAACGCAAAGGTCAGCCGAAACAACTATATTGGATTGTTAGCGCAGTCGATTCGTGACAGCGGAAAACAGTGGGTGATAGTGGATCATCCAAAAAATCTTGACGAGCCTATCCAAAAACTCTCCAATATCACTAGAGATTTATTACCAAATGTGTTACAATTACTGAACAACAACAGTGATTGATATGACTATACCCCAAATTGGTTTTTGTTGCAAATGGCTCAATGATCCGTCCGAATGCGGCGGCATGAAAGTCAATGCTGTGGACCGTGAACTAAACGGCCGATCAACCACCATGCGCTGGCTTCGAGAGCACAAGGATGAAGCTGAACAGCGGCAATGGGACATAATGAATCACAATGCCACAGCAGCAGTTCGCATGATTGAACGAGTGGCTACCCTGCCTGAAGGTCGTAGAATGGTACGGCTGGGTTCAGAAATGCTGCAAGGCTATACTGAACCTTCATGGATCGACTGGTGGCAGCGCAAAGAGATACAAGATCACTGTGAACGGATCTTTGCTCCTGTGGGCGAAACTGCCCGCAGACTGGGTGTGCGACTCAGCTTCCATCCCGGACAGTTTTGTGTGCTGGCCAGCGAGCATGACGTGATTGTGGAACGCAGTATCCTGGAATTTGAGTATCATGCAGACATGGCCCGCTGGATGGGCTATGGAAAAAGTTGGCATGACTCGGGATTCAAGATAAATGTACATTTAAGTGGCAAAGGTGGTGTCACTAAATTCCTAAAGACCTTGGGTCGCCTCAGTTCCGAGGCCAGGAATCTTATCTCCATCGAAAATGACGAAATGACAAATGGCATCGATTCTACTTTACTTGTGGCTGAGCATGTGGCTCTTGTGCTGGACATACACCATCACTGGATCAACTCCGGAGAATACATCACGCCTGCGGACCCTCGTGCGCAACGGGTTGTTGAGTCTTGGCGTGGTGTTCGTCCTGCTCTTCACTACAGTGTTAGCCGTGAAGATATTTTGGTGGGTCACGATCACCGAGTTCGACCCGATCTTGCTGGACTACTTGCAGCAGGTTTTAAAAAGCAGAAGCTCCGGGCACACAGCGATATGATGTGGAACACTGCCTGCAATGAATGGGCCCTGACATTTGGTGATCAGTGGGATATTCAGTGTGAGGCCAAGGGCAAGAATCTTGCCAGTGAGCAGGTGTACAATCAGCGACTGGCCCAGACATGAACGATATACTACCCAACATTTTTTCTTGGATACGAGATGACTATAAAACTTACCCTGTGCGTTTTGCAGTTGAGATTGTGGCTTGGGCAGTGTCTATTGGCTGCTCGATCACAATGGCGATCACCGTCCCAAACCCTCCGTTGTTGTACATGTATCCTATCTGGATCACTGGTTGTGCCATGTATGCTTGGGCTAGTTATACTAGGAAATCTTTTGGTATGCTGGCTAACTACATCCTGTTGGTGAGCATAGACATGGTGGGACTGGTTCGCATGATTCTGCAAATTGTGTAACAAAATTGTAACATTTTAGTCATTAAATAAATGTACTAACAAGGAGTCAAGATGAAAAAATTATTAGCTATTCTATTATCAGTTGTTGCAGTTTCTGCAACAGCACAAGAAGTTACAGGAGCCGGTGCAACATTTCCGGCTCCGTTGTATTCAAAGTGGGCTAGTGACTACAACCGCGTGACCAACATCAAAATCAACTATCAGTCAGTTGGCTCAGGTGCAGGTATCAAACAGATTGAAGCCAAGACAGTCACGTTTGGTGCAAGTGATATGCCACTCACAGATGATCGACTAAAAGATCTGGGACTATTCCAGTTCCCCACAGCAATTGGCGGCGTGGTTCCTGTGATCAACGTCAAGGGCATCGAACCTGGACAAATGAAACTCACAGGCACATTGCTTGCTGATATCTTTCTAGGCAAAATTACTCGCTGGGATGACGCTGCTATCCGGGCACTAAACCCCTCATTAGCATTACCTGACCAAGCAATCACTGTGGTTCGCAGAGCAGATGGATCAGGAACTACATTTATCTGGACCAACTATCTCAGCAAGGTATCTAAAGAATTCAAAGACACCATTGGTGAAGGCACAGCAGTCAACTGGAAAGTTGGAGCAGGCGGCAAAGGCAACGAAGGTGTTGCTGCCATGGTTAGACAACTTCCAGGAACACTGGGCTATGTTGAATTTGCTTATGTAAAACAAACCAAGATGAACTGGGTCAATGTACAGAACGCTGCTGGCACCTGGGTGGCACCCACAGAAGAATCATTCAAGGCAGCTGCCGCAAATGCTGACTGGAACCGAACATACTTTCAGATTCTAACCAATCAAGCAGGCAAAGAAGCATGGCCCATCTCAGGTGCTACATTTATCCTAGTGTATTTGAAACCCGAAGATGCTGCTAAATCCAAAACTGCTATTGCTTTCTTTGACTGGGCATTTGCCAGTGGAGATCGAGCAGCAGATGACCTAGACTATGTGGCATTGCCTTTAGCAGTGAAGAACAAGATTCGTGCAGACTGGAAACGGTTGGCACTACACTAAACCGACCGCAAGATTGAGCGGAGGCTGGAACTCGTAACCAGCACTAAGGGCCCCAAGGGCTCTTTTTTATTGGCAATTATTTCACTAACGGTATAAATAGTTTTCAAGGATGGGCAACTTATGAAACAATCAAAATTGATCACAAAATTATACCGAGCCTGCGTTGACCACGATGACAAGAAGATTCAACAACTTCGTCAAGAAGAATATCGAAAAATTCTGAAACACAAGGCTGCTGGCAAGGCATTTACTGCCCGATGGACTCTGGTACAGATATAGTGTAACACAACTGTAACATTATTGGGGCGAACTTCTGCTTAAATACCCCATGCAGAAAACTTATCGCAGTATCTTTATCTCAGATGTACATCTTGGTACCAGAGACTGCCAAGCAGAGAAACTCAACAACTTTCTAAAAAACAACACCTGCGAGACCCTGTATCTTGTGGGAGACATAATAGATGCCTGGCGCATACAACAAAACAAGTGGCGTTGGAAACAGAGCCATACCAACGTGGTACGCAGAGTGCTAGGTCATGCCAAGCGTGGTACTAGAGTTGTGTATGTGGCCGGCAACCATGACGAATTTCTAAGGCCCATGATACCATATGGATTTAGTTTCGGACATGTTGAAATACACAATCAGATAGAACACATAGGTGCAGATGGCAATCATTATCTGGTGGTGCATGGTGACTTGTTTGATGGCATCACCAGACTGGCGCCCTGGATAGCATTTCTTGGAGATCGAGCATATGATATCATTCTTTCTGTCAACAGCAAGTTCAATTGGATACGTCGCCGTATGGGTTTTGGGTACTTTAGCCTTAGCAAGTTTCTTAAGCACAAGGTCAAAAAAGCAGTAGACTTCATGTTCAAGTTTGAAGAAAATCTAGCAGGCTACTGCAAGAAGCGTGGCTTTGATGGAGTCATCTGTGGACACATACACCACGCAGAGATCAAAGAGATCAACGGAGTTACATACATGAATGATGGCGACTGGGTTGAATCATGCACAGCCCTGGTAGAACATCATGATGGTGCATGGGAAATAGTTACTTGGACCCGGGAGACAGACCATGAAAATCAGTGACAAAATCACTATAGTAGTGCCTTGCAAGAATGAAGAGGCATATATTCATCATTTGCTAGATGCTTTGCGAGCACAGAACATAGGTGATACTAGAGTTATCATTGCTGACTGTTCAACTGATACAACTAGACAAGTTATACAGGACAACAGTTGGGAATTGAATGTTGAAATAATCGACGGCGGTCCTGTGTCTATGGCCAAGAACAACGGAGCACGACTAGCCACTACCCCATACATCTTGTTCATTGATGCTGATGTGCGTTTTTTCAAATACGATGTGATCCGTGATGCTGTGGATAAAATTGAATCTATGAACCTGGATCTTGTGGGTCTGAACATCAAGTGTTATGATCAAGACCTTAGAGCAAAAGCAGGATTTGTTGTGTTCAACACCATAAATCATGCGCTGAAATATTTCTCTCCTTTTGCAGTTGGAGCGTTCATGCTCACACGTAGAGATCGGTTTGAAGAATATGGCGGTTTCCCTGAAAACTTTTCCACCAGCGAAGATTACTTTTTGTCCAGAAAATACAGCCCTCGAAAGTTTAGAATCATCCGACACCACCTTGGACAGGATAGTCGTAGATTCAAAAAGATGGGCTACATGGGCATGGCCAAGTACCTTGTGAAAAACTTTGTGAATCGCAACAACAAACAATACTGGGACAGCCTAGACAACAGCAAGTACTGGAGTTGAAATTGAGTATTGTTTAGCGATTTTGCAGCTAAATAGCTCTATGAGAGCAAACGAATTTCTTAATGAAGGTACCGCACATCCAGTTATTGTAGTGGATGTGCAACCCGAGTATTCAGGCATGCATGATGGGGATGAAAGTGCTGTTTTTCCGCAAATTATAAACTTTGTCAACAAGCAAACTGGCCCTGTGTTGATGTTTGTCAATGCAGAAGATCAAGGACTCAGTGGTGATACTGTGGCTGCGATTCAAACATACTGGGAAGATACCATTGATCCAGACTGGTACGACAACAACCCTGATGTTAATCCCATTAACTGGAGCCGCTTTCAAATAGTGGACAAAGGCTATGGATACTTCCGTGGATGGATGGATGCTGGTATAGAACCGGCTACTATTATTGCTACCATACGTGAGTTATATCAACAACACAAAAGCGACAGCAGAGAATTGCAGTTTCCTCCATTCAACAAACGCACGCCACAGCAGTCCTTGATCCAGGGTGCTATGGAAGAATTAAATGATGAACCTCTGACAGTAAACTGGACTAGTGTGGCACAATTAAAACGATTTAGTGGTGCTTACCTGGTAGGCGGTGCTAGAGATCAATGTTTACGAGAAGTTGAATTGTTGATGAATGCGTTTAATATTCGTTACAAACGCATAGACAGTTTGGTGTACACATGAGAGCACAAGAATTCCTAGCAGAAGCAGCCACCGCAGTGGTGTACCATTATGCAGGTATAGGTGCAGCAGCCAAAATACTCACCAGCGGTGTATTTCAACTCAGCAGCGTGACCGGCAACAAGAGTGAAGAAATGTATGCTCCCCCGGGATATCTTTATTTTTTAAGTACCACACGCAGTCGAGTGGGCGACTATCATAGATATGTTGGCACAGGCGGTGTGATGTTTGTGATCGACGGCACCTGGTTGAATCGCAACTACAAGACTCGACCTATGGACTACTGGGAACGTGCGTGGTTGCACAGCGACGGTGCTAGAAGTCGCGAAAGCGAAGACCGTGTGTTTAGTCGTGAGCCCGAAATCTCAATTGAAGGTGTGACAGCGGTACATGTGCTGCTGAAAGAACAAAGTGAATATCGCAGCCCTGAAGCCAGAACAGTGTTGATTGCTGCAAAGAAGCGTGGTATCCCTGCGTATTTTTACACAGACGAAACTGCCTGGCGTCTGCAAGACACACGCAAGACGGTGAGCCCAGCCTCAGCAGCGGCCGTACTCAAGGGCGCACAACCCAGGGGTGTTACACCCAGCAGGCCACCAACTATGTATCTGGAACCGTGGCTGGAACTGATCTACAAAAACAACAAGTCAGAATTGTCTCCACGTGCAGAAAAACTACGACATGATCTGGTGTACTATGGATCAAGATATCCTGATGAGGATAGCGGACTGGGAGTGGACATGGGCAATGCTCGCAAGCCCAACAGTTCAGACTATCCCACAGCAGTCAAGATCAACAACTACATGCGTAAGAACAAATTCCCAACCACTGTTGCACTCAAAAATGCCATGGTGGACAAGTGGGACAAGATCAACACACCCACGGTACAATCGTGAGATAACCCCTTGCGGGGTTATCAAAAGTTCAGTTGATAATTAGACTGGCTTTTTGGCAGCAGGCTTTTTTGCAGCTGGCTTTTTGGGCTTGGGAGCAGCTTTCTTTGCAGCCGCTGGTTCAGCAACTATTGGCGCAGTGACTGGTGCAACTTCGGCGTGTGTCCATGGTGCTTCTATCTTGTACGGTGCCTGGGCTTCTGGAGCAGGTTTGCCCAGAAAGAATTGTTTGATTTTTGTAAACATAAGTTCTCCTATGAAATATTTACCAACGTTCATTGTATAACAAACTTATTTGATTTTTGTCGATTTTCAGTAAAAGTTGTTACTCGTAAATTATGTTCTACATGCAGTCCGCACACTAATTTATTAGTCAATGGCACAATGTGATCAACTTCGTGTTTTACACCAGTTGAAATAGTTAATCCTGCCGCTTCTTCATATATTGATCGAATTGCTGTTTTATTTGCCCAAGCTGGCATAGCGTTTTTAGTTCTTTTTTGTTTTTCAATTGACCATTGGCGATGGTATGCAACAATTTCTTCTTTTGATCGGTCGGGCTCATTAAGTGTCCCCCATCTCATTTTTGCAGAATACCTAGCCTGATGACTTGTACAGCAGCAGTTACGCCGCCAATTAGAAAAAGGTTTATTACATTCGGGCAATGCACAGTGTTGAATTTCAGGAAGGGCATTGTTTAATGTCATACTTTATTTACCCAAATTGGCATAATACCGCCGTAAAATGTTGCCCTGCAGCAATTTGTCATATATAATAGCATGCTAGGATGCTGCATAGGGCGGGTCCGGCTAGTAAATTTTGTCTAAAGGAAAAATTATGTTTACATCAGAAGCAATCATCGACGCCGTACAAAACGGTAAAAAAACTTTCGTCAACACATTCGTCACAAACGAAGCTGTGAAAGAAGCCATGGTCAACTTTGTTGACACTCAAGCTGAATACACCAAAAAAGCAGTCAAGGTTGGTCAAGACACTGCCGCAGTGTTGGCCAGCGAAATGGTCAAGACCATGCAACAAGCTACCAAATTTGACTACAGCAAGTTTGGTGAAGGTATCATGAAGGCCTACCAGACCACACAAAAGCCTGCCAAAGGAGCCTAAATGCTGCTAGACGCCAGTGTATCGACTGCACAAGACCAGCAGCCTACAGGGCTGTCTGAGTTTTGGATCTGGGTAAAGCGCACGTTCACTGACCCTTACCGGGACGAAATCAACACGTATCTGGCACAATCAATTGATCATGCCGACGTTGAACGTAGAATAAAAGTGCTCATGAAAAGAGGCATGCTCTAAACAGGTCACAGCAGAGTTGACCAATAATCCGGTTAGTGTTATAATAACAGCACTAACCGGATTTCTTTTGAACTTATGAAACCTTTATCTTTTGTGATACAGTTGCCTAGACAGCGCAGACGTGCTGTGGAACTGTATAGTCGCGACACGCCGTTTCGTAGCCGAACAGAAAAAAGCCGTGTGCAATATCAGCGCCGTGCCAAACATCCGGGACAAGATCTTGATCGCTGAACAAGACCTCAATCAAGATCTAGGTGCAGGGCGCCGCTTTGCTGTGGCACCGTCAGAACTGGGCTTTGGCCACAGGCTGGTCATACTCAGTGACTTTGCGTACTGGGTTGAGCATGATGCTGAACTGGTTGCCTGGTGTGAGCGCAACAATGCTATCCTTGAAGGAGCCACTGTTGAACTTGCAACTGACCAAGACCTTGTGATGTTTTTACTACGGTGGAGCCCATGAAAAAACTCTTGATACCCATAGCAGCTCTGGTTCTAAGTGGCTGCATGTCCATTGTGCAAAGATCACCTCCTGTGGATGTGAGTCTGATACCCAATGATTGTGCCAATCAACAGCGTATTGTGCGCTGGTTAGAAAATCAAAGCCGAGGAGAATGGAATGAACAAGTCGCTCAAATCAAAGCACGTATTTGGCATCTTCGTTACACTTGCAATCCTGTGTAGCGGATGTGCTTCAAACTCACAGCAGCCCATGGCCGCATATGACCTGGATTATTTTCAGATCACATGTTCCCAAAAGGCACAACAGATTGCCATGTTGCAAAGTATGCGCAGCACCAGAGATGACAGACTGTTTGCACGGGCCAGCAATGCACTACAACCCTGGTTGATAATTACCAACCCAGGTCAGTACAATGAAAATATATCACGTGGGTCAAGTCGTACAGATTGGCTGCTGAATCAGAAACTCATGGAGTTAGCACAATGTCCATGAAAACCATAATATATGGCCTGGCGCTGGTCACAGCAGCAGCACAAGCCGACCAGTGTGTGCTGCAAGACAAAACAGTTTTACACAGTGCCGTGACTGTGGCAGAACGCACCAAGATCACGGCCACAGTTGTGCCCGAACCCACAGGTGGCAAAAGATGTCTGGTAAACTTTCAGGCCAGAGTTGGTGCCATCTGGTACACCGCATTTGGTGAATATGCCTGGTCTGGAGACACACCAAGAGATCAAGCCTGTGCAGCAGCCACACGTCGAGCCGATGATTCAGTAAGAGAACAAGTGAGTTCCAGCAGAGTAATTTCGGAAAAGGTTTTGATTTGCCGGGATGATCCTACTCTAAATACTCTGCGACAAGTGAATCCAGGTGTCACCGGAGAACTGGCACAATTCAGACCACACCCAGACTATGCCACTGAATTCTGGCACAACGGAACCCAGTGTCGTTGGTTCCTGGACACAGGATATATCGTGCGTGATGTGCGTACATGGCAAGGTATTATTTGTAAAATCCATGACTCAAAATGGGTAGTGATTGACAAATTTTAGAATCAGACTTGACCTAAATTCAATCTTGTGTTATAGTTACGTATCAATAACTTTTTAGGATTTTGTATGAAATACATTTTGACATGCATGGTTGCTCTGGTTCTTTGTGCCTGCGGCACAGTGGGTGGAGCAGTAAGTGGAGCTGGGGCTGATCTTGGCAAGGCCGGCGAGTGGATTAAATCTAAATAAGGATCAATATGAAATATTTTATTGCATTGGTTACTGTGGCCTTGTTGGCCGCATGTGGCTCAACCCCCAAAGAACAGTACGAACGGCGTGCCTATGAAGAACGTCAGCGACAAGAAAAAGCAGTGACATCTGCTATTGATCGAGCACCTAAATGGATGACTGAACTGCCTGTGAGTAACAGTGCAGTGTATGCCAATGGCAGTGCAGTCAGCACAGACATGAGCATGGCAGACTACAAGGCCAAGCTGTTTGCGTATGGCAAGATTTGCATGGCAGCAGGCGGAAAAGTCAGTCAGCAATCCAAGATTTTTATGATGGACACATCTGAAGCCAGCCACGAAACCAGTGAAATTGCCATTCGCGGCATGTGCCCAGGCGTGGATATTACCGGGGTCGAAACCAAAGAAATCAAGCGAGTTGCTGATGGCACCAGATTCCGTAGCTATGTGCTGGTGGCCCTGCCAACAGGTGATGCCAATGTGCTGAAAAAACGTCAGGATCAGATACGACTGCAAGCACAAGCCCAGGGTCGTAGCCAACAAGCGTTTGAAGAACTGGACACTGTAACACAAAAGCAATAATCTGCGATAATATACGCATAAATAAAAGCAGTCCACTCGGGCTGCTTTTTCCACTACAAATTTATGGCCACAGAAACTGAAAATCTAGATCAATCACACACCCAACGGCTGGCCGACTCAGGCATGCTGGTACTCATGGGTGAAATAGACCATGACAGTATCAAACCAGTGATAGAGTGGATTCTGCATGAAAACTATGTGGTCAAGAAAAAGCGCAAAGAACTCCTGCTGATGATCTGCTCAGAAGGTGGAGACATGAGTGCTGCCTTTGCACTAATTGATGTCATGCGCAGCAGTGCTATTGCGGTCAAAACAGTGGGACTGGGACAGATTGCCAGTGCAGGACTCTTGATATTTCTAGCAGGTTCCCCGGGACGTAGAATCCTTACTCCCAACACCAGTATCCTGAGTCACCAGTTCAGCTGGGGCAGCGATGGCAAGGTGCATGAATTGTTTGCTACCATGCGTGAATTTGAGCTTACACAAAAGCGCATGATACAGCACTACCGGGACTGTACCGGGCTTGATGATGAAACTGTTCGGGCCAAGCTGTTGCCACCACATGATGTTTGGCTTGATGCTACTCAGGCTCTGGAACTGCACATCTGCGATGCAATATCCACACTGGGACGTTAACGACGCTCGCGCCCTAGGGTGGCACGATCCATTCTGGGTTCGCGATTTGTCTTTGCTGCTCGTGCACCAGGACCCGATAGTCTTGGTGTGCCGGTAACTGCATCTAGATCTTCGGCACCAGTAGCAGCTGGAGCATTGTCCCAACTGGCTTTTCGGTATTCGGTGAGTTTTTCCAACAGCGGACCCTTTTCAATGTAAGTGCGAACATAGATACCGCCCTTGGGTTTGTTCTCTACTTTCATCCTGATGGTCAGCAGTTTATTATTAGGGTTATCGCGTTCATGAATGACCACTTCTGGCCAAGTTTTTTTATCAACGTAAGTGGCTTCAAGATCTGTATTCTTTAATTTTTCAACCAGCTTGTTGAATCTCAAAATCTTGAATCCACCATCGCTGAAGTCCACCAGTTCAACATTGGGATCGCCCAGTGTAGCAAAGTGTGTGATACCAGTGGCAATGGCATCAATTATGTTGGCTTCATCTTCAGGTCTGGCGTTTTTCAATTTGTTGTCTAGTTCGGTAGCAGCATATTGATATATTTGTTTGAATGCATCTCTTGTTGCTGTTGGTGAATTGGATTTCATTGCCTTGGTAAATTTGGCCAACGCAGAACTTGCATCAACACCAAAATAATTCCACAAGATCTGTTGGGTTTCTGCACTGTCGCCACCCACTTGTCCAAACTGTTTAATACCACCTACCTTGAGACTGGTATTGAGTCTAAGTTTACGTGGCTGGCCATTTTCATCAGTGACAAACACCCACACATCGGTCTTTTGTTCTGTTTCACCTGTGACGCCATCGGCCATGATCACGATCTGATCTGACCTGCCATTGATATAAAAATACTTGCTGTATCGTTCAGCGTCCGAACTGTTGACATAAGCAGCGGCACTGGAGAATTCACTGGCCAACAGCGGTCGCTTGGCAGGATCCATGAGATCCTGATACGGCCCGGATTTAAGTCTCAGCACAAACGAAATCACATCCGCATGTTCATTATCAAAATCTTCCACTTCCACTTGATATTGATCCTCACCGGTTTGCTTTAAACTGTCAAGCACATTGCCGATGTCCTGAGCGGTCACTGTGCCGATATCTTCGTCAGATTCACGTTTGGTGAATTTAGCAAACATAGCAGCGCCCAGAATACCTTCGGCTGTTTCGCCGCGATTGGCAATTTTCCCAACATCGTCGTCGGCAGTGGCTCCAGTATACACATTAAACGCTGCCCCAATGGTACTAGAACTGCCAACAATCAAAACAGACTGTCCAGCATTATTGGAAAAAATATAACCGTCGCCGCCTTTTCCATATGTAACTGTGGGGAGATTTAAGATATCTTTTTCGCTCAATTCTGTGTCGTCTTGCCTGGTCAATGGCGGAGTAGCATCAAATCCTTGTTGCTGCAACAATGTCAGTAACTTTTTTCCAGCTTCTGACCCTGTGGAAACAGAAAATTGAGTGCCAGGTCCATATTTGGGTTTACTGATGGTCACCTCAGTTATTATGCTGTCAAGTACGTTGATTAAATCTCTCATGGTGTATTTAGTGACACCATAAGTATTGGAATGACAGAACCTATAGCAATAGAATTCAGCGGCGATTGCTGGAATAATCCTACTCAATTTCAACAACAACTTAATCAGCACCCACCTGGAGAACCACTGGTCTTGGACCTACGTGGAGAGGGTCCTAGCTTGTCGGCACTGGGCATAACCAAATCAATCAACGCCTGGCTCATGGCTAGGAAACAAACTCCTGATACTGTGCAGTTAATAGGATGGAGCAATCCTGTAGAATTTGTGCCATACCAGCGTGTGAAATGCAGCAAGATAAGTCATTTTTTCTTCATGGTTCAGGATTATTGGCAACACACAGAACCCACACTAGAACAACAACTAGAATATCAACAACCTTTTGGATTGTTTGTTGGAAGAATTACACTCAGCAGAGCTGCTATTCTGTATCAAGCACATAGCACTAGTCTTTTTGCCAGCATGATGAATCACATACAACCATTTCCTTGGAAACGAGAGATAGGTGATGTTCACGATTTAGAAAACATATCAGACTGGTTATCACTGTATGATCAGGCCCGGATGTTTGCTTGGTATGATCAACGGATTGTGACCAGTGTGGACAACAAATCAGTAAGAGATCAATTTGCTACTCCTGCATCATCAGCAGAAACCAATACTAGTTTGTTGCAGCACTATCACAATTTTGCTGTGGAGATAGTGTGTGAAACTTACACCTTAGGAAATACATTCTTTCCTACTGAAAAAACCATACGTCCTATCATGGCTGCCAAACCCATGTTGGTATATGCACCACGTTACTATCTAGCAAGATTGCGCAGCATAGGGTTCCAAACATATCACAGCATCTGGGATGAAAGTTATGACCTGTATGAAGGTGCCGATCGTTGGCGACTTATGCAACAAAGTATGCGCACCTTGCTGGAGTGCGGCCGTGCAGAACAAAAACGAATATTAAGTTTTGCACATGAGATAGCTCAATACAATCGGCAACATCTTGCGGACATTTGTAACAATCAAACCAATATACTAGACCATGATTATTCAAAGATTTGACAACGGCTGGGGCTTGCAGTTTCCACTCAAGAAGTTTGAAACACACATAGTTGATCGCATGCTCACGCACATATCTGCCGACTCTTCTAGAACTGTTGTTATCAATTCTGTATGGTATACCAAACAATATCATGAACAAGTACTGGAATGGTTGCGTAACAATCCAGTTGATTGTATTGTGCTGATTGCCATGTTAGATGCGGCTATTCCTGCTGCTGATTGGTATAGTGAGTTTGAATGTGAAATATCGACTGTGGGATATTATGCAGGACCACATGCTGTGGATTTTTGTGCAGTGTTCGTGGATGAATTTTTAAATCCACCATCATTGGATATTCTAATGGATCCGTCTCTGATTGATACAGCCTACATGTGTTTGAATCGCAAGCCACACTGGCATAGACAAAAGCTGTATCAAAGACTTGAAGCCAGTAACTTGTTGGACCGTGGTATAGTAAGCATGGGAGGCACTGGTTCAGCAGTAAGATCTTTGCCAACTGATTGCGAGCCGGACAATCTTGCACCCAACGCTGCTGCCACACATTACGGCGTACCCAATGATATAGTGAGTCTGGGCCACATGCAAAATTGGCAACGACACCTGGTAAACATTGTGACTGAAACGTTTTTCGATATCAATCAGACTGGATTTGTAAGTGAAAAAATCTACAAACCCATAGTAGGATGTAGACCGTTTTTGGTGTATGATCCTGATGGCGGCACCCGCTGGCTAACAGATCGAGGGTTTGAACCGTATGTTGCAGACTTTGCGGATATCACCGACTTGAACCTTGCTGAGCCAGCGGCCATGCACCGATTCCTTGGAGTGTTGTGTGACCAGACACCTGAGTACTGGCAAGCCAAATTTCTTGCTCTTAGTGAAAAAATACTATACAATAAACATCACTTCACTGATTATGTTCATAGTCAGAAACAAAAAATCCAAAAAGGAATATCATGCCAAATCTAGTACCAATTGTTGTTGAATCCACAAGCAAAGGCGAACGCAGCTACGACATCTACAGTCGCTTGCTTCGAGAACGCATTATCATGCTGGACTCAGATGTAGACGAACATAGTGCCAGTTTGATTGTGGCACAAATGTTGTTTCTTGAAAGTGAGAATCCTGACAAAGATATCAGTTTGTATATCAACTCACCCGGCGGCAGCGTCACAGCAGGCATGGCCATCTATGATACCCTGCAGTTTATCAAGCCTGATGTGCAGACCATTGTGATGGGACAGGCCTGCTCAATGGGATCATTGCTGGCTAGTTCTGGTGCTAAAGGCAAGCGATTTATCTTGCCCAACGCTCGTCACATGATTCATCAACCTTCGGGCGGCTCACGTGGACAGGCCACAGACATGCTGATCCAGGTCACAGAAATTCTCAAGATGAAACAGGTGCTGACTGAGATCTATGTCAAACATAACTCAGCAGGCAAAACATTTGAAGAATTCACAGCAGACATGGAGCGCGACAATTTCATGAGTGCGCAAGAAGCCGTAGACTACGGACTTGCTGACAAGATACTGACCACTAGATAATGTTTTTCCATATCAGCCAGCAGCCACAAGAAAATTACCCATGCCAGTGGCAACTGAGTAGTTTTGCAATCAGTACCGATCCCGGATGGAAACAGTTTGCTATTGGTCCTGTGCAAATTTTGTACAAAGGCTACGCAGACGCAGGACCTTTAGAATCGCTACTTGGTCAGATAATGTTTCAGAGCACGCCGCATCTGACTGGCAATTTTTGTGCGCTGGTTGTTGTAAATGACACACTAACAATTCAGTCTGATCGCTATCGCGGATTCCCAATTTATATCAATGACGCCGGCATAAACAATTTGATTGCAACTGACCGCACTGCCTGGACTGACAGCTTGATCACAGTACATGCAGATCTTGCAGTGACCGAACACAAGTTTGATGTGATTGGCAGCATCGATACTGGTTATTCAACTGTTGATGATATTGATATCTTGCTGTGTAAAAAAATTCAACAGTATGCGCAACAGGTAACAGAGCCAATACGTGTGTTTTTAAGTGGTGGCGTAGATACATTACTGGTGTATAGTTATCTTTGCCGATATCAGATTCCGCATGAATTGGTCTGGGCAGAGCACTGTGACCATGATGCATTTTGGTTGGCAAACCATGCTGATATTTGCAAAAATTGGGGATATCGACAAATACATCACTGGCAAGAACCGTGTGTGTTGGCATCAGGTGCACCCGGCGACGAATTTATGCTACGCAGCCCTGTCACTGCCAATCAGTACCTGATGCATCATGGCTCTAGTGTTTTGCAATTGCTAATGGAACATCCCGATTGCTTACATCGAGAATATTTCAAGTTACAAAAGCATGTGAAAGTATTTTCTGATCAGATGTGTAACTATCAACCTGCCACAGATCAAGATTTTAATTGGTCAGTGTGCAATACCGTTGTGAATGATTGGCAACACTGGCATATTGGAAACACCCTGACCTGGACTCCTCTGAGAGATCTTGAATTGTTTAAGTTGTGCCTGCGCTTGCCTTTAGAACTGGCAAAAGGTCAAATCATGAACAGCAGTGTTAGCCGCACACTAATCGAACAAAATGTTCCAGGACTGACCTCAGCACTGAGCAATCAAAAAAATACTGGGAATGTGATGAGAAATCTACAGCAGTTATTAAGCTAACATATCTGCTGTAAATTTGCAATAGTCCAGGATGTTGATTTTCTTCACACGGTCCATGTCTTCCACAAACTTTTTAAACTTTTGATGCAACACATGATCATAGTTGTTGGTCGCCAATGCATCGACTATTGATTGCAGTGCATTCACCGCATTTTGTTGTTGTCCTATTTCAATAGCAGTTGATTTAATTTTTTCAATAGATCGAGTTAAACTAGCAACAATCTCTGCTCGATATTGATCTGGCACTACCAGGGTTCCCAAGTAAGCATCGCTCGGGACACCAAAAGAAACCACACTGGGCCATTTGGCCAGCAGCATATCTAACACCTCTTCTATATAAATGTAATTGTATGCTGAGGAGGTAATGTTCACTCGCAAGTCCACATGAGAGTATTTTTGGATTTCTTGAAAGTTCTGATGCACTGTATCCCATTCAGTACCATAGCGTATGTACTCTGCAGGTCTCCCCACAGCGTCAATGCTGAACACCACAGTGATAGGATGTTGATAGTTTTTGATCCAGTCCCATCGAATCATGCTGCCATTTGTGAACATGGTAATGTTGGCGGACAAATGTTCAGCAGCCCAGTCTAAAAATTTCAAACAATTTTTGTCATAAAACGGTTCACCGCCTAGCAATACCACATTACGGATTCGATCAGCGAACGGTAACAAAAAATCAAAATTGCTGATGCTTTGACTGTTGACATCTTTGATATCTATTATTCCAGCCTGATGATGAAACTGCGCCACTCGAGTGCTGGCCTCAGGCCAACAAGTTTGACAAGCAAAGTTACACACAGCCCCTGGACGAATTTCCAAAGTAATATCGTTGCCGCTGTATTCTGCATAGGACCGAGCACCGTTGAGACGAGTGCTATCACCCCTGCCTGTTTTTTCTATAGAATGGCAATGCTCACAACCGCTGGGCCAAGAATCTTGTGCCAGTTGATTTTTAATTCTGATAATCTGATCAGATTGGTGCCATGTGTCAAGATTGACCGAACCAAGTTGATTTTGTGCTGTCCATGAAGAATCATATTTCCAAACACAACATGGTTTCACCACTTGGTCATAAGAAATAGCAACCCCGTGGTCTAGAAATTTGCAATGCATAGAATATTTAGTAACGCATTTTTGCCAGCATAAAAATACAATCTTGACATTTATTCGATAGTTTGATTGACCAATATTACCCGAAGTGCTATAATACACACAGAGCAACAAAGGACTAACATGATCCAACTTTGGGCATATCTAGCAATCAGCCTGGTGTTGACAGCCTGCGGCGGCGGCTCAGACAATGGTCAGCCCAGTTCAGATCAGAATCAGATAACTCCGACTGTTGCATTTACTAGAGTGCTAAATCAAATTACTGAGAGAAACAGAGTTGAAACCTATGCTGTAGGTGATCTCAATGGCGACGGACTAGATGATGTAGTAGTTGGTGGGTGGACAGGCACAGGCACGTCATACCTTGCTGTGCTGATTCAAAATGCCAACGGTTCACTAACTGATCGAACTGTTCAGCTGGCAGGAACTAATCAGTACTCCGGTAGCCAGCGCATGTTCATACTGGACGTGGACAACGATGGATTTGCGGATATTTGGCTGCCCGGATTCAATGACTGCACGGGTTGTTCTGCCCAAAGTGTCATGCTTTGGGGCAATGCGAATGGTATCTTTACACGGCAAACTTTTGCTACTGCCATAGATAGTCATGGAGCAGGTGTTGCTGATCTCAACGGCGATGGACGTAAGGATTTTCTTATTCGCGGGGTCTGGGACGGAACCACAAACAACTACGGATATTATTTGAACAATGGCAATAGAGCGTTTACTTTTGTAACAAACTCGCAATTAAATGGTGCAGCAACGTGTGCAGTAGCCAAAGATCCAGTCTCGGGTCATATTGCAGTGGTTCAAGGCAACAACAACCAAGTAGCAGGATTTAGTCACAGTATCAATATTTTTGACGCCAACCTAAATTTAATCACGCAAATCGGTGTGGCCAGTCAAGATCCTGCAGTCAATGACTTGATCAACAGCATCAGTGTTGATGTCAACGCAGATGGATTAATGGATTTTGTGCTGGTGTTTAATCCTTTAGCAGGCGCAGGCGGCAGGAGAGAAGTTTGGCTCAATCGCGGCGCAGACAACTTTTCATATGCATACACAATTGACAGTGGCTACAGCAACGGCTATGACATTCAAGCCCTAGCCTATCAAGGGTCCAGTTACTATCATTTCAATGCTGCCAACGGAGATGGCAATTTGTACCGACTCCAAGGTGGTCAATTTCTAGGGTACCTGCGAGAAAGCTTTTTGACCATGGCACGTGCCTTGGGAGCCAACCCCGGAGTCAGAGACTGGAGTGTGTGGTCTTCCACTGTTTATCGAGGCGCCTCAGGCATGTACATGCTGCAACATGTGACCGGGGGCTACTACACCCAAAAACTTTGAAATACAGGTTGCATAAAAATCAATATTCAGTTATAATACATTTTGGAGTTGAAGAATGAAATATAAAATATTAATGGCGGTGTTGTTCACAGTGGGTTTGTTTTTGATGCTGTTGCCTTTTGTATGGCTAGGGACCAAGTGATGACACAAGATGAATACCTGCGAGAACTTGCATCTCAAGTGGATCCGGACTTGGTGGAAAAATTTCGTGACTGGCCCGATGAGACCAGGATGTACATGTATCTCCACAACATTCAGTTGGCACACATGGCCAGATTTGAACACATGTTGAAAGAACACACCCTGAACATTGCTGCCTTGAACAGTCGACCCACAGTGAATGCTGTGAGCACCACCTGGATTGAGCCCTAGGCCATGACAGTGCTATGGATCTGGAGCCTGCTGACCTTGAACAGCGAAGGCCTGATTCAGCAATCACGTCCCATGCAAACTGAGCCCGAGTGCCTGCAGTTGTCCGCAATAGTACGGGTATTCAACAATGACACCGGAACCTTGTGCATACGTCACAAGATCTCTGTGCCTCGACAGGAGTAACACAATGGGAACACTAGCTGAATATTTTGCTGCCAATCGTTACGTGAGCCAGTATGAAATTGGTACACGACTGTTCGGTCGCTGGAACAAGATTCCGTTTGTGGGCACAGTGGGCAATGACAGTGTAGTAAACGAACTAGAAGGTCCCATGATCAGTGTTCGACTGGACCTGCCCATCAAGTATGAGGACAGAATCTACAATCACATTCGTGTGAAACATGCGGATGTGAAGCTTTATCGGTAGGGGAATTTGACACAGAGTCAAATATTATTTTATTTTAACTTAGGAAAAATTATGTTCAAAGATATTCGTGTTCGTGCAGCTCTTAGGACTCTGGCAGTGTTTGTAATGGCTGCGGTGTCAGGTTTTGCAATGGTACTGGCTCTGGAAACTTATGGCTTCAGAGCAGTGATGACCCTGTGTTCTGTCATAGTGGTGATCTGGGTCGGATCCATCATATACGAGTTGATGCTGCTGGAGTTGAAGCATGAAGAAGCAGCGGAAGAATACCGTGTGCAACTTGAAAAATCCACTACAGAATAAGCAGAAAGCCCCTTTCGGGGCTTTCATTTTTACGCAGCGTCTACAAACTTCTTGAGTTCTTCGGCCTTGACCACAATGTCCGTACTGGACGGAAAATCTGGTAAGGTTGGGAACGGATGAGACTCTCGATTGGCATCAGTCAGCTTGGAATGGTATTCCTGCATCTTTGCGTCTCGAGATTGGATGATTGGCGTCTGAAGGATTTCTCTAGCCAAGTGTAAGAGTTCGAGACGAATCTCGTAAGGTGTTTTGCTCATGTTTTTCTCCTGTGTATGTGTGTGTAATCTGCCAACTGCCCTATGCTTTTGGCAGAATGCTACACGAGCCTATTACTTATAGATGTAATTTATGGTGTTGGAATTTTCTCTCAATTCCACAGCACCGTTCTTGAGATGGAAACGTCGAGCCATTGGGGTCTTGGGACTCAAGGTCACATAGGTCTGTATTTCAGGAAACTCGGATCGGATAGACTGTTGTGCTTCTTGAATCAGGCTACGGCCAGCGCCAGCAGTGTAACTCCAGATGGTGTAAAACACAGCAATGGTAGCACTCTCCACAATGTTGACCATGTCCTCTACCGCAGCAGGAATAACAGACAAGAACTTCACACAGGTCACTGCTTGAGTTTGATCACCACTTTTGAGCATGTAGATTCTGCTGTTGGCGTTGACTCGGTCGGTCACCGGAATTTCTGGTCGCACAGGGTCGTCCAGGATCAGTTGGTTCAGGTCTTCAGTAATTGTAGTAATTGTGTATAACATAATCTACGCCGTTGGTTATGTGCAGCTATTTATCATTGGCATCAGATCAGGAAATTTTATCAGAACACTAGATTATGGCAACATGATCGTCCAAACATGCTTGATTATATCGCACACATGCGTTATACTATGATCATGCTGTGACGCAAACAGCTAATTTAACTTACTTTGAAAGGTAACAATTATGCGCTTTAATCCAGAAACTAAAACCTACAAACTCTTCTCCGCTCTCAATGCAGGCGAGAAAGTATCCGCCAGTGTCGCTTCCAAGCGTTTTGGCATCAAGAACATCTCCGCTGACGTATCACGTATTCGTCAAGCTGGTTTTGCAGTGTATGCCAACTCTCGTGTGGCTGGCAACGGTGTCAAGGTAACTGAATATCGTATTGGCAAACCAAGCCGTAAACTCGTGGCATTGGGATACAAAGCCCAGGCCATGGGAATCACTCTCTAAGAGATTCCGCGCTGTCTGATTCAAACCGGACACTAGGCAAACAAAACCGGTGCAATGCCGGTTTTCTCTTGACTGATATTCACTTTTGTAGTATAATACACACATGCTAAAAAACTTATTCAAACGCCTGGGTCGATACCGCGTGATCATGGATCGACTGGATGGAGAACCTTACCTGGAACGCTACTATGTGTTTCTCCGGGACCGCTCATGGTTTCCATTCAACATCTTTGTTCACAAGTTTCTCAAAAGTGATCCGGATGATGTGCATGACCATCCGTGGCCGTTTGCCACACTGATTCTTCGAGGTGGATACTGGGAATGGCGTCCCTTGTTTGACGCTCAAGGTCGTCGCCAAGGTGAAACAGCCCGTTGGTGTGGTGCAGGAAGTTTTCGCACAGCACGGGCCAACACCTATCACAGGATCGAGCTTGATCCTGATGTCACTTGCTGGACCTTGTTCATGCCCGGTGCCAAACAACGTGACTGGGGATTTCTTGTAAAAAACAAGTGGGTGCAGTGGGAACAATATTTGATTCAAAGGAAAACAACATGAAATGGTTCAAACGCATGATCGTTCGTTGGGTGCGAGAAGATTGGGACAAAGCAGGTACTTCTGAGGACTCAGCAACGTATCCAATGCCCACAGGAAATCGTCGAAAGAATCTAATTGGTCTGGTCAGCGACGACGTGGAAAGCGATGCCGGACTCAATATCACAGTACGCAAAGCAATTGGTGGCAAAATCATAACGTTCAGGCACTATGATGCCAAAACAGATCGCAGCAGCAACAAATTATACATTGTGCCTGATGAACTGGATTTTGAACGTGAACTGGGCAAGATGATCACGCTGGAAAGCATGCGAGGCTGAAAGTAAATACATTATGGAAACTATTGTTGATTTCGCCCAATGGGTGCTCTGGATCGCCGGTGCTATTATCTTGGTCACTTGGCTAGCACAACTGGTGCTAAAAACATATCTCCTGATAAAAATAAAACAGTATCAGACTGAACTGCAACCAGTCCTGGACGTGATGGAACGTGCTGTTGCTGGCCAACTAATCTTGCTCACGGTAGAAGTTGACCACAATCAGTATCTGTGCTATAATGCACTGACTCAGGAATTTGTGTGTCAAGGCGTTGATGTAACCGAAATAGTTCAACGTTTCAGAGCCAGATTTCCGGACAAGTCATTGACAATATTCAATGGTGATGACACAGCAGTGGAAACACTACAACAACAATCTAGAGCACAACATGAAAATCTCAGTTTGCAGTGACCTCCATCTGGAGTTTGGTGACCTTGACTTTGCCAACACAGAGTCAGCACAGGTTCTGATTCTCTCAGGCGATATCTGTGTGGCCAAAGACATGGTTGCACATGACACCGTTGAAGTGCTGGGCATAGATGGCCGCAGCGGTCGCTATCACAAATTCTTCCAACGCTGTTCAGAACGGTTTGAGCATGTGGTGTACATTGTGGGCAATCATGAGCACTACAATCATGACTTTGCAAAAACTATTCCACGCCTTAGAGATGTGTTGAGTTATTTGCCTAACCTGCACATTATGGAAAAAGATTCGCTTGATATCGGTGACATCACGTTTCTGGCTGGCACGTTATGGACAGACATGAATCGCGAAGATCCGCACACCTTGTATGCTATTCGCGGCTACATGAACGATTTTCGTTGCATCACCAACAGCGCCAAAGACACCCACTTTCGTGACACAGATGGCAACTTTCATACTCGTGTGTCCAGATTTAGTCCTGAAGACACTGTGGAAGAACACAAGGCCATGCTGGAGTTTGTGAACACTGCTATCACAGCCCGACCTGATCGGCAGTACGTGGTTGTGGGTCATCACAGTCCCAGCAAGCTCAGTACCAAGCCACAGTACGAGGATGACCAAATGGTGAATGGTGCATACAGCAGTGACCTAAGTGAGTTTATTCTTGATCATCCGCAGATTCGACTGTGGACACATGGACACACTCATCATGAGTTTGATTACCTGGTTGGTACCACCAGGATTGTTTGTAACCCACGTGGCTATGTCGGTTATGAGCAGCAGGCCACTGACTGGCGATTGCTGACTGTTGAGGTATGACAGAATTGTCCCTGACTCGAGAACAAGTGCAACAGCTGGCAACATTTTTTGCTCTGGACTTGAGTATTCACGGTGTGACCATACGTGAGAGTCACGACAACGGCATTGGAACCAGCCATCGCGCCACGTTACACAAGACTGAAGCGGCACGTGATTTTGAAGCAGACATTACTGATGTCTCAAACTGGTAAGGAACTTATGACTGAACTTGAAACTTTGTTGAAAACACATGACTGGGGTCATGCAGGATACGTTGCTCGCCCTGCGCTGGATCAGGCCATGCGAGCCACGGCCGGTGCAGAAGCTGCTGCACTGTGGGAAAAATACTGTCCTTGGAGCATGACCAATGGCGGATACATTGCTTGGAGCGACATATGAAAGTGTATATTTCGAAATATCGTAGTCACTGGATCTCACCTTACACAATCTTGGACTATGCGTTTTTTTGGACTGACTGGTCAAAGTGCAGTCGGGACAAACGCATTCTTGGACTTGACACAAAATATATTGAGCATCCCGACTGGGTGGAACGCTGGAGTGATCGACTAGAACCTGTCAGTAAAGGTATCATGTGGGTGTTGGATCGTGTGCATCCGCCTATCAACTACATCAAGATTGATCACTATGACACCTGGAGCATGGATTCGACTCTAAGCCCTGTCATCTTGCCCATGCTCAAACAACTCAAGGCGGTCAAGCATGGTAGTCCACATGTGGACGATGAGGATGTGCCTGAAAACCTGCGCAGCACCGCAGCACCGGCCAAAGAAAACGACTGGGACACAGATGGCAATCACTTTGCTCGGTGGGACTGGGTCATGGACGAAATGATCTTTGCATTTGAGTGCAAGGTAGATGACTCCTGGGAAGAGGCTTTCCGTTCAGGAGATCATGATATAACATGGATTCCCGTAGATGCTGACGGCAATCAAGTGCCCAAGGGCGAACACAAGTATTACCAGATGGGCAAAGGCCCCAAGGACACCTACCAGTGTGACTATGAGGGTATGCAAGTGGTAGAAAAGCGCATCCAAAATGGCTTTAGATTATTTGGCAAGTACTATCAGGCACTCTGGGACTGATCCAGACACTGCCGACCGTTCAACAACTCAAAGGAATCAATGTTCACTCAAATGGCTCAGCAACTGTTACAACGTCACGAATCCAGTGCAGAACCCAACTCGATTGATCTAGACAGCTATCTAGACTGGCAACGCAATCACACATTTGAGGCCCTACAAAACATACGTTATGGACAGAGTTTTTGCAATCACTTTGACATCACTGACAATCGTATTTTCTATGAACGTGACTGGACCCGCTGTGACAAACTGATTCGAAAAGAATGGCTGAGCCGTCCCTAAACAGGGTCACTATAAAAAATGCCACAGCTGATGATGCAATCAGGCTCAAGTATCAGCTGGTGCAAGATGGGCTGATTCCGGGGCAGGATTTTGAATGGTCCTGGGTGAGATTACAGGATCCCAACGACTTGTATCCTGTGGTACGAGTGGCGTATTTTGATTTTGTGAATCCTGTGTTGGCCACATTTTACCAGCTCAAGTGGACATGAACATAATTAATTGTAATGCAAGTTGAACTAACAGGACCAGTAACAGAGAGTCGTGAGCGCAAGAGCTTTGAGTACTCCTGTGAGATCAACAAAAAGCTGGGCACACTGGATCGCATGCTGAACTGGTGCAGAACTGAACTACTACACGACTGGCGATGGGAACTGGTGGGTTCAGGTGATGATCAGTGGCACTATATTTTCTATTTTGACACCGAACGCGATCTGTTTGCATTCACTCTACAATGGCAATAACATGAGCACAGAACAAGACAAATTTGACCACAGCCGCAGAAGGCTCAAAGATGACAATGCTGTAAAAAAGCAGACCCGAATTGCCAAAGGATTTGGTCTACCAGTTGACGAGCCACACAAGTTTGCCAAACGTCATGCCATGGATTGTGGCAAGCCAAAGTGTGTGATGTGTGGCAACCCCCGTAAAACTTTCAAAGAGTTAACCCAGCAAGAAAAGCGACTGTTCCAGGACCTGGACCAGAGTCGCGGAACACCACCCGCAGAAACTGATTGACCTTTATTTGCCCGTATGCTATAATCGAGCATATGACAAACACCGGAGCAGATCAATGAGCGACGACCGTAAGGGCATCTTTGCTGTGATGTGGGACTGCAATGGTCTAGAAGCAGTGCAGGCAGTTCCGTACCCTGCAGACACTACCTTTGCCTTGCTCAAAGGCGACCAGCCGCCAGCCTTTCCCAAACTCATGCACTGGACATTGCGGGCTCGTTTCAACAGCCACCGCCACTACGAAATCTACATAATCACTGCCACCCCCGGCATTACAGAAGATGATGTTCGAGACATGTTTGACGCTGATCCGCAGACAGCAGCAGACACCATAAGACGTATAGGTCAAAAGTACTACAGTGATCGCCAGGGACCTGGTCGCATAGCAATCACCTAGTGGTTGACCATTATTGCCCAGAGTGCTATAATGCACACATACCGCAACAAACCGGAGTAAGATATGATTAAAGCAGTTGAAAGCAATCTTCCTATTGAACAACTCGAAATACTTCGCCCAATTTTTAGAACTCTTGCCAAACTACAAAGCAAGCAACTTCGAATTCGTTTTCGCGGCCCACGTCGTGATACCATGCGTTTGTATTGTTTGAAACGTGATGCCGTTCGTTTCAGTGTTTACATAGATTAAAAGATAATAATATGAACAAGCTCGCTGATGCTATTAAAACGGTTATCCCTAATGTCGTCCAAGAATGGAATGATATTAAACTTCCGTTGTTTGAACAACTTGTTGAACAAACTTTTAACAAGTATTTTGAAGGTCGCCAAACACAAGAAAAAACTAAAATGGTAGCTCCTATACTAGATAGTATTTTTGCTAGACATGTAAAAGCAATCATTCCAGAATTTGTTGTCTCAGAAGGTAAAGGTCAAGACTATCTATATGGTAGTATTCCTTTTGAAGGTAAGATTACATTTGGTAGCGGAGATAGTTGGACCGGGAACGGGTATAGCAAGACACCGTGGCATCTTCTTATGCGTTTCGAATTAACAGAACAAGGAAAGATTGTTAGCCAGTTTGCTATGATAACTGATCTTTCTCAATGCGAAAGTAATTGGACTGCCCCGGGAACAACTAGTAACTTTAGTACATTAAAATTTAAAGTCAAAGACATGGACAATCTTATTCCAATTATTGGAAAATTAAGTAATAAAACAAAGACAGGCAAAGATGCAACATATGTGTCAGCATTGATGGAAGCTGTCTATAAATAAAATTATGCAAACAAATATAATTCACTTACAAGATTGTGTGGAGGGCATGTTGGCATTGCCTCCGCACAGTGTAGACATTGTTGCTACGTCGCCACCTTATAACTTAGGTATTGCTTACGGAACCTACAAAGACAATAAGCCGCGCCAGGAATATCTTGATTGGTTGGGCAAAGTATTTGAGGCAGTAAAGCATTGTCTCAAAGACGATGGACATTTTTGGCTCAACGTTGGTTACAGTAATATTGATCCCTGGGTCGGTATGGATGTAGCACAGGTTGCCCGGGAACATTTTGTTTTGCAAAATAACTTTACCTGGGTCAAGAGCATTACAATCAACGATGTTACTACCGGACATTTCAAGCCCATCAATAGTGATCGTTTTGCTAATCCAACATGGGAACATCTGTTTCATTTTACTAAGGCAGGAGCAGTGCCTTGTGACAAATTAGCAGTGGGTGTTCCTTACATGTGGGACTGTAATATTGACAACACCGGACGTATCAAAGGCCGCTTGGCTAAAAAGTTAGGGTTCAAAGATATCAAAGACTATAATAAAAACGCCACCACTGGACAAAAAGAAAATTTTGATATTGAAATTGCCAACAAAATTGCAAATCAAAAGCCCAAAGCAGATAGTAGATGTCGGGGTAATTCTTGGTTTGTTCCATATGATACTATTGCCAACAGAGAAAAACATCGAGGAAGTCACCCTGCAACTTACCCAGTGGCATTAATTGAACAATGTATCAAATTTAGTGGGATTAGCAGCGGAGTGTTGGTTGATCCGTTTATGGGATCCGGAACTAGTGCCGTTGCCGCAGTTAAATGTGGCTTAGAATATATTGGGTTTGACATCGACACAGAATACCGACAGTTTGCACAGGATCGAATTGCTGATTTTATCCAACAACTATCGGTGCCAGAAATAATTGAACCTACTAAGAAAAAATCCAAAACAATACAAATGGGCAATCCGTCTCTGTTTGAATTTACTTGACCAAATTACCTGGCCATTGACACAGCATTTTGATTATTTTAAACATTTAATTATCAACATAGAGAAATAATTATGAGTACACTAATATTCAACGGTCGTCCTTGGACAGTGTTTGACGCTCACAACAAACTACACCGTCAGTGGTTTGCAGAATTTCAACGAGACCGTACCTGGGGACATTGTCCTGTGCGATTCATGTCCGATGACCGTGAAGGCGATTTACTGACCATGATCCAACGCAGACTGATTGACTACTATCTTGCCAAGGAATTTGGCCTAGCAAAGAAATCACGAGCATGAACAATTCTCAACTGTATTTTGCCTACGGCATGAATACCAATCATATTGAAATGTCCTTTCGATGCCCGGATGCTTTTGCCCTGGGCCATGCTCGACTGATTGACCATGCTTTTAGATTTGCTGTTCATGCGGATGTAGTGCCATGTGCTGGCAGTTATGTGGATGGAGTGTTATGGAGAATCACCGACCGAGATCTCGACAGCCTGGACATACTGGAAGGTTACCCCACCTACTATGGCCGGGATAGTTTGAGAGTGAGTATAGAATCAAGAATTGTTCAAGCCGTTTGCTACAGTATGCAGCCCGGGCGATCTGACTCCCCTCCCAGTGCCGGTTACATGAACATGGTGCTGGAAGGATATGCTCAGCACCATGTGCCAACTGAACAGTTGTGGAATTCGGTCGAGCTGGTTGACCAATAATGCCCGAAGTGCTATAATACACACACAGCAACAAAGGACACAGAATGGAACATGCTTTCGAAGGCCCTGCAAAAGCTCGTGAGTTTTTGAGCAGCCTTATGCCTTCCATGATTGGCCAATTGGGCCTGGGTCGTAGCCGTCGAGCTTTGTTGGTAAAAATCACTCCTGATGTTCCAGACGGCATGGAAGGTGCAACCATGTACATAGACGTGGCGGACTGCTACTTGGTGTTAATCAAGCAGCCCCGGAGACTGAGCAAAAGCTCGCTAATAAACATGGCCACAACTCTGGCTCATGAAATGGTGCATGTGCGTCAGTTGGCCAAGGGTCAGTTGAAATATCTGCCCCGTGAGGCCAAGCTCTGGATGGGACGCCGTTACACCAAAAAAACAAGCTATCTGGACCAGCCCTGGGAACAAGATGCCTTTGCACGCCAGGAAATGCTCATGCGGCGAGCCATTGAATAATTTGGTTGACCATTAATGCCCGAACTGCTATAATACACACATACACAGCAAATAGGAGTCACAATGCTTACAGTCAATCAAACTATTCGTTCCTACGCAGGCCGACCAGGCTGCATGTGCGGATGCAACGGCACCTACAACGAAGGCGAACGTGCCCGCAAGATGGCCATAACTACCTTGCTCAAGGACCCTGCTGTGAGATTTGACACATGGGGCGACGGCACTGAAGGAGCAATATTTGTTGTCACTGCTACCCGCAATCGTGTACTTTATCTCACAGCAGACGGTGTGAAAACAGTGCAGGCACTGGGCGTAAAGCACGAATAAACTGTGAACTTTTCGGTTGACCAATATTCACCGAAATGCTATAATACACACATACACAGCAAAAAGGAATACGAAATGAGTTACTACATTATTGCCAAGGCTACTGGACTTATTGTGTCAGATGGCCCAAATCGTACCCGTGCCTACAAGACGTTTGGATCGGCCTGTGCTACCCGAACTCGTGTTTGCCGCAAAGCAGGTTACACAGTTGATGAACTGGACGTGGTAAACACTCAGACCTACAAGCCACGCCAGGTCACTCGCAAGAACTTGATGAGTGGTCAAGAGTTCCAAGAGGACGTGAACACACCTTACTTTTGCTCTCCTTCTTCAGAAACTTACTGGAGCATGTGATCGGTTGACCAATATTCACCGAAATGCTATAATACACACATACACAGCAACAAGGAACCCAAAATGGCATACTTCAATCAAGAACGCAAAGCACAACTAGCACCGGCTATCAAGGCCATCCTGAAAAAGTACAAGGTCAAGGGTTCGCTTGCAGTACGCAATCATTCTAGTTTTGTGCTGAATATCAAGAGTGGTGCCATTGACTTCATTGGCAACTACAACAGCACCGTGGCAGCACAGCCCGGCGGATTCCGCAACGGCAACCCTGCTGTGAAGTCCCTGGATGTGAATCCCTACTGGTACCAGGAACACTTTGACGGTCGGGCACTGAGCTTCTTCAAAGAAATCTTTGCTGCAATGAACGTTGGAAATCATGACCGCAGCGACATCCAATCCGACTACTTTGATGTAGGCTGGTATGTTGACGTGAATGTGGGTGCCTGGAACCAACCATATGAGTTGACAAAATAGGTTGCCCAATATTCACCCAAATGCTATAATACACACATACAGCAACAAACCGGAGCAAGATATGAAGACTATTCAAGACATCAACTCAGCTATCATCAGTGGCACCTGGACCAACACAGAACTCAGTTCAATGATTGACGCTGTGAAATTTGCTCGTGCGCAACTGGGCCAGTCAACCAAGCGAAGTCTTGCAGTTGGCGACAACGTGAACTTTGACAGCACCAAGCTAGGAAAGAATGTGACCGGTGTGGTCATGAAGATTGCTATCAAGTATGTCACAGTACGTTCAGTCAGTGGCTTGTGGAAAGTGCCTGCCAACATGTTGACCAAGGTTGGGGAGTACGCATAACATGACCAAAATCATAATTGGATTTGTACTGGGCATTGTGGTCAGCACAATTGGCTTCAGTGGTCTGGCTCGTTTAGCAGATCAGGGTGTGAGCACCATCAAACAAACTTCGCAGGAAATGGCAAAATGAACAAACAGTTTACCAATTCGGTAAACTCAACCCAATCTATTGCAACAAAAAGGTTGACACTGATCACTCTTTTTGTTACAATTAGGTCAGCTGTGCAGAACAGCATTTTTAAACTTTGAAAGGCAACTTTATAATGGCAACAGAAAAAACTTTTACCGTAGCAGGCACCGCAACCAATGCAGATGGCACCGTCAAGGTCCGTTTTGCAAATGACTTGGTAGCACGTATCAAGATTCTTAACAAGAACAACTGCACCAACATCAACTTGATGGAATTGCCCAAGGCAATGACCAAGTTGGAAGCTCTGCAACACCTGCAGACTTTGGGTATCACCATCGGTGATGCTGGCTTTGCAGTAGCAAACAAACTGGCCGAGAAATCCAAGGTGGCCAAGAAGGGCGAGATCAAGGTCAAGGCAACTCGTGTTGCTAGTGCCAAGGCTCCAGCCACAGCAGACATTCCTGCCTAACAGCAGCAGATCCTGCAAGACAGAGGCTCCCTGGAGCCTTTTCTTTTGGCTAAATATTTTGTGGATACTGTTCCACATCAACCTTGTGCAATACATTATCCTATATCGCGGCGATGCGTCAGATGCCAAATTCAAATCTTGGATAAAAAACAATCCTGCCGCCCGAGCCCGTATTGTTGACAATCGATTGACCCTGCCTGACTATCAGGCTCTGGGCCTGTTTCAACTGAGTTGGGTGGAAGAATGGGATCTTACTGTTATATGGGATTCTTGGCAACGTCGTCATATTGTCATCCAATAATATTGACAAGTGACCGCGCATAGTGTATAATTACACTATGATACAGAACTTTGTAGCCCCGGGTCGAACACTCACACAGTACACTTGGCACGAGGCGCTGGTGGCAGCAGGTAGTTCAGAACATGATCCGATATTTCTTCAGGATCAGTGCATGGAAGACTGGCTATCAGGACAACAGTATCAGATCATAGAATTCGACGCTGAGAGCTACAGTGCCAAACTGGAACAGGCTGTGGCTCAAGGCATGAATATAGTCATCATCAAGGAGAAATCAAAATGACACAACACGAATCAATTGTAGCAGCCTACGACACATACATTGCAGAAAATGAAAAGTTCACAGCCAAGGGTGTGAAAGCAGCCGCGGCTCGTGCTAGAAAAGCTCTGCAAGAAATGAGCAAGGGCATCAAAGAACGCCGCAAAGAAATCACAGCGGAAAAAGAAGCCTTGGCTACTGTGGCAAAATGATTCATCGGGATCTTCAATTGCCCGTTAGGATTTCTACTGAATGGCCCACAACACTAACACCGCTGCAACGAGATCAGCTGCTTCAAGAGAAACTGACTCGACTGGCGGTGTGGTATCAACACTCAAAAAGTCATGACAAAACCAAACATACTAGTCCGGCAAATAGTTGAAGATCCTGAAGATCCAGAACAGTTGATTCTGGATCTTGGACAAGAATTATGTGATCAAATGGGCTGGGACGAGGGCGACACCTTGACCTGGACCGATCTCAAAGACGGCTCGTGGCAGCTGAAAAAAGCACCAGAATGAAAAGCCGCACAGTATCCTATCCTATTGATCCTGACGCTTTGAAAAGCGTTTGGAACATCAATGGCAGCAATACCGTCACAAGTCATGGCAACACCGTGGGCATGCCTTTTGGTCCAATCACAGCAATTGGCAGCAGCACCAGCGGTACCTATTTTGGCAACACCGGCCCTTATGGTGCGACTCCAACCTGGACAAATGGCACCACTGGTGTTGGCCAGGCCCCGGTCACTGTCAACGCCAGTGGCAAAATTGATCTCCAGGGCGAGTCAGCAGACATCACAATCAACGGCACAAGCCTCCTGGCCACTCTGGCAGCACTACAAGAGCGCCTGAACTGGATGCAGCCCGCAACTGAACTTGAAGCAGAATGGGATCAATTGCGTGAGTTAGGCGACCGTTATCGTGAGTTAGAGCAACAATGCCGAGAAAAATCCCAGATGTGGGCAAAGCTCAAAACATTACCTAAGTTGAATCAACTATGAAACCAAAAAAACGAATCAGTCATATTGTGAAGTGGATCAAACAATATGCCACCAAGTCCAAGATATCAACTCTGGTGGTTGGGGTGTCAGGCGGTATTGACAGTTCTGTTGTGAGCACACTATGCGCCATGACCGGACTCCCAACAATTGTGGTTAGCATGCCCATCTATCAGGTGTCAGCACAGAAACAGCTCAGTGAAGATCATGCGGCCTGGCTTACACACAACTACGCCACTGTGACTCACATCAACCTGGATCTTACTCCGGTGTTTGCTGCCTTTGAACAAAAGGTTGGCCCTGTGTGCTCAACAGATCAAGAATCCAATTCCCAAGAACAATTGGCCTTTGCCAACAGCCGTGCAAGACTGCGAATGATGAGCCTGTATCAGATTGCTCAGTGCAACGGTGGCATTGTGGTGGGCACTGGCAATCGAGTAGAAGACTTTGGTGTGGGGTTCTACACCAAGTACGGCGACGGTGGCGTGGACATCAGCCCCATTGGAGATTGCCTCAAAACTGATGTCTGGGACATGGGACGTGAAATGGGCCTGCTGCAAGAAATCATTGACGCTGCCCCCACTGACGGACTCTGGAATGATCGCAGAACTGACGAAGATCAGTTAGGCATGACCTACCCAGAACTGGAACTGGCCATGGCCCTGGACACCATGGTCTGGACAGAAAAACTCAGCAAAGACCAAACCCGTAATCTTCAACGCTATCGCAAAATCCGAGAGGCCAATCTGCACAAGATGTTGCCAATTCCGGTGTGCATGATTGACAACAATTGAACTTGATGTTATAATTGTTGATGGGGTTAACTCCCTAGTTAATGGCAAAACGCTACCATTTTGGCCCGGACTAGTCCGGATTTCAACCCAACTGAGTAAGTAAAACTACCATGAAAACAAAAATCTATCAAAATCTAAAAATGGCCAAATGGAGCTCTAGAGCTCTCAACGCCATCGGACTTGTGCTGGTGTTCGCGGCTGTGTTTGCAGCCTGCAATTCCAAGCTGAGTCAACTACGCCAAGACAATCGCAACCTGCCCACCGGCTATGTAAGTGCTGCTGAAAACACCAAACAACTGGATTGTCTCACCAGAAACATCTACTGGGAAGCTGCCTCGGAACCCTTTGAGGGCAAGGTAGGTGTTGCTCAGGTCACACTGAACCGAGTAGAATCGGGCAAGTTTGCCCCCACCGTGTGTGGAGTGGTATATCAGAAGAACACATTCTATCAAAAGGTAGTGTGTCAGTTCAGCTGGTACTGCGAAAGCAATCACAAGATTCGACCAGTGCATCCTGCACTCTGGAAAGAAAGTGAAGAAGTGGCCAAGAAGGTGCTGTTGGAAAAATTCCGATTGCCCAGTCTTGAAAACGCATTGTTCTATCATGCGGACTATGTGAGCCCAGGTTGGAAACTGCCCCGAATTGAAAAAATTGGTAACCATATTTTTTACGGAGACAAAGCATGAAATTTGACATCAACATTGCACGTGATTTTGTGGCAAATTCCCTGGCTCGAATTTCAGCAGATACTCTGGGCTGGTTGGCAGCTATCCTGTTGCATGCTGCCACTGTGCCCACAATGCTGGCTCTGATCACAGGACTCAGCGATCGCCCACCCAGTCTGGATCTGGTGCTGTTTATGTGGAGTGCCTTGGTCTTGTTGTTTTTGCGGGCCATAGTACTCAAGGACAATCTAAACATTATCACAATTGGTCTGGGCTTTATTGTGCAGGCTGTGATGATGGCTCTTGTGTTGTTTAAATGACTGTACCAAACTTTGTGGTGCTGGATAGCATACACGGTCGGTTTATCATAAATCGACACTGTAGTTTTCAAGCAGAAGCCTTGATCAAAACAGGTGCCACACACATCGAAGATGAACTGCGCAACATCTTTGCCATACTGGGCACAGTTCCACAGGGGGCTGTGATCATTGACGGTGGTGCCAATGCAGGTTTCTTTACAATTCCTGTGGCCAACAACATACGAGCAAAGAAACCACGAATCATTAGTTTTGAACCACAACGCGAGTTGTACCGTGCGCTGTCAGGTAGCCTGGCTCTGAATGACATTGACTTTTGTGAGTTGCACAACGCCGGGCTTGGTGAACACCCTGGCACAGCCCGGGTGCCTCCAATTGATTACGGTATGCCACAAGACTTTGGTTGTGTGCAGATTACAGAGACTGGCCCGGGCACAGCAATCGAAATAAAAACCATTGACGGCCTGGCCCTGGATCGATTGGATTTTATCAAACTAGATGTGGAAGGATATGAGTGTGCTGCCTTGGCAGGCGGCATTGAGACCATACAAAAATATCGTCCATATATCTGGGTGGAATTTTTTATCACAGGAGCGGACGCAATAAAACACACATTGGCCGCGGTGCCAGATTATGAGTTTTTAAAAATAGACTATCAAAATATGTTGTGCATTCCAAAAGAAATTCGATCTCAGATCAATATCATCAACGCGGATCAATTGTGACTTGACTATTAATTCACTCTGTGCTATAATAAGCACATGATTGAGCCACAAAGGATATTTCAATGACGTTTCATCTAGTTGGACCTGCTCTTAGTCTTAATGGTAAAAAGAAGGGCAAGTTCAAATACCGCAATGCCGAGGAAGCACGACTGGCTCGTGAGCTGGATTCCAGCTGGAAAGAACTGCTGAAACGTCAAGGCGTGGCTGCAGAAGAAAAGAAGCGTCGACGTGCCCTGGCAGCAGAGCCCTTGGTGTACAATCTAACCGGTGTGACAGATCGTGCAGGCACCGCGCACATTCCCAGCCGTGACACCGGACATTCAGGAGCAGTATCCAGCAAACCTAATCCGCAATACACAGGCACAAAAATTCTTGGCATTGGTACCATGCACAAATCAAATGCAGTGCCGGTGTTCAGCGATCAAGAAGCACATGACATCGCAACCATGCGCCGTGGATAAGCAGCATGACAGTCACTTTGCCCTACGATCCTTTTGATTGGAAGCCTTTGGCCTGGGCCAAGCAGCATTGTCCAAGTTATATCACCAACTTCTCATACAATACCGCAACAATTGATTACTGTTTTGGCAATGAAAAAGAAGCCTTGATGTTTTTACTCAAGTGGTCATGATAAAGAAACGTGCTATGGCAGAATCTCGCTGGACCGAATTGGTAACCGATAAGAAACGGCTTGACACTGGTCAAGCAGTATTACAACCCAATTGGCCCTACTGGGTGCAACCTCGGTACTACAACGTAACAGAAATGTACAACATCGAGTTATGGGTGCGAGCAACATTTGGTGACACTGTGTGGGCAGACCAAGACAAAGGGCGCTGGGTAGGCAGTGATAGAAAATACTGGTTCCGTGAAGAATCGGATAGAACCTTGTTCTTGTTGAAATGGGCATGAATTTTTTGTACCGGGCCACTACCACCAGTTCAATGGATCAGGTGGTGCCTTGGTGTGAACAACACCTGGGCAAGTTTGATCAGGCGTGGTACAGACTGGGTCGAGATCCAGCAGCGGACCTGATGTACCCACTGGGACCGGACATTTATTGGTTTGACAACAAAAAATACCACATGTGGTTTACACTGAGGTGGTCATGAACTCCAAACAACGACGACAAGATGCACGAAAGTGGAAATATCGAATCAGGTTAACTTACGATCAAGCAGATCGAAATGGATATATCAACATGTTTGACTGGTGCTGCAATACGTTTGGCAATAGCATACACACTGATCTCTGGCGTGAAGAACACCAGGCAGACGGTGGCACCGTTTGGCAGTTCACTGATAGCAAGACTGCTGCACTGTTTGCACTGAAATGGTCATGAACCTGGAACAAACGCTATTAAAAAAAGCAGCTCAAGCCATGAGCGATGATATCGATAAACAAGTTTTGAAGAGTATGGGCATGATATTTGATTTTTATCTAGAGCACAGCACAGGTCGAGTGTATGGACAAGAGTATCTAACAGTGACTCCTGGGAACGCAGAAGGCAAGTGGTATGACATGGTGGTCTGGATGAACAACACCTTTGGCCCTTCGCCTGACCTAAGGGAGGCCAATGCCCGTTGGTATGCGGACAGTGGCAAGTTCTGGTTTCGTGACGCTCGGGACCGGGACTGGTTTGTGTTGAAGTGGTCATGACATGGTCCTTGCCCGCAAACTCTGTAGACATAAAACAGCTGATATGGATCATAGACACGTTTGGACCCGGTGGCGATCGTGATCAAACTCGTTGGTATCACCGGGATGATGTTATCTACTTTCGCAAGGGCACTGACTATGCATGGTATCGATTGAGATGGGGATTATGACAACACCGATTAATAAATATTTAGGAGAACATATGACAACACTAGATTGGGAAAAAGCAGAAGTGTTTCGCTTGCTGAAAAACGCACCCGGAACACAGTATCAAGAAGCAGACGAAGCAGGACAAGCTGAAATACGAGCCTGGGTCCGGGGCCTGTTGATCACCAGCGAAATCACAGTGGATTTTGTCAAAGCTGACGGCACAGAACGCAGCATGCGATGCACTCTGGACAGCAGCAGAATTCCACCGGCACCTGTGGGCGCAATCTTCAAATCCTCTGTCACCAACCCAGATGGCTTGACCGAAAGTCGAAAGCCGCGCAAACAACCTGACCCGCACAGTGTTCGAGTATTTGACACAGAAAAGAACGAATGGCGCAGTTTCCGTTTTGATCGCCTGCAAAAAATCACAGCTGAGTTGGATTTTGCTGCTAAGTAATTGTCTATGAAAAACGAAAGATACTGTTGAAAGAAGACACCATAAACATGGAAGGGTATGTGGAGGAAGTGTTGCCCTCTGCCATGTTCCGTGTAAAAATAGACAACCTAAACACTGTGGTGCTGGCACACTTGTCGGGCCGCATGAGAAAAAACAACATCAAGGTCTTGCTGGGAGATCGGGTAGAAATGGAATTCACCCCTTATGATCTTGCCCGTGGCCGAATCACCAGAAGGAAATAAATATCATTATGGACATCAGAAATACAATTGATCTTGTTGAAGCCAGCACACGACCAGCCAAGCTGGAAACCACTCCTTTGCCCTATGGTGAAAAAGATCTGATGCCGGTACTGAGTGCAGACAGCATCAACTATCACTACGGGCATCTAGCCAAGGGC